>ENA-ORXM01000073-ORXM01000073.1-marine-metagenome-genome-assembly--contig:-NODE-73-length-178209-cov-7.613500_pt1 | contig 178209 bp, 164 predicted proteins | sample MGYA00237867_ERZ511480 | MGnify/ENA primary metagenome ERZ511480 (study PRJEB26309, sample SAMN06266103) | marine metagenome | isolation source: Algal blade | place: United Kingdom:Sidmouth, United...
GTCAGCCAGAGCAAGCTCTGCTGTTACCGTTCGACTTGCATGTGTTAAGCATACCGCCAGCGTTCAATCTGAGCCAGAATCAAACTCTTCAGTTTAAGTTTTTGTGATGGCGAACCATCAAAATGCTTTAGCTGATGAGAGAGACTCAATACTCAAGAACTATGGAATAGTTCTATAATAAAGTGTCGCTTCATCTAATTGGCAATCGGCCAACCGACACAAGCGTCCACATAAGTTATTCAGTCACAAATTTTTAAAGAGCTACTCGCTGTGGCGAGTTCGACTATGTTACCAGTCTTTTTGGCTGCCGTCAACATTTATTTGATGGCTTTTCAATCAACCTCCCGAAGAAAGCGATCTAGCTAAGAGCCGGAATTCTACCCGACTCGTTGAACTTGTCAACTACTTTTTTGAAACAATTTTCTGTCTCGCCGAAGTCGTTCGACCTGCGTTCAAAGCAGAACGGCGATAGTACTCTCTTCCGGAGATCTGTCAACACTATTTGACGATTTTAGCTAAATAAAATGAGGACAGGGATGAACTCGTTCTTATACTTCTAGTATCCGGCGAGTGACTACTCATTCGCTGCAAAATACTACATTTTTGAGAGCAGAACGCTCAGAAGCTTTTCGGGGAAAGAGAGGAGGTAAAGTTTAAACAGTAGATTTAGGCAGATTCACGCGCTGGTGACTCTCCAAAACTAGAAGCTAGAGAGCGTGGAAAAACCTGTGTTGTTTAAATCTGACCAAATGACACTACCAGCACTGACAACCGAACCATCAAATACGGTTAAAAACACACTATCAGATTGCCCCGTGTCAGCATTTAGCTCAATGTAACTTCCAGATGCACCTGTTAAATGAAGCAACCCAGTGACAGGCCGTGTCGAATTGCTCATAAAGAGAAGTGGCTGCGGCGTTTTAAACATCAATCGTCCATTGAGCTGATCAGATGCAACTTCGTACGAAATGTTTAGAGTGTCGCTGTTGGTAAAACTATCTGATCCACGCTCTATCTGTAGATCACTAATCACCGTGTGGCCGTTTTCAGTGTCGTGCATATTCAGCTGATGACTGCTCATGCTACTGGAAAGAAGCGTGCCGTTCCGAAACCAGGAAATACGAAGATCACCGCTGAGCGTTGAAGTTCTCGCAAACTGGGTAACGCGGAGACTGTTAAATTCTGCCGCCATCTCAGACGCGACAATGGACTGCGCGCCCACCGAAATGTGCATTACCCCATCTAACAAAGCCCCATCTCGCTCGCACTGGTCAAAGCTGATTAGTAGCCAGTCCCCCGCTTCCGCAAGAGAACCCTCGTTGCTGATAGTCATCATTCCACTATCAGTGCAACTTGCTTTACGAGCGCGAGTATCGAACCGAGAACTTAGCTCGGAGCCCACAAAGTATTCACGCATCAAATCTTGTGCAAGTACGATAGCAGCCACACCTGATGCAGAGTCTGCACTTGAATCGATATCCCCTGCAGAGCCAGAAACACCAACACCCTCCAGTGAAAGCTCTACCAGTTCACTAGCGTTATTCTCATCGAAGCCAACGAACTGATAATCGCTGACACTTGGAAAAGTCCCGCCCGAACTATTGGCCCCGCCGGTACCACCACCTCCACACGCCACCAAACAAACGCAAGAAGCAAGTACGACTGAAAACATTTTCATCAAACAACCAACATCCGAGGCCAAATTCTATAGATATGAACATGCACGGATCGATCCATTCGCCTGCTAGCGAATAGCCAAACTATTGGGGAATGGAATGACCGATCTAGTGGCCAGTAGAACTGAAGCTAGCGCTTTCGGCAGATACATCAGTGAAGGGGAGCTGCGCTAATACAGGCAGGGTGATAACAACTCTCAAACCAGGACGATTGTCTTCGAGCCGGATTGCTCCATGATGCATATGCACTATGGCACGCACCATACTCAAGCCCAGACCATTACCAGGCGAATTACGCTCACGCTCTAGCCGAACAAATCGCTGGAACACCCGCTCTCGCGCAGCATCTGGCACACCCTCGCCTCGGTCAGTAATAGCAATCTCTGCACTACCATGTGCACCCGAGCGCAACCTCACACCGATCTCTCCGCCCGTAGCACCATACTTAAAGGCATTATCCAGCAGGTTAGATAACGCTTGCGCCAACAAATGACGGTCTCCGCGCATTACCGGTGCAGCTGACAATTCAAGTTTCAATTGCAACCCCATGTCCTCTGCAAGTGGCTCGTAAAGCTCTTCAAGTTCTGAGACGATATCCGCGAGCTTCACATCACTCAGGCGCTCTTGCTGAATGCCAGCCTCCATACGAGCAATACTGAGTAGCGCGTTAAACGTATTGATCAAGCTATCCGCATCTTGGATACCATCACTGAGAACAGCACGGTACTCTTCCGGCGCAGGCTCATTGAGCAAAGCAACATCAAGCCTATTTCGCAAGCGGGTCAAAGGACTTCGTAGATCGTGAGCAATATTACTCGTGACCTCTCGCATACCATTCATCAACTCCTCTATGCGATTGAGCATTAAGTTGATGCGGGCGGCGAGCAAGTCGAACTCGTTTCCGTCTTCAGTCACTCGAAGACGACGGGATAGATCCCCATCGATAATTTCGGCTGTCGTGCGACTAATGCCGTCCACTCGACGCATTGTCAGTAAGCTGACCCATACACCTCCAGCCAAAGCAAACAGCAAGGCGACGGCAATTGCGCCAATCATCAGCCAGCGTGCGTAGTTAGTTAGCGCGCGTTCATTTGAAATTTCGTGGGCGATATAAAGACTAACCGAACTATCCAGCTCTGTGGCAACAACTCGAACCGGTAAATCGGGATTAGTACCAGCAGGTGCTGATTTAATCAGTTCGCCAATCGTCATGGTGTAAAAGACTTGCTCATTAAGAGCTACTTTGGCTGCTTTATCTTCGTTAGAAAGCACGGGCGCGTCTAAGCGATTGGCGAGATAATAGAAGCGTCCAAACTCATCTATCTCATTGCGCTTCTGGATAGCACTCATGAGTAACGGCAAGGAGCCTGATTCGTAGAGGCTAGCCATCAGATCTGACTCAAGGCGTAGTCGCGTATCAACCAAGGTTTCAATGCGGTCGTTCAACGCGCGCTGAGTGTACAGCATGGTCAGGGTAATAAGCACACTGAACACACCGATAAGCACCATCGCCAAGCGGAATGAAGTCGTCTTGAATAGACGCGATTGAACCGACAGCCTGCTCACAGGCAATTCACCCGCTGAGTTAACGAAAAAGTCGTGTTGTTGGACACAACACGACTGATCGGTAGATTAGGTTGGCTCTGATAAGGCAGAGGGATCGTACAAACGGTATCCGGCCCCGCGTACTGTCTGCAGCATCTGGACATCGAATTCCTTATCAATTTTGCTGCGCAGGCGACTAATTTGCACATCGATTACATTAGTTTGTGGATCGAAGTGGTAGTCCCATACGTTCTCTAACATCATGGTCCGCGTGACCACTTGGCCGGCGTGACGCATCAAGTACTCCAGCAAGCGAAACTCACGCGGCTGCAAGTTGATCGTGACGTCCTGGCGCCAAACCTTATGCTTGAGCAGATCCAGCTTGAGATCACCGACTTGCAAAACCATCGCCGTGTGCTCTGGATTGGCCCGACGCACCAATGCGGTCAAACGCGCAGTGAGCTCGCTCAAGGCGTATGGCTTGGTTAGATAGTCATCCCCTCCAGCACGCAACCCTGCAATGCGATCATCGACGGCATCGAGAGCTGACAAAATAAGCACAGGCGTGTGAGCACCCTGCTTTCTCAGCTCCTCAATCATCGATAGACCATCACGCTTAGGCAGCATGCGATCGACCACCAGCACATCGTAAGCATTATTAAGGGCCATCTTTAAGCCCTGCTCGCCGTCTGTGGCTAGTTCTGCTGTGTGTTCGCTCTCTTGAAGACCTTTAATAAGGTAAGAGGCGGCTTCTGTATCATCTTCTACGACAAGTATTCTCATGGCGAACCCACTATAGCGAGGATTTCCCTGTTCTCGTTATGACCAAAATGTAAGGCAAACTTTTCTAAAGTTTGCCTTTCAAAGGTGCTGTGTAAATTAATTGTTGGAGCAACAACAGTATGCAACAACCCGACCACATCATTCATTGTACTATAGGCAATAAACCAGCAACCATGCGACAGTTATTTACCTCTATTTGTTTAGTAACTGCAATAATCTCGACAGTTGCACTACCTAAACACGCACTCGCCCTTGATGCAATGCCTGATTATGCCACTCTCGTGGAGCAACAAGGAAAAGTAGTCGTTAAGATTACAGCTCGTAAATCTTCTGTGTCGAGTGGCCAAACAGGTCAATCTCCACTGCAGCAGCTTCCCGAAGAACTTCGCCGCTACTTTGAGCAACTACCGGGAAACCCCAGCACCCCACGCGGACAAAATAACCCACCTAGAGCCGGATTTGGCTCTGGATTCATTATCAGCAACGACGGCTATATTGTCACAAATCACCACGTCATAGATGGTGCAGATGACATTGAAGTCAGCCTACAGAACAGAGAGTCGTATGCGGCATCGCTAGTAGGCTCCGATGCACGCACTGATTTAGCCGTATTAAAGATCGAAGCCGCGGACCTTCCAGTGGCCCAATTTGGGGAGGCTGCCTCACTCAAAGTTGGCCAGTGGGTACTGGCCATCGGCTCGCCTTTTGGTTTCGATTACACCGCCACACAAGGCATTGTCTCTGCTTTATCACGCAGCCTGCCCAGCAACGACAGCAATTACGTGCCGTTCATCCAAACTGACGTTGCAGTCAACCCGGGTAACTCCGGCGGGCCGCTTTTTGACCTCGATGGCAATGTAGTCGGAGTCAACTCACAGATCTATACACGCTCCGGTGGCTACATGGGGCTTTCTTTCGCTATCCCTGTAGATGTGGTGAAAAATGTCGTAGCACAGCTACGAGAAACCGGTCGTGTTAGTCGTGGTTGGCTAGGGGTCACTATCCAAGAAATTGATCGCGAACTAGCCAAGACATTTGGCATGGATCGCCCACGCGGCGCACTGGTTGCTGATATCAGTGATGACAGCCCCGCTTCAAATGCAGGCTTTGAACCCGGTGACGTGATTTTAACTTTCAACGGCAAAGCTGTCGCAAGCTCGGCAAAACTTCCAGCAATTGTAGGCTCTACCCCTATCAACACTGAAGTTGACGTAATCGTTATGCGTGGTGGTGAAGAGACCACGCTGCAAGTCACCGTCGGCGAGCTGAACGAAACCGCTGACAACAGCCCTAGCACTAAAAAAAGCCAATCCGTAGCCGGTTTGACCCTCAAGCCACTAAACAAAGCCCAAATGGAAGAATCCGGTATCAACGATGGGCTGCTAGTCGAAAGCGTGGAGTCACAATCCGCCGCCGCAAAATCGGGTATTCAGCGTGGAGACATACTGATATCAATTAACCGAAAAGCCCTAAAAACGGTAGACGACTTTCGACAAGCGTTTAGCGAAGCGGCAAAAGACAAACCCATGCCATTGCTGGTAGCCCGTGGGAATGGGCGCTTGTATCTGCCACTGACACCAAACCAAGAGTAGCCATTTACGGCCAATTTATCTCAGCAAGCATGGGGCTCCGACTAATCGGAGCCCTTTTTATTTATGTGATCTTTTGCCTGCTTTCACTTGCTGGGTTATCGTCACCGCAAAAACCAACAAGGAAAATTAAACGATGCGCTGGACTCAATGGGCAGAATCAGCAGAACAAAACAAAGTGCCTATTACAGAGGCACTTTCGCCATATTTTTCGACGGCTAAACGCGTACTAGAACTTGGCAGCGGCACCGGCCAACACGCTGTGCACTTTGCGCAAAAGCACCCGCAGTTAGAATGGCTGCCTTCCGAGCGCCAATGCAACCTAGAAATGTTACGGCAGAACTTGCGCCTGAATGCTCTGTCAAATGTGAACAATGCCATTGCAATCGACGCCAGCGATGATACTTGGCCACAGCTAGATGTGGATTTAGTGTACAGCGCCAACACCTTGCACATCATGTCTTGGGACGCCGTGTGCCAGCTATTTGTACACCTAGGGCAGCTATTGAAAGCTCAGCAACGCTTTTGTGTTTACGGACCTTTTCGCTTTCCTGATCGACCATTTGCTACTAGCAACGCAGCGTTTGACCAGTACCTAAAACAGCAAGACGCATTGTCTGGCATAAGAGATATAGACGCACTTAAAGCGGTAGCGTCCGCGCATAACTTGTACCTTGAAAACGACATAGAAATGCCCGCCAACAACCACGTTTTACTTTGGCAACGCACCTAGAATTAAATCAGGAGAAAGGCCGTATGCACCGACTGATCACCGCTTCTATTTTTTTGATCAGTTTGCTTGCTCTTCAACTGCAAGCAGCTCTACCTTTAGCCTTAGACGGACAGCAGCTGCCCAGCCTTGCCCCCATGCTGAAAGAAACGACTCCAGCAGTTGTTAACATAGCAACTACAGGTGCCAGAACTGTACAAAACCCATTGGCACAAGATCCATTTTTCAGGCGCTTCTTTGACGTGCCACAGCAGACACAACGTCGCACGCAAAGCCTGGGCTCAGGTGTTATCGTCGATGCTGAAAAAGGTTTGATCTTGACGAATCAACACGTGATCAAACACGCACGGCAAATCACGGTCACGTTGACTGATGGACGCGAGACCAGCGCCCAACTCATCGGTGCAGATCAAAAAGCTGATCTAGCGGTGATTAAAATTGACGCAAGTAACCTCACTGCTGTGCAGTGGTTCGACAGTGAGAGCTTAGAGGTTGGCGACTTTGTTGTAGCGATCGGCAACCCATTCGGCCTTGGCCAAACAGTTACCTCCGGCATCGTTAGCGCGATGGGCCGCAGCGGGCTTGGCATCGAAGAGTACGAGGACTTTATCCAAACCGACGCCTCAATAAACCCCGGAAATTCCGGTGGGGCACTGGTAAATTTGCGCGGCGAATTGGTTGGAATCAATACGGCGATCATTGGCCCAGCGGGGGGAAATGTTGGCATAGGTTTCGCCATACCTGCCAATATGGCCAAGCAAATGATGAATCAGTTGGTGGCTTACGGCGAAGTACGTCGAGGCAGTTTGGGTATTGCAGTACAAACGCTCTCGCCCGACCTTGCAGACGCACTGGGTGCAAAATCGCGACGTGGCGTTGTTGTCTCTCGCGTGCTGCGAGGATCACCCGCCGAAGCCGCGGGCATTGTGCCGGGAGATGTTGTCTTATCACTAGACAAACGAGCTGTACGAGAAGCTAAAAGCCTGATCAATTTGATTGGGCTCAAACTGGTCGGAAACACGGTACAACTCGAGATTGATCGAGGCGGCGATCAGTTAACCGTGGATGTGGAAATTCAGTAGCGGAAAGTTGCTTAACTGCTACGCAACTTTAATAGCCAACCCTTAATAACCTGGCGTATTTTTCTCAACCCAGCGCTGCTCTCCGCCAGCAAGAGTTTCACGCTTCCAAAATGGAGCCCTCGACTTTAATGCCTCCATCAAAAAGCGATTCGCCTCAAAAGCTGCCGCTCGATGCGCCGACCACACTGCGGTAAGCACAATAGGCTCAGCTGGAAGTATTTCACCCACACGGTGATGTATGAGCGCATCGATCAAGGGCCACTTATCTGAAGCTTCAGCGATAACCGCTTCCAGTTGATGTTCCGTCATGCCTGGATAATGCTCCAAGGTCATGCCCTGAACATCATCCCCCTGATTGAAGTCACGCATGGTACCGACAAAAACTGCAGTTGCCCCAAAGCTTCCTCCCGCGAGCTTAGTTTGGTATCGCTGCAATGCGCTCCAAGGCTCAAAACTGCTAGGTTCAATCACAACCGCCATGATTAACCCCCAGTCACTGGCGGAAAGAAGGCCACTTCATCACCATCAGCCACAGGATGCTCCAACGAAACAGTCTCGAAGTTAACGGCACACAAGACTGACTCAGCTGTGCCTAGCTCACCCGTTGTCGCTTTCAGCACATCAGAAACGCTGCTCATGCCCTCGTATTCGAGCTTCAATTCAGACTGACCAGCCCATTCACGCAGACTGGCAAAAAACTTCACTTTGATCGACATTCGTATCACCCAAGCTGTTGTCTTGTTATTATCCCGCCCCAGCGGCCTATCTCACAAGCGCCGGCCGCAATTCAACGTCACTTACTGAGGCTCAGCATGTCAGATCTCACACATTTCAACGCCGAAGGCGAAGCTCATATGGTCGATGTGGGCAGCAAAGATCATTCGCACCGCGTGGCGATAGCAGCCGGTGAAATCAACATGTTGCCAGAGACATTGCAACTGATCGCTTCGGGCTCACACAAAAAAGGCGACGTGCTTGGCGTAGCTAGACTGGCGGGTATTATGGGCGCAAAACGCACCTCTGATCTCATCCCGCTTTGCCACCCTATTGGCCTAACCAAAGTAGCCGTTGATTTTGAAATTGACGGAGCAGGCAACCGAGTCCTGTGCACAGCACGCACCGAGTGCCACGGCCAAACCGGAGTAGAGATGGAAGCGCTGACCGCCGTTCAAGTGGCCCTACTCACTATCTATGATATGTGTAAAGCAGTCGACAAAGGCATGGTGATGGGCGCCATACGACTAACCGAAAAGCGCGGCGGTAAATCTGGACACTTTGTAGCACCGCCAACAAGCTAAGTTTACTTTCTGTTTACCAACATGCTGAAAAAGCTGCTGACTATACACCGGCAATCAAGTTAATCGCCCGTTAGCCCACATTTCTCAGCGGTGCTATCTGCTGCTAGACTGACCACACCATCAGCCTGACCGTCTGAGAGTATGTGCCGTGTTAGCTATCGCCAAGCAAAAGACCCTACAGCAACTCTTACTCCTGTTTACTGATCCTCCAGATAGCCAAAACTTGCGCTACCAAACTGGGCGCCTCATGCTCGATCTGCTTAACGCGGACCACTTTGCCTCTTATGTGTGGCAACAAGATGGGACGGGCTACGCTCAAGGAGTACATCTAGGCATAAGTGAAGCCACCGAAGCTAACTATAAAAAGCATTTTCAGTTTCACGACCCTATCACACACAAACTTCAACGCCGCGCTCGCGCCACAGATGTCGGCCAAGTAATGACCTACAAAGACTTACGCCGCACAGAGTTTTTTAACGACTTTTTGCGTTTGGACGGACTCTGGCACGGCATAAACGCGCACGCAATCGTCGGCCAACAGCATTTGGGTGACTTGAGAATTTGGCGAGGCAAACACCGCTCTGCATTTGATAGCAACGACTGCGCACTGGTCGAGTATTTGCGGCCCTTGTTTTGTAATGCCTTACGCCACACAAGCAATAGATCTTTGTCGGACGAAAACCATTTATCGCGCGCTGCCGAGCTGGGTCTGAGCGAAAGAGAACAACAAGTCGCGCTGCAAGTGAGTAAAGGCCTTAACGACAAACAAGCCGCTGAGCAATTGGGCATGGCGGTGAGCACCCTGCGCACGCATTTACGTAAAAGCTATCAAAAGCTCGGAATCCACAGCCGCACAGCGTTGATCGCCCAGCTCAATACTTTTCATTAAACCGCAGCAACACCAAATCGCACCTCTTACTCATCATTTTTGAGGATACCTGTGCGCTGTGACATCCGCTAGATTGAACTTCCAGCCACTTTTTGGGAGAGCAATATGCGACTTCGATACCTTAGCTACGCCTTATCCGCTGCCACTCTTTGCGCAACCTGCGCCAACGCAGTGTCCGCCTCAGATCTTAGCCAATTGACCGCCCACCAAGCTGCAGCAAAAATTCGCAGCGGTGAAATCAGCAGCACCGAACTAACACAAGCGCTGATAGACAGCGCAAAACAACAAGCATACTTAAACGCATTCATCACGCTAGACGAGCAAGCCGCGATGAATGCAGCGAGGATTGCTGACGATGCGCGAGCGGCAGGTAATGAAATCGGACCGCTGCATGGCGTGCCACTCGTGGTTAAAGACAACATCCACGTCGCCGGCTTGCCAAACACAGCAGGCACACCCGCACTGAAAAACTTCATACCGGCAACCAATGCACCCGTCATTGATCGCCTGGCTGCCGCCGGTGCCATCATCTTAGGCAAAACCAATATGCACGAACTCGCCTTCGGCATTACCAGTGACAATGCCGCCTTTGGTGCGGTTGGAAACCCTTACGCACCTGACCATTCAGCCGGAGGCAGTAGCGGGGGAAGTGGCTCGGCCATTGCGGCCCGCATGGCACCCGCCGGACTAGGCACGGATACAGGAGGTTCTGTGCGTATACCCGCAGCACTCAACGGCATTTACTCCCTGCGCCCTAGCATGGGTCGATATCCCAGTGGTGGCACTACACCTATTTCTCACACCCGAGATACAGCAGGGCCAATGGCGCGCAGTATAGAAGACCTGATCCTGCTAGACGGTGTTATCAGTGGCGAAAACAAAGCCCTTTCTGCCGCCTCTCTCAAGGGCCTACGGATAGGCTTGCCGCGCGCATATTTTTATCACGGTTTAGACGTTAGCTTAGCCGAGGTTATGGAAGCATCGATTGAGAAGCTAGAATCTGCGGGGGTTAAGTTCGTGTCAATCGACATGCCTGGTGTTTCAGAACTCAACGCCAAGATAGGAATGCCTATCGCGCTTTATGAAAGCGTTGAAGACCTCAGTGTGTACTTGGAAGAACACAATACAGGCACAGACTTCAAGTCTCTAGCAGCTGCCACAAGCAGCCCAGACGTTGCCGGACTGTTTGCCGCTCTCAGTGTCGTCGACAATGACAAAGACGGAATACCCGATGCTCGCATTCCGGAGAGCGTTTACCGTGATGCTATCGACACGCACAGACCAGCCTTGCAAAAACTCTTCAGCGACTGGTACTCGGACAACAAGCTTGATGCCATGTGGGTGCCTACGACAACTATTCCCGCGCAACCAACCAAGCAGCTAGCGCAGCATGCATTAGTCAACGGAAAAGAAGCAGCGACCTTCCCCACCTACATACAAAACACAGGCCCTGACAGCAATGCCGGCTATCCCGCTATAAACATCCCTGTTGGCTTAAGCAACAACGGCTTACCAGTGGGTGCAATGCTCGCGGGACCTAACAACAGTGACCGCAAACTGCTAAGCATTGCATTAAGCATCGAAGAGCTATTCGGCGCTTTGCCAGCGCCAAAATAGCTCTAGCTAGACAGTGGCGGGCGCTTTGATCTCAAAGATTTTTCAGTCTCGATCGAAGCGTGCCGCCAAAATCAGGATTGGCGATAGGGGTTGGCCTTTCCAAAGGTACGAACATACAGCTGCTCTACCTCGTCGCGAGCCCAAGCCGTTCGGCGCAAGAATTTCAAACTCGACTTAAGCGAAGGTTCGCTGCTAAAGCAGTTAATTTTGATGCGATCCGCCAACCCATCCCAACCGTAGTGCGCTTCCAACTCGCTAACGATTGTTTCTAGTTTTTTACCGTGCAGCGGATTGTTTTTTTGCTCGCCAGTCATACTTGCCTTTAGCCTATTCTCAAATCAGTGAACATTGCGCTCACCACAAGGCTTAAAGTATGCACCAGAGCAACAGAAAAAGCGCGAAGTAGGCTAATCGCCTAGCGGATAATCGGCAGAAGAGAGCCAGACCCCGCCAGTGTGCAGGGTCTAGTTTAAATCTAATTGTGTTGGCGAGGGCCTGTTGTCGCTTTTAACTTAGAGGGCATCAACTTGCGCACCACTAAGTAAAAAACAGGTACAAAAAATATCGCCAAAACAGTGGTCGATATCATTCCACCCATAACCGCAGTTCCGATTGCACGGCGACTAGCCGAGCCAGCGCCACTTGATAGCACCAGTGGTAACACACCCAAGATAAAAGCGATTGACGTCATCAGAATAGGACGAAAACGCAAACGACAAGCCTCCATAACTGCAGCCAAAGCCGTTTTTCCTTCTAACTCCGCATCACGAGCAAACTCCACAATCATGATTGCATTTTTAGCCGACAAACCAACGATGGTGATAAAGCCCACCGTAAAGTAAACATCGTTAATCATGCCCGCGCTTTTTATCGCCAACAAACTCCCGAGTATCCCCATTGGCACCACCAAGATCACGGCGATTGGCACTGACCAACTCTCATACAAAGCCGCCAGCACAAGGAATGCAACCAAAAGCGACAAACCAAATAACAGCGGAGCTTGCCCAGAAGATTGTTTTTCTTCTTGGGATTGACCGGCCCACTCAAAGCCTATTCCAGCAGGCAACGTTGCAGCGATCTCTTCCATCGCCGCCATCGCATCACCGGTACTTTTTCCTGGCGCTGGGCTTCCACTGATAGGAATTGCCGAGTAACCGTTAAATCGGCCGAGCTTAGCTGGGCCCTGCGTCCAAGAAGAGGTCACTACTTCAGACAACCGAACTAGGCCACCTGCCCTATTGCGCACTTGTATTTCTAGAATCGATTCAACAGTTGAGCGAGTTTCAGCATTAGCCTGAACCCATACCTGATGTGCAGAGCCGTTCTCTATGTAGTCATTGACGTAAGCTGAACCCAAAGCAATCTGAATAGCCGTGTTGAGCGCATCCAGATCGATGTCATAGGCCCTTGCTTTAACACGGTCAACATCCAGCCGAAGCTGTGGCGCGGCAGGCAGCGTATTGGGCCGCACACCGGCGATATCGGGGTTCTGCGAAGCCGCCCCTAACAACTGATACATTGCTGCGTTGAGCGCCGCTTCCCCGAGATTCGCTCTGTCTTGCAATCTAAAGTCAAAGCCGTTGTCGTTGCCCAAGCCGGGTATCGGAGGCATGTTAAAAGCGAAGAGTAAGCCCTCGCCCATGTAACGCTGCAAGCCCTTGCCCACATCCGCGATGAGCGACTCAGCATCACGTTGGCCTTTTTCAATACGCTCTTCCCACGGATGTAGGTTTGCAAAAGTGATTGATGTGTTCTGGCCAGTACCCATAAAACCAAAGCCCAACACCGTCAGTACATCTTTAACTTCGGGTTGCTCTGCGAAATAAGCGTCCGTCTGAACAGCCAGTGCCTCGGTGCGTTCACGGGTTGCACCAGCAGGTAAAAGAGAGCCAGCAACGATAAAGCCCTGATCCTCAGCTGGTACAAAGCCTTTTGGCAAAGCTTGGTATTGCATCACGTCAAACAACGTAATCACCACAAACACCACGATGGTTAACGCGATACCGATCTTGGTTACTAGCTTGTCGATCCAACCGACATAGCGCTGGCGAAAACGATCTAAGTTGCGATCGAACCAACCAAAAAAGCCAGTCGCTTCTTTATCTGATTTGGCTTTGAGAAAGCCCTGCGTCATTGCGGGGGTTAGCGTCAAAGCAAAAAAAGCTGACAACGTCACCGCAAAGGCAATCGTCAACGCAAACTGCTTGTAGATTTGTCCAACCGAGCCCGAAAAGAACACCATCGGTACAAACACTGAAATCAATACAGCTGTTGTACCGATGATGGCGCCAGAGATCTGCGTCATGGCTTTTTTGGTAGCTTCGTAGGGGCCGAGCTTTTCTTCGCTCATCAATCGTTCGACGTTCTCTACCACAATAATCGCATCATCAACGACGATACCAATCACCAACACCATGCCAAACAACGTCAACATGTTGATCGAGAAGCCAAAGGCATATAAACCAAGCCCAGTACCGATTAGCGAGAGAGGCACAACCACTAACGGCACCAATGTCGTACGCCAGTTCTGCAAAAAGAGAAACATCACGACGGTGACGAGAAATACCGCTTCGGCCAATGTTTTTAATACTTCTTCGATTGAGACACCAACAAACAACGAGGTGTCATAGGGAGACATCCAAGCCACATCTTCAGGGAAGTACTTCTCGAGCTCTTCCATCTTGGCTTTTATCAGGCTCGCAGATTCGAGCGCATTTCCATCAGTCGACAACTTAGTAGAAAAGCCCGTGGCTGGTGACCCATTCAGACGCAAACGCGTCATGTAGTTCTCTGCACCGCGCTCTATATCAGCAACATCGCTCAGACGCACCAAACCACCCTCGCTGCTAGAACGCAGGATAACCTGACCAAACTCTTCGGGTGTTGATAACTGAGAAGGAACAGTAACGGTCGCATTGATACTTTGGTCAGGCGTAGAGGGCAGACTGCCCAACTCTCCCGAGGCCAGCTGCACGTTTTGCGAACGTACTGCCTGCACAACTTCATCTGGAGTGATCTGGAACGAGTCCATACGCTTGGGGTCTAGCCAGATACGCATCGCGTATTTAGCGCCAAACAACTCCGCCGAACCCACGCCCGGCAATCGACGAATCTCACCGAGTACGCGACTGTCCACATACTCCGCTAGATCAGTGACATTCTTTGTTCCGTTGGGCGAATACATCGCCACAATCATCAAGAAATCTGGGCGAGTTTTATCAACCGTCACACCTTGGTTCATTACCGACGAAGGCAGTTTTGCTTCTACCCGCTTAATTCGGTTTTGAACCTCGATACCGGCAATATCTATGTCAGTACCTGTTTCAAAGGTCAATACAATGGAAGCAGTACCGCTACGACTACTGTCTGACGTCACATACATCAGACCCGCAATACCTGACATTTCCTCTTCGATAACGGTAGTCACAGTCTCTTCAACCACCTGTGCCGACGCACCGGGGAATGTAGCAGTGACCGTCACTTGAGGCGGAGCAATACTGGGATAGGCCGTCACGGGTAAGCTGTTAAGCGACATAGCGCCACCGATCAAAATCAGCAGCGCGAGCACCCATGCAAAAATGGGTCTATCAATAAAAAAAGCAGCCATGTCTGTGCCCCTACTCTGCAGGCTGCGCCGCGGGCGCACCCGCTTGCTCAGCAGGCACAGCCATCACAGAGGCACCCATGGCTTTAATCATCGAAACATCGCTAACAACCACTAAAGTGCCGGCGTCCAGACCTGAATCGATCACCCAATCTTTTCCGGCCATTTTGCCGAGCTGCACAGGGATCGCGTGTAGCTTGTCATCGATAACCGTATTAACTTGCGCACCGCGCGGTCCAATCTCGACAGCTTTCTGCGGCACTGTTAACACACCTTTAACACTGTCAACAGGAACACGAACTCGCACAAACATCCCCGGCAACAACAAGTTATCGCGATTCTCTACAGACGCACGCAAGCTGATCGCTCCCGTTGAAGCATCAACTTCCATTCCGGAAAACTGCAACTGACCTTTCTGCTCTAAGGCCTTATTGCCCAACAATATCTCGACGGGTAAAGATTCGGCTTGCAAGGTCATTTCTGGATGACCAATCACTTCGCTGCTGGGCCGACTAAAGTCGACATAGACCTTTTCGATTTGCTCAATTTTGGCCAGTTGAGTAGAGTTCGCCGCGGTAACCAATGCACCTTCGGTCACCATGGCGCGACCAATTCGACCCGATATGGGTGCATTAACAGAGGTATAGGCCAGGCTTATTTCAGCGCTATCCAATCGCGCTTTAGCCTGCTCTACACCTGCTTCGCTCTCTTGACTTGTGGCCTTATATACGTCGTATTCCTGACGACTCATGCTGCCACTTTTAAGTAAGCGCGAGTAACGTTTAAGCGTCTGTTGGTTTAGAGCGTGTTTGGCTTCGGCACTGTCCACATCCGCCTGAGCAGTTCGCACACTTGCACGCAGCATACGGTCATCTATCGTGAACAAGGTATCGCCAGCCTGTACTTGACTGCCTTCCACAAAGTCACGCGATTGCACAATGCCGTCTACTCGTGCTCGCACTTCTGCTGTACGAAACGCGCTCACTCGACCGGGGTAGTCTTTAAAAAACACTGCTTCGGTCTCTTTGGCCTCGACAACCATTACCGGCATTTTGGGCGGCCCTGCTGGTGCAGCACCTGACTCACTAGGTTGCTCATCGGCACTAACCACCGCACTCGAAAACATCGACAGCAATGTTGCCACGGCAAAGGTGTGAATATACTTCTTCATCGATTTAGCCTTTATCAAAGTCAGTCCGCAAAAAAGTAAATGCTTCACGCGATGACGACTTCTATTTAATTCAAAGAAAATTTGGTTGGATATCAGAAATCAAGGATGCAGACAGCACCATAAGACCCACGATACAGCTGCCAATGCGACAAGGTATAGTCAGTATCTGAAGAAATCAACAGCACCCTATATAACAAATTTAAAAAATAATTGAAATGCGGCTCAGTGATTTTTAATAAGCCGTTTTTTAAAGAAAATTAAGCACTAAGATTCCACAGTGTTGCAATATGACACACAATAAAAACACCGAATAACGCTGCTGCGATGATTAATGCAATCAACAGCTGCTTGGCATGAGCACTACTTCTTAAGCTTGCTCTACCTCAATCAGAAACTCCATGCATAGCTGCAATAAGAATCTCGACAATTCTAGTACGGCGAAACCGGTTGCATCCGTTTATTCAGGATAATGAATAATATTATGGAAACAACAAGTAAGGTCTCCACTGTTACGATAACCGTGTGACTGATCAGCACGAAAACGAATACCCTCGCCCGCCCCTAAAACCTGCCAGTGTTCTTTCACGCAAAAATCCAGCTGCCCAGAAATGACAATAATGTGCTCGCTAACACCTGCTTGGTGTGCAGGCGACATACGCTCTTGACCGGGTAACAAGTCAATCACAAACACTTCTATACCCGTTGCAGGGTCGAATGAAAAAAGTGGCTTCCATAGTTTGAGTCGGCTTTCACTGATAGCGACACGTCGTAGATGCGGCTCACGCTGTACAACTCCATCAACTGGGCTGTCCTCAATCAAACTAGACATTGGCACTTCAAAGCCCGTGGCGATTTTCCACAGGGTGGCAACAGTCGGGCTAGATTCTCCACGCTCAATTTGACCCAACATTGCCTTGCTGACCCCCGTGTTCTCAGCCGCGAGATTGAGGCTCCAGCTTCGGTGCTGGCGCAACGTGCGCAGACGAGCACCGATCTCCAGACCTGGTTCAGCATTGTCTTTGCTCGCGCTCATAGTGTTGAAGTTCTTTGTCTGATCACAGAAAGACTGAATATCCACATCTCGCTAGTGTAGCCGAAACGTGCGCTATAACGTACACTCAATTGCCGTGCGCTATAACGCACACAACAAAAATCATCACGAGCAAAAAATGATCAAAGCCAGTCATGTATCCGCCGGTTTCATAGCAGTCCTTGTCGGCTTTACCAGCTCGGTTGCCATCGTGCTGCAAGCAGCGCAAGCCGTCGGTGCAAGTCCGGAACAGCAAAACTCTTGGCTGTTAGCGCTCGGACTAGGCATGGGAATAACAAGCTTAGGTTTCTCGCTTCGTTATAAGCAGCCCATCCTCACTGCATGGTCAACCCCTGGTGCTGCGTTGTTAGCAAGCAATAGCGACGACATCGGCATTGCGGCAGCAGTAGGTGCGTTTATTTTTTCAGCTGTGTTAGTTGTCATCTTCGGCATGACAGGATGGTTTGAACGCGCAATGAAAAAGCTACCCGTGGCGCTCGGAGCGGCGATGCTTGCGGGAGTGTTGCTGCAGTTTGCGTTGAATATTTTCGTCAGCGCCGAAACTCAACCTTTATTGGTCTGCGTCATGCTGGCTACTTGGCTAGTAGGCCACCACATCTGGCCTCGTTACAATATTCCTTTGGTTCTGCTGGCGGGCATCGCATTAAGTCTGGCGACGGGCCAGCTGGATATGTCAGGCTTAAATATGGAGCTAGCACAACCCGTCTGGGTAACGCCTGAGTTTCATTGGTCTAGCTTATTGGGAGTAGGCCTACCGCTGTTTGTAGTGACAATGGCATCACAAAATCTACCCGGAATTTCGACACTACAAGTAGCAGGCTATCGCCCCCGTATTTCTCCGCTTATAAGCTGGACTGGCATCACTTCCTTACTGTTAGCTCCTTTTGGTGGTTACGCATTTAACCTCGCAGCTATTACCGCCGCAATTTGTGCCAGTAAAGAGGCCGATGAGAACCACGAGCAACGCTATAAATCTTCCGCAATCGCAGGTGTGCTGTATATATTGATGGGGCTATTTGGCGCAACAGTTGTTGCGGCGTTTGCCCTTTTCCCACAAGAGCTCGTTCTATCCATAGCAGGTCTAGCTTTACTTGGCACCATTGGCAACGCACTTCATAGCGCGCTGGCTGAAGCCAAAAGCCGCGACGCCGCACTACTGACTTTCCTTGTCACGTTTTCAGGCATCAGCCCACTGGGCATAGGCTCGCCATTTTGGGGGCTAGTGGCAGGGTTGCTGGTGATGAGTTTGGCTAGATACAAATCATAACAACCCGAATGGATCTAGACTTTACGAGAGTGAAAACTTGAAAATACTAAGCACAAAAAGAATACTGCTAAACAAGAAGCGCTCGACAACGTTAACTTCGTAATGTCACTGCACAGAAAAATATCGCAACGAGCGCTTCTCTCGACTAAACCCATAAAAACAACCAGCAAAACCTCAGGCTATATTTTTGTGCAAGTCATCAGAGCCACCAAAAAACTTACACTCTTTCTCGCTATCGCGTTGCTGAACGCATGCCAATCGAGCACCGAGCAACAACAAGCGGGCAATGATGATCCAAACACAATCGACATTAGCGCCGCTGAAAAGACCTCAATTACTTTTGATGCTCCACAGATTGCAGATAGTTACTGGCTAAGCACATCCGATACACCTGAAGGTTGGGAAATCCCAACAGCCAAACAGTCGTCTGCGCATTTTGAGTTTGAAGCGGGCCCCACTGACACCAACGTCGTTATTGAATTAGAGCTACACCAACTTAGCAATTCAAACGGCATTGAAACAACAACTCAAATTCAACTTACAGTTTCCCCTGTTGAAGAACCTCCTTTGGCACTAGGAGAGAGCTTCAAGCTCACAAAGGGCGCTGCAGTTAAGCACCCAGATCTTCCAGCTGCGGATGCAGCAAACTTACTGCTCAACGACCGCGACGAGCCAGAACACACAAGCCCGAGCAACAAATTAGAAACAATTTTGCTTAGCCCGCCGATGCACGCGGAATCGTTCGAATTGGGTAGTCGCGGAGGATGGAGCTATCAATCAAGTGAAAATGAAACTGCCTTGCAGGATAGCTTTTCCTATTTGATCAGTGACGGAGAATTTGAAAGCCAGCCAGTCACTGTAGAAATCGAGCTAAGCTCAGCCATAGTGAATCCGCCGCCCGTAGTTAAAAACTCTTGTCATCTGGTGCCACAACCAGACAATGGCTATGAGGGCGACCTCTCCGAAAACGTCAGCAACACCAACAACGTACTCAGCTACCGCATAATAAGCCAACCTCTGCACGGCACAGTAGAGCTCAGCCTTAACTCAGGCGTGTTTATGTACAGGCCTACAACAACCGAGCGCGGTTACTTAGAGAGCTTCGACTACGAAGTCAGTGATCTGCAGGGGGCGAGTACTCTAGCTAATTTGAGCATGGTAGTTGGTGCAAAGCGCATTATGCCTATTGGCGACTCCATCACTCACGGCGTCGAATCAACTTCCGGTCAGACGGGCGATCTTCCGCTCAATGAAAACTCTGTCGGGTATCGAAAAAAACTCAAAGAGCTGCTTCAATCTGCTGGCTACCTAACGGACTTTGTCGGGCCAGAAATCTCTGGTACCGGCGCCGGCTTAGACGACGCAGAGCATGCCGGTTTTTCGGGTTGGAAAGCAGGTGAACTCGCCAATGGTCGCGACAGCCAAACCGAAGCAGGAAGTGTGAGTGATTGGCTTGAATCTCACCCTACTGATATCGCGTTGCTGCACGCAGGCACCAATGATCACACGCCTAATGCGAGCGTATTGATACCGCTTCTGGATAATTTACAAGGATGGTCTGCAAGCAATAACGAAAATATGCATATATTTGTTGCCAGCTTAGTTCCGCAACGCAAAGACATCACTGACCGAGCCTATTTGCCAGCTTTCAACGCAGGTGTCGAAGCACTTGTGCCTAGCTACGCTCCAAACGCCGTGTTTGTCGACCAGTACTCTGCACTCGACTGGGAAACAGACATCACCGACTACGATACAGGTATCACCGGACTGCATCCAAATAGACAAGGCTACGAGAAAATGGCGCAACGCTGGTTTGAAGCACTGCAGCAATCGCAGTTACTGCAGAGCTGCCCCTAATTTCTCCACTGTTGGCTTATTTGAGAATCACAACTCATCTACAATCCAACGATAAAGCAAACACAACTTTCGTTATGCCGATTCGCTCACCCCCCCTCCCTATACATGGAAGCAAAAACTCATGCGAAGATGTTTTAGTCTTGGGGTAAAAATCCAGCATTTCGCGTCAAATCTACCTAACACCTCAAGCTAGCTCGAGGCCAGTTTTACTAAAAACCCCAGTGCGTCTTGAGCTTGGCTAGATCTACCAATGCAGCATCACGCCTCTCGACCAAGCTATCACTATCTTCATCTCTCAACTCTTCCTCCACCCCTGCAATAAGCAACTCTTTAAGTTCTTCCGTAAGCTCAGCTGTGCCGTGCTCTCGCCAACGCGCTTCTTGGGTAGCTCCCAGATGATCAAGATAGTGCCTATAGCCGCCTTTTCCTCCGCCCAAATGGTATGTCAAATGCGGCCCTATCAGCGCCCAACGCATACCGGGGCCATAAGCGATTGCTCGATCGATATCTTGAACATCCGCAATCCCCTCTGCAGCTATATAAACAGCCTCTCGATAAAGAGCGGAAGTTAGGCGATTCGCCAAGTGACCCACCACTTCCTTTTTTACCCGTACCGTTACGCGTTTAAGCGACGTATAAAAAGCATCGGCTTGCTCGATAGCATCGGATGAGGTGTCGTCTCCAGCAACCAACTCGACCATCGGGATTAAATGTGGCGGGTTCATCGGATGGGCCACTAAAACACGACCCGGATGAACAGCGCCTTGCTGTATATCAGAAGCCAAAAGCGATGACGTGCTGCTCGCTATGACAACTGCGGGGTCAATACAAGCTTCCAGCGCAACAATTGTGGCCCGCTTAATCTCGATGCGATCTGGACCACATTCCTGCACAAAATCTACGCTCTTCAAATCCTCGATTTCAGTTGTAAACTCAGGAATTATTGGCTTTGCAGACTGCGCCAAACCCAGCGTAAGTAGGTGAGGCCAAGCATCCTCAACGAAGGCTTTCAAGTTTGTAGCTACCGAGGGGTTTGGGTCGTAGACAGTCACCCGTAAGTTAAAGGCGGTAAATAAGCTCGCCCAACTGAGGCCAATCAGACCGCCACCAACAACAGCTACTTTATCTATCGAGTCTCTCTGCACACACCACTCCAACCAGTTGATCACAGGGGAAGACTACGTTAGTGCAGCTCAGTCGTCAGCACCCGTAACCCAGAGCAGCTCGGGCAGATCCCCACCTTGACCGACAACCAGTGCATTTTGCTGAAATTTTTCAGCCAAACTTAGAAGCTCGGTTAACGCAAAGTCGAACAAGATAAAGCCAGGTTCGCGTGGCCAACTGTTGTCGTCAGGGATAGCGATAGCGGGCGCGTATTGACGACCGAGTAATGCTTGAAAAAGCTGGGCGTTCAAACGCGAATTCTCGGGCGTACTGAGAAGTTCTGAGTAAGGATTCCATGCAGTGATAAATGCCCAACGTGATACGCCGAGTGTCGCAAGCGCAGCTGCAAGCTCTGGTGCAGCTTCACCCACGCGGACGGACACTTGCTGCCCGCCCACCGTAAGCTGATACGTTGTTGCCCGATAGGCAGTGTCCAGACCGGAGTCAATCAACGTCTCTCTCCAAGAATAAAACCTAAGGGATCAGAATTTTTTGACCGGGGAAAATCAGGTCGGCGTTTTTGATCACTTCTTTATTGGCAGCGACGATGTCGTGGTATTTGTTACCATCGCCATACTGTGCGCTGGCTATAGCCCACAAGGTGTCGCCCTTCTCAATCACGTAGGTTTTTGGCTCACCACCACCGCCTTCGACACCGCCGGCATCTAAGCCAGTTAGGCCCGAGACATCTACGCTCGTCACACCTTCCACATTACCTGCCATCAACACGGCTTTTTGTGCGGCTGCCGCGTCAGTGGCTTCTCCACTGAGCTTCGCTACGCCATTTTCAAATTCAACCTTGAGCCCAGATACACCCGGGTTATCTTCTTCAAGGTGCGCTTGAATTTTGGTAGCAGGATCATCGTCACCACCAAAAAGTTTACGCCCCATATCACTTGCAAAATCCATCCAGCCCATGTCGAATTCCTCTTTTTCTGAGATTAAGTAAACCAACCGCTACCAGCACGGCCTAATGACTATTAGAGCATATCAACACGCCAACGACCCTATTACCGAGTAGAGAGTTCCGTTACGTGCTGCAACTCTTAATATTCGCGCTCTTCAGTTACAATATGAGCAATCCTCCATAGATCAAGGTTAGCTCGATATGAAAGCGCTCAAGTGGCTTCTTATACTGGTGATAGCTGTCCCACTGCTGTTGTTCGCGGCTCTTGCCGCCTTTTTGTCCTTTGCTGATTTAAGCAAATACAAAAGCACCATAGAAGAACAAGCTGAAGCGGCCACTGGCCGAAAATTAACCATAAAAGGCGATATTGACGTCTCTTTGTTTCCTTGGGTAAAACTAGAAACAGGCGCTATTCAGCTGGCAAATGCCGAGGGCTTTGGCGATCAGCCGATGATATCGCTGAACTCCGCTAGCGCGGGCGTAAAACTGATGCCCCTATTCTCCGGCAACATCGAGCTAGACGTGGTCAGCGTTGAAGGCCTAAAAGCAGACCTGCAGGTCAATGCCGAAGGCGTCAGCAACTTAGACGACCTGACGGGCGAAGCCAGCGAGCCAAGCGCCGACACCACTGAAAGTGCCGACACCAGCGTGCCACCACTGACACTAGGCGGACTGGCATTGCACAACGCCAACCTGCGCTACCGCGACGCAAGCTCGGGCATGGACGTGACAGCTTCAGACGTAAACCTAGACATAGGCACGCTAGACGGCAAAAGCGACACACCTGTCAAAGGCAGCTTAAACGTACTGATGCAGCCAGATAATCTCAGTGCAAAAATAAACCTAGACACCAACATCAGAGCCAACCTACAAGACATGCGCTTCAACGCAATCGGGCTCGACCTTAAAGCAGCGTTAGCTGGCGAGGCCATTCCAACTGGCGCTATTGATCTTGGCGTTGGCGGTGATTTAGAAGCCGATTTGGTAGCTCAAACACTGAGCATCCCTAAACTGAAGTTCTTGTTGGGTGACACCACCTTTAACGGTAACGCCAATATCACTGGCTTAGACCAAGCCATGCCTGATGTGACTTTCACCTTGGCAGGCGACACTCTCAATGTCGACAAACTACTAGGCACAAGTGCAGAGACCACAGCAGAGGCAACACCTGCCGCAGCTGACGCCGGCAGCGCTGACGATAGCATTGAGCTACCAATGGACACCCTGCGCTCACTAAAAGTAAAGGGAGAAATGACACTTGAAAATCTCATCGTGTCCAACGTCGAGCTAACCGCTATCACTTTGCAGTTACAGGCCAAAGATGGATTGCTGAGCATTCCAAAGCTCGCGGCGTCCCTATACGAGGGCACAATCGACAGCAACTTTGGGCTTGACGCTCGCAAGAACACGCCTCATTACACGGCTGATGCACAGGTCAGCGGCGTGCAAGCCAAGCCACTGTTAGCCGCAGCTGCTGATTTTGAACAGCTGCTAGGTAAAGGAAACATACAGCTCAACGTCAATACGACGGGTGACAGTGTCAGCAAGCTTACCGAAGCACTGGATGGCAGCTTCAGCTTCAACTTCGCAGACGGCGCTATTGACGGTATCAACCTCGCTGCCGAGGGACGCAAAGTCATGCGCCTATTGGGCAAAGACGTGGGCGAAGAATCCGAAACAGAAGCGCCAAAAACAGACTTCAGCGCACTCAGTGCCAGCGCAAAAATTGCCAAAGGCGTCGTGACCAGTAGCGACTTAAACTTGCTCTCGCCGCTATTGCGCGTGGGTGGCGACGGGTCGGTTGCATTGCCAGCCGAACTTGTCGATTACACCGTTAAACTGGTGCTGACGAGCTCGCTTGAAGGGCAAGGCGGAAAGTCCATTGACGAAATCAAAGGACTTCGCATACCGCTGCGCATCAAAGGCACCTTCACTGAACTCTCCGAGGATTTTGTCGGCACCGTTCGCAAAGGCATACAAGACGGACTAAAAGCAGATCTAAAAGCCCAAGCAGATGAAAAGGTTGCCGCCGAAAAAGCCAAACTGAAAGCCAAGGCTGACGAAGAAAAGGCCAAGTTAGAAGCCAAGCGCGACGAAAAAGAAGCCGAACTAAAAGCGAAGGCCGAGGAAGAGAAAGCCAAACTAAAAGCAAAAGCTGAAGAAGAAAAAGCAAAGCTTAAAGAGAAGGCCAGTGAAGCGTTGAAAAAGTTGTTCTGATGACTCAACAAACACCGGACAAGCTCGCTCAAGCGGTCCTTAACTGGTGGGATACTCACGGTCGCAAAGACTTGCCGTGGCAGCAAAACCCCACACCGTATCGGGTGTGGGTGTCGGAGATCATGCTGCAACAAACCCAAGTCTCTAGTGTGATGCGCTATTTTGATGCTTTTATGCGGCGCTTCCCCACGGTGGATGAATTGGCCAAAGCCGAGCAAGACGCCGTTTTAGCGCAGTGGACGGGCCTTGGCTATTACAGTCGAGCGCGCAATCTGCACAAAGCAGCAAGAGAAATCACCACGCGATTTGAAAGCGAGCTACCCAGCGATTTGCTGCAACTGCAAACACTGCCGGGCATTGGTCGTTCGACGGCGGGAGCAATCGCAAGCCTTGCACATGGCAAGCGTGCCGCGATACTTGATGGCAACGTCAAACGCGTCCTGGCGCGCGTACATGCTGTTGAGGGCGCTCCTGCCAAAGCAAGCACACTCAAGGCCTTATGGTCACTGGCAGAGCAACACACTCCAGAAGCGCGTTTTGGACATTACACCCAAGCGATGATGGACTTGGGCGCCACACTTTGCACGCGCAGCAAGCCCCAGTGCCTCATATGCCCACTGCGTGAATGCTGTGTTGCCAACCATCAGGGTAACGCTACAGCTTACCCACAAAAAGCGGCCCGCAAAGATATCCCCAATAAAGCCGTACACATGCTGATAGCTCTTGCGCCGGATGGCAAAATCTTATTAGAAAAACGCCCCCCAAGTGGAGTTTGGGCCAGCCTCTGGAGCCTACCGGAGTTCGACGACCATGCCACTTTATGTAACTGGCTCGCTCAGCGCCACATCGGGCTAAGTGCTGATTTACTGCCACAAGACACCTTTCGCCACACCTTTAGCCACTTCCATTTAGATATCACACCCATAGTGGCCAAGATCGACTCAATTGGCACCGTGATGGATGACAGCCGACAGGTCTGGTATAAAGGCGGGCCACCACCGGGCGGTTTTGCCGCACCAATCAAACGATTGCTGAATAGCTACTTAGAGGAACCAACCCCATGAGCCGCATGGTTAACTGCATAAAACTTGGCCGCGAAGCCGAAGGCATGAAAAAACCACCCTATCCGGGAGAGCTCGGACAGCGTATTTACGATGCTGTCTCACAAGAAGGTTGGAAAGCATGGATTACGCACCAAACCATGCTCATCAACGAATACAGACTGACTCCTATCGACCCAAAGTCGCGCAAGTTTCTAGAAGAAGAAATGGAAAAATTCTTTTTTGGTGAAGGCTCTTCTGTACCTGAGCAATTTGTACCCACTGGGGACTAAATTCTTGGCGATAATCTGACTTTAGACTCTTGACAGCAACAAGCGGTAAGTGTCTAATAGTCGGCTTCGGGTTGATCGCTTCAGCCCACTTGCCCAGGTAGCTCAGTCGGTAGAGCAGAGGACTGAAAATCCTCGTGTCGGCGGTTCGATTCCGTCCCTGGGCACCATTTCCCCCTCTGCATTTCAATCTAGGCTCTGCACTTTCCAAGCTGACATACCCTTGAAAAACGCATGGCTAACAGCCAGATATTTGCTGCTATCGCTTCATTAAACACCTGCACATTCAGACCTAACACAAAGCACAAAAATCACCATTGAAGCCCCTAAAGCTTCTGCGCCAAGCCTTGCGCTAGCAGAGGCCTTAGCCGTCCTATGTGCAAAACCCTTGCAACCCTGCGACCTCACATTCAAACAGACTGCCGCCGACGAACCGCTGCTTTCAGCCTTCCTTCTTTGACTTGAGTGTGGGCACGCAGACTAGCAAACTCAAATTACTGCTGAACAAACATGTACAGATCAGTAACTTTTCGTTAGTTTATGTGTCTCGGATGTGGTGCTATGTTTAATCAATGCCCGACCGCCTAGTAAGCACTAACAGCTTCTACAATAAACGCTTAAGCGATCAACACCGCCAATCCACTAGGCTTGCACGACCATCAAACTTAGCAATGAGCACCAACAATTAGTCCATCGATAAGCTTTTGCTCAATCAAAAACACAAAGCGGAATCAAGCATGGTCACACCCGAATTTATGCCTGAGAGCTTGCTAGCCATAGAGAGCACGCAAGAACAACTGGCCTCCATGCCGATTATCATTGCGCTGGTCGACAGGCAGGAGCACTACCTTGCCGCTAGTCGCGAATATGCAAAGCTTGTCGACAAACCACTCGAACGAATAGTCGGCAACACGGTCAATAGCGTGGTGGGAGCCAGCTCCTACCAGAGACTAATAAGAAACGAGATTAAACGGTGCTTATCAGGCCATCCAGTTGAGTACGAACTGGAGTCCTTGAACCCTGAAACTGGGCGCGTCATCAGTATTCGCTACCACCCAAGATTCGATAGCAAAGGAGATGTGTCCGAGTTTTTAATGCTGGGCTTAGACATCACCAACCACCGGCGGCTGACTACGAACCGAAGCGACCAGCCGCAAGAATACAAGCTCAATCTGGACAATGTAAGTCAACTCCGTCTCCGTGATGAAAGAGCCATTCAATCCGACCGACTACAAGCCGAACGCTTAGCAGCACTTGGCCGCGCATCTGCGCTTGTTAGCCATGAATTGCGCAACCCTCTTGGCGCGATGGCAGCTTCCCTTAAGCTGTTATCACTGCACGAAGAAAACAACACTGAGGTAAAAACGATTGTTGATCGCCTATGGCACAACCTAGGCCGCTGCGAGAGATTGGTGTCATCGATGTTGGACTTTAGCAAGCCAATAAAAATAGACCGACAACTAGTCCAGCCCAACGTATTAATTGAACAAGCGCTTCATGACATGGCACTACCACCGCATGTAGCGCTTGATTGGACACCGGAAAAGTGCGGGTCGGCAGAACTCGACGTCGATTTAATAACACGAGCGCTGACCAACCTGATGGACAACGCGGTTGACGCGATGACGCCACCGATAGATAACAAGACTCCCATGCGCCTGCTGATTCGATGCGAAGAGGAAGCAAACTTCCTGAAACTCAAAATATCAGATACAGGTTGCGGTATGGATCAGGACATCGCGAACCGGCTATTCGAGGCTTTTTTTAGCACCAAAGTTTACGGAATTGGCATAGGTGCGGTATTCGCCCACAATGTAGTCACTGCCCATCAGGGACACATAAGCGTTACATCGAACACTAACTTGGGCACTCAAGTTCTGATAACCCTACCCTTGAAAGCAAACACAACAGACACCGGATCAAAACCTCCTTCTGAGGCAATCTGACGGCTTCAGTGTCGAGCACAAAACCTACACCGCCGCCAAACCGATGGGTTCTGACTTGCCCAATCAGCGGGGAAATTCAACGTTGCCATGGCTCGCTAAGGCGCCGAAAAGACACACGCTGGAAAACCGCAAAAACTTACCACTCATGCCTGCCATGCATGAATGTAACTTGACTTAGCTAGCCAACAATCATTCACTGAATTGAGGATTGTGCAAGTAGCCACCCAGTGTGAACAACTAAGCTAAGCCAAATGACCAGCGATAGCGAGAGCAAAAATATCGGCGTTGAGAAGGCAGCAGACGGCAATTCCAGAGTTCAAAATTCGATGCGCGCAGACAGCACCATAGGTTTTGAAAAGAATTACTCTGCCCTGTCAGACCCTCAAAACACCGAACAGGCACCTACTGCCACCAACAATACCCGCCTTAACTCACATGAAGCGGGTCTGCGCCATATTATTCGCCTGCAACGCCAAGCACTCTCCCGACAAAATCTGCGAATCCAGCAACAACGATCCGTCATTACTCAGCTAAACCAAGCCTTACGGAAATCGACCAAGCAAAGCGATAAGCAACCCAACGAAAGCTGGTTTCGGCTACTGCTGCGCTCAAGAATGAGCAAACAGGACAGTCACTAGCCCGGATATTTCACCATAGCCGTGATGTTCGCGTATACATTTGATTTGTCAGTGGATTTATCGAGGGAGCGCTGTAGCTGGTCTACAGTCGACTGAGAGAAATATCGCTGACGGATCAAAGGCATAGCGAGGGCGCGAGCATTTGGTGAAATATCCGGGCTAGGTATCGACGGACTCAAAGAAATTGAGCAAATGATTCAAAGCGGGCACTCGATAAACATCAGACTCCATAAGTAGCTCGTGCTGAGCTCCTTGCAGCGTCAGGCTACCAACTGAAACTCGCCCGCACGCCTCAACAGCCTTTAGAAAACGCCGCGCACCCTCTTCTCGCACAATGCGATCTCCACCAGAAACCAGCACCGTCAGCGGCACTTTGATTGCAGCCACATCAGATAAAATCGAGTCCATCGCCTCAAAAGCGGATAACAACCACTTTCTAGTCGGCCCACCCAACTGCCATGATGGCTGATCAAGGTACTGCTGGTTGAAATAGCTCATCCTCGCTTCACTAGAGGTTAAATTATTCAACTTGCCATCCTTCATAAAAGGCAGCTCTAAATAGCCAGCGGCGCCAGGCACATAACCTGGCTCCTTTGCCAGCACTGCAAACAGCGCTTCAATACCTGCAATTAAGGGACGAATGATGGCCTGAGGCGCCCCTGTATTGATCTCGAGCATGGGGGAGCACAGCGCCGCAGCGGCGGCCACTCCGGGATACATTTGCACATGTCGAGCGACGATAGCCCCTCCCATTGAGTGCCCCAACAACAGCGGGGCCAGCGCTTCACGCGGCAACAAAATTTCTGTCATGAATTGCTGTAAATCCAGCACATAGTCATCAAAATTATCGACATGACCCTTGTGCGCATCAGACAACAAGCGACCGGATGCCCCCTGCCCTCGATGATCCAACAAATAGACCGAATAGCCCTGCTGGTGTAGATCAAAAACGACTTCCAGATATTTTTCAAAAAACTCTGTGCGCCCAGGCGCAATTACAATTGGTCTTTTGACCGATTGCTCCGCGACAACGTAGGCATAGGCAATCTCCACTTGGCCCACCCCGATGAAGCAGCCCTGCACGCGCTTTTGCCACAAAGATTCAATGCAAACCCGATTCGCTGTTAGATCTGCTTCAGTGGAAAATCCTCTCGGGTTATCCAGCATTTTCCCACTCCATTTTCTTCCACATTAAACCCATCGCACAGCACTGCGGGCAACACAAACGCATAACCCCATGTTACTCAATCGCTACACATACACCAACACTGATGACGTAGATTCAATCAGTCTATTGGTAATTTCTCGACCAGTGGGCGACAATCGCGGCGGATTTATTGAAACTTCCCTAGCGGAGAGAAAAGCAATGAGCGCTCAAGGTGAACAACGCCCGGTAACAGTCGCCACACTGAAAGCAATGAAGGCCCGAGGTGAACGGTTCTCAAGTCTCACGGCCTACGACGCCGCCTTTGCAGGCGTCTTGGAACGCGCCGGCATTGACGTCGTGCTAGTAGGCGACTCGCTCGGTATGGTGGTACAAGGCATCGAGACAACCATCCCCGTCACCATGGAAGACCTGATCTACCACAGCCAATTGGTCGGCCGCGGCATGAATCGCCCACTGCTCATGGTCGACATGCCCTTTATGAGCTATGCCACCCCGGAAGACTGCTTACGCAACGCAGCCCGCTTGATGAAAGAAGGTGGGGCACAAGTCGTCAAACTAGAGTGGGGCGAGCTGCAACTGGATATGGTTCGTCGTTTGAGTGAATGCGGTATTCCCGTGTGTGCACACCTTGGCTTAACACCTCAAGCGGTACACAAAATTGGTGGCTATCGAGTGCAAGGTCGCGACGACACAACAGCCGCTAAGCTACGCGAAGACGCACTCGCACTAGAGGAAGCCGGCGCAGATATTCTGCTGCTGGAATGCGTGCCCATGGCGCTGGCGAAAGACATCACAGAAGCGGCCAAGGTGCCAGTGATCGGCATAGGTGCCGGCCCCGACACGGACGGGCAAATACTGGTGCTGTACGACATCTTAGACATCGCTCCTGGCAAGCGCACGCGCTTCTCGCGTAACTTCATGCTGGGCAATGAGTCGATAGAGGACGCTGTACGAGAGTTTGACAAAGACGTCAAAGACGGCACTTTCCCCACGGCTGAATACGCGTTTGAATAATCAACAAATCAGTCACTTTTTACGCCGCTAGAGAATTCGCATGATCCGTGTAGACAGCATTGAGGCACTTCGCGAAGTGCGCCACCAGTGGCGCCTTGAAAATAAACGTGTAGGTTTTGTCCCCACGATGGGCAACCTGCATAACGGTCATTTATCGTTGCTCAACAAAGCACGCGAGAACGCCGAGAAAACCATCTGCAGCATCTACGTCAATCCACTGCAGTTTGACCGCCCAGGCGACCTCAGCAATTATCCGCGCACCCTAGAAGAAGACATCGCCAAGCTAGAGGAAATTGGCGCTGACATGGTGTTTTGCCCTACAGACGAGCACATTTATCCCCGCGGCATGGAACACGCCACCACCGTCGACGTACCAGGCATTACCAATGTGCTCGATGGCGCGCACCGGCCTGGACACTTCGTCGGAGTTGCAACCGTGGTATGCAAACTATTCAATATGGTGCAGCCACATTTGGCTGTGTTTGGCGAAAAAGATTTCCAACAGCTGCTGGTCGTACGACGCATGACCGCCGACCTTAATTTACCGGTGGAAATAATCGGCGCCCCCACCGCTCGCGAGCCGCACGGCTTGGCCATGAGCTCCCGCAATAATAATTTGACGGACCAAGAACGTGAACACGGAGGCTGGCTTTACAAAACTCTGCGCGCGGGCGCTGATTTGGTACGACAAGGGCAAGATTTTCGTGCCATAGAAGCAGAGCAAGAGCGCAAACTTACCGAACTGGGTTTTGAACCCGACTACTACAGCATACGCCGCACACTCGACCTAGAACCGGCACGCGCAGGAGATGATATCGCTGATCTAATCATTCTTGTGGCGGCTCAATGTGGCAAAGCGCGGCTGATCGATAACCTTCCGCTGAGCAGCCACCAGTAGGCAGCACAACATCAGCTCCTACAACTCCTGAGCTGATTCTAGCCTACACACGCCAAGCAACTCTCGCTTGGTCGCTTTCTCAATGACCCTTCCTTGGCTTATGATAAGCGAAGATACATCGTCCTATTCTTCGCTAATCGTTAACGGAACCTTTGATATGGCAAAGCAAATCATCAGCACAGATCGCGCACCAAGCGCTATCGGCGCCTATTCCCAAGCTGTCCGCGTTGAAAACACGGTCTACATAAGCGGGCAGATACCTCTCGACCCAGCCACGATGGAAGTGGTGGACGGAGACTTTAGCGCGCAAACCCGTCGTGTTTTCGAGAATTTCAAAGCGATCTGTGAAGCGGCCGGCGGAGACTTATCGCAAGTGGTCAAGATGAGTATTTTTCTTACAGACCTAAGTAACTTCCCCCAAGTCAACGAGATCATGGCCGAGTACATGCCCGAGCCCTTCCCAGCGCGCGCAGCCGTTGAGGTATCAGCCCTACCTAAAGGTGTCTCAGTCGAAATAGAAGGCATTCTGGTTCTCGCAGACTAGTGCACAAAACAAGCGATACTGATAAGCCAGCCACCGTTGAGTGCTGGCTTTTAATCGGCCCAGCAGCGCACTCAATCACCCGCTTGCCGCGCGCCGCCTGACGGAGTTCTCGTGCCCATCGCTCCACCAACTGCCTTGCACAATATCGCGGTCACCACGCTCAAAGGCGTCGGGCCCGCACTGGCCAAAAAATTAGCAACCATTGATGTGCACACCGTGCAGGATCTGCTCTTTCACCTGCCCACGCGCTATCAAGACCGCACTCAGATCCTCAGCATCGCAGAGTTAGTGCAAGGACAACAAGCGCTCATTGAAGGAGAAATTCGCGGGGCCAGAGTTGCTTTTGGTCGCAGACGCTCACTTATAGTCACGCTCGATGACGGCTCTGCACGACCGATGACGTTGCGGTTTTTCCACTTTAACGCCGCACAAAAAAACACCCTTCAACCTGGAGCGACACTACGTTGTTACGCAGAAGTTCGGCGTGGCGCTCAGGGCTTCGAGATGGTGCATCCCGAGTACCATGTTCTCAAAGACGAATTTGATGAACCCGAAGACTCCTTAACTCCCATTTACCCAACCACCGAAGGCCTGCACCAACTCAGCTTGCGTAAGCTCACAGAGCAAGCCCTGGCACTGCTGCGCAAAGGCGCTGCGGTACACGACCTGATGCCGACTGAGCTGCTGCAAAGCTCGGCCCTACCTACTCTTGCAGAAGCACTACAAACGCTGCACCGTCCAGCCAGCAGCGAGGCAGTAGATGCACTCACCAATGGCGAACACCCAGCGCGTGCGCGCCTCGCTTTCGAGGAATTACTGGCCCATCGACTGAGCATGCTACAGCTGCGCGATAAACACCGAGAACTACAAGCCAAGGCACTGCGTAGCGACGGCAGCTTGCGCGAAAAATTTATGCGCCAACTGCCCTACCAGCTTACCGGCGCGCAACAACGTGTCGTCGGGGAAGTGATCACAGACATGGACTGCAATCACCCCATGCTGCGACTGGTACAAGGCGATGTGGGCAGCGGTAAAACCGTGGTTGCAGCCGCCGCCGCCTGCGAGGCGGTGGCAGCCGGTGTTCAAGTTGCATTGATGGCCCCCACAGAAATACTCGCCGAGCAACACTTCAAGGGTTTTTGCGAATGGTTTGAACCACTAGGCGTGCAAGTGGGCTGGTTATCCGGCCGCCTTAGCGCAAAAGAACGGCGCGAATCACAACAGCATATCGCTTCGGGTGAAGCACGCATTGTGATCGGTACGCACGCCTTGTTTCAGGCAGACGCCCAGTTCGCAGAACTAGGGCTGGTGATTATCGACGAACAGCATCGCTTTGGCGTGGACCAACGCAAAGCACTGCGCGACAAAGGCATGCACGGTCTTATGCCGCACCAGCTCGTGATGACCGCCACCCCTATACCGCGCACTCTGGCCATGACCAGCTGCGCAGATCTCGACTACTCCGCTATCGACGAGCTACCTCCTGGCCGCAAGCCCATCACCACCGTAGCCATCGCTGACAAACGGCGCGCAGAAGTTGTAGAGCGCGTAGCAGCTGCTATCAAAGAAGGGCGCCAAGTCTACTGGGTCTGCACCTTGATTGACGAATCAGAAACACTTTCAGCACAAGCAGCCAGCGATACGGCAAATTTACTGGCGGAAGCGCTGTCTCAATACAGCGTGGCTCTGGTGCACGGCCGTTTGAAGCCAGAACAAAAAGACCAAGTGATGAGTCACTTTAAGTCTGGACAAGTCGATTTGCTGGTGGCCACGACAGTCATTGAAGTTGGTGTCGACGTACCAAACGCCTCACTGATGATTATTGAAAACCCCGAAAGGCTCGGCCTGTCTCAGCTTCACCAGCTTCGAGGCCGTGTGGGCCGCGGCGAAGCAGCCAGCACCTGTGTACTCCTCTATAAAGCACCACTGGGCCACGATGCACGCGAACGCCTTGCGGCCATGCGCGAAACTCAAGACGGATTTATATTGGCGGAGCGTGACTTGGCTCTGCGCGGTTCCGGCGAAGTATTTGGCACGCGCCAAACCGGTATGGTCGGAATGCGCGTAGCTGATCTGGTGAGAGACAGGGAGATGATGCCAAGTATTATCAGTGCGGCGAGCAAGATGCGCGCTACTTACCCAGAGCACGCCAGCGCATTGGTGACACGCTGGCTGGGCTCACAAGCACAAGGCTACGGGTCCGTATGATCCGAAGCTTTCGATGACTTTGTCGCACCGCTGCGCTCGTGCTTTTTGACACTGCTTTGAGTGGGCTGACTAAAATTCGACGCGACAAACGAGCTGCTGCGATTCGCAGAGCGCTTAGGTCTAAACGTGATCAGGGAATTGGCGGTAAAGTTGAATACAAACACCACCAAAATCGCCATCGCTGCCGCAATTAAATATTGCAAGTGCAAGTCTTCGATGCCGTGGCTGTAAACAAAACGATTAATACCTAAGCCGACTAACGCGAACCCTATGAACATAGGCATTTGCTCGGCGTGGCTGCGTGCGTGTTCTTTAAACGTGAATCGCCTCTGGAATGCGTAGTTGATAAAAACACCAATCACAAAACCCAGAGAGTTCGCGTTTATTTCGCCCATAAAACCGGTTTCAACGGCAACAGCCACCACCATTAGGTGAATGCTAGCTGCAACACATCCGCCAAACACGTAGCGGAAAAAAGAACTGCGCAGCAATTTTGCGATCGGCTGTGGTAGTTTATTTACCACAGCGTTCAGACCGTCGAACGTCATTTCACTCAAGACCAAATAAAAAAAGGGCTACGCCTCATTTCATCGGTGAAAAAGAGGCAATACGACAGGCTTTACCGAATCGTTAGCAGACAAACACAAACCGAACGAATAGCTTAACCGCTCAATAATGTCACAAATACAGCCAGCTACAAGTTACGAGCCGGATTTATTCGTAATTATTTTCATTTTCAGATCTAAACCCGAGCCACCACCCCATCAGTAGTCCAGCGGCACCACCATATAGGTGGGACTGCACCACAACCGCACCTCCTGCAGCCCATTCTGAGCCTGGCATAGGACCGGTCAACTGCTCGTAAATCAGCTTTCCAACAACCAGCAACAACAACGGCCAACCCGTGTGTGGATAGCGCTGAATCTCAACGCATGCGCCCGCCAACAATAGCCCGTGCAACACACCGCTCAAACCGACGTACCAACGCAAATCTGGCACTAGAAAATAAAGCCCCACACCCACAGCTGCCGAGCAAACTAACAGGATGAGCACCCACTCTACTGCACTGTAGTAACGCCAGACTAAAGCCACTACAAGTGCAAATCCTGCCGCGTTCAGTATGAGGTGATTAACACCCAAATGAACGAGATTACCGCTGAGTAACCTCCAATATTCTCCACCCTCGATGGCTACTCGGTCGTACTGCAAAACCTCCGTCATAGAGAAATATTCCAGCAGTGCAGATGCACCAATGATCAACAGAGGGAAAAAATAATGCCTGAACACGAAAACTAAACTCGACAATAGGAATCTAAGAAAAACAAAAAAACGCCGCACAACCACACCGTGCGACTACGATTGACTATCTAACCGTCTGCGATGTCTGCCACAAAGGCAGGAAAAGTACAGCTGCTCTGCGACTAGCCGACACTAAGTGATGGCGGCTTAGTCCAATGCAGCTATATCGCCGCCCAAAAGTTGATATATCCAACTGCTAAGATTAGCTAATTACACTAAGAAATGTTCGGAGAACCCATGAACACAGCAATTAAGCGCTCAGGGAAGCAAAAAGGCTTCACCCTGATTGAGATTATGGTGGTCATCGTGATCCTTGGCATACTCGGCACTATTGTCGCGCCAATGATCCTCAAACGCCCAGATCAAGCGCGAGTGACCAAAGCAAAACAAGACCTGCAGGTCATCAGTGCAGCGCTTGATATGTACAAGTTAGACAACTTCAACTATCCAGATACCGATCAAGGGCTCGAAGCCTTGGTCACGCGCCCAACCAGTGGAGAAGACGTTCCAAACTGGTCTGAAGGCGGTTACATCAAAAAATTACCTAAGGATCCTTGGGGCCGCGAGTATCTTTACATGAGCCCTGGTGAAAACGGCGCAGTTGACGTCTATTCTTTAGGCTCTGACGGAGCACCAGGCGGCGAAGAAGCGGCTGGCGACATAGGCAACTGGGAATAGACTAAACCACATTGAAAAATCGACAGCGCCTATCTGGCTTCACTTTGATTGAGATCATGGTGGTCACCGTGATTTTAGGCGTGCTCAGTACGGGTGCAATGCTGTCGATCAATAACAATTCCCAAGACAAGCGCCTCAAAAAAGAGGCGCAACGTCTGAACTTACTGCTGCAACTTGCCGCAGACGAAGCGCTGTTAAACTTAGACATCGTCGGTGTACATGTGCTCAGCGACGGCTATGCTTTCTATCGACGCAAGACAGACGAGGAAGGCAAGGTCAGCTGGGAAGCATTTGACGCCGATGGCCGCCTGCGACAACGTGCCCTGCCCGAAGACCTTTCAATAGAAGTGGAACTCGAAGCGCAGGCCGTGGTTCTAAATACTGCCGACGAACAAAGCGATGACGACGAACCCTTGACGCCGCACTTGTGGATACTACCCGACGGGGAGACGATGCCACAGTACAAATTTAGGATTCAACAAGATGGGGGCGACAAAGCATGGGAAGTTCAAAACGACGATGATGGTCGCTTCAGCGTTCAATCTGCTCAATTCTAAAACACCACAATGACAGGCTCTCGCCCTGCCAAGTGTATTGGCGCACGCAACAAACCCAAACACCACCAAGGCTTCACGCTCATTGAAGTCATGGTTGCATTAATGATAGTTGCCGTGGCCGTTGGATCACTCATCTCCGCCTCTGCTAGCTTCACTTCCAACACAGCTCACTTACGCGATCGAACCTTTGCGCGCTGGGTGGCAGCGAATCGCTTGGCAGAAATGCGCGCCCTGCGTGAGTGGCCCGACCTTGGCAAGAGCGAAGGCGAAGTAGAAATGGCTCGACAGACTTGGCATTGGCGCGTCATGACCGAAGAAGTACAAGACGCTGCGCTGCGACAGATCGAAATCCAAGTTCGACTAAAATCCGACGCCCAGAGCTCGCTGTTCACACTGACAAGTTTTGTAGGCGATCCGGAGTTTCAGCTATGAACGCAAAACGACTCCCCGTCACCGCGAGAGGCTTTACTTTAATCGAGGTTTTAATTGCCTCGAGTATCTTCAGCATCATTTCAATCGCGGCATTTGCTGGTTTTAACGTTATTAATCGCACCAAGGACGCGCAAGAATACACACAAGACCAGCTAACCGAACTCGAACGCACTTTTTTGATTATGGGCCAAGACATCACCCAGATTATCCCCCGCCCCATCAGCGACGAACTGGGCGGCGAGCGCCGAGCCATAGAGGTGAGCAATTACAGCGGCACCGTGCTGGAGTTCAGTCGAACAGGCTGGGTGAATCCAGCCCCCGAAACCCTGCCCGCCCGTAGCGAAATCCAGCGCGTCGCGTACGCAGCGATTGACGGCAAGTTACAGCGCATTAGCTGGTATCAGCTCGATCGCATGATTGAGGGCAACGAAAACAAACGCACCCTGCTCAAAGACGTCGATGCGTTGCGCTGGCGCTTTCTCGACAGCGAACGAGAATGGCAAGAAAGCTGGCCACCGACCACTGCCGATCCCGACGCCCCCTTCCCGATGCCAGTAGCGATAGAAGCAACAGTGGAACACCATACGCTGGGTGATATAAGTCGGCTGTACGTGGTGAGCGATTAAATGCCACACCCCAAACAACAAGGCATTGCCATCATTACCGTGATGCTGATTGTGGCGCTGGCAGCAGTCACGACCACCGCCATGATGAGTAATCAACATGTGTTTATCCGCCGCGCATCAAGCTACCAATCACTGGAGCAAGCACAGGCACTTGCGGTGGCAGGCGAACGGTTTTCCGCCGCGATACTCAAGCGCGACTTCGACAGTGACGGCGAAGAACGCATAGACTCTCGCGAAGACGACTGGGCGATATCTATCCCACCACTACCCATAGCAGGCGGAACCATAACCGGCTGTATTTACGACCTCAACGGCCAGTTCAACCTCAATAATCTGGTCACTGAAGAGGGTGAAATTGATCAGGTACAGCTGGATATATTCCGCAGCTTGCTCAATGAGTTAGCGCTGCCCTCTGAAACAGCAGGAGCTATAGCGGACTGGATTGACAGCAATGACCAACCACTCGATGATGGCGCGGAGTTTGAGTATTACTCGAACCTAGAAGCCCCCTACCGCGCCGCCAATCGCCCTATGCAATCGACCACCGAGCTGAGGTTGATACGAGGCCTCAATCAAAACGACGCTGACAGCCTCGACGCTTACAACTCTTTGCTGCCCTACGTATCGGCGCTGCCACGTGGCACCTCAATCAACATCAACACCGCCTCACCCGAGTTGCTAGAAGCTTTGTGGGACAACTTTGACGGACTGGGCGAAGAGCTACACCGCTGGCCGGTAGCCGAGGGCTGGAAGATATTCCCCTTGTGTGCCGATGCCGACGAGGAATCTGATGACCTAAACTTAGTGGTGGGAGAAGGGGAAGTAGACCGAACAGCCTACGAAAGTATCGATCAATTTGTTGACGCAAATAAGTTTGAAGACGACACAGGCAAAGAAATCTCCCTGCCTGAAGAAGCCCGCCAGAACCTGAGCGTTTACAGTGATTACTTTCTTGTGCGCGCAGAAATACAATTTAGCGATACAATTGTGAAACAGTACAGTGTGCTCAATAGGAGCGACGACGGCCGAACAGCCGTCAGAGCACGTTGGCGCAGCTTTGATTGACGCAAAAAGGGCACTAGCTTGGCAAAATCATTCCTAATACATATCCCTGACATTACTCGTGACTACGCGAGCTGGGGAACAGTAGACAGCGAACAACCACTCGCAGCGACGGGCTTTGGCTCTGGAATCTTGCAAGAGGCAGCAGAAGCTGCCCAAGGTATGCGTAGCGTGCTGGCAATCGGTAGCAGTGCGGTCACACTCACTCGCGTCAGCGTGCCCGGTACTGGCGGCAAACGCACGCGTGAAGCCACACCCTATGCCCTCGAAGAACAATTGGCCGATGACGTTGAAGACCTCCACTTCGCACTCGGCCCAGCTGGCAGCGATGGCGAATACCCAGTGGCCGTAATCGCTCGCAACACGCTACAAGAATCACTCGCGCTACTCGCAGATGTTGGCATACACCCGCAGCAGGTCGTACCAGATGTCCTTTTGATTCCGCCAGGCGACTCGGATGAATGGCAGGTCTTACAAAGCAGCGACGACCTCTTGGTCCGCCAAGGCAGCTACTCCGGCTTGTGGTGTCCTGCAGCCAGCGCTGAGCTAATGCTCAATCGTCTGCTGCGCGAAGCGGGCGTTGATGGCCCCACCCAAATCACGTTCTATCTGACTCCGGGCCAGCAGCCCACAGAAGTCGGTACGCTGACAGAAGAAGTGACGGTAGAAAACACGGCTGAGGCACTCAGTCGAGGCATCAATAGTCACCATATCAACTTGCTGCAAGGTGAGTTTAATCAGAAAAAAGCCCTCGACAAATACTGGAAGCCTTGGCGTATACCAGCAGCCCTAGCCGCTTGCATGCTGTGCCTTAGCATCGGTAGCAGCGTGCTGGAAAGCGGTCGGTTAGCGACACAAGAGAGCGAGCAACGCGCGCAGATGGAAAGCCTGCTAAAGCAGACATTTCCGGGCATTAAGCGCATTAACGACCCCATTGCACGCATGCGCTCTGAGTTACGCAAACTCAAAACAGGCGGCAGTGACGGAAAGCTGATGCCAATTGTCGCCGCACTCTCGGAAGCCGTCAAAGCCAGCCCAAATACCACCATGAACAGCGTCAATTTTCGCAACGGCCGCGCCGACGTAGACATGAAAACAGATTCACTGCAGACGCTAGACACAATCAAACAAAGCCTAGACGCCACCAAAGGTATCAAGGCAAGCATTCAGTCCGCTAATCAACAAGACGGTGCCGTTCGCGGTCGACTGCGCATCGAGGCAGGTTAACAATGAAAGACTGGTACGCAAGCCACAGCCCACGTGAGCAAATGATGTTGCTGGCAGCAGGTGTGGCGATCGTCATTGGGCTTCTGTATTTTTCGCTACTAAAGCCACTCTACGACGGACTAGACGAACGACGCTCGCGCGTGTCGGGTAACGTCAATGCAATCTCTTGGATGCAGGAGGCCGCTGGTGAAGCACTGAGCCTAAAAGGTAGCGACGGCGGCGATGCAGGAACTGTGGACACTTCTCAAGCCCCACTGACGGCTGTTGCACGCATTTTTCGCGAGGCCGGCCTTGTTGCTCCCAACCGAGTTGACCCTGTTGGCAGCAATGGCGCCCGAGTACAGCTGGCAGAAATTGCCTTCGACAAACTCATTCCTGTGCTGGACAACCTAGAGCGCCAAACGGGGCTGCAGGTGAAATCATTAAACGTCAATACGCAGCGCCCTGGTGTTGTCAGTGCACGCTTTGCTCTGGAGCGCTAAGTGAAATCAATTAAAATAGCCGGTGGCATAGCACTCTTTTTGGGCGTGATGTGCTTCACTCTTGTGACCCGCACTCCGCTGGCCTCACTACAATCGCGCATGCCAAACTTACTGCAAGACACAGAGAAGTTTCAAGGCAACATCATCAACGGTTCTGTTAAGGATCTAGGCACCGTCAATGGGCCAATAGACCTCAAGTGGGGTCTCAGCCCGATGAAATTGCTGACAGGGAAGCTAGGTGGCGACGTTGAGTTTGATTGGCTGCAGGCCAGTGGCAACGGCCAAGTAGCGCTGTCACCAAGCAAAACACTTTTCATCAGCGACACTATCGCAACGTCACCGGCGTCACTGATCGAAACATTTTTGCCTTTTGTGCGGTTTGGCGGAAAGCTACGCTTAGACCTCAAGGACGGTACTGCAAGCGAGACAGAATACGGCCCCTTCACTGGGGAGTTCACCTGGAACGCAGCCACCGTCTCCATTAGCGAGCAAGCCAAGCTCGGTGATATAACACTCAACATGAGCGAACAGGACGGTGGCACACGTGGTGTACTCTCTTCGAAGGACGGTGACATCGTTCTCTCAGGCACTATTGACCTGCAACCCGACGGCAACTACACCCTCGACCTGAACGCACGTGCCCAACCGTCGGCCTCTAGCATGGTGGTCAACACCTTGGCGCAAGTCGCCCAAAAGCAAAGCGATGGAAGCTTCCGTCTGCAGCAATCTGGACAGCTCGCTGAGCTGATGTGACATGCTACACGTACAAATTGCGACCTATCTGCGTTACCTGAAAGAAATAACCCAAACTTTCCGCCAGATTCACCGACAAACGTTTTAATAACTAAACTACTTTTAGTTGAGAATATAAAAACGTGCCCCGTGAAAGCCAAGCTCATGCAACGCGATTCGACACACCAAGACCACAGCAAGCAAGAGTCGAGACGACCGTGACGGATTTATCTGCCGCGGGCTTGCATCGGTTGGCGCATAGAGTAAACACTGTGGCACGCAGTGCGGGAGAAATAATCCTTCGCATTTATTCAACCGACTACGACGTCAAAACCAAGTCAGACGAGTCCCCTGTAACCTGCGCTGATATGGCTGCAGACCAGCATATCCAGAAACAGCTCGAAGCCCTCACACCTGAAATTCCCGTGTTGTCAGAAGAATCGGCAAAAGTCCCTTATGCAGAACGTACGCAATGGGACACCTATTGGCTGGTAGACCCCCTCGATGGCACTCGAGAGTTTATCAAGGGCAATGGCGAGTTCAGCGTGAACATTGCTTTAATTCACAACAAAGCTCCAATACTGGGTGTTGTCTACGCACCAGTTATGGACAATTTGTATTTTGCATTCCGTGACGGGGGCGCCTGGAAGCAAAGCTCTGCCGATGATCCAGCCAAACGCATTCGCGTGCGGAAAGCACCAAGTGCCGGACCCACGATCGCCCGCAGTCGCGCAAGAACTACCGGTCCTAAATTACGTGCATTTTTGTCCAACCTAGGCAAACACAGTGAAGTCACCATGGGTAGCGCCTTAAAGTCGTGCTTAGTGGCCGAAGGAGCCGCCGATTTGTACCCTCGCCTTGGCCCGACCAGCGAATGGGACACAGGTGCCGCACAATGCATTGTGACCGAGGCCGGCGGGCAGTTCACTGACACTGCGATGCGCACATTGCGATACAACACCAAAGATTCTCTGATCAACCCTCCGTTTTTTGTCTGCGGTGATAGCGGTGAAGATTGGTCCGAATACCTCGAAAGCGAAGAAGACTAGAGTCGCTTCAGCTACACGGCAACCCGAATAGAGCACCCGCTTGCCTTAAGTGAAGTGGTATAGTTGCCGGTTTCCCGACGCCATATGTCACCTAGGAGCCTTTGTGTCACGCTTTAACTCCCCCGCTGAAGTGCAAGAGCATTTCTACCGCGCTATTGAAGCCGGTGATGCCAAGGCAATGATGCAGGTATGGTCCGAGGACGAGCCCGTCGTATGCATCCACCCTGGCGCACCCCGCCTCGATGAGCTGGAACTAATCGCAGAAAGCTGGCAGCAAATATTGGATGGCGGCGCTAACTTGCGCTTCAAACTCAGCGAAGAGCACTGCATGGAGCAAGCAACCCTAGCCGTGTGCACCTCCCGTGTTGAGATCAGCTTAGACGACGAGTGGATTGATACATTGCTCACCACCAACGTCTACCACAACGGCGGCCAAGGCTGGCAGATGGTTGTACACCATGCTTCGCCAGACCCCAGTTTTGACGAAGTCGATAGCTTTGACGAGATGATCGAGCTGGATGAAAACGACGAAGTGGTGCTGCACTGATGTCGCAGTGGCTTGGCTTCTGCCTGCAGAGCCTCGCCCGGCAAAAGCCTGTCATACTAGCCAGCAACATTCACAGCCCACCGCCTTTGCAACTGCCCATCGGCCCTATCTGGGCCTGCAATACAGACAGCGAAGCTGGTTATTTACTGCCCGGTCGCCCGCAGACACAGCTGCAACAAGCGGCTAACAGCCTACTTAACAGCAGCCTACCATCGCAAGAGCTGAGCATCCCACTCAACCCTTGGACAGGGGACATCGACCCTAAGCATAATTTACGACTTCACTTGCGCCGCTTGAACCCTTGCGACCTACAGCAGCTCATGCTGCTCGACGGAAAATTGCGGCTCGGTCAGAGCTGTCTGCTGGATCTGGATAGCCTCACCATCAAGGACGACGGGAAAGTGGAGCATTCATTGTGCGTGCAAGCGCGCCGTGTGGTGGATCATCTTGTCTCATTTGAAGCAAGTGACAGCTGCATTGTCATTTTTGGAGCAGGCGCACTCGCGCATCAAATAGTCAGCCTGTTGTCAGACAGTGCGGTAGACGTCTACTGGGAAGCCGCACGCAGCGAATGCGTGCCCGTTCGCCAAGCCGCAAACATCACGGTCCGCGAACCAGACGGCATTAGCACCGAATGGCTCCCTAACAACAGCAATTGCCTAGTCATGACGCATGACCACGAACTTGATTTTCAGCTCTGCGCCGCATTGGCCAAGCTCCCTCAAGTGAGTAGCGTGGGCATGGTCGGCTCAAAACGAAAGTGCCAACGCCTGCAGCAACACCTAGAACGACAACAGCTCAACCAGCAGCAAAGCAACAAAATACGCTGCCCCATCGGCAGTATCAACACGCTCAGCCTTAACGCGGCCGCGCTCACCATCGCTCACGAAATCACCCAGCTTACGGCTGATACCTACTACAGCCGCCAACGCTAAACCCAAACTTTAAAGCAAGCAGCAACCACCCTTTTAGCTACTTATCAGCCTGCCTCACAATTGTAGTATTGCTACATTTATTTTCTCATATATCGATTGATACCATCAAAAACCTTGAAAACAGCAACAAAATGGCGCATATTAAATGTAGTTTAACTACATATTAAGAGGCTACTGTGACTATACGTATAGCGATCAATGGTTTTGGCCGCATTGGCCGGAACGTTCTGCGCGCCATCCACGAAGACAACCGCAGTGGCGAATTCAAAGTTGTAGCCATCAATGACCTCGCAGATGCGCAGGGCAATGCCCACCTACTCAAACACGACACGGTGCACGGCCACTTCGCTACACCTGTCAGCGTTGAAAACGATCAAATCATCGTAGGCGGCGAAGCGATCAACATTTTGCACGAACGCGATCCGGCCAAACTGCCATGGGCAGCGATGCAAATTGATGTCGTCATGGAATGCACGGGGTTATTTGTTAACCGAGACAGTGCTGCAGCTCACCTGCAAGCCGGCGCAAAGCGTGTTTTGGTTTCAGCGCCGTGCAAAGACGCTGATGCCACCATCGTTTACGGCGTCAACGAAGGAACACTCAAGGCAAGTGACTTGGTTGTATCAAACGCCTCCTGCACCACCAACTGCCTCGCACCTGCTGCGCAGGCGCTGCACGCGGAAATTGGTATCGAGTCTGGGTTGATGACCACAATTCACTCATTCACTGGCGACCAGAATCTGTGCGACGGATACCACACAGACCCCTACCGCGCTCGCGCGGCTGGTAGCTCAATGATTCCGAGTAAGACCGGTGCAGCGGCCGCAGTCGGTTTGGTGCTCCCAGAACTCGCAGGCAAACTCGATGGCATGGCCGTACGTGTGCCCACTCCAAACGTGTCACTGGTTGACTTACATTTCATCGCTAAGCGCGAGACGAGCGTTGAAGAAGTCAACAACCTGATGGCCGCCGCAGCTGCCAAATCACCCGTTCTCGAAATTAACGAAGAGCCACTGGTCTCTATTGATTTCAACCACAACAGCGCGTCTTCTATTCACGACTCCAAGCAAACCCGCGTCAGTGGCCGTATGGTAAAAGTGATGCTGTGGTACGACAACGAGTGGGCTTTTTCAAACCGCATGCTTGACACTGCTGCTGCGATGACAGAGCTTGAGCAAACCACTAAGGTCAGCAACAAAGCAGCACCGGCCGAAGCCTAAGCGAAAAGGATAATTGTCGACCGCCCTCGCTTGAGCGGTCGACAAAAAAGCTGCATCAAACTGATGCAGTCTTTCAGGTCTGTCAGCGGCACTAAAGCAGCTCTGAAGGCCGCCAAGAGTGTATCCCGCACTACTGAATAACTATGTCACCAGTTGGCTGGTTATCAGAAATCACCAGCGCCATCGGCTGCGTAGCAGGCAGAGCACCAACATTCTCAATTTCTGCATCTATTAGTGGCTTTATGCCAAACGGTGCCAATGAGTTATCTGGGTTAGGCTCAACACTAATCACGGACGCTAAACCGATCAGATCAAGCGGCGACGGGTTGATGAAATCCTGACCAGGAAATGCGGGCCCTGGATTACTTCCGCCAGTTTCACCTGCACCATCTGAATCGGCATCAGCTACATCCGTAAACCGTCCGGTGCTAATCGGTCCGTCTTCACCCACAACCCAACCTTCATACACCCAGCCATCTGGGAGCAAAGGAAGACTCAATCCGGCACTCGGCCCCGGTTGCTGCAGCCACCAAATACCGTTATTAAAACTACCTGTGCCAGTGTTGTCACTTGGAACTGCCAGACCAAACACACCCGTTGCTGCTGTGAAATCCTGCCCAACCGCCGCCGGATGAGCAATAGACAACACAGCCGCATCAGAAATCAGATCACCAGCTAACACATGCGTAGCTGCAGGTGCCGGATCGTCGTCTTCCGCAGGCTCTATCGTCAACACATACGCGGTAGCAACTTCGACATCTTCCACGCTTGCATTATTTTCAAAGACTGTCGCCGCGCCTGAAGACTCAAAGCGGCCTGCTGATACAGCACCGCTTGGGGTAATGAGCCAGCCTTCATAGACATAATCTTCGCCAAGCACATCAAGATTGGCAAAAGACGCTCGAACGGTGCGCATGTCTGACGTGTCGTTATTGCTATCACTGCAAGCTGAAACAAGAACAGTTGAGGATACAATCAAAGCAAGGGTCGTTTTAGTCATCATGGGCAGAGCACTCCTTTCAAAAGCAAAATTGCTATATAAAAGTTATGCCTAAGTCCCTAACCCGACAATAAGGATTTCCACTAAGAAAGCGGCCAAACCGCATCCGTGTGAACCCCTATTGCAGCCAACCCTAGAGCAAACTAATCTAGTACTTAAACACGAATGTATTGCAAAGAAAATTTATACTAACCACTTCACAAAAAGATAAGCCACTATTAAAAACGCCAAGACCATACTTTAAGCGCTCGGCATGAATGCGAGGGCGCATTTGATTACCCTATAGTCTCCAGCTCAACCTTCAACACACAAACGCTCTCGTTTAGCTGCGGCCCACCGCAAGCACCCGCCCAGCTAAATACACCAATAACAACACTGGCACCCCTAGCAGTGCAGTGCCCAAAAAGAAATTGGCGTACCCCATCGATTCGACAATCGAGCCTGAGTAGCCCGACATTAACTTGGGGAACAATGTCATCAGGGAACTGAACAAGGCGTACTGAACAGCTGTAAAAGAAACATTGGTCAGACTGCTTAAATAGGCGATAAATGCAGCACCGGCCATGCCTGCGCTTAAATTATCAGCACTTATCACCAATGCCAGCCACGCTGTACTCGGTTCGCCACTAGCGAGCAACATAAACAACACGTTGGTAGCTGCGGTCAAAATAGCGCCAACAAACATCATGCGCATCACCCCATAACGCATGCACAATAATCCGCCGGCAAAACCCCCAATTAAGGTGCACCAGAGGCCAAATACTTTGGTGACGTTAGCAATGGTTGTTAAATCAAACCCCATATCTTGATAAAAGATATTTGCCACAGCGCCCATGACAATATCGGATATTTTGTAAAAACCGACCAGCAACAAGATTATCCAAGCCGAACGACCATAGCGCCCCATGAATTCCATCACCGGGCTGATGTAGCCTTGCTGCACCAGTTGCATAGGCACCGCATTGAAACGCACCAAACACCACGCACTAGCCGCCGCAGCTGCAAAAGCCAAGAACAACCTCATGCTTTCTACAAACGTGCTCACGACCGCATCGCCGCCGCGATTACCGGGCTTCCAAGCAGTTTTCAACTCAGCCACAGTTGTACCGCTCAACCAAAAGCACACAACTAGCGCGGACACCATAATGGCGAACAGCAAAACGAAACGCAGCTGTTCCTGCACAGGGCGGTGTGTAAGAGGAATACTGAATTTAGGCTCACGAACTATCAAAGTTGTGGCCACACCGACCAACATAAAGGCAGCCATACAAAAGTAACTGCTACGCCAAGCGTCATACAGGTAATGATCGGCGCTCGCACCAAACCACGCTGCCAAGTACAAGGCCAAAGCACCCGCCACCAACATACCGAGTCGATAACCTGCAATGTAGGTTGATGCCAGCAACGCCTGCACTTCCTTATCGGCGACTTCGATCCTGAAAGCATCAATCACAACGTCTTGGGTTGCACTGGAAAACCCTAATGCAACAGCGGCCAGCGCCATGCTCGTCAATCCTGCATCACGCGCAGGATCAGTCAGCGCCATGCCGACTATTGACGCCATAACCATAAATTGAGACAACAACAACCAAGCGCGCCTCCTTCCTAGCCAGCGGCTCAGATAAGGCACTTCAAGTTGATCTACCAGCGGGGCCCAGACGAATTTAAAGCTATAGCCCAAGGCCGCCCAACTAAAATAAGTGACCGCCGATTTTTCCACACCTGCCTGTGCCAACCAAAGCGACAAGGTAGAAAAGATAAGCAATATGGGCAGCCCGGCTGAGAAACCTAACACCAACATCGTGCTCGCTGGCCGCCACTGCTGCTTGAGCAAAAGCCAAGTACTCCCCATCAAAGGGAGTCCAAGTCGTAGTCGACAATGTACGGCGCATGATCTGAAAATCGCTGATCTTTATACACTTCGGTGCGCAACACCGTGCCACGCAAGCGCGGGTTCATCACCTGGTAGTCCAATCGCCACCCCACATTGTTTGCCCACGCCTGACCACGGTTCGACCACCATGTGTAACTATGCTCTTCCTGCTCCAGCTCTCTAAAGCTATCCACAAAGCCTTGGCCGTCAAAAAGCGTATCCAACCAAGCACGCTCTTCAGGCAGAAATCCGGAGTTCTTTTTATTTCCGCGCCAATTGCGAATATCAGCGTTGGTGTGAGCGATGTTCCAATCTCCACAGACAACCGTATTATGTTTTCGGCGTTTCATGCGCGCGAACTCTTGCTCAATGTGTGCAAGGCAGTCCATTTTCACCGCTTGGCGCGCATCACCAGACGAGCCACTGGGAAAGTACGCCGAGACCACACTCAAATCACCAAAGCGCGCCTCTAACCAACGAGCCTCACCGTCGATGGTTGAATGTTTGAGCTTCTCGATCACTTTATCGGGCGCGCGCTTGCTATAAATAGCCACACCGCTATAGCCTTTCTTCTCGGCGCAGAGAAAGTGACTGTGATAGCCCTCGGGGTGAAATATAGCGTCGGTGATCTGGTCTTCTTGTGCTCGTACTTCTTGCAAGCACACCACATCAGCATCTTGCAGTTGTAACCACTCAAAAAAACCCTTACGCGCAGCTGAGCGTATACCGTTGACATTGACACTAATAATTCGAAGCACGTGTTCTCCCGATAGATGCAGCTCCGCGTGTGAAGTTGACGCCGAGACCGTGACAGTGAAGCTGCGCTAACGATACCATGCAACTAACTTCCATAGAGACTCAGCCATGTCGACTCAACAAACTGCTTTTTTTGACTTAGCGCTACACTGCGGCGTTTTAAAATTTGGTGAATTCACACTGAAATCAGGACGCGTTAGTCCCTACTTTTTTAATGCCGGACTGTTTAATACCGGCGGTTCACTCGCCGCTCTCGGAGAGCAGTACGCTGACGCCATCCAACAAGCAGGAGTCGAATTCGACATGTTTTTTGGCCCCGCGTACAAAGGCATCCCATTGGCCACTGCCACTGCCACTGCACTTTCAAACAAACACCAGCGCGACTTGCCTTGGTGCTTCAATCGCAAAGAGGCAAAAGCACACGGCGAAGGCGGCACGCTGGTCGGCGCGCCACTCAAGGGCAAAGTACTTATTGTTGATGACGTCATTACCGCCGGTACGGCTATTAGAGAATCAAAAGCAATAATTGACGAACATGGCGCAGACCTTGCGGGCGTAGTGCTAGCACTGGACCGGCAAGAACGCGGGCAAGGCCAGCAATCAGCTATCCAAGAGGTACAAGAGCGCTGGCAAGTCCCTGTTATCACAATTGCCACGCTCGCAGATTTGATTGCTTTTCTGCAATCTTCTGAGGAGCACAAACAGGCATTACCTGCGGTTCAACAGTACCGAGACAGCTACGGCATATGAACAATCAGTGCACAGGAAGCTGAATAAACCGACCTATAGTGCCTATAAGTCACTGTTTAGGCACTTATAGGCAAAGCGAATACAAACACTTTGCTCTTAATAAAGGTGTGTAATCACGAGCCGTGTTTTTGCAATACGAAAGCTCTATATAAAGATCAGATCATGTTAAAGCAAGCAACGAAGGCCGTATCAACGTTAAGGCCAAAGCATTTTTCGCCGATAGTTCAGGGGCGAGGAGAGAACAATGCTTTTTCTCCACTGGAATTTTTAAACAGCACACAGCACTTATGACCCACAATTTTAGCAAGCACCTCCTAAAAATAGCGCTGCTGGGCACCTTACTGCTAGGCATGCTGCCTATGTCGCCAAGTTTTGCTGGTCTATACAAATGGACCGACGAAAGTGGAGAAATTCACTACGGCGACCGGCCACCACCCGTCAATACGCGCTACGGCCACGAAGTGCTGAGCAATAGCGGGCTGAAAGTACGCACAGTCGATCGAGAGCTAACCGCTGCTGAGCGCATTGCCGCCGGCCGAGTCACGCAAGAAATGGCGATGAAACTTCGCCGTGAACGCGAATTGGAGCGAATAGATCGCCTGCTGATGGTGTCGTTTCCCAATTTTCATTCGCTTGATGCGGCTCGCGATGATCGCCTTGAAACTCTCGACGATTCGATTGCCTATTTGCAATCACGCAAAGACGGTCTGTTAGAGAAGCGCGCAACCAACGATTCACGAATTGCGCACTTTCGGCGCAAAGAGCTGGTAGTGCCTGAGCAGCTCACATCAGAAGCAGCCAATATTGACTACGGAGTAGAGCTGCTAGACGCTCAAATCACCGATATTCAAGACGACCGTGAAGCCACCGTGGTGGAGTTTCAGCAATACTCCAAACGTCTGCGCGAACTCATGGAAATGAATTAAGCTCAAAGACCGAGCGAAGATAAAAGAAAGGCCGCCTTTTACCGAGCGGCCTTTCTCGTTTTATCAGTGTCTGCCAAGTATTACGGCAATCGAACATTCAGGCGAATGCCCTGCAAAGACTCAATCACAGCCTCGTCGCCCAACGACAAACCAGTCGCCGCGTCGGCTGACAAATAGGCATCCCACTCGCGCCCCGACCAGAGCACTCGCCCCTCTTGACCAGGCTCGATCAGCGACGCCGCTTTGACACGCTGGCCCACCGCGTCGTTACCCGACATACCGCCGGTGTTGCTCTGCAGTTTTCGCAGGATAGGAAACATGATTGTCACTACCGCCAGGGTAGATACCGCAAAATAACCAATCGCAGCAGTCCAGCTAGTTTCAGGTAGAAACCAACAAATGCCCGCGGTTATAGATGCACCGAGTGCCGCGAATAAAAACCAAAACACGCTGAGCTGAAAGATGCCCAGTTCAAGCGCAAACAAGACAACTGCAGCAATGATAAAAAAATAGAATGGCGATATACCGTCCATATTATTGCCCCATTGGCGTTGTCTTGGTCGTGTCTACTTGCTTTTTCAGTGTATCAAAAGCGGTGAACGCCTTACCGACCATGCTAGACACGTCAGTAGCGTCACCGGGCAACAAAGCCACAGTGCCGGTGCGAGCCAGCTCACCAAAGGCAGCGACATACTGCTCCGCCAACTGCTGGGCGACAGCGGTAGTGCCACCTTCCGCATTGATAGAGCTAGAAATTTCACGTATCGCGTCTGCTCGAGCCTTGGCTTCTACCACCATCGACTCAGCACGGCCCTGCGCACGCAAAATTTGCGCTTGCTTATCACCCTCAGCCTTATTGATCTGGGCCTGACGATAGCCTTCAGAAGTAGTCACTGCCACGCGACGTTCACGCTCGGCCCCCATCTGCTTTTCCATCTCTTCGAGAATACTTTCAGGAGGAGTGATGTCCTTGACTTCATATCTGAGGACTTTGGTACCCCAGCTGGCGGAGGCCTCATCAATCGCGTGCGTCACCTGCGCATTGATAATTTCTCGACTCTCAAAGGTGTCATCCAAGGTCAATTTGCCAATCTCTGCACGCATAGAAGTCTGGGCTAGCTGCGTGATCGCAAACAATAAGTTCTCCACACCATAAGAAGCCATACGCGGATCCATGATGCGCAAATACAAAACGCCGTCAATTCCCAATGCAACGTTGTCGCGTGTGATCGCCTGTTGCTGATCCACATCCAACGCGTACTCTTTTAGCGAATGGCGATAGGCAATATGATCGATAAACGGCACCAAGAAGTGAATACCCGCCTCCCAAGTCTTGCTGTATTTGCCTAGGCGCTCGATCACCCATGCGCTGTTTTGCGGCACTATTTTAACCACACTCTTTAAGACGACGATCAACACCACCGCCAACGCAATGACCAGCACTAAATCCATGTTTTCAAATAGCATGTTTTGCTTTCCTTTCTGTTTAACCTGCAATTGTCTCAAATTCTAGTGCACAGGGTGCAGAGCGTGTAAAAGCCGTACTCCATTAACCGCTTTTAGATCAGCAACCTGGGGCAATCGAGAGAAAGACGAGCACCTCACCGTGCCGTAACCTTGTAAACCACCGACCATAGGTGCAGTACAGCATTACTTTCATCGCAGTAGACGTCCGCAGCCGCAGCCGTTCGCTATACTTTGAATCATCATCCCGAGCCGACACGAACAACGCCGTGCTGCGCGCAATTGTTGAAAGCTATCTAGAACAGAAACGAGACATGAACAGTTTATTGAGATCAATGCGGCTGCCATTTTTAATACTCACGCTTGTCAGTATTTTTTTGGGCTTCACTACCGCATCCAAAGCAACAACAGATATATCGTACGCTGATCTATTTTTAGTATTGTTGGCAGCTTTGTCGGCCCACATCAGTGTGAATACTTTCAATGAGTATTCAGACTATCGCAGTGGCCTTGACCTCAAGACAACTAAGACCCCATTTAGTGGCGGCAGTGGCGCATTGATCGACAACCCAGGAGCGCTTAACTACGTGCTCTATATCGCCATTGCAACCCTAGCACTAAGCATCGCAATCGGTCTTTATTTCAGCGTCACAGTTGGTGCATCGATTTTGCCGATTGGGCTGGTTGGGGTTGTCATCATCGTCACCTATACAACCTGGCTAAACCAATCTCCGTTTTTGTGCCTAATCGCACCGGGCATAAGTTTTGGACCACTTATGGTAGTAGGCACGCATCTGATCCTAAGCGGTGAGCATTCTAACCTGCCAATCTGGGCTTCGTTAGTGCCCTTTTTCTTGGTCAACAACCTGCTTCTACTCAATCAATTTCCAGACATATGCGCCGACAAGTCGATCGGACGCAGGCACGTCCCCATTGTTTACGGCATAAAGACAAGTACTTATATCTACGGGATATTTGCTCTGGCCGCCTGTCTAGTAGTTATTGCAGGTGTTTACCAAGGGTTGCTGCCTGCCCTCTGCATGCTCACCCTGTTACCCATAGCTATCTCTGCCAACGTGTTTTTTGGAGCGCTTAAAAATGGCGCCACCATTGAAAAGCTTACACCCTACTTAGCAAAGAACGTAGCGGTAACAAACGTCTCTCCGTTGGTTCTGGGTATCTGCTTAATTCTGGGCTGAGCGAGCCTACAGCACCAGAAAAGCTTGTTCAGTCATCGATGAGCAAAACAATCGAGTCAACAAGGCAAGAGTCAGCTATTTTTGAGGCGTCAGACTCGCTCGCCAACGCAGAATTTACACGCGAGCTGAGACCGCTATCTAAAACGCTAAAATGCCCCAAAACAACGGGCAGTTATAACCTTTTGCACAAGCCCATCAGCGAGTTCAAGGGCGAATTAAAGTCCCCACACCTTTATCGGTGAACAACTCCAATAACACCGCGTTTTCAACCCGACCATCGATAATCTGCGCCGTTTGTACACCCGCATCTACCGCTTCCAAAGCACACTGTACTTTGGGCAACATACCACCGCTGATCGTACCGTCTTCTTTGAGATTCTCTATCTGGCGACGATCCAGACCGGTAAGCAATTGACCTTCTTTGTCCAAAATCCCCGGTGTATTAGTCAGCAACAATAGCTTTTCTGCTTTAAGTTCTGCAGCGACCCGACTGGCAACCAAGTCGGCGTTGATGTTGTAAGACGCACCTTCTTCACCCACGCCAATAGGCGCAATCACGGGGATAAAACCGGCTGTCTCGAGGCTGCGCACAACAGACGTATCGATGCGAGCGACCTGCCCCACATAGCCCAAGTCTGCAGCCTCGCCCTCACGTTCAGGGTCAGCAATACGCATCGGTACGGCTTGTATTAGATTCGCATCTTTACCCGTCAGACCAACAGCCCTGCCACCTTCCTGGTTCAGCAAGGAAACTATGCTTTTGTTGACTTGCCCTCCGAGAATCATCTCTACAATGCTCATAGTCTCCGCATCAGTAACACGCATGCCACCGATAAACGTGGACTCTTTTCCAACGCGCTTTAACATATCAGCTATTTGCGGGCCGCCTCCGTGCACAATGACAGGGTTGATACCACAATGCTTCATTAACACGATATTACGGGCGAAACAGCGCTTTAGGTTTTCGTCAGTCATGGCGTTGCCGCCGTATTTGATCACCACCGTTTTACCCGCGATACGACGAATGTATTGCAGCGCTTCGTTCAGCACCTGCCCTGTCATGCTGCTGTCTATCTCATTCATTTTTAGCTTTTACCTTCGTTGTCTTTTTGAGGCCATCGCACAGCTTTAGTTTTTGCCAGTAGAGCCGTAACCGCCAGCGCCACGCTCGGTGGCTTCGAACTCTTCTACCACAGCAAAATCTGCCTGCACAACCGGCACTAACACCAATTGAGCGATGCGTTCGCCAACTTGCATTGTGTAAGGATCTGAGCTGCGATTCCACGCCGAGACAAACAACTGCCCCTGATAGTCAGAATCAATCAGGCCAACCAAATTACCAAGAACAATGCCGTGCTTGTGCCCAAGACCAGAACGGGGCAGTATCAAGGCAGCAAGTGCCGGATCTGCAATATAGACTGCTAATCCAGTAGGAATAAGCTGAGTCTGCCCAGGTTCAAGCACAATTTCTTCTTCGACACAGGCACACAGATCTAAACCTGCGGAGCCAGTTGTGGCATAAGCCGGCATGGGAATACTGTCACCCAAACGCGGGTCCAGTACTTTGACTTGTAGAGTGGTCATGGTTATTTTTCCAAAAAGTGATGCTGTGCGATTAGTGCAACTAAACTGCTAGCGAGCTGGCCTTTATCGGCGCGCGGTAACTGCTGCGACGAGCCATCTCTGAAAAAAACCTCAAGCGCGTTGTGATCACTGCCAAACGGGCTATCTTCCCCGAGTACCAAGTTCGCACAAATCATGTCGAGATTTTTACGTTCAAGTTTGCCGCGCGCATACTCGGCTACACGCTGCGTTTCAGCGGCAAACCCTACCGTTACAGGGCCCGTTGCGAGCGACGCAACGTACGCCAAGATATCGGGGTTTCGCTCCAGCGCTAGCGACATGTCCTCACTGCTTTTTTTGATTTTGTGTTCGGCTTGCTCGGCCACTCGGTAGTCAGCCACGGCGGCCGTGGCGACAAACAACTGCGCCCCACCCACCTGAGACTTAACTGCATCTAGCATCTGCTGAGCACTCTCCACCCGCACCACATGTGCGCCATGTGGTGGTGTGATATTGGTGGGGCCACTGACGAGTGTCACCTGCGCTCCAGCAGCCAGCAATGCGCGTGTCACGGCGTAACCCATTTTGCCCGAGCTGTGATTGCTCAGATATCGAACAGGATCGACCGCCTCACGCGTAGGGCCTGCAGTGATAACAGCGCGTATGCCTTCAAGGCTCGGGCCGCTGTAAGGAGCCGCCATAGCTGCGGCTATCTCGGCGGGTTCTAACATACGCCCCGCGCCCACATCGCCACAGGCCTGCTCACCAACACCAGGCCCAAGAATCGTTACACCACGCTGGCGTAGCGTTGCAATGTTGGCTTGTGTGGCTGCGTTGGCCCACATTTGTTGGTTCATCGCGGGTGCAACACATAACGGCGCTGCGGTTGCCAGCACAGTTGTCGTGAGCAATTGATCGGCTCGTCCCGCGACAATATCAGCAAGAGTATTGGCAGTTGCAGGGGCGATCAAAACCACATCAGCCCACTTGGCAAGCTCAATATGGCCCATGCCCGCTTCAGCCACTGGGTCGAGTAACGCTGTGTGCACAGGGTTTCCGCTCAGAGCCTGAAAGGTCAAAGGTGAGACAAATTGCTCTGCACCTGGCGTCATCACCACCCGAACCTCGGCCCCCTGCTTTATCAACAGGCGAACAAGTTCGGCACTTTTATACGCGGCTATGCCACCAGTGATACCCAGTAACACACGTTTGTTTTCGATCTGCATCATCCCGCCATTCTACGACATGCCTAAAGAGCACACATTATATCCATGCTGCACAAAGCTCGCCGAGAACAGATAAGGTATTTATGACTCGCTTCATTCACCGACAAAGATCAATACCAACCGAGGACGAGCAATCCACCCATCGATTTAGCGAGGAAACACTATGGCGATCTCCGACTGGCCCATCGACGAACGGCCTCGAGAGAAGCTTTTGCTTCGCGGCGCTGAGACCCTCAGTGACGCCGAATTATTAGCCATTTTTCTTCGCACAGGTGTCACTGGCTTGTCTGCCGTCGATCTCGCACGAGAGCTGTTACAACAGTTTGGCAGCCTAGGTGCTTTGTTGAATGCGGACAAACGCAGCTTTTGCTCAGGTCACGGCCTAGGTGAAGCCAAGTTTGCACAACTTCGTGCCGTATTAGAAATGGGCCAGCGAAACCTACGTCAGCAAATCCATCGCTCAGACGCACTGCACTCGCCCGAACACACGCGAAATTACTTGCAAAGCTTGCTAGGGCACCTGCCACACGAAGAGTTTGGCTGTTTGTGGCTGGACAATCGTAATCGTGTGATCGACTGGGAGGTATTGTTTCGAGGCACCATTGACGGTGCCAATGTTTACCCACGTGAAGTGGTTAAACACGCTCTGGCAGCTAATGCTGCAGCGGTAATCCTTGCTCACAACCACCCATCAGGTGCGGTAGAAGCCAGCAATGCAGACCGGCAAATTACCGATCGACTTAAGCAAGCATTGGAACTGGTAGGCGTTCGCACTTTAGATCATCTAATCATTGGCGACGGACAGTATTGCTCTTTCGCTGAGCAAGGCTGGCTTTGATACAGCCACAAAAAAGACGACCCAAAGGCCGCCTAATTCGACACTTAGCACATCAGCGTGATGTGCAAGTTAAGCCACGTAAATGACTTTAGTTAGTCAGCTTACGAATCATCGCAGCCATTTTGTTGACAACCGGAGTGGTGGCTTCGCGCATTTGCTCTTCCATCGATCCGTCAACAATCACTTCTACGCGACGATTCTTCGCTCGGCCTTCGGCTGTAGTGTTATCAGCGATTGGCTCTTCCTCACCGCGGCCTTCAGCCTCGATGTTCAACTCAGCCATCTTGCTCGCCATATAATCACGTACCGAACCAGCACGTCGCTCAGAAAGCATCTGGTTATAAGACATCGAACCCACGCTGTCGGTGTGGCCGATAACCATAATTTTCTCAACCAGTGTCATCGCATTGATGTCGTTGATCAGCAGGTCCAACTCAACCTGGCCACTGTCGGTCAACAGTGCGCTATCAAAGTCAAACAGCACACGAGCATCCAGTCGAAAACTGCCTTCGGAAGCAGTACCTTCAACTGCCGCAGCAGCACTTGCTTCACTAGTATCAGTTGCGACCATGACCTTACTTTCGCAGTCGATACCTGCAGCGTCCTCTGGCTTCCAATAACCAGTGTGCAACAAACCTCCAGCACCAGTCATCAAGATTGTGTCGTCAGCAGCTGCTACGTACCCAGATTTAGCAGATTGGCCTGGCTCACAATCAGAAGCAGAGTGCTTTGGCGCCGAGCTACAGCCCGCCATCACCGCAGCAGCCAGCACAGGCAACAGAAACGTTTTTTGCATTTTAAGAACTCCAATTTGCGCCAGTCATACGTTGAACGTTTGTTCACCGAAGCCGGCTACCAGTTTCGATTTGGCCATTCAGCATTAATGCCGAATAAAAAGCCTCTACACCGAGCATCAGTGGTAACAGTTACCCCGGTGCGAAACTCGGCATGTTTCAGTTAAGTTGCCAATTACAGGGGCTACTAACCCCTGTTTATCGGCGTGCGTGCGCTTTTCTTCAAAAGCTGCCACTGCGACGCTGCACACTGTGCGACGTCCACGACCTACACAATCAGAATCTGTGCCAGCCCTGTGCAACCGAACTGCCTAAAATCGTTAACGCTTGTGCAACTTGTGCCGTATCACTCCCTGATTACAGACAAATACGCTGCGGAAACTGCAGCAAATCCCCACCGCCTTGGAAGCACTGTTATGCCGCAATGAAATATGAAATCCCTGCAAATTACCTTGTAAAACGCTTTAAGTACGCGGGTGACAGGGCTGCAGGACTAGCGATGGCGGAGCAGATGTGGGCACATGCAGAAACTTTTCGAGAAACATTACAAGGTGCAACGTTTCTCGCGGTGCCTTTACACAAAAGCCGATTAATCGAGCGCGGATTTAATCAATCGGAGTTCTTGGCAGCCGAGCTTGCAAAGAAATGCGACGGGATATTGCTGAAAAACGTGCTGGTTCGTACGCGCCCTACTTGCCCACAAGCCGGATTGAGTAAAAAGGCCAGAGCTGCAAATATTAAAAACGCCTTTTATATCAAAAACTTAAACAAGAATTCCAGAGTTGTCTTGATTGACGATGTTTTGACAACAGGCAGCACAGCAAGGGAATGCTGCCGTGTTTTAAAGCGCGCCGGTGCCGATGATTTGACACTGTGGTGCTTTGCAAGGGCTGCTGCACCACTCAAATAGTGACATTATTTCGACCGAGGCCTAAGAGACGAGAGCTCCGCTGGCTGACTGGAGGATAGAGCGGGAAGCCGCTCGACAATGCTCAGAGCTTCTTCACGCAGAGCAATCCGCTGATTGTCAAACGTTTGCGTACAAAGCATTACTTTGTCAGTGAGCTCAGCCAGGCCGTTGCCCAACCCTTGTTTCAGTGCCCTGCCCACAGCGGCACTGAGAGACGGCCTTGTCTTTTCTCGCAACAAGGCTGGCAAAAGCCACGCTACGGCTAACAGCAACAAGCTGTTTATAGCGAAGTCAGAACCAAGATACTGCCCATCTTCTTCGTTGCCACCATAAAAACTAATCACTACCCGATAAGCAATCCAAGCCAAGGCTGCAATTGGCGCTATGGCAGCAACGGCAGCCACCAATCGAAACAACCACCGATGCAAACGAGTCCCTGGACGCGCCAGAGCCTCCGCTAAAGAATCACGCTGATGTTGCTTGAGTAACTCTTCTGTGTCGTCTGCCACTTCTAACAACGCGGTGCGCAAAGGCAATGAAGGCAACTGTTGCTGACCTGCTGCTACTGCAAGCTCGGCCAGCGCGTCACGCACCTGCTGCCCTGCCCTAGCGTCCCAAACAACCAAACCACTACCGCCCTCTGGCAACGAGGGTACTACATTTTTTCCACTGACTAATTGACGCCATCCACCCTGCTCACTTTGGAAACGCATCGCGGTTGCATTAATCTGCCACGACATGTCTTCAATAATTTGCTCAGACCTTGCCGCAAAAGTCTTTTCGAAGTTTGCTGCTAGTTTCGGCATCAGATCGCTGGACCCCAGCGCATCAATGCATGCGTCTGTACTCGCACGTAGTCGCTCAGCTTGCGAGGCCTCCGCTTGCGCCACCAAAGCGTGCACGTTGTTTTTCTCGCCCAGTTTCTCTACCGCGCCGCGCAGCAGCGCAAAGTCATCGGTCGCCGTATTGTCACTACAAATTGTGCAATACACCTGCGGCTCGCTAAAACCCGCCTCGCCCAAAACTCTTTTAAAGTCTGTCAGTTGTTCTGGCTCTCCACGATCCCACTGGTTGAGCACAAACATCCACGCATGTTGATCTCCCGCCGCGCGCAGCATGCGCCAACCGGCGTCGTCCTTGTATCGCTCAGGACTGACAACGTAAATCACCAAATCGACATAGGGCAGCCAGGCTAAGACTTGGTCACGATGCTCTGTAGCGACACTGTCGACATCCGGCGTGTCGATCCAAACGACATGACTAGAGCTCGCATCACTGTGGCTACTCATCTGGACTTTGTCGGCCGGGATTTGCGCAGGCAACTGCGCTAGAGATAGCGACTCGTGTGCGTACACTGTCACCTCTCGTGAGGTGGGACGAACGACCCCCGTGCGAGCCACTTCGGCTCCGGCTAAGCGGTTCAACAATGAACTTTTGCCAACACCCGTTCCACCAAAAAAAGCCACCACAAGCGGACGCTGTACCACACCCGCAAACAACTGCGCTGGGTCGCCAGCCAAAGCGAGGTCTAAATCACTGCCAGAGTGCTTGGGAAGCCAACCGTGTTCAATCGCTTCATCGCGCCACAGCTGGAGCTCAGCTTGCGTCTGTTTTAGTAGTTCACTCACGCTTGCTTACTCTCCGCTACTTGCTGCCCGAGCGCTTCGGCCAACGCTTTATACTGTTGCTGATCTAAGCCATAAAAGCCCGGCTGTTCGGCCAGTGTCTGTGGCAGCGCCAATAATATAGTCGCCATGCCTTCTTGTACCAACAGCTGCTCTACACGCTGCTGCTGCAATGCCCGAAGATCACGCATCACGCCGTCGATGTATTTACCCATCGCGCTCTCGGTTAACAGCGAGGTCACCGACAACATCGCTGGTGCCAACGCCAAATCAATCAGGCCGATACCGCCCGACTTCACCGCCAACGCAACCCCAGCCGCATCGGCGCCAAAGCGAGCGGCGCGCAAACTGTTGAGCACCAAGGGTTGCTCTTGTAAGCCGGCGTACATCTGCTGCGCTGCAGCTTCTATCTCAGGTTCGAACGCCCGCTGGTAACTGAGAATTCGCTGATCAAAGTCCGCACTGAGCGCTTCTCTTTGCTGGCGCATATGAGCTGCAACGGCTCGCCACCACACACTGGCCGCGCCACCCTCCGCAGCTCGATCCAGAGCAGTTTCACTCAACTGCGTAAGCGATTGCTGAAATAAATCCAGCAATAGGCGACGTTCCAAGCTGTCGTCGGGATCCGTGTGCGATTCACCACCAATGCCGACCATGCCAAAGACCTGCCGCGCAGGCCAGGTTATGAGCTGACGGGCTTTGCCTAGCACATTGGCCACCGCAGGGATTTCGAGCAGCTGTAACAGCTCGACTAAACTGCGCTGGAAAGTTTCATCTTGTTGCGGATGTTCAAGATAATCGCGCTTGTATTGATCTAAAACGGAGTCACCGCGCTGCCCAACCAATGTTTGCCATTGTTGACTGGCATTGACTTCAGCGAGCAATGGTACTCGCCATTGTGGCCAACTGTGGTCAAGTAGCGATTGCAATTGGGCTTGATGATTATCACGGCTGGCCCGCAATAACATGTCCGATACGCTCTTACGCAGCGCGGTCACGTCGAGTGGTAATGGCTCGCTTTCACCGAGACCCGGCTGCCAAGGCAACACAACCACAGGAGGCTTAGCGGCCTCACCCCAATATTCGTCCAGGCGGCCCAATAGCGAGTCGACAACTAGGTCTCGATCTCCGTCGGCGACTTTATTCACACATATTAAAAGCGGCCGCCCAAGTGCCCTCACCAAATCCAATACTTCCCATACAGCCTGATCCGCATATTTGTCCTTGCTGACAACCAACATGGCCGCATCAGCAAGGCCCAGCGAACGAACCACCGACTCGCGATAATCACCCGCGCGCAAAGAATCAAAATCGGGGCTGTCCCAGATAGTTAGCGGCGAGGGCTGTAACGGGCTGTGTACCGGCTCCGCACTAAAACAGTCGGCGTCATCGCGTGGCAGCTCATGCACTAAAACCTTTTTATAGTCAGGAAAAAACGCGTTGAGCCAATCGCCTCCGCTGTGACCAACATGAAAACCCTGTGCATGCATGGTGTAGCCCGCCAGTGGACTCACTCCGGCGGCATTCGTCTCCAGCAACAAATTTACAACGGTGCTCTTACCCGATTGGGTGGGCCCAAAAATCACCAACTGCAAGGGGTGCTCTGGGCTGTCGAGATCTAACTGACATTTGGCTGCAGCGGATTCGGCTAGTTGCAAACTGAAGACCGCGTCTTCGCGACTGGGATCCGTACCGTTTTCGACCGCCAATTCGCTGCGCGCGCGCATCCAGCGCAAGGATTTAGAAGTATTTTGTGTAGTGGTCATGGAGTCAGAGCAAAATGTGCGACAAGGCCTGCAAACACAGCCATGCCGGTATAGTGATTATTGAGAAACGCCACAAAGCAGGGGTCGCGCTCGCGGTCTCTTATTAATGTGTACTGGTAAACAACCGTACCTGTGGCCACGGCGAGCCCTATATAAAAGAGTATACCTAGCCCAAGCGATAAACCGATCGCCAGTAAACCAAGCAATACTGCCGCTTGGCACAGCATAACGATAAGCACATCGTATCGACCGAACAATATGGCGGTAGATTTTAAACCCAGCTCTAAGTCATCGTCGCGATCTACCATGGCGTACATGGTGTCGTAAGCAACCGACCAGATAACTGATAGAACAAACAAAGCCCAAGCGACCGGCGGCACATCGTTTGTGGCTGCGGCAAATGCCATCGGCACACTCATGCCAAATGCCGCACCCAATACAACCTGCGGCCAGTAGGTCAGGCGCTTGCAAAAGGGATACACGGCGGCCAATACCAGCGCTATAAAAGACAACTGGATAGTCAGAGCGTTGGTCATGAGCACCAAGAAAAAAGCCAGTAACATCAATACCGCGGCCAGTATCAAAGCCTCCTTTGCTTCGACACGGCCGGTCGCCAATGGTCGCGCTTGTGTACGCTTTACTTTGCCGTCAAAATCGCGGTCGGCATAATCGTTGATACAACACCCTGCAGCCCGTGTGAGCACGGTGCCGAGGCTAAATATGATGAACAGCTTCCACCCGGGCCAACCTCCTGCAGCTATCCACAAGCCCCACAGCATCGACCAGCCAAGCAATAATATGCCTATTGGCTTGTCCAAACGGGTGAGCTGAATAAAATCGGCCCGTCGCTGCCAGATAGATTGGTGAATTAAGGTATTACACGTATTGTCCATCAACGCTCCAGCAACCAGTGTGTGCTTTATATGCAGGTCCCTTGAGTTCAACTCAAGAGGATCCCATCTTTAAGTCCTATATTAACTGAACATAGACAACAACTAGGTGCTCCATGACTGACATTCATTACGACCTCATCGCTATCGGAGGTGGCAGCGGTGGACTTTCCGTGGCACAGCGTGCCGCCAGCTACGGTGCCAAAGTCGCCGTTATAGAGCGCGACAACCGTCTTGGCGGTACTTGCGTCAACCGCGGTTGCGTACCCAAAAAAATTATGTGGTACGGCGCCCAGAGTATCGAGAACATCCACAAGGCTAAAGGCTACGGCGTGGACGCCGAGCTAAAAGGCGCTAATTGGGGTGAGTTAGTTTCCAAACGCGAAGCTAATATCAGCGGAATCAACAACTGGTACAACGGGTATTTAGCCGATGCCAACGTCGATGTTATCTACGGTGATAGTTTTTTCGATGGCCCAAATCGTCTCGTCGTGGGCGAAAAAGCCTACACGGCCGACCACATCGTAATCGCACCAGGTGGGGCGCCCACCGTGCCTGACATTCCCGGCAGCGAGCTGGGCATGACCTCGGACGGCTTTTTTGAACTGGTCAGCCTACCCAAGCGCGTAGCCGTCATTGGTGCTGGTTATATCGCTGTCGAATTAGCTGGCGTCTTGCGTGGCTTTGGAGCCGAGACAGACCTGCTAATTCGCAAAGACTTCCCCCTGCGCTCTTTTGATCCGCTCATTCAGACCACAACCCGCGCAACCTTGCAGGCGCAAGGCATTACGCTGCGCACAGGATGCGTACCCACGGCTCTCAATAAAACTAAGGATGGCGTGTTCGTAGAGACCGCAGACGGTGACCTCGGCGCCTATGACGCGGTGATTTGGGCAATTGGTCGCTATCCGCTGAGCGCATCACTTGCGCTCAGCACAGCGGGTGTAGAATCCGACGCACAGGGTTATATTCCTACAGACGAATACCAAAACACCAACGTCAAAGGTGTCTATGCCATTGGCGATGTCACCGGTCGAGCACAGCTAACACCAGTCGCTATCGCTGCAGGTCGGCGCCTAGGCGACCGCCTATTTGGTGGAAAGTCAGATGCCCACTTGGACTACGACAACATACCCACGGTCGTGTTCACCCACCCACCCATTGGCGTTGTAGGTATGACCGAGCCCGAAGCACGCGAAGCACACGGTAGCGACAACGTGACTGTCTACCAAACGCAGTTCTCGCCAATGGTGGATACCTTTGAAAGCCATCCACACCCTACCGTGATGAAGCTGGTCACCGTGGGCAGTGATGAGAAAGTGATTGGCATCCATATGATGGGCGTAGGCGTCGACGAGATGCTGCAAGGCTTTGCCGTCGCTCTGAAAATGGGAGCCACTAAGGCAGATTTTGACAACACCGTTGCGATCCACCCCACCAGCAGTGAAGAGCTGGTTACGCTAAAGCCATCGCATATTGTCGAAAACTAGCTAGCCTGCACAATTGCTCGACAAACGGTCGGGCAATTCCTGCAAAACATCTGCCTAACAAGCCTGTAAGCAAACAAACTCAAGCCAATAAAAAACAGAGTTCGCACAAACTTTGCATTTCTCAGTGACAACTAAAAACAGACAGCCACATCAGTGGCCAACAGCTACACGACTATCTGTGTGCTAGGGTTGATGTGATGAACGCCGACTTTTCTCCACCAACATCAGACGCCCCCGAGGCCACGGGTTCACAGCGCGCAGCCGTATTGGCACCTTTACAGCGATGTGACGATGGTTGGCACCTGCTTTTGATCAAGCGAGCCACCCGTATTGGCGACCGTCACAGTGGGCAAGTCGCCTTCCCCGGCGGACGTGTAGAGCCGGAGGACAGCTCCCTGACTGCTGCCGCGCTGCGAGAGGCAGAGGAAGAAATTGGTCTACCGCCAGAAAAAGTCGACGTGCTGGCGCAACTACCAGACTACACCACCATCACCAATTATTTGGTCACACCGGTTGCAGGCATCGTCACCAGCCCGTTCGAACCGGTACTGCAAAGCGCAGAAGTCTCCCGCTTGTTCAGCGTGCCTCTTAACTGGCTCGCCGACCCAGATAATCACCACCGCCGCATCTGGCAACCCGCTCGCCCCAAAGTGATTTTCTTCAAGGAATGGCAAGGCGAGACCCTTTGGGGAGCAACCGCTGCTATGACGCTTCACCTTCTGGACGCCATCAATCAAGGCGAAGTCCGCCTGCCCGAGTAATTTCTCTCCAAGCCGCAACAATCAGCCACAACACGCAGCACCATTGATGTTTCTGCCATTTAGCAAGCTGCCGCGGGCAAATAACTGAAGCGCATAAAGAATTTGGCCTCAAAGTCGCTACACCGCATGGAGGAGTGCTCTAGCAAACATCAGTGCGCGCGAGCCGAAGATCGAACTTCATAGGATTTAGCATGAAACTCAAAGCAGTTATTGCGTTAGCGTTAGCAGCCACAGCGGCACCTACTTTTGCAGCGGGCGAGAGCTTCTCATCAAAACTTAAGTGGGGTTTTGATGTAGGTACCCACGTCTACGACATGGCCGGTACGGAGAGCTTCAACCCTTCTCTTGAGCTGGGCCTGCACGCGATGTTGCCACTGGCAAACCTCCAAGGTGGCGATATCACGCTTGAAGCAGGCCTGTCACAGACGGTCATCTACGGTACCAGCAAGCTAAAAACTCGTATGGACTATTTAGGCTATAGCCTTGAGACAGTCCAGGCAGATTACCGACGTGTTTTTATGGCACTGGGCTTTGAAACACAGGGCCGATGGTATCTCAAACCTCAAATTGGCTTCGAGCACATCACAGCAAAAATTCGCCTCTACGATCCAGACGCCTCAACCGGCTTTACGGAGCGAGACGGCGACTCTAATGGTTTCGCCGCTATAGGCATTGGCCACCGCTTTGCGGATGGTAAAAAAGGTGTTTTAACGTTCGCGAGTTTGGGTGACGCCGACGACCAAGACTACCGCATTACTTACTCGGCTTCTTTTTAAACCAGTCCGAGTAAACAACTAACAATAGATCGAGGGCAAAACTCTTTTGCTACCTCGGTGAAATCAAGACTTCGGAGATATACATGGGACATGCTTTGCTTAAGAAAGACGGTTCATCACTGGATTTCAGCGGTAAGTTTCGCTTAGTAACACGCAGTGATTTCGACGGACTCATTTGCGCCGTGCTGCTCAAGCACTTGAACATGTTAGATGACATCAAGTTTGTACATCCAAAAGACATGCAAGACGGTATCATCGAAATCAGCGACCGCGATATCACCACCAACTTGCCCTACGTACCCGGTTGTTATGCGTCTTTTGATCACCACTTAAGTGAAACCCTGCGCAACCAAGACGCCGGCGAGCGTCACATCATCGACGCTTCCGCTCCGTCGGCTGCTCGCGTGGTCTACGACTACTTTGGCGGCGCCGCGAGCTTCCCAAAAGAATGGGAAGAGATGATGCAAGCGGTTGACCAAGCAGACTCGGCACAATACAGCCGCGAAGACATCCTCAACCCCGAGCGCTGGACATTGCTCAATTACTTGATGGATGCGCGCACCGGTTTAGGCCGTTTTCGTGAATTTCGTATTTCTAACTACGAGCTGATGATGAAGCTCATCGACGATTGCATCACGCTGAGTATTGATGAGATATTGAAGCTACCTGATGTTTCAGAGCGAGTTACGCTGTACAACGAGCACGACCAAAAAGCCAAAGAGCAGATTAAACGCTGCAGCACCGTGCACGGCAAGCTGGTCGTCTTGGACTTGCTCAACGAAGAAACAATTTATTGCACCAATCGATTTACCATTTACGCTCTGTTCCCTGAGTGCAGTATTTCACTGCACAAAATGTGGGGCTTGAAAAAACAGAACGTGGTTTTTGCTATCGGCAAGTCCATTTTGGATCGTAGCTGCAAAACAGTGGTGGGAGAGTTGTGCTTGCGTTACAACGGTGGAGGCCACAACGCTGCCGGCACGTGCCAAGTCCCTACCGATGAGTCAGAAGAGCGACTTCAGGAAGTGATCAGCGCCATCACCGCGTCCGCATAAGCGAACCACAGTTTGAAGTTGTATGCCGCTCAGCCCTAGAGGCGAGCGGCATTTTTCGTTTAAAGCCAAAGAAACACTGATTGTTGCAATTTTATCTAGCAACCCAATATTGGTGCACAGGGCGAATTCAGCTAAAATACAACCACTGTAGAGACGAAACCAGCGCAAGTGAGCACACAGCCCAACGCCTGCTTCGACACTCGATCCACACAAGGAATTGCAATGCCTAGGTACGTCAAGGGGAAGCTGCACATCGACACGGTCACCATACCGGGCGTGCCAGGCGTCATAGGTATGTGTTCTTGCCCAGGTAGTGGCTATCTTTGGGGCAGTAACAGCAATGAAGAACGCGGTGTGGAGTCAGATCTCGACACACTGAGCGAGTGGGGAGCCAATGGCATTGTGTCGTTTATCCAGTCGATGGAGTTTCATTTAGTCCATGCACCCGATATGGGCCAATTGATTCAAGATCGCGGCATGTGGTGGCAGCACTTTCCCATCCGCGATATGTCGACACCCAATAAACAATTTGAATCTCTCTGGAAAGAACACTCTCCAGACATACATCGCCGACTGCTAGAGGGTGAAAAAATCGCCCTTCATTGCCTTGCGGGTTTGGGACGCGCAGGCATGATAAGCGCGCGCTTGATGGTAGAGTTTGGCGTTAAACCTAAAGACGCCATCGCTGCCGTGCGGGAAGCTCGGCCCGGCACCATACAGACGTGGCGCCAAAAGTTTTACGTCTCAAGATGCAAGCCAGTACCTGCGTTAGTCAATCGCGAAAACCAAACTTAAGGCAACTGCATTGCGCGCAGCATTTGCGTGAACAACGCGCTATCTGACAACCAAGTCAGTTGATCATCAAAACCACAATCGGTCGACTGACTAAACGCACCCGTGGAGAATTCCTCAGCACCTGCCTGATTCAATAGTTCAGCTTTGCTGTTATGCGTGTTTTTACCGTCAGAATAGATCACCGCTACCACATGCGATGCGCGAAGTTGCAACGTCTCACAGTCACTACCTGCCCAATGAAAAACCTTCAAGCTACCGGCTAGCTGTGACAAACCGGCTTCACGCATGCCATTATCAACAGCGAAGTCAGCCCTACCGTCCGCATCACTGTCACTATCGCTCACGCTGTAGTGCAGACGTTTTGACCACGGGTCGAGCAGCAAGCCCGAGCTATCTAGGCTGCCCGATAGGCCGAGTTCTACCACGGGCAGATACCCAGCGTACTGCCCACACCCGTCGGCAGATACAACACTTGTACCAGCACTTGCAGACGAGGCCGGGCAAGGTAATCGCCCATGACGAATAGCAAAACCGAGCAAAGACTCCCTCGCCTCACTTAACTGCAACTCCGCCCGTCGTTGCTTCAATTGCTCACGATTATTCAACAAGGGCCTCATCAAGCCACCCAACAGCAAGCCAACAACAATGAGCACCAACACCATTTCCAATAGTGTAAATCCAGCGCTGGTTTTTCGCTTTCTACATTTCATGGCAACGTACTCCACTGATCGTTTACGCCTTCTGTTTGTTTCAACGCAGGATAGCTACCGTCTCCATCTACCCACAGCGAGTGGTCTAAATGACTGTTCAACGCGGGCGTCGGCTCTCGATCCTGCGGCGCTTTTCCATGCTGAGGGTTCAATAATGCCCTGCCAGTCGAGACGATCACCGCTGAAACCGGTTGCTGCTCAAAAACTGGCGCAGGAAGCAGAGGGCATAGTCCTCCTCGTTCATCCGACTCTAGGTGCATCCACACATGCCGATGCCAGTAGTTACTGGCAAACCAAATAGGCAACACCGGCGTGGCCTGCTCGTGCTCTGCAGATGTTGTGGTGTCTACACAGCTTTGCATATGATATTCAGGCCAAGCACGCGAGTTGTAATATCTCTCCGTAGCAATCAACCCTTCCCACTGACACGGAACGCAAGTACTGTCACCTAGTTGCATGGGTTGCTGCAACTCAGCTAACCACGGCATATGGCCGTGATCAGTGCGATAATTTTCTATGATGTCCCGAGCTGCTGCGAGCACACGACGCTCTACCAGCGGCATCAAATCCTGCCAACGAATAGCGAGAATGCGATCGTTGCCTTGACCATGAGCGAAGGCATAATCACCATCCGCATTTTCGCCTTCAAGATAATCAGCGACATTCACCGAATCAGAGCGATCTTGCCCAGCCAGCGCCGGGCCTGGCGCGATAAGTAAGGCTATAATTTCGGGCTCTTCATCCAGCTGCAATTCACCGCGCGTATCGCTATTGACGATATTGTTGTGCTCTGTAGAACCATTGGGCGCTGGGTTGTTGCGAAAGGCACTGGAGACAACATACCAAAGAGGTTCACCGGTCACAGCCTGTCGCTCAAGCAAGCTGATATTCTTATTTTCACCAGTTCCAAAATCTACCGGTAAAAAGCCAATGGCCAAGCCTCCACAGCCCAGCGAAGGGCTGCCATTGCCGTTTCTGTCGGGACAAGGCAAATGACCCGGGCCTGCACTTCTGTCTGCATAATGGCTCGGGTAATTCACTGCGAAATCAATCAACGCATCACGAGCGAAGGCCAAGCTCTGACGGTGAGAAGCCTGATAGTGATTTTTCCGTATAGAAGCTCTTTCACCGTACGCACGCATCAACACAGCCAGCATCACCACCATCAAGACTGTCGCCAATACGGCCGCACCGTTCTGCTTGCTCATAGCTGAGCGCTCTTTCGGTAGGCATATTTCATCAAGCGACAGCGAACCCGATAGCCATCACTTACACCTGCACTTTGCTGCTTAGCCAATAGGCAGCTATCAACCGCGGTGTAGGCGCCCATCGACGTGCCTATTCCGTTTAACACAAGCACCAAAGCAGAACTTCGCGAAGAGCGTAACTCGAGTTCAATAGGAACGCGTATAAGCTCAAAGTCGCGGAATTTACTCAGGGACTCAGTTTTGTTTACCAATACACTGGCACGCACACCTACCAGAGCAGACTGCAAGTCTGACAACCATTGCACTGGTGCATACTCGGCTAACAAAGGATCGGCTTCTTTTTGACGCAACAACTGCAACTGATCAAACAGTTGAGCAGATTTACTCTCCGAGTCTTGCAGGGCCGCATCTAGCATATTACTCATCCGCGATTGCTCCAGCTCTGCACCACGTAAGGAATACCACTGCCAATACGCCGCTGCACACAACAAAAGCACAAGGATTAGACTCAAGATAGCCAACAAACGATTGCGCTTAGCTCTCAACACGGCGAGGCTCCAGCAACAGTTCAAATCCTGAGTTTGCTCGTGAGTCACCGATAGAATACTCGCGATTTACCTGAATTTTGGATTCGTAATTAGGTATCAGATAACTGAGCTGCTGCCCAAGCACCGAGAGATAGCGCCTTCTTTCCACAGGGCTTTTACTATCGATAAGCAATTCACCACGCAGGCGGTAGATCGCTGCACTTTCAATCGAGAATTCAATTAGCTTGACGTTCTTGTCCTGCTCAATTGCAGCTAACAATATTTGGGAGGCTTCGGCTGCGGTGTCTGCTGTGACTATGCGATGATCTTGCAAGCCCAGCAGCTGCCAATGCCTGAGCAATAGCTTCTGAGGTACATCAACGACAGCAGGTGATTTAAAAACCGGTAGAGACACATTACCTAACACTCCAAAAGGCACTAACGACGCCAGCATGAACAGCGACACGGCAAGACCAGCAAGCGCGATATTTAGATCACGACGCTCTGCAACTCGACTAGGTGGCTTTGCAATTACATTAAGACAATGCTCTACATTAGCCTGACTACCAATAACCGACTCAGAGATTAAATCAGGCTCAGACATCAGTGCATCTTCAGCCAACCAAAGCGCAGATACATCGTTCAGCGCATCTGGCAGCATTGATAGCTGCCAGCTTATTCCCCGAGTGTCATCCACATAGCCTTTAGCCTGTAAGTGTTTAACAGTGGACTCTATGGCTTCAAGTACTTTTCCCGACTGCGTGTCGACTCGACGAGCAAACACCCAATGCCCTGCCAACATGAGCGCTAACTGTACGCAACGCTCTGTACAATTGACTCGCAACACCACGTCGCTTGCTGATTCCACAAATACTTCGCGTGAGCTGATCAGTTCACTACTGATACGGTCAATATCTACACCGATTGCAGACAAAGCATTGAGCCTTCTCCATTCCGGTGAGCTGGGATCGATTGCCCATACAAACAATTGAGTCGACCCATCGTGTGGAACAATTGCCCAGCTGCCGTAGCCATTCGCTCCCGCGGTTTGGACAAAAATCGCCTGCGCCATTTTTTCGCGATCGCGTCGACTTTTTAATTCGACAGATCGCTTGCTGCTGAGATAACTCGGGTCTTCCAACACAACGACAAGTGATGCCGTACCAAACTCCGCAAGCACCTCCGCATCCGACAATAATCGAGCAGGTGCCGAAAGATGATCTCCGTCCAATACAGATAAATCCTCACCCGACAACCGCATACGAATACTCACAGCCCCGTCCCCATACTGAAAAGACCGTCGTAGAGCGGAAGAATAAGCGCTGCCACCAGCCAAATGACAATGCCTCCTGCAAACAACAAAACTACAGGGCCTATGACAGCAGAAAGTTTATCCGCGCGCCGATGAGCTTGACGACTGTACAACAAGGCCGCTTGCGAAAGAGTTTTATCCAAGCTACCGGATATCTCTCCAACTTTTATCATGCGTAATAGCATGGAAGGGAAAGCTGAGGGCAGAAAAGCTGCGTGTAAACTCTTGCCTTTCCCTAGCTCAGTGCAGGCAGCCTTCAAATGACGACACAAAACCCGGTTACCCATTGATTCTGATATCAGCGGCAGTGCTTCAGCGACGGGAATTCCAGCACCGTACATAATGCCGAGTTGCTCCGCGAGCTGCGCCGTTTTGAGCTGAAGTACTAGCGAGCCAATCAAGGGAGTTTTGAGCAAAATTTGATCAAACAGAATGCGAACTGGTTTAAATACCGCCCAGATGGTCACAAGCAACAACAGACCGATAACAAGAAACAACAGCAGAGTAAAACCGTGATGCTGACTGAAATCAGCCACCGCAATTAGTGCGACTGTGTACCAAGGCAGTGTTGTGTTTTGCGCACCCAAAAAACCCATCAATTGCGGCACCAAATAGATAAACAACAGTGGCACCACTATCAACAACACCAAAATAATCAACAGCGGATAACTCAGGGAAGACACCATTTTACGCCTGATATCATCGCGCCACTGAAGATGATGGGCTGCTCGACCAAGCAACTCAGGTAAGCGTCCTGTTTTCTCACCCGTGCGGATCATCGCGAGAAAAAACTCATCTACTTTGACGCCATCAAGCGCCTGAGAGAGCTGCTCACCTTTTTCTACGCGCTCGGCGGATACTCGACACAACAGCGCTAGCGACCGAGACTCACTTTCTTCTGCTAGCGCAGTCAACGCATCGAGTATCGGTAAACCCGCCTCCAACATCAGCTGCAAATGCTGGCACAAGAGAATGAGGTCATCACTTTTCAAGGCAGCCCTGCGCTTACGATGAGCAGCAATACGTAACACCACCCAGCCTTCATCTGCAATGCGCTGCGTGAGCTCGCTGCGATCTTTTGCAAACAGCTCAAACTCTCTACTGCCGCCCTTCTCGTCAAGAATACTGACCGAGTAACTATTCATTTTCCCAGCCTAGCGGTAAAGGGCCTATCACTCGATGTATCTCTTCCACACTTGTGACACCGCGTTTTAGCAGACTGATCGCTGCGTGCATCAAGTCATGGCCGCCCTTTTCTTCGTTCAGTTTTTCAAATGCACGTCGCGAAGCTGCCTGATGCAGCAGTTCATCAAAGTCACGATCAACTTGCCAGAGCTCCAAAACAGGCACACGCCCAATGTAGCCTTGTTGGTGGCAATGCTCACAGCCAGCAGCTACATAGCCCTGTTCATGATCGAGATTTGGTGTTTTGCAATGCTGGCACAGCTTGCGTAATAGTCTCTGAGCTACCACACCAATCAAATTACCCGACACCAACCCTGGCTGTAGGCCCAAGTCCCACAATCGCCCAACGCTGGCCAACGCACTATTCGCGTGAACAGTAGCCAGAACCCGGTGACCGGTCATCGCAGCACGCAGCGCCATTTTTGCCGTATCAGCGTCGCGCATTTCGCCAATCAACATGACATCTGGATCTTGCCGCAAAGCTGCGCGCACTCCCTCGGCGTAATCCATCGACACCGCATCGTTAATACTAGTCTGGCGAACCCAGGTAGCAGGATATTCCACAGGGTCTTCGAGCGTCAGTATATTGAGCTCTTCTCCACGAATAGATTCGACTAAGGCATACAGCGTTGTACTTTTACCACTACCGGTAGGGCCACAGACGATTATCATGCCCTCAGGTTGCGCCAACATGGATTGCAGTTGCATTTGCTGTTCGCTATCAACACCTAAGGACTCGAAGTTCAACGCGTGTCGATTTCGATCCAATACACGCATGACCACAGCCTCACCACGGTCAGTGGGCATGACCGACACTCTGACATCAACCTCTCGACCATTGGCAGAGTGCGCAAAGCGTCCGTCTTGAGCGCTACGGCTATCTGCGATATCAAGGCTCGCCATCACTTTTATCCGACCTATCAGCAGCCGCCATTGCTCGGAACTGATGTGCCGCCACAACTGCAACACACCGTCGCAACGCAGGCGCAAGCGCGCGCAGTCAAGCGTCGGCTCTATGTGAATATCCGAGGCCGAGCGGCTGACCGCAAGTGATAACAACTCTTCGAGTTGACTCACCGCATCACCGCTGCTGGCATATTCGGCATCGGCTTCCGGTGAAGTAAACACCTGATAATGCGCGCGCTCTATCGCCGGCAAATCGGCCATACACAAGCGCAAATTCACAGCGCCTAAACGCTGCCTCAGGGCATCCGATATCACAATGTCCCCAGGATCCAGCATCGCCACATCGACCGTTTCCGTTTCGTGCAAGCACGTCAATGGCAGCACGTGATGCTGGCGACAGAAATCACTTCCGAGCTGGGCTGCCAAGGTGACATCAGCTTGTCGGCTATCTAGGTCAAGCAACGGGAAGCCCAGCGCCTGCACCACGTAGCTTTGCAACAGGTCGGCGGGCAACAATTCCATGCGCTGTAACACGCGGGCGAGCGAGTCACCGGTCTTCTCGCTGACTTGCTCCGCGACAACCAGTTCTTGCGGCGCTAAACACTGGTTTTTCCGTAGGTAACTACTAAAAACTGCGTCTAAGTTTGTATTCAAGATGCCTCCAAAGTCGAAAGCCGGGACAGAATTTCTGCCGCATTGGTAGCCTCGGGGTCGGCGAGGTATTGTCGATAGGCCTCAATTGCCGCACTGCGCAAACCTTGGCTATCAGCTGCTATCGCAAACGCCCGCAGATATCGCGCGTCGGCCTTTTTAGACACGGCCTTCGATAGCCACTTCAAACCCTGATCAGTCTCATTGATCGCATTGAGCAATACCCCCAATTGATAGTGATGCTCTGCAGAATGTGTCTCAGAGGCAAAATGGCGGAACACCGACCAACTGGGGTTTTTAAGCAAAGCCTGTACACGTGAAGCCAGCCATCGCAAAGCCACGTCATCACGACCTTCCCGCAACCGATGCAATGCATTGTCGACAGACCGAGGGGCCTCAGCCTGCGATAAACTACTGCTGATGATGACTCGTGGCTTCACCAAAGTTTGCGCGACAGGCGGGGCAACAACCATTTTTGGCTTAACAACCACAGGCGGAAGCTCTAGTGGGGGAACAGGCTCCGGCTTTGTGACTTGCTCTTGTTGTGCAACTTCTACAGGACGGTTTTTAGTCTTTATCACCGGTACAGGTCTTTGTTGAAACGCTATTAATGCCGCACTGCGAGCCTGTTGTTGCTGATGATTACTGCGCTGTACATACAACACACGCGCCTCGAGCGATCTCAGTTCAGCGCGATACACCAGCGCCGAGCGAGTACTGACCAGCAAGAGCAATAAAAGCAACACGGCTATCGAAACGTAATAACAACTAACGGGTAATCGAGTGACAAGCGGTTGAGGCGTCTGTACTTGCAAAGCAATCAATGCGCGTCGCATGCGTCGAGACAACTGTGACTGGCGTGTGTTTTTATCCGTCAATGTGTCGACCTCGAAGCCAACACTGTGGGCGTTAACAGCACGAGCAGCTCAGCTTGTTGACTCGATTTTTGACGGCTCCTAAACAACCCACCCAAGATGGGCAAGCTATGCAGCCACGGTACGTTCTGCTTTTCCTGACTGTCGCTCAACTGCATCATGCCACCTAGGACAATCGTTTCGCCGTCATTCACCCGCAGCACGGTTTCGAGCTCCCGCACTTGAATTTCAGGAATGCGACTGACAACGCCAGCTGCGGCTAATGACGGATTAGGGTCATTCACATACCCTGAAACCCGCGAGATAGTTGGGCGAATACTCAGCACCACATCACCCGTGGTAGCGACCTGTGGCGTCACCTGCATCACCAGACCGACTGGCACAGTATGAATCGCTGTCTCAACTGACTCTGTCACCGCGCTTTCATCGTCGGAACTTTTGATTTTTACTGAAGACGAAAAATAGACTTTATTTTCCACCACCGACAAAACACTGGGCTGATTGTTTAGTGCAACAACACGAGGCGCTGAAATCACGCGAACGTCACCAAACTCCTCCAATAAATTCACCAAAACTCGAGTGCTGCTGGACTTGTTAGAACCGTTATATTGCAATACCGACCCACTGTTTGCAGCAGCCACTGCAAAGCCTGAGCTCATGTTTTGCAACCAACTAAAGCCATCACTCTGGGCCAACTCAGTCCAGTCCACCCCACTCGCATGGCTTTCGTTTAGCTCTATTTCTATCACCTGAGCTTCGATACTGACTTGACGTAATACCCTAGTCTGCAATCTAGCCAGATACTCTGCGACCATGCGCTGTTGCGAGTCGCGCGCATGCACAACGATCAATCCGGCCGCTGAATTCACTTGCACACCCAGGTCATCCGCCTTGATACGCAACAGGCTTCGAAGCCCAGAATCAATTGATTGCCACAAGTCGAATGTGCTGTTAGACGTCAGCCCAGTTCGCGAGGCGTTGCCACGGTTGTCACTGCCAGTGCTCGCAACACTCAGGTTGCCCACACGGGTGGCAATGGCAAGATTGGAGACTATTTCTCGGTCAATATTCAAGTAATCAACGGCGTAGCTGCGGCTAAACGGCACATCAGCTGAAAGTGTCAGTCGGTTGTCCGTTAATGAGTAGAGACAATCGCAGTCATTTACAATAACCGCCAACACGTCTCGAAGCGGCTTATCAACTAAATGCAAGCTCGTACTTTTTTCAAGCGGCACTTGCACATCAAGTATTAAGCCCGCCTGCTGAGCTAGCGAGCGCAAGACTTCACTGAGTGGCGCATCATCAACACTGACGCTATAAAGCGTCTCTAAAGCGGGGCTGACTTCTTGTGGGAATAACGCCGGTATATTTGCCGGCACCATGTCTGCTCTGACAATCGAATCATGAGAGTCGGTAATTTCGGGTTCGATTTGAGGCGTCGCACAGCCCATCACGAGAGCTATAGAGATACACAGCAATAACTGACACTCGCGTACTAACACGCGTGAACCCGCCACCAATAGTCTAAATAACAAGCAAACACCCGCAACATCCTTATAAAAAACACAAGGGATCTAGCTGGCAGTTTCCGCCCAAATCACATCAAACCCTTGTGACGTTGATTTCCGTTGTTCCTGCAATAACCCTGCATTTTTATGCCTAACGACGTGACACTGCTGCCATAATTGCAATATTGAATGTTTCACACTATTCATGACGCGTTCAAACCCACGCCCTACGGGATTAGGAAAGCCGACTGCACTTAGACATAAACAACGCCAGCGGAGAGCTACAATTACAGAGATATACTGGAGCCAATCCGATGAAAACCATTGCCCTCATTCGCCTTGCAACCAAGTTAGGCTTCTGTCTCGTTATTTTGCTTGCGTTGAACCTTGCAACGGCGGCAACACCCACATTGCTAACTCCCAGCAACGGAGGAACCTACTCCGCAGCAAATCAAACTTTCGAGTGGGAATCTGACGGCACTGAATACAATGCTTATGCATTAACAGTCGGCACTAACGAGGGAGCCGACAATGTTCACAACTCCGGCGTATTGGGCGAAGATGCACGTACCTATACGGTAGAGTCGATGGGCTCGGCTGACACACTTAATGTGCGCTTTTGGTTTCGAAACAGAGACGGCCTCTGGGATTATTCGGCCTCCACCGTCTTCAATGCCGCAGCTGTATTTCCACCGAGCATTTTTATACCGGAAGAATACAGTCAGCTCGACGCTAACAGCATGAGCTTGAGCTGGCGAGACAACGGCACCAATGTCAATCGGTATTGGCTTTATGTAGGCTCAAGCGCAGGAGCGCGCGACTACCTTAGCCAAAGTGTAAATTCAGCTACCAGCTACACCGTCGACAACCTACCCACAGATGGCAGCGAAATTTGGGTTCGTCTTTGGTATTACACCAATGGCTGGGACTTTCACGACCACCAATACACGGCGATGGGTGACAGCTCCAGCACGCAAAACAACATACCTGAAATGACCTCGCCAGTTGAAGGTTCTTTGCTCACACGCAGCGAAGTTACCTTTCAATGGCAAAATAATAATTTTGTCCCAGACAACTACTGGATTTACATTGGCACATCACTGGGTAGTTCGAACATCCACTCTTCAGGCGCATTGGAAACAGCAAACGAATACACGTACAGCCCCTTGCCAATGGGCGAAGAAACACTGTACGTACGTCTGTGGTACAACGATGGCAGCTGGCAATACAGCGATTACAAATACAGCAGCAAGCTCTACGGCGAAGCGCAGCTTGTGTGGCCAACCCCAGGCGCGACGATCGAAACAGACGGCCAAACATTTGAGTGGAGTGCCAATGGCCAAAGTTACGACAACTTTCAGCTGGTGATAGGCCGCAGTCAAGGCAGCAACGACTTCTACGACAGTGGTGTTCTCAGCTCGGCGACGCAATCAGTACTAGCTGACAACCTCGACCAGAATGTCGAATTTTTATATGCGACATTGAGATATCGGGTTTCAGACACTTGGCAAGAGCAATACTTTCGCTACCGGAGACCGTTTTTTGGTGGTTTTGATGAACCATTCGATGCCGACATCAGCCGCTGGATCGAGTCCAACGGTACTTGGTACAACGGAGATTTGCAGCGCCTCAGCACATCGGTTGGCGACAACTACGCGATCGCGAGTTATGCAGCAGCAGAGTATTCTGACTTGGATTTCAGCGCCAGAGTGCGACGCTCAGACAAAGAAGACAACCCCACATTTTTAAGTATTCGCGATAGCGGTGCTAGCTCATCGATCGAGTGCTGGTGTGCCAATGATGGCTGCTACACCTTTGAAATAAGCCCAGCGCAGAACTATGCCGTGTGGTCTTGCCAAAGCTCAAACTGGGTACAAATCAAAGAGCTAGAGTACAGCGAGCTCATCAACCCGGGCAATGCATGGAATGAAATGCGCGTGCTCGCCGAAAACAATGTACTTAGTTTTTTTATCAACGACAGCCTCGCTTGGCAGGGCAGCGACGATACACACACAAGCGGCAGCGTCGGCATTGGCTTAGTCAACTTCAGTGACGAAAACCCCATCTCGCTAGATGTCGAATGGGCCAGACTGAGCATACCCGGCACTTCAAGCAACCTGTCCCTAACTGGAAGCGCCAGCCAATCAAGCACCAGCTCTGGTGGCCTTGCCTCTTTCGCTAACGATGGCAACAGTAATGGCGTCTTTAACAATCAGTCCGTTTCTCACACAGATTATCAACGTCAACCTTGGTGGCAAATCGATTTACAGAAAAAATCCGTGCTAGAAAACGTACGCCTGCACAACCGCACCGATTGCTGTTCTTCCCGGCTAAGTGACGTCAATATTTTTGTCTCAGATAGCGACATGAGCTCTCGTACGTTCTCAGAACTACAAGCTGACGGCAACGTGTATCACTACCTTTTGGCAGGAGAGCTAAACACAATAACCGAACAAAAAATGGCCGACATTGGAGGTCGCTACGTACGCGTTCAACTCAGTGACACGAACTACCTGTCTCTGGCAGAGGTAGAAGTGATTGGACGTTGAGCCCATTCGAATTATGATGGATCCGTGCGCAAGCACCCTCAACCGCATTGAACATAACTGAGCAAACCATGATAGACATCGTGTTGTACCAACCTGAAATCCCACAGAACACGGGAAACTTGATCCGGCTCGCCGCCAACACGGGCTTTCAGCTCTGCTTGATCCATCCTCTGGGGTTTTTTATGGATGACCAGCGCCTACAGCGGGCAGGCTTGGACTATCACGAATACGCTCCTGTTCTGGACTTTGAAGACCTAGAAGACTATCTCGCCCAGCGCAAACCACCCGCGGTATACCCGGTTAGCACCAAAGCGAGCACTTGCTACACCGAGCACAAATTCGCCAAAGGGTCGGCCTTGTTATTTGGCCCAGAGTCTCGCGGCCTACCTGATGATGTTCGTGAGCGCTGGTCCGACACCACCATCAGGCTTCCTATGCGAGAGAATAGTCGTAGTCTTAACCTCGCCAACGCTGTGGCAGCGCTGACTTACGAAGCCTGGCGGCAGCAAGGCTTTGAAGGCGGGTTATAAAAGCCGCCGCTCAGACTATTCGTTTTCAGCCCGCGCATTGCGCGCCATCAGCGCTTGCACTGCATCACGCGGTGATAAACCTTCGTAGAGCATGTGATACACCTGCTCCACGATGGGTGTTTCTACACCATGGCGCTGCGCCAGCTCCCAAGCAAGCTTAGCTGTCGACGCGCCTTCTACCACCTGACCTATCTCCGCCACGGCTTGTTCGGCGCTAGCTCCACGAGCCAGAGCCAATCCAAAGCGCCGATTTCGCGACTGGTCGTCGGTACAGGTCAACAGCAAATCACCCAAACCAGCCAAACCCGTGAATGTTTCACGCTGCCCGCCAAGTGCAACACCCAAACGAGTTAACTCAGCAAGACCGCGTGTGACCATCGCCGCTCGGGCGTTGGCCCCGTATTGCAAGCCATCACTGATACCAGCAGCGATCGCGAGCACATTTTTCAATGCGCCTGCCAACTGCACACCGATCATATCGGTACTGGAATAGACCCGCATGCTGCCACCGTGAAACCAGCCAGCCACTGCTTTGGCCGTTTCTTCATCAAAGGAAGCTGCGGTGATTGCTGCGGGTAGATTGCGCGCGACTTCGGCGGCAAAGGTAGGGCCAGAGACAATCGCCAGAGGGGTGTGCGCACCAAGAATAGTTTGAGCACTGCTGTGCAGTAGTTCGCCGCTAGTTTTATCGAGGCCTTTGCAAGCCCAGACCACCGGTCGGCCAGCCGCATGCACCGCTATGACATCGAGCATCGACGTAAACACGCCGCAAGGCGTAACAATCAGAACAGCATCACAGCTCGCTAGGCAGGCAGCCAAATCAGCTTCGGTTTGAAGCCCATCGGGCAACACAATGCCGGGTAGATAACGTTTGTTTTCACGGTCCTGATCAATAGCGAGCAACTGTGCGGCGTCGCGCCCCCACATGCTGACCTGAAGACCGTTGCGCGCCAGCTGTGCCGCCAGCGCTGTTCCCCAAGAACCCGCGCCAAGAACGGCGACGCGGGATACAGGCAGCAAACTCACTGAAGAGTTTCGGGCTTATCTTCTTCGCCAAGGTTTAAATCAACACCTTCTGCGGCTTCAGCTGTTTTCTGGCCAGCCTGCTGTTGCTGCTGTGCAAACAACGCATCAAAGTTGATTGGCTCAAGCAACAACTGCGGAAATCCACCGGCAATTGCCATGTCGCACACTTGTTGACGAGCAAAGGGGAAAATCACGTTCGGGCAATAAGCACCCAACATGTGCGGTAACTGCTGCTCAGGAATACCGGCAACTTCAAATAGACCAGCCTGCTTTACTTCAACCAAGTAGGCAGTTTCGTCTTTTTCTTCAACTGCAATTGAAACCGTCACGGTGAGAGTCAAACTACACTCAAAAAGATCACCCTTCAGCTTGCGCGACTCAGAGTTAAGCTGCAAACCAACTTTTGGCTGCCAACCTTGATCTTGAATAAAAATTTCAGGCGCTCGCGGTGATTCAAAGCTCGCGTCTTTGGTGAAAATTTTGTGGATGCGAAAAGTTGGTGCTGTTTCTTCAGCCATGTCTGATAAATCTCGTATAAATCAATAAGGGAGGTATAGCAGCTGCTCGCCCGAAGCGCTTGGACAAGCAACCACTCACAATCGTTTGCTTGGCGATATTTAGCTTTTGCTTGCTACAGGCATATTGGCCTTGCCCCAAGCGCCCATGCCACCAGCCAAGCTGTTCAGATCTTCAAAACCGTGCTTTTTTAGTGTTTTACAGGCGCGTTGAGCGCGCATGCCTGATTCGCACACTGTAATCACAGGTTTAGCTTTAAACTTGCTGATCTCGTTGACGCGTTTTTCGATTTGGCTCATTGGCATATGTACAGCGTTGATCATGTGACCGCGTTTAAATTCGGCCTCCTCGCGTACATCCAACACCAGCACTTCACCGTCATTCTGTAAGCGCGTCGCTTCCATCGGGCTGATGTTTTTGCCAGCGGCCGTCAAACGCTCGTATTCCATAAAGATCAGCAGGCCAATCGTGCCGGCCAGTGCAGCAAACATCCAAGGATGGTTGCCAACAAATTCAATATATTGTTCCATGATATTCCGGATGTGATTCAGTTGTTCGGACCTAAAAACAAGGCCGCTGCTGGGCATTTGAGCAATCCCAGATCCGTCATAGTATAACCCACACAGCCACAGTCGCGACGGCTGTCATGGTGCGTTAAAGGTGCAAGCTGCTCAGCGTTGTCTAACCTTAATAATAGGTAGCCGTCACAGGCAACCGATGGCGCGAGTATTGCGAACTGCAGCACTCGGCGCAAATGACCTAAACAACGCGTTTAGTGCATCGCTCTACACCAGCCAAAAGCCGGTTGAAAGCACGCACCTCTTTAAAGACCCGCCCCACAAAGGCGCCACTTCGAACAAGGTACACTGGACTTAAGATGACCGACCACTCCATCATCTTTTTGATTTTTCTCATTTTTTCGGGCGCCGCTGTCTTCGCGACTGCCGCTCTCTATGCCCGCCAAGCACTGACCGTCGCCTATATCGGTGTGGGTGTATTGCTGGGACCATCTGTGCTCGGCTGGGTGCCCGACCCTACTCTTATCGCCGACATTGCCAATATTGGCATTATCTTTTTGCTCTTTTTGCTCGGACTCAACCTAGAGTTGCGCGAGCTGCGCAAACTGTTCAGCGAAGCGGTCATGGTGACGGGACTATCGAGCGCATTTTTTGCCGCTATCGGTTACTGGATTGCCTGGTTGGCAGGCTTTAGCACAACGGACTCCGTGCTAATCGCTACCGCCATGATGTTTTCCAGCACCATAATCGGACTGAAACTACTGCCCACAAGCGCTCTGCACCACCAGCGCATGGGTGAAGTGATTGTCAGTATCTTGTTATTACAAGACATGATCGCAATCGCTGCACTGCTGCTGCTAGAAGGCTTGAGCAAAGGCGGCAACCCAGTGACCGAAGTCGCGTTATTGGCCGTACTGTTACCCACCTTATTTGGTGTTGCCTACTATCTATCGCGCTACGCTCTGCTCAAATTAATCAGCAAATTTGATCAAATCAAAGAATATATCTTTCTACTCACCATCGGCTGGTGCATGGGCATCGCCGAGCTAGCGCAGTTCCTCGGTCTATCTCATGAGATCGGTGCGTTTGTCGCCGGTGTTACTTTGGCCGCCAACCCAATCGCACGGTACATCGCGGAGAGCCTTAAACCACTGCGGGATTTTTTCCTCGTGATGTTCTTCTTCGCACTGGGTGCGGGATTCGACCTCGTGCTGTTTCAACAAGTTTGGATTCCGGCCTGCAGCTTAGCCCTGATCATGATGTTCGCCAAACCGTGGACATTCAAATTACTGCTAAAACAAGAAAAGGAGAAAGAGCGTCTCGCCGGTGAGATTGGCGTACGTTTGGGCCAGATCAGCGAATTTGCACTACTGATCGTTATCGTTGCGACTCAGATCGAACTCATGAGCGAACGCGCCGCCAACGTCGTTCAGGCAGCCACTATCTTGACCTTTATCGCATCGAGCTATTGGATCGTGCAGCGTTACCCGACACCAATCGCATCCGATCCTAAGCTGCGGCGCGACTAAAGAGCACCGCGAGAGTCAGTAAGCCGCACGATTGATACAAGCAAACCACACACGGCTGCAACACGTGCAGCCTGGATGGGTGCAGCAAAGCAGTTAAGACTCAGCCATACGCGGCAAAAAAAGTGATAACCGCAGCGGCAGCGCCGAGAATCCCCACAATTGATTCGGTAACCGCCTAACTATTGGCTAGATTTGCAATGCAGGTGGGGCGAACTTAGCGCACCAACGGCGCGAGCATGACTTGACCTGAAGCTCCCTAAATAACCATTTATATCAGGCACAAAAAAACCCGCCTTAGCGGTTTTTTTCGGAAACTTAAGCTGCTAGGGAAGCAACTAAAGATCCGTCAGGTATTTGACCACGGCCGCCATTTCTTCGTCCGTGTAGGCCGTTCCACCACGCGCGGGCATGCCACCTTTGCCTGTAATCGCCGATGCAGTCAAGCCATCCAAACCACCGGCGGCATCGGCACGTGTGGCCCAACCTGCAGCGTCGCCTTTCAGAGGAGCACTCGCTGCGCCTGTGTCATGACAAGCAGCACAAATGACGTAAAGCTCTTCAGCTGTTTTAGGCGCAGCGGCCACAACGGGCTCGTCTACCGAGTCACCAGTGCGTACCGCGCCAGCTGGCGCTACTCGTTTACTCAACACCGCACGGGTGAGATCATCCATGGGCTTATCACCGCCGCCAACCATGTTGGCCATCGTCATGATGATAAGTGTGAACAAGACCAAGGCCCCGATCACTAAAGCAAACATTTTTACAAATGTACTGTCAGAGCTGCTTGATTGGCTCACTGATGTTCCCTCAAATTCAAAAAAATTCGGTTAAAATCGCAAAAAGCTGTTCGAGAACTCACACCGTGAACGAGCACAAACGCAAGTACAATTCTTGGACAGCTTCTCAGACAACGCCACTAAAAAAGTAATTTTAGCAATGACGCGGGTTTACCACAATCACGCGCTGAGATTAACAGCAAATTACGGCAAGCATCCGCTCTGATGTCCGCTCATTTGAGCGCCTAATTTGGTAAAAACATGGCCTAAGCAGCCAAATGCACCGCATTGCTCTATGCGCCTTGCAACACCTTGTTCAATCAGGAACGGCACGGCATGGACGCCCACCCGAAAGCGGGCTAAACTATGCGGCTTGCGTGACTAGAATAGCCTACAAATCGGCTACTTTCTTCATCAGGCTTAACGGCCAAATCCGCGCAAAATGAACTTTGCTTTGTTCAGCACCACCATAACACCACGCGCCCGTAGCTCAGCTGGATAGAGTACCGCCCTCCGAAGGCGGGGGTCACAGGTTCGAATCCTGTCGGGCGCGCCATCTCTACGACACCTGCAACCGAACAACAGCAGCCGCAAAAAGCAGCACCGCTTCGCGGGAAACGCCCCAGCGCATTGCTCCTTAACTGCTGCACCGTTACAAAACCACACGCATACTTAAAAGCCCTTGTGAACGCTGCCGAAGTGCCAATCGCGGGCTAGCGAACTGACTTATCGGACACATGGTCGCCGTAGCGAAACCCTGTTGGCTCACCGCCTTCAATGGTGCGACAGGTAATACAAACCTCGACCACGCGCCCATCCGGTAGCCGACGCTTGCCCACACGCATCTCGGCCGTGCCCACTTTGCAGCGCTCAAACAACAGCGGCACCCAATGCGCGATACGGGCGAAAAAACGTTGCTGCTCGTTTGAAAAATGATGCTCACTCATACTGTATAAATATACATTATGATTTTGATTCTGCAATCTAGATTCTGCCAACAGAGACACCAAAAACCAAACAACTTACGATGCGCCAATAGATCAAGCGCTTGCTAACAGCGACAAACCGAGATAAAAACCCAGCAATAGCAACATGGCAAGTCATTGTTGATTTCGTTTTTAGTGGCAAGGGTTGCTACCCTTTAGCAGTAATTTTCAAGACCGGACCTTTCATTGAACAAGCAAAATGCAGATACAGTCGTAGTATTGGACTATGAGACTACTGGCCTGTCGCCCGAACAAGGGGACCGAGGTATCGAGATTGGCGCGGTTCTTCTTGAAAATGGCAAAGTGACTGATCGCTTTCAAGCACTGATGAACCCCGGCTTTCGAGTGAGCGCTTTTATTGAGGACTACACCGGCATCAGTAACGTCATGCTAAGCACGGCGGGCAGCTGCGAGGGTGCTACTCGAGATTTTGCGCAATTCATCGGCAACTACAACCTAGTGGCACATAATGCATCGTTCGATCGGCGCTTCCTCGATGCCGAGATGCGCAGAGCAAAAAGCAGTTACGACGGAGATTTCGCTTGCTCAATGCTCGCGGCTCGTCGCCTATACCCCGAGGCGTATAACCATCAACTCGGCACCTTGGTGCAGCACCGCAACCTCGACAACAACGGCGTGTTTCACCGCGCCTTGGCAGATGCTGAGATGACTGCGTTGTTATGGCTCGATATGCTCGAGCTGCTAGGCACTAAACACCAGTTGAGCAATGTGCCATTCAAAACCATGCAACAGCTGACTCGCACGCCAAAGGGTAATCTCGCCAAGTTCTATTTACGTAAAGCAGCAGAGCATAGCCACACCACCGCCTGAGGCAACACAACTGCCAAAAGCAACTCTCGACTCACAAAGCACTGCCCGGACCGTGTCCGTAATGGCCCGCTTGTAGGCTTTAGGCTGAGACACGCGAGCCCAAGCCGATAACAAAGTTGACATTCCAGTTACTGGAAGCCTCATACTCAGGCTATCTGATATCGGGAGCCCATCATGGCAGTCGAGAGCAACACCAGCGCCCATTTCATCACCCAACTGCACATTTCAGGCATGAGCTGCGCCTCTTGCTCAGGCAGAGTTGAGCGCGTACTGAAAGAGCAGCCCAGCGTGATAGAAGCCAAGGTGAACCTCGCAACTGAGACAGCAAACTTAGAGCTCGCCACGCTGGCTTCTCTGCCCGCACTGATGTCTGCGGTAAAAGACGCAGGTTTTGATATCGAAACACAGTCACAAACACTCAGTGTAGAAGGTATGAGCTGCGCGTCGTGCTCTGGTCGAGTTGAAGCCGCACTTATTGCACAGGCCGGAGTTACCGAGGCGCACGTCAATTTGGCCACTGAAACAGCAGAAGTGAGCTTTGCCACTGGTACAACAAATGTTGATGTTTTAGCCAAGGCTGTCACCAGTGCTGGCTACCCAGCTAAAGCCAAGCAACGCAGCACCGCCCCAGATAACCGTCGCGCAGACGAAATCAGAGACCTACGTCAGCGACTAATCATCGCAGTAGCTCTGGCGCTACCTGTCTTTCTGCTTTCCATGGGCGCACATTTCATCCCCGCCGTCGAACAATGGATACTCGTTGAGCTAGGTACTGATAACAACAACCTGATTCAATTTGTACTTACTAGTGCGGCAATGCTTGGTCCTGGCTTGTCTTTTTATCGCAAAGGGCTACCTATGCTCTGGCGCCGCACACCTGACATGAACTCCCTCGTGGCGCTGGGCACCCTTGCTGCTTGGGCGCTGTCTACCGTTGCCACTTTCTTTCCAGATCATCTTGTCCACGGCGCGCACTCAATCTACTTCGAGGCATCAGCCGTGATCATCGCGCTTATTTTGCTGGGTAGGTACTTAGAAGCTCGCGCCAAAGGCCGTACGGGTGAAGCGATACAAAAGCTCCTGAGCATACAGGCCAAGACCGCGCTCGTGATACTGCCCAATGGCGACACAGAAGAAAAAGCAATTGAAGATATCGAAACCGGGGATGTGCTGATGGTGCACCCCGGTGAGCGCATTGCCACCGACGGTATCGTACTTTCTGGCAACAGCTGGGTAGACGAGTCGATGATCTCGGGTGAGCCACTACCTATTGAAAAAAACAAAGGTGAGATTGTAATTGGCGGCACCATCAATGGAAACGGTGCTTTAAACTTCAAAGCAACACGAGTTGGCGCCGACACCATGTTGTCGCAGATCATATCACTGGTCGAGCAAGCACAAGGCGCACGCCTGCCAGTGCAAAACCTTGTTGATCGCATCACCCTGTGGTTTGTGCCAGCGGTGATCGCCGTGGCCCTGCTGACAATCGTCGTTTGGGCAGCGTTTGGCCCCACCCCTGTTTTGCAGCATGCTTTAATATCGGGCGTCAGCGTATTAATAATCGCCTGCCCCTGCGCCATGGGTTTAGCAACACCTACTTCCATTATGGTTGGCACCGGTCGCGCAGCCTCGCTGGGTGTGCTATTTCGTCGCGGTGACGCTTTGCAAACGCTGCATCAAACCACCACCGTCGCATTTGACAAGACAGGCACACTGACACTTGGTCGTCCAACTCTAGTTGAAATCCAAAACACAGGCTCAGACTACGAGGACAACGAGCTGTTGCGCTTAGTCGCCTCGGTTGAGCAAAAATCCGAACACCCCATCGCCGCCGCTATTGTCGCAGCGGCGCGCGAGCGCGGACTCACGTTGGCGGCCGTGAACAACTTTCAAGCGATAACCGGCTATGGCCTTGAAGCAGACACCGACGGCAAACACTTTTTCGTAGGTGCCGACCGATTGATGACACGCGAGGGCATTGATATCAGCGCCCAGCAAAGCACAGCAGAGCACTGGGGAGCTCGTGGCCTCAGCCCACTGTACGCCGCAGTTAACGGCAACCTTGTCGCCATGATTGCCGTTACTGACCCGATCAAAACGAGCACGCCAGCTGCCATTCAAGCGCTTAAAGCGAAGGGACTAAAAGTTGCGCTGATCAGTGGCGACAATCGTATAACCAGTGAAGCCATAGCAGCAGACCTCGGCATCGATCATGTTATCGCTGAAGTACTACCAGAGGGTAAAGTGGCAGCACTAAACAGCCTGCGAGAAGAAGGCGGCACACTTGCATTTGTTGGTGACGGTATCAACGATGCCCCAGCACTAGCTGCTGCTGATGTAGGCATTGCACTGGGAACCGGCACCGATATCGCCATAGAAAGCGCCGATGTGGTGCTGATGTCCGGTGAGTTGACTGGAGTTATCAATGCCTTTGAAATCAGCCGACGCACGCTCGACAATATCCGCCAGAATTTGTTTTGGGCCTTTGCCTATAACATTTTCCTAATTCCGGTCGCTGCCGGACTACTCTACCCCATCAACGGCACCATGCTCTCACCGATGTTAGCTGCCGGAGCAATGGCGATGTCTAGTGTGTTTGTTCTCTCGAATGCATTGCGTTTAAGGCATGTTCGGCCCGCACAGCTGTAGACTCTACAGGGACTAAAACAAAATGAATATCGGCGAAACTGCGAAGCGCTCGGGCCTACCCGCTAAAACGATTCGCTATTACGAAGACATCAACCTAATTGAGCCCAAGCGCGACACAAACGGTTACCGTAATTTTGATGAGTCAGATTTACACAAGCTTGCATTTATAGCTCGAGCCCGTTCACTGGGCTTTAACATCGACGACTGCCGACATTTACTCGCCCTGTTTGCTGACCAATCCCGCGCCAGTAGCGACGTGAAAAAACTCGCCAAATCTCAGCTGCAGCAAATCGACCAAAAGTTAAGCGAACTACAAAGTATGCGCGACACCTTGGCTAACTTGGTGACGGCTTGTGCGGGAAATGACAGACCGGACTGCCCGATTTTAGAAGACTTCAGTAAGCTGACAGAACCTACAAAGCAGTGAATCGTATAAAACCTAAAGTAAGAGAAGAGAAACCGACCTACAAGTCAGATAGTGACCGGTAGATTAACGGCTGTCATAGGAAGGTTGATCCGCGATGATCCGCCCAGTGACAAAGTCATAACGCCAACCTCCATTATTATCCGTGCCCCAGCCTGACAATCGCAGCGCTCCAGTCTCTATCGCCTCGATGTGGTTATCACCAGTGATCGGATTTACCGGCAAACTCGACTTCTTCAAGTAGGGACCGTACTTGATCATCCCGCCAGATCTGGCATTTTTTTGTGAACAAGCGATGCCCGTGGCTGTCGTGTATTGCGTCAAGTGCGCGATAAACGCCGCCGCACCCGGAGTCGCATTATCTGAGTTGCTTCCTACCGAACAAGTACCCGTTGAGGCTACAGAGCCGGGGTAATGACCATGCTGTACGGTATACATATCAATGGCAGTTCGCAGAGTCGCCAAGTTAGCATCCAAAGCGGCCAGCCTTGCATCACCGGACGATCGGCCGTACTGAGGCACGACAATAGACGCAAGTACAGCCAAAATCGCTACGACTATCAGCAACTCTATGAGAGTAAAACCTTCGGCTTGTTTGGCCCTAGAACCCATCTAAAAAACTCAAAGCATTGCTTAGAATAAAAAACCTAAAGCTTCTTTCGGCAACAAACGCCAAAACTTATTGCTTTGCCGACAAAAAACCACAATTTGAGGGTTTGTTTACCGCGCTCTGCAAGCAAACAAAAAGCCGCACGCGTGTTTAAAGCGCAATGCGCAAGGAACAACCACAGCCCCAGCGAACTAAGGAACAACGGGGCTTAGATGTGACCACAAAGAGTTAAGCCTCGATCGCCCTGTCGCTCAGCTCTATAAAGTCTGGCCACTGCAGCACTTCTGCAGCGACAGTTTTAGTATCTAGCACGTTTAGAGCGATCGCTCTGCCTAATTTCTCGACCGCTATGCTTCTATATTTTTGTGCTGCACCAACGAATAGCGGATCGACAATCGGCATAAAGCGAAGAACAAAAGCTTGTGATAAACCGTATCGATTATTCGGTGTGATGATCATTGAAGGCTGGAACACACTCAGCCGTTCGAATCTAAGTGCCTTTAACCCATCTATGAGTTCACCCTTTGTGCGCAAGTAGAACGACCGAGATTTGGAACTTGCTCCTACTGAGCTCAACAACTCAAAGTGCTTCACGCCGGCACGTTTACACTCCGTTGCGAAATTTAGAGCCGCGTCTTTATCAATTTTCACAAACTCTTCTTTGCTAATTTTGGATGGCTGACCAACACCCAAAGTACAAATAGCAACATCATGTGAATGCAACAGAGGCGCGTAGGATAGCGGCGAAAATATATCAACCTCGTGCTGCACGATTGATCCGGCAGTTAACCCCTCAACCGGCCTACGGCCTAACAAGGTCATTTGCTCTACCTCGGCCAAGCGAGAGAGTGTTAACGCGACTTGACCTCCCACAGCACCTGTAGCGCCAAGCATAATCACTTTACATTTTTTCAATACGTTCACTTTTGTGGTTAATAACAGATAAGGCTTGGCTTCCAATACTCAGCTTACGGCCTGTGCAACTTACACATACACAAACTTTAACCGCTCTGGCCGAAGGTCAATCTATTGCCGTCAGGGTCAGCAACAGAAAACTCTCTCATACCCCAAGTCTGGGTCACTGGCTCCATGGTTAGACCAGCTCGGCTTTGTTGTATTAGGCCATTGCCGATATATTTTTTGTAGAGCGAATCCAAACACTTCACTCGCACGTATAAGACACTACCAAAAACGCCATCTCCCGCATGTTCTGAGAGATGAATAAAGCTACCGTCTCTAGTCAAAAAAGCGTAAACCGATAAAAAAGCCTGAGGATCGGGGTCAGGTGCCTGAATCACTTCAAAATCCAGAACTTCGGTATAAAAAGCCACTGAAGCTTTTATATCACTGCACTTAATAAACGGCTCTACAGACATCTTCTCTCTCCAAAACTTGAACACGTTGAGACAAACTATTAACTGGCGTGATCAGACAAATTAATTTGAAGCATAGGCAGGTATCGACCTGAGATGCTACCTGATTCTTGTCGGCCAGTTATAAGCCCACCAGCAGCTCGATAAAAGTGCTCCGCATGTGGGTCGCTTTGGATATTAATTTTTACTGCACCCAAGCTGGCCGCATGACACTTTGCTTTCTCAATCAACGCCTTTCCAATGCCTGTACCTATATGATCGGGATCTACAAACAAGCCACTTAGATCAATCTCACCCCCCAGCATCGCTTCAAGTGAATAATACCCCACTACTGCTTCATCAACTAAAGCCACCACGTAGTGCGCATCATCGCTATCGATACTTTCAGGTAGTATCGTCAACTCGTGCAAACAAGCACTCATAAACTCAGCCGAGTACCCCCAAGTAGCCTTTGAACGTATCGCAAGCGCGCTTAAGTAGCTCGCTTCAGCTGGAAACGCATCTCGAGTTCTCAAAGCCCTCCTCCCACGTGTAAACCCCAGCCTCAGTGACGATCTATCTGGGTCATGAGTAGAGCATGCAAAAAAATATCAAAGTTTTCATGGTAAACACAATTTGTGCACCGCTACGCCGGCGCATTCCACTTCCTACACTACAGCAAGTGCCGCACTACTCTTATTTATATTAAGTACATTCGTCTCTGAGCACACAGTCATAGAACCCTATGACCCTAAAACTGGGCTTGAGGCGGGCGACAACAAGAGAGCAACCGCCTGAACAAGTTTTCCCGCAGTTACACCTAAAGACTCTGAAAGTAAGCCTGAGCAACAAGAATAAATGCTGGCAATACAATAAAAGACAAGCCCGTTTGCAAGGTGACGATCGCCGCCATCAAAGGCGCATCGCCGCCCATTTGTCGCGCCAGCGTGTAGCCGTTGGCGGCTGTGGGCACACAGCCAAACACCAGCGCTACCATAGTCTGAATTTCGCTCATGTCGAGGTAGAGACACAGCCCCATAATGGTGGCGGGGAATACAATCATTTTTCCAGCGATAGCCAATAAGGTCGGCAGCGTTGAGGCGGCCATTTCCTTGATGCGTATGTTGGCCCCTACACACATCAGCACTACCGGTAACGCGGCTCCTCCCAGTAACAAGCATACTTCGTGTAACACAGGTATTTCACCCAGTCCGGCCCAGTTGCTGGCCACCCCAAGCGCTACTGCCAAGATTAACGGATTACGCGCCAAGTCTTTAAGAATGGCCAGTACAATGTTGCCGCTAGTAGGCTTGCGCAGCATCACCACCATCAAACTCACCACACTGATGTTGGTAGCGGGTATTAAGATAGCGGTTATCAATGTACCCAGTGCTAGACCTTCGGCACCGAATAAAACATCACAGATAGCCAATGCAATAAACGCATTGTGGCGGGTAGCGCCTTGTAAAATACTGCTATTGACCGCAGGGCTATAGCCACTGAATCTGGCACAGAGCAATGCATAAGCAACTGCGCTGAGCAAACCTACGACCATCACCACCGCGTAGTCGCCCACTAACTGAGTAGAAAACGCGGTGGTCGACATTTTGTAGAAGAGCATAGCCGGAAACAAAACCCAGTAGACCAGACGGTCATTGAGGTTCCAAAACTCCAAACTGGGGATATCGCCACGGCGCAAGCCGTAACCCAAAACAATCAAAACAAATATCGGAGCGATGGCGATAAGAATATTTAGCAAAACAATTACTCGTGAATTCGAACAGGGCCAGCTTGCCAACAACGATGTGGCGACTGTTAGTGTGAAGCAAGGCCTGAGATAAAGCTTCCCGCCAAGCCGATGCGAGTTATAGATCCATCTTCAGCGGCGCTTAAAACGCTTGGTGTAGGAAAATACCGTAGTCTGCGGCACTGTACTCAACACCGTCTTTGCTTTCTAAGGGCAAATAATGCTGACGTAGTTGAATTTCTAAACCTCTTCCGAGCGACCAACCGACATAAGCAAAAGCACCCAGCGAGGGCTTAATTTTGGTGCGCACACCATAAAAATCCCGTACCTCGCTCGCAAACTGAAACCGCGCACCACCACCAAACAACAGCCCACCAAAGTGCGCGCCCAAGCTGGATTCTAAAGACCAACCTTTGCTGCGACCGTCTCCCGAATTATCGAGCTGATAGCGGTAGCCAATGGCCACATTGCCGGTATAGCGAACACTTTGATCGAGAAACCATGTACAGCCTAGCTGTAAGATAGAGCCAGAGTCTGCGGCGTAGTCCTCGCCATCGGGGTTGTTGGCCACTGCTTCTCCGCTCAACCAACTGCCAAAAGTAGTACTGTCTTTGCAGCTCTTTGCCTGTGCACCGCCAATCGCAGAACACAGTACTAGCGCTAAGACCCACTTATTAATCACAAGCAATGCTCCGTAAACTGCCCTAGAACCCACAAGCCTCACCGAGCGTGAAAACCCGCAACACTCAAGATAAACCGCCCAATAAGCGCGGGCCATTTGGCGTATTGATCTGAGCAGACAAATATCCTCGCTCGCCCGCGGCCAATCGATGAACCAACAGACGCCCTTCAAAGTTTAGCTTGCTCAGCAACGCATCGAGTTGGGTCGTATATTCACTGTACACGTGTAGGCACTGCAACTCGCAACCGCTGTCGGGCATTTTCAACGCAGGATGTGGTCCCTGCCACTGAATCAAGCTTGGTGCCATACCTTGCAGTTGTAATGCCCCATCACTAGGAATGGTGATCTGCCACTGTAAATCTCCGCGCTCCATGTGTTCAACCGGCCCTAGATCAAGCTCAGATTCTGCAGCCGCAGCACGAATATCATCGCTGCGCGCCACCCACGTCGCCAACCTCGCCGTATTGTTGGTGTCCAGATTATCGAGCGCAAACCAACGGGCCCTCTCTGGCGCTGGCATGTGCGGGTTGATTGCGATCACTTCTAGATAGAGCGATTCACCCAGTTTAAGCAATTGGTTGTGGGTACCCATGCGGGCATGCTCCCCACCAGGTTGCATAGGTACGCTGAGCGATTGCTGCACAAAGTGGACACCGGCGGCCAAAGTTGGTGCAGTGACCGCCAAATGATCAATCGTTAAGCTCAAAACGTCGTACTCCGAAAGATAAAATGAAGGTAAAGTGACATAGTCACAAATAAAAACAGTGACGCAATAAGTCGTAAACACATACTTCTTCTAGATATATATTGCACGGAACTGCGAGTAAATGCCCAGTAAATGCGCATATTTTCTCCAAAACCGAACGTTACGTCTGCATCAATTACTTCACTTTCACCCCACAGTGAAAATTCAACGTCTACGCTCATGACACGAGGCAAAAAGACCCTGTCTCTTAAACGTTTCACCTAGTAGAAAATCGTTGCAACAATTCCGCTTGAGATATAATTGCATCGACCGCCGAAATTAGCCGAAGCAGGTAGCAACAGCCGCCTAGGTTCACAGATAGCGCTCTGTTACGACATAAGTCTTGAGTATCTATAGGCAACAATTTTGGCGGCCTCAGTGAAAAAATTCACTACACACAGCAACCCAACAATGACAAACGCCCGAGCCACCACAAACAAGCCTCATACCAGCCTCACTACGTGGTTGATCTATGCAGCTATTTTTCTGGTGCCTCTAGTATCAGGCTTACTGATCACCCTTGTATTACCGCACTACGGTATAGCAAATAAATTTGGCGGCACCGGACACGACGGCTACCTAGAGTTGGCGCGTAGTCTGTACAACGGTGAAGGCTATCGCTTCAGTACTGATGGCCCCGCAGCGTTTCATCGCCCGCCGCTTTACCCAGTGTTATTGATGCCATTTATGGGACTGCCAGAGACAGCCCTAAAAGCGTCGGTGGTGATCTTAAACAGCTTATTCTTGACTATCGCCTGCTTGTACACACGCCGCATCAGCACCTTGCTGTTTCCGCAAGCTGCGGTTGGCACAATCGCCATGGTGTTGCTGGTCTGCAACCCTTGGACTATTCGTTTGCTTAGCTCCCCACTGAGTGCCGTGATGCAAATGGCGCTGTACAGTGCACTGAGTTTTTACTTCTTGCGCTTTTGCGATCAGTTCCGCCAGTACAGCAAACAGCCCGCCAAAGAGTTAGCCAAAAGCTTTTTCCAGCTATCGCTTCTGACCACAGCCATGTGCTTCGCACACGGCACCAGCGTCTACGTTTGCGCCGCAGTGTTCGGAGTCGCATCGATCATCACGCTCTTCAATCGTGAATGGAAGCTGTTTGCTCTACTGCTCATGACAGCCACTCTGACGCTCACCGCGCTCAGCCCTTGGGCATTTCGCAACCAACAGATTCTCGATCGAGTAGAGCTTTCGTCCAGCGGCGCTGGCTTCACTTATTATCTGGGCAATATCTATTGGGGCATCGACGACAGCACTTACCTCGCAGACAAGTCAACTGAGGAAAACGCGCTGCGCCTGGGCGGCATAAACAACTTCAGTGAAGACATGGTCGACTACTGGGGTGTGACGAACCCCGCAGTGGATGAACAACTGCGTAGTTCGATGGTATCGCATGCGCTGGCGCACCCATCGGCAATAGCGCAAAAATCACTGCTCAACTTGGCCGATATTTATTTCCCGATAACGCACAGTCTTTACTGTCAATCAGGCGCGTCGAGTGCCTATTGTGCAGAAAGCTTGAGCAGCTACCAACTTGCAAACCGAGCAACACGTACCGCTTTGATGCTTATCATTGTGGCTTTGGCTTTTGCGTACTTGCTGAGCAACCGCACACAAAAACCTGCGTTAGCCTGGCTGGCACTTGCAGGCGCACTGCTACACACAGCACCCTATTTGCCCATCGCCACCTATGCGCACCACGGTATTTATTCGCTCGGCGCTATGCCACTGCTGTGTTCACTGGCAGCCGCTATGCTGTACCGCCTGCGCATCAGGCGCGCATTGCACGACGATATCAACAACCCCAAAGACGTTTGGCACGATACCCCGAACAAGGAAGCTGAAGTCGATGTGCAGGCCACCTCAGTCAATAGACCGGTTATTGCGCGTGACCAAAACGGCGTGAAGATCGACCATATCATCGGTTGATTTCAGTAAGCTCAACAAAAGGCCGTAGCCGCAAATAGGCACGGCCTTTTTTGTGCCGTACAAACCTTATCGGACTATTTAAACAGCAACCACTTCCCTTCACGTCGCACAAACAACTGCGGCGAGACAACGTGGCCTGTCCTCTGCGCAATATCAGCGGCCATCACACGCAACTCGTCTAAATTTGCGCTGTCGGTGCCGCTGACCATCAAGACATCCCGCGCTGGCACGGCCACCACAATATCGCCGTCAACTTTAAGCGCTGGGCTCTGCCAAATTTCGTCGACTAATAACAAACTCGCCTCATAAAAAGCATCAAGCTGAAGTAGGTATACATCGTCTTTCTGCTGACTCTGAATCCCCGACAAGCGCTGGCGAAAATTATTGACTGCACGCACACGTAGCTCAGCTGCAGGCAAAGCCAACGACGCCACAGATGCCTTGCTCAAAAAGCGCACACTGCGTTTGTTGTCTTGCACGTAAAGCACAACAAGATCGCTGTTCAGCGACTCAGAGTACAGACCGTTATCCGCGTCTGCGCCCTGCTTTAATTGCAACGACTGAGCCTCATCACTGACATACGCTTTGTCTTTGACCACCGGCAATATCTGCTCGATGCGCAACTCCGTATCCAGCTCAGAACGAATCGCCTGTTGCACGCCAGAGATAGAGATGTCTAAGACTTCAGCCAGACGACTGACGTCACTGAGGTAATCGGAGTAAGAGCTGGCCAAATGCACCGAGAGCTCAGCGCCTTCTTCGCTCGCCACGTTTAGCTCCATCGGGTCACTGCGCCGAACCTCATAACGCGGCGCAAGCTCATGCAAGCGCGCTATATAAGCATCGGAAAAGCCCTGCGCGTCCAATGGACCTTGGCGTACTGTTGTAGCGCAAGCACTCAGCGCCAGTGCGATGCTCAGGGCTTGTAATAATCGGATCATATTGCCTCTTTGTATCCTGCCATTAACACGGCCGCACCATGTTAGCGTTGCTGCTGTTTATCTTTCACAAGCTTTTCAGCAACCATATTAAACAGTGCTGTTTGACCGAATCAAAGTTACGTGAGCAGACCGCTAACTGCCGCGCAAATGCGATCAAAGCTATCGCGCACCCGTTGCACACTGCCACGCCCGCGCAAGTAACCATGCACCAGACCGGTCTCTTCCACCCACTTAGCCTGCACACCCGCGGCCTGCAGTTTTTGACAATACTGCTCACCATCATCACACAGTGGATCGCATTGGGCGCCAAACACCACCGTGGCGGGCAAGCCTGAAAAGTCGTTTTCCCACAGAGGCGCATAACGCGCATCACCTGCATAGTCTTCACGTGTTGCACTGCCCAAGCGAACCTGCTCGTAAAATAAAATCTCTCGCGTGCTCAGCATCGGCGCTTCGGCGTGGCGCAAGTAGGAACCCACCGTGTGATCACCACCCAGACCTGGGTAGATAAGCACCTGACCTATGGGCGCGCCCGTATCCCCGCGACTGCTGTGCGCGACTGCTGCAGCCAAATTTCCACCGGCGCTATCGCCGCAAAGCAGCAGAGGCAAAGCGTACTGTCGCACAATCCAGCGATAGGCGGTCATGGCGTCGTCATAGGGTGCTGGGTGCGGATGCTCGGGGCACAGCCTGTAATCTGCACTGATCACCGTGCAACCCGTACGATGACTCAATTCGGCACATACATCGTCGTGGCTTTCTAGTCCTCCCACCACAAAACCACCACCGTGCAAATACAACATCACCGCCTTCGGCTTACCAGAACTGCTGTACACCCGTACCGGAACCCCGTCCGCAGAGCTGTCTAGCGCACTGACACCCGCTGGATAGCCGCCAAAAAATTCACGACACATGCTGTTGTAGATCTCACGCTGCCGCTCAATGCTCGCGTCGATCGTGTCTGGCGGATAGTAATCATTGGTGCGATTGATAAACGCCCAGGTTTCAGCGTCGATCAAGTCTTGGTAATTCACATTGTCCACAATCTTCAACTTTTCATTTCTCTTAGTACTGCAATGAGCCAAGCCACCGAGCTGCCGATAAAAAAATAGCACAGCGCTGAAGCTGCGACGTGTGTCTAAAAGGAGCGTGCTGTTTGCGCGATATCGTGTACTGAGCAATGCCCGTGATCAGTAATTCAGGCTAAAATAGGCCGCGTCATTTGGATAGTGCCAGCAGTGGGTCACTGTCGCCACATTCAAAATCCGGAGAAACGGCCACCTATGAACACTAATTGCACCATCGTCGGCATAGCTGGCCCATCAGGATCGGGCAAATCAACTCTATGTGAAAACCTACAACTGGCCTTGGCAGACAAACTTACCTTAGTACCTGAAGACGCTTATTATCGCGACGGCTCTCATTTGTCCTTTGAAGATCGCACGCTGGTCAACTATGACCACCCCGACTCAATAGAGCACGACCTGCTGGCAGAACATCTAGGCGCACTCAAACAAGGTCAGTCCGTGCCTAGCCCCGTGTATGATTTTTCAACGCACACCCGCACCACTGAAACAACCACACTACCAGCCGCGCCGGTAATCCTCGTTGAGGGAATTTTGTTACTCGCACACCTTGAACTGCGCGAGCAGCTAGACATCAAAATTTACCTAGATACCGACACCGCCACCTGCCTCAACAGACGCATCGAGCGTGACATCAAAGAGCGCGGCCGCAACGAAGAAGACGTACGCCGTCAGTATCGAGAGACCGTTGAACCCATGCTGCACGAGTATGTCATTCCCTCGCGCAACCATGCCGACATCATTATCCCCACTGACCACAAAAACCCTACCGCACAGAACATGCTAATTAGCTACTTACATACACTCTGCTAAACAACACCGGCCCAAAGTCAGGTAATCCAGCATTGCACGTCGCATCATGCTGGGCTACTTCACGTTAAAACGCTACTTGATCGCCGCCTTTGAGCGACAGAATCTCGCGCGCTTCGGCAGGTGTCGCCACCGACAACCCCAAGCCTTCAATAATACTGCGCACCTTTTTCACTTGAACGGCGTTTGAGGTTGCCAACTCACCTTTGCCCGCCCAGATGCTGTCTTCAAGGCCTACACGCACGTTGCCTCCAAGCGCCGCCGCTTGTGCTGCTATACGAAATTGATTTGCACCAGCGCCTAACACTGACCAGCGAAAATCCGAGCCAAATAGTCGGTCTGCGGTGCGCTTCATGTGCATCACATCTTCAGGGTGTGGGCCAATGCCACCAAGCAAACCAAACACGGACTGGACAAAAAAGGGCGCCTTGACCAAACCACGATCGGCAAAATGTGCCAAGTTGTAGAGATGCGAGGTGTCATAACACTCAAACTCAAAACGTGTACCGTTGCCATAACAGGTTTCCAGCACGTACTCGATATCTTTAAACGAGTTGCGAAAAACCAGATCACGCGAGCCTTCAAGGTGAGCGCGTTCCCAGTCAAATTTGAAGTCTTTGTATTTGTCGAGCAAAGGATACAAGCCGAAGTTCATCGAGCCCATATTCAGCGAAGCCACCTCAGGCTGAAATGTAGCAGCGGGCAATACACGCTCTTCAACCGTCATGTACGGACTTCCACCAGTGGTGAGGTTGATCACCGCGTCGCTAGCTTGTTTTATGCGCGGTAAAAACGCCGCAAAGGCTTCGGGGCTTTGATCAGGTTGTCCTGTCTCTGGGTTGCGCGCGTGCAAATGTAAAATCGCGGCACCGGCTTCTGCAGCAGCAATAGCGTCGTTGGCTATTTCGTCCGCCGTGATGGGCAGGTATGGCGTCATGCTAGGCACATGAATCGCCCCTGTCACCGCACAGCTAATGATTACTTTCCCGTTTTGACTGTTGTTCGCCATGCTTGCCCGCCTCATTTGATTTGCGTGTGATTTAGGCGTGTCAGTATCACCCTCTTCTGCGCTGCATAACAGTACTTGACGGAGCAGCACACCAGCCAATGACCAATTGAAGGCCAATTGACCATTTATCTGCTTGTTTTATATGTTTTTATCGACTAATCAGATTGAAAACAATAAAAAACTGCGAGTAACTGACAAGTGTTAAGGCTAGGTTAAGCTTCGCTCCATAAACTGGGAACCAACCTAGAACTCAACTGCCTTAACCCCTTATAAGAGATTTCAGATGTTTAAACGCCTGTTTATTACCGCGGTACTCTTGAGTAGCGGAACAACCCAAGCTGTCGAGTTAGACCTAGACCTACACAAGGGCAAAGTGGTCTATGTTGACTTGTGGGCGTCATGGTGCCCGCCCTGCCGAGCGTCTTTTCCATGGATGGAGAAAATGCACCAAGAGCTTCAAGACAAAGGCTTGGTAATATTGGCGGTTAACACTGGGGACGAACCGGCGGATGCAGCACGCTTTCTGGAAATGACTAATCCCTCCTTTAAAATCATCACCGACCCCGATGGCGATATTGCACAAAATCTCAACGCGACGGGTATGCCCTTTTCTGTTCTCTATAATCGTGCAGGAGAGAGGGTTCAGTCGCACAAAGGCTTTAACAAAGAAGACGCTGTTGAGTTACGCGAAACCATCAACACCCTGATAGCGGAGGCTGAATAATGCGCGCATTTGTTTTAATCAGCTTTGCTCTTTGTGTTGGAAGCTGCAGCAACCTCGGCGTTAAGCCTTGGGAGCGTGGCACTTTGGCTCGTGAAGACATGGCGCTCGATAGCAGCCCGATGCAAACCGCATTTGATGACCACATCTATTTCAGTAAAGAAGCGTCCAGTGGTGGTCGCGGTTTTGCTGGTGGCGGCTGCGGGTGCAACTGATGAAAAAAACCTCTAAAAAACGCGATATCTCACTGGCACTGACGGCCGCAGCCGGGGCTTTATTGGGTAACACGGCTCAAGCGGGCCTGCTGGACTACGACTTAGGTGGTGACGACTGGGATGCGGAAGCCGCGTTTATGCTCTATAGCGAATCAGACAGCCGCGTTTCAGCCATCGCACCAGCGGTACAGCTAACTCGCACCATAGACACCGACGAAACTCTCACCCTGCGTTTTACCCTTGATTCATTGACAGGCGCATCACCCAGCGGCGCGGTGCAATCCAACAACGCTCAAACCTTTACTGGCCCATCGGGCGGCGGATCATACACGGTCGCCGCAGGACAAACACCGCTGGACGACTCGTTCAAAGACACGCGCGTCGCCGTCAATGCTGGCTGGACTCGACCTTGGGGAGAGCAATACACCCTCACCTTGGGTGGCAATGTTTCAAAAGAATACGATTACCTCTCACTGGGCGGGAGCGCGCGAATCGCCAGAGATTTTAATCAGAAGAACACCACCTTGAGCGCTGGTATTTCATTGGCCAACGATACCATCAGTCCCGTCGGTGGCACTCCAGTGGCTTTTGGCCCGATCAAAACCGTAGACGCCGACACCAGCGAAACTAAAACTAGCGGTGACGAGTCAAAGATCGTCACCGATGTATTGTTTGGCTTGACCCAAGTGATAGATCGCAACAGTGTATTCCAGCTGAGCCTAGGCCTCAGCCAAACTGACGGCTACCAGAACGACCCCTACAAACTGGTGAGTGTGGTTGATGCAAACGGCGACCCTGTGATCAGCGATGCTGCGAGCAATCTGTCCATGGCGCTGTTTGAAAACCGCCCTGACAGCCGGACCCGACAGAGTATCTATGCCCAATATAAGCGCAACATCAACGGCTCTGTGCTGGACACGTCCTATCGCTATATGCAAGATGATTGGGAGATAAAGTCTCACACACTCGATTTCAGCTATCGCATGCCTTTCGGCGGTGGATGGTGGCAGCCACGCGTACGCTTTTACGCCCAAGATGCAGCGGAATTCTACACCCCCTACTTTCAGGAGGGCAGCCAGCCCACTGTGGGCAGCAATGACAGTTACGCTTCAGCAGACTACCGTCTGGGCAGCATGGAAACCACAACAGTTGGTTTGAGTTACGGTCGCGATGGTGACCGGCCTTGGCACGTGACGTTGGAGTATTATTTGCAGTCACCTGAAGAGCCGGACAACAAAATAGGTGCGCTGGAGAACTTAACCCTCACGCCTGAAATGAGTGCCACGATATTGCGCCTAAATATCGATCTATAGAACGTTGCAATGCTCGCTGGGGAGCACGCTTTTGCCATTAGAGTGGGAACCCCGGCGCCCGATAAATTATCAAAACTGATGTGTTGTTATTAGCGACCCATCGATAAATCGATCGACCAGAGATAGTTATGATCCGTTGCATCACCAGCAAAATTGCGGCTATCAGCCTACTGTGTTTGAGTAGCTTCAGTGCACATGCGGCCGGCGAAGAGCCACTTGCGCCAGAAATAGCATTTCCTGTCAGCGCCAAGGTGCAAAACGCCGAAACAGTCAGCGTACGCTTCGATATCGTCGACGGTTATTATCTCTACCACGAAAAAATTTCGGTCAGCACTGACAATCCAGATGTTGTTTTGGGCGATCTAAAAATCCCCAAAGGTAAAATCAAAAACGACGAATTTTTTGGTGAAATGGAGACACATCGCGGCAAGTTAGCTGCAACGCTGCCTATCAGCCAACGCCCCGCCACAGCAACTAGCTTCGAGCTAGTGGTTAAGTCCCAAGGCTGCGCTGATATTGGACTGTGTTATCCGCCCATCACGCAAACGCTCAACGTAGAACTGCCGGCCCAAGCGATGGCGGCAAGCAGTAGCGCGGTAGCTCCTGCCAATACAGGCTTGGATTTTAGCAAGCTCGGCGTCAGCAACGACCCGATCCCCGATCCTGTCGAAGCCTTTAAAGTCAACATGACACAGGCTGGCGGCGGCGTGCTGACATTAGACTGGACAATCCATCCAGCGACTTATCTGTACCGCGGAAAATTCAGCTTTGAACTGCTCGACGGCAACGGTGTTTTACAGCCCGCCACGCTGCCCGCTGGCAACAAACACACCGACGAATACTTTGGCGAAGTAGAAACGTATCGCAACAGTGTTCAGATGCAAATCCCGTATAGCGGAGACCCCAGTGGTGCGCAGCTGAAGATCAACTACCAAGGCTGTGCGGATGCCGGTATTTGTTATGTGCCGCAGCACACTACTCTGACACTACCCGCTGATATCGCCACAGCTGTAGCACCAGCGGTTAACGCCTTCGCTGATCAAGCCGCTGGCAGCCCTGTACAGCCAGTCACCGGCAGCGCCGCCGTGCCAGTTTCGGAGCAAGACCGCCTCACAGCACAAATGCGCGAGAGCAATCTTGCGCTTGTTTTACTGGGCTTTTTTGGCTTGGGCTTATTGCTCGCTTTTACCCCCTGTGTCTTCCCGATGATACCAATTCTCTCAGGTATCATTGTTGGCCAAGGTGAAGACTTATCGACACGTAAAGCTCTCTCTCTGTGTGCGGTATACGTGCTCGCCATGGCACTGACCTACACCATCTTAGGCGTGCTTGTTGGCATGTCCGGTGAGAACATACAGGCATGGTTCCAAACACCCTGGGTGCTCTACACTTTTGCCGCAATGTTCGTGGCCTTGAGCTTTTCGATGTTCGGCTTTTACGAACTGCAGATGCCTGCTTCAGTGCAATCAAAGCTCAGCAAGCTCAGCAACAAGCAAAGTGGCGGTGACTACGCGGGCGTGGCGATTATGGGCCTGCTCTCTGCACTGATCGTTGGCCCTTGTGTCACCGCTCCACTAATGGCCGTGCTGGTCTATATTGCCGAGAGTGGTGACGCAATCAAAGGCGGGCTTGTATTATTTTTCCTCAGCCTCGGTATGGGTGCACCGCTGATGCTGATTGGCGCGTCGGCAGGCAAACTATTACCACGTGCTGGTGGTTGGATGGAAACCGTCAAAGCCGTGTTCGGTGTATTGATGTTGGGCATGGCTATCTGGATGCTGGAGCGCGTCTTGCCAGCTCCCGCTATCTTGGCCATGACTGGCGTGCTGCTGATTGTCAGCAGCATCTACATGGGCGCACTCAGCTCACCCGTTGAAGGCAAAAGCGGCTGGCATCAGCTCTGGCGCGGCCTAGGCATTGTGTTTTTAATCTACGGTGCATTATTGATGGTTGGTGCTGCAAGTGGCAGCAAGAGCCTGCTCAGACCACTAACAGGCATCAGTGCAGCCGCCGGTAGTGCAGCAGGCCAAGCTAGCGAAGAGTTGCACTTCACCCGCGTGAGCAGCAACGCCGAGCTCGATGCTGCCATTACCAACGCGTCCTCCAATGGCCAAGCGGTGATGTTCGACTTCTATGCCGACTGGTGCACCTCCTGTAAAGAGATGGAAGCCTTCACCTTTACTGATCCCCAAGTACAAGCCGCCCTGGGTAACTTCGTCACCTTGCAGGTGGACGTCACTGACAACAACGAAGACCACCAAGCAATGCTAAAACGTTATGGTTTGTTTGGACCACCGGCCATTTTGTTTTTTGATAGCCAAGGACAAGAACAACGCAGTCATCGTGTGGTGGGCTTTATGAAAGCCGAGCCCTTTGCCCATATTGTTCGTACAGTGCTGTGAGCGAGCGCTCATTAAATATCAGCACAAAAACGCCCGGCTACGCTGGGCGTTTTGCCGCCATGGCCAGCGATTGCGAGCTGCTGGTCCACACCGACGACCCCGCTCTTGCAAAACAAATATGCACTGTTGCGAGCAACGAAGCATGGCGCATTGAAGATCGCTATTCTCGCTACCGCAATGACAACGCGATCTACGACATCAATAACGCCAAGGGCGCGGCTATTGCTGTCGATGAAGAGCTGGCCTCCCTACTCAATTTCGCTAACACCTGCTGGCAACTCAGCGACGGCGCTTTTGATATCACCAGCGGCGTACTGCGTCGTGTATGGTGTTTTGATGGCAGTGACAAGTTACCTCAACCGGCTGACGTCGATAAGTTACTACCCTTGGTAGGTTGGCACAAAGTCAGCTGGGACGGCGAACGCCTGCAAATGCCCTCCGGTATGGAGATAGACCTCGGAGGCATAGGAAAAGAATACGCGGTTGATAGAGCAGGCCAACTGGCCAGCGAACTCAGCGACGTGCCGGTGCTGATAAACTTTGGCGGAGACCTACGTGCTAACAAACCGCCGCTGGGCGGTAGAGCGTGGCAAGTCGGCATTGAAAACCACTCAGGCAGTGGTAACAAAGCTATTTTAGAGCTAGCCGCAGGCTGCCTAGCCACCAGTGGTGACGCGAGGCGTTACTTGCTCAAAGACGGTATCCGCTACAGCCACGTGCTCGACCCGCACACCGGCTGGCCGGTACTCGAAGCCGCCAACAGCATCACCGTGGCTAGAGGCCAATGCATCGAAGCAGGCCTTCTCGCCACACTTGCATTGCTCAAAGGAAGAGACGCAGAGGAATTTTTAAGTGAGCAAGATTGTCCACACTGGATATATCGCTAAACCCGGATTCCGCTGCGCTCCATCGCAGGCTACAAAAAAATCCAAAAAACCACACTCCGACACTCAACCCGTAGCCCGTCATGAAGCGGAGCGGAATGCGGGAAGCACAGCGCAGGATATTTCCTCTGCAACTCTAAAGCAGGCTACAACAACCGCTCGCGCAACTCTGTTTTCAACACTTTGCCATAATTATTCTTCGGCAATTCGTCGACAAAAACATACTCTTTGGGTCGTTTAAATCGTGCGATGTTGTCCAGACAATGCTGATCAAGCACCGCTGTTTCAACCTGCGCGTCATCTGCCAACACGACAAAGGCCACGACCACTTCGCCCCACTCGGTGTGAGCTTTTCCTACGACCGACACCTCGTGCACGTTGCTATGTTGCAGCAAAACTTCTTCGACTTCACGCGGGTAAATGTTGCTGCCGCCCGAGATAATCATGTCTTTGGAGCGGTCTTGCATAGTGAGGAATCCGTCTTCATCAAGTCGACCCATATCGCCAGTCCAGAGCCAACCGTCGCGGATGGTTTTGGCGGTGGCTTCTGGGTTTTTCCAATAGCCTTTCATCACAGCAAGCCCTGAGACTAAAATTTCACCTGTCTCGCCGACGGGCAGCTCATTGCCGTCTGCATCACAGATGCACACACTGACACAGCTTTGCGCAATGCCAACCGAAGCCAAGCGTTCGCGCCAACGCGGGTGCGTGCGATCAGACACCAATTGGCGAGTTAAGGCTGATATGGCCATCGGACACTCACCTTGCCCGTAGATTTGCACAAAGCGCTCGCCGAGCACTTGCACAGCCTCGCTGATATCCGCCACATACATGGGGCCTCCGCCGTAGACGATTGTCTTTATGCCATCGCCGTCGCAGTTATTCGCCTTAGCGTACTCGACCATGCGCTTGACCATCGTCGGTGCAGCAAACATCGAAACGTTTCTAATTTTGCTCGCTAACTCAAATATTTCCGTCTCATGCACGCCTCTCGATACAGGCACCACATGCCGAGCACCGCGCTGAACATGCATAAAATTATACAAGCCTGCGCCATGCGACATGGGCGCTGCGTAAAGAGCAGCATCTTGCGCCTCCACACTGTCTACATCAGCATAATAACTACCACAAGCGGCCAGCACATTGGCACAACTGATCATCACGCCTTTTGGCCGACCCGTGGTGCCTGAAGTGTAAAAAAGCCATATCAAATCGTCTTCCCTAAGGGGAGTAGGATGCGCCATTGGCACAGTCTCATAGGTGCGACAAAATTGCTCACCATCCACTGCTAGAGCTTTTACATTAGCGACGATCGACCCCAGCTCGACAGCCACACTGGAGTCACAAGCGACAACCGCTGCTTCTGAATTTTCGACAATCCAAGCCAGTTCGCGCACATGCAATTTTGCATTGACCAACACAGTCGCCGCGCCAGCAAACCAAATGCCATACATCAGCTCAAGATAGCGCGTGTGATTTTTCATGAAGACCACCACACGATCTCCCTTCTCAACCCCGTATTCGTCTCGCAATCGACTGCCGATACAAGCCGCGCGGCGCAGGAACTCAGCGTAATTTGCCTCTACTCGCTCACCATTCAAAAGTGCCGGCGCATCGGGTGTGCGCGTAGCGGTTCTCTCTAACCACAAAGCAGGGTTCATGCATCACTCCTGTGCGCTTCTAAGATCGAGCAATAATTAGCCACACCCGAGCCGCCCATATTAAAAACACAGCCCAGCGCTGCGCCATCTCGCTGCATGGCACCGGCAGCGCCTGTCAGCTGCATCGCCGCCAGTGCGTGCATTGAGACACCGGTTGCTCCAACCGGATGTCCTTTTGCTTTCAGTCCACCTGACAAGTTAATAGGCAGCGATCCGTCCGCCATCACCACGCCTTGTTGCAACAGATTCGCCGCCTCACCACGCGGAGCCAAGCCCATTGCTTCGTAAACTAGCAATTCGGCGATGGTGAAACAGTCATGCACTTCTGCAAAATCCAAGTCGTGCACCGATATACCTGCCGTTGAAAACGCCTGCTTAAATGCTTGTGCAGGCCCTTCAAACGCGAGCAAGTCACGGCGTGACATGGGCAAATAATCGTTCACCTGCTCTGCTGCCTTAAAGCGCACTGCACGCGGAAAACGATCAGCCACATCATCGGCTGCCAGTATCACTGCTGCCGCTCCATCAGATATCAACGAGCAATCGCTGAGCTTGAGCGGGTCGGCAATCATCGGGTTTTTGTCGCTCGCTGCTTTGCAGAAGTCGACCGAAAACTCTCTGCGCATCTGCGCCAAGGGGTTTTTCATCGCGTTGTGATGATTTTTGACCGATATTTGTGCAAGAGCTTCACTGTGATCGCCGTAGGCGTCAAAGTAGGCCCGTGCAAAGCCCGAAAATATCTGTGGAAATGACAGGCCCGCTTCCTCTTTTTGATAAGAAGCTCCACCCAAAGCACGCGCTGCTCCAGCAGTGTCAAGAGCGGTCATTTTTTCTGCACCAATAACTAACGCCAGTTTGCTATCGCCACAACGTATAGAATTGCGCGCTGCGTAAACAGCGGCCGATCCTGAGGCACAAGCGTTTTCAAGTCTCGTAGCTGGCTTAAAACGCAGGCCATTATCAAGACCCAAAACTAAAGACGCAGGGAAACCGTCAGTGACCATACCGGAGTTAAAGTGACCCACCCAAATGCTGTCGATATCGGCTGCATCGACACCTGCATGCTCTATGGCTTCCGCCGCAGCTTGAAGAATGAGGTCTTCCAGCGAAAGCTGCTCGTGTCGCGCAAAAGCGGTGTGACCCCAAGCGACAATTTGTGCATCCATGATTAAGCTCCAGCAAAAGTGTTAGCAAATATTGCATAATGATGCTTACCATGCACTGGATCAGCAACCCGTAAAATTACCTAATGCAAGATCAAACTCCCGAGTTAATAGCATTTGAATACGCGCCTGTAGGTCTAGTAGTGGCTCGCCATCGCACCATTGAACGCTGCAACGATCGCTTCTGCCGTATGTTTAACTTCCAGCGCGAACTACTCGAAGGCCAGTCCCTTTCGCTGCTCTATCCGTCAACACACGAGTTTGAAGCAACCGGAAACCTTGGCCTTCAACAGATGCGTGCCACAGGCCTCTACGACGACGAACGCATAATGAAGCGTCAAGACGGAGAGCTTTTTTGGTGCCGAGTACGCGGGCAGTCTCTGCAATTAGAGTCACCTTTTGCACACACCGTTTGGAGCTTCGCCGACCTTGGCGAAAAACGACCAACTTCTTCGCTCAGCGCTCGCGAAAGACAAGTAGTGAAACTGCTATTGGAAGGAAAAACCAGCAAAGAGATCGCCCGTGATCTGGCTATATCTCCGCGCACTGTTGATAACCACCGCGCGCGTCTTTTAACGAAGTTCAAGGCTAAAAATGCCACTGAGCTGATTGCGCGATTGGCTGGCTTTCCACTTGTGTAGAGCTGCGCCTCAGTGTTCAACAGTTCTGAAATGCAATCCGTTATGGCGTGTGCCGTGGTGCGCACAATGCTAAGAGCTCGCGTGCACTCACCCTGCAAACAAACAATTACTTTACGATTCTCCACCCAGAGCACAGCAATTGCGTACTTCTGGACGGGAATTGTGGAGCTTTCTACATTGTTTGTGTAAACGCCTGTAAATCGCCCTTCGCATGATCTCGGAGCTGCCGTTTAAGGGTTGCGGATGTCAGATCCGCATCACACGGAGAAGAATCATGAACGTCAGTATGAACACCAGCGTGCAGGGACAAACGAACAGTCGTCCCGAAGCGCCCAATAGCGAGCAGATGGCCAGTCGCATGGCCAAATCTGTCGCTAGTGGTGATATAAGCATTGAACAACTGCAAGAGAATATTACCGACCGCTTGGGTGTCGAAGACACCAGCTCTATTGTTGCTGATGACGGCAGCGTAGATGTTAGTGAGCTGGCGGAATTGTTAAGCGCCAACCAGCCTTCGGCTGAGGGTGGCAGACCACCGCCTCCTCCCGGCGGTGGTGGTGGACCGGGTGGCCCTGGCGGTGCCGGCGGTGGCGACATGACCCAATTGCTCACGGAGATTATTGGTGAAGAAGGCCTCGACGAAGTCACGGAAGACGATGGCAGTTATGACGTTGACGCTTTGGTCACCGCTCTGCGCGATCAACTCGAAGCAAATCAAGAAAGCGATACAGGTAACTTGCTCAGCATCATGGCCTAAGAGTTATTCACATGCGCACACACTGCTAGGGGCAAACTCGTTATAGCAGTAGAGCGAGCTGCAGCAAAGCCACACAAACGTAGCCCGACATGCAGTCTCACTGCCTGCGCGAAGTACAGCGAATCGAACTTCTAGACTTGCAACAATGTACTAGCGAGGGAGTCCGCATTGCAGCTGAGTTCGAGATTTCTCGACGTGCACTGCATAGATAAGCAACAACACTAATTGTATCAGTTTGACGCAAAAACAAAGTTGTCGCCACCCGTCAGATAGACCAGACTGCGCATATTCACCATAAGGGTTTGTGAGATGCAAAGTATTGTCATTGTTGGCGGAGGCGCCGGCGGTTTAGAAGCCGCTACGCGACTGGGAAACAAACTCGGCAAAAAAGGCAAAGCCAAGATCACTCTTGTGGATCGAACGCGCAGCCATATCTGGAAGCCCCTACTGCACGAGGTCGCATCGGGCTCATTGGACCCCTCCATTGATGGCGTTATATATCACGCCCACGGCGTGCAGCACGGCTACAACTTCATCCACGGCGAAGTCACACAGCTGGCTTTAAAAGAACAGCGGCTCACCGTACAGAACACCCGCCGTGGCGAGTGCATTGAACAAGAGATCACGTTTGATCAACTGATTCTCGCCGTGGGGAGTGTCAGCAATGACTTCAAAACCACAGGCGTGGCAGAGCACTGTCGATTTCTCGACCGAGTGGAACAGGCAAACGTCTTCCACCACGAATTGATCGATCGCCTCACCGACCTGAACCAATCCGATGCTGGCAAATCGCTGAAAGTCGCCATCGTCGGCGCAGGCGCTACGGGCGTAGAGCTCTCAGCCGAGCTTCACCACTCAGCCACGCTGCTCAAGGGCTATGGCTTTGGCAACGTTGGCAGTCAACAGTTATCTATTACGCTGATAGAAGCAGGCGAGCGCATTCTGCCCGTGCTTGGTGAAGACATTGCCAACGCCGCGCGCCGTGAACTGAACAAATTAGGCGTGCAAGTCAAAGAAGGCGTACGCGTAACCGCAGCTACCGCCGAAGGTTTCCTCACAGCGGATGGCAGCATCATCGAGAGCGATATGCTGGTCTGGGCTGCGGGTATCAAAGGCCCTGATTGGTTAAGAGAAGTTGCTGACATATCGCTGACGCGTAGCCAACAAATTGAAGTAGACCACTACCTGCGCGCCAAAGACTTTGACAATGTGTATGTGCTTGGCGATTGCGCAGCTTTTGTGATGGACAATGGCAAGCTGGTACCCCCACGAGCACAGTCGGCGCACCAAATGGCCAAGAACGTCGCCGATAATATTATCGCCAATCTCAATGGCGCAGCTCTCACAAGCTTTAAATATGTCGACTACGGCTCATTGGTAAATTTAGCCAGATTTACAACTGTGGGGAACCTGATGGGGAATCTGGGTAGCGGACGATTTTTTGTGCACGGCTTATTCGCCCGTATCATGTACTTATCCCTGTACCGCATGCACCAGACAGCTATTCACGGTATCCCACGTACAATGCTACTGTGGGTGGTACACAAGCTGAATAGGTTTGCTCAGCCCAAGTTGAAACTGCACTAACAACTTAAAGGCCCGCTCCTGAACTAGGTATTCTTGGCCCTAAACCCCTGAAGACAACAACTGCACATCATTTTCATTCAGCATCTGCATGATCGAATCGCCCGGCTCAACATCAGCTACCAGATAACTAAATTTATCCGGATCACCAATCGAAATAGGCGCTCGGCGATCAAACTTATCGCTGTCGGCCACCGCAATCGAGGTCACCGCTTTGTCCAGCATTTGTCGGGATATCGCTGCCTCTTCGGCATCGTGCAGCATAAAGCCCGTGCCGTTGATAGCGGCCACCGACAACACAGAAAACTGCAAGTTAAAACGTTCGAGATAAGCAGCCGCCTCCACCCCAAATACCCCCCCATCGTGTGCTCTCACTTCACCGGCCGGCACAAACACCCGGTTGTTGTTGCGCATGGCCAAGGTATGCGCCACCAATACCGAGTTAGTGACCACAAATAAATCACGATGATCTAACAGGGCCTGCGCTACGTATGCCGTGGTCGAACCCACGTCTAGAAAGATGGAATCGCCATTGGAGATCATTTTTGCCACCAGCGCACTCAGCAGCTGTTTTTTTTGTGCGTTTTTGTCTAGACGAACCGTGTACGGCTGTTCAGCATTATCAAGCAGTAGTCGCACACCACCGTGCACCTTACGGACCAGCTCTTTAGCTTCCAAAACCTTGATGTTCCGTCGCACTGTTTCGTCGGACACACCTAATTGACCGGCCAAAAAACCGATACGACACACACCACCCGCAAGACGAATTTCCCGCAGTAGTTCTTGCTCGCGCAAATTTCCAACTTGATATTTATTCAACTGCAGCAGCCACTCTAGTTTGGGCGGCAATAGCCCTTTTTGAACATATGTATTGCATAGATAGACCACATCCACACGGAAAGTAGAGGTGTGATTCCGTCACGGGAATCATAACAATTAACGCAACAGTTCGCTTTCTTTCCCACACATATCCACATTTATCAACACTTCATGTGGATTTATATTTTCAATTATGGATAATCAACAGCTTAAGCAGTCACCCAAAAGTAAAAATACCAAGCAAAAACCTTCAGCACTTGAGTCACAAATTTGTATAGACGGAGAACAAGATGATCGACATGTCTAAGCCACAAAGATCCACCTCAAGAAAGCAAATTCTGGCAACAACAGCTCTACTCGTCGGCACCCTTTTCACCGGTGCGGCATTCGCCAAAGCCGAGTCAAACGACCCCATTCGCATCACTCTGCACGACTGGTCAGGTCAACTGATCAACACCGAGATTTTAGGCAGTGTTTTAGAAGAAGCCGGCTACAACATCGAATATGTACAAGCCGACTACATCGCACAATTTGCAGGCCTGAAGACGGGCGACTTACATGTGGCCGCCGAAATTTGGGAAACCACTGGGCGCGAAGCAATGGACGAAGCCACCGCTACGGGCCAAGTCGAAAACTTAGGTGAATCTGGCCTGCAAGCAATCGAGGAATGGTGGTACCCGCTCTACATGAAAGAACGTTGCCCCGGCCTGCCCGACTGGAACGCACTGAAGGATTGCGCCGAAGAATTCTCCACCGTGGAAACAGCACCTAGTGGTCGCTACTTAGGCGCCCCGGTGACTTGGGGCGGTTTTGACGAGGAACGTGTTGAAGCACTAGACCTCGATTTTGAAGTAGTGCATGCCGGCACTGACGCCGCTCTGTTTGCAGAGCTTGAATCGGCATACCAGCGCAGCGCACCAATTGTATTGTGGGTTTATGTACCACACTGGGCTCCAACAAAATACGAGGGCGAATTTGTTGAATTTCCTCCGTACAGCGCTGAGTGTTACAACGATGCATCCGTAGGCCTGAACCCTGATGCCGCCTACGACTGCGGCAAACCGCGCGGCCCTATTTGGAAAGTCGCTTGGTCAGGCTTAAAAGACAAATGGCCCAACGCCCATAAGATTATTCAAAGCTACACAGTCAACAACGAAGAAATGAGCGATATGGTTGCCGCGGTAGATTTGGACGGCGAAGAAATCAGTGCTGTCGTTGACGACTGGATGCAAAAAAACAGCGAAAAATGGCAAGCGTGGATAGCTCAATAGCAACGCAACGTTGATTGCTCACCCGCTCGACGGCAACCACAGACACCGTCGGGCGGGACTTGCCACCAAGGACGCTATAGCACCATGCCAAACGCCTATCATTTGCGCTGTAAAAATTTATGGAAGTTATACGGCCCAAAAGCCGCAGAGTTTCTGCGAGACAACCCCAACCCCAGTCATGAACAAATACAGCTCGCTGGCTTAGTGGGTGCGGTACAACAGGCGAATTTAGAGATAAAAGCAGGCGAAACCTTTGTCATCATGGGCCTTTCCGGCTCGGGTAAATCCACCCTAGTGCGGTGTTTGTCACGATTGATCACATCGACTGCAGGCGAACTCTATCTCGATGATCAAGATTTTCTCAATATCAGCAAAGACGAACTGATCAATGTGCGTCGCCACAAAATGGGCATGGTGTTTCAACACTTTGCCTTGCTGCCGCATCTGACCGTTAAAGATAACATTCTATTCCCGCTAAAAATTCAAGGCCGTGAGAAACAGGTCGCCCTTAAAAGAACCGCTGAGGTGATTGAATTGGTCGGCTTGCAAGGTCGTGAAGATTATTTTCCCAGCCAGCTCTCAGGCGGGCAACAGCAGCGTGTGGGCATCGCTCGATCTTTAGCCAGCGAACCCGACTTATGGTTTTTAGACGAACCATTTTCAGCACTGGACCCGCTCATCAGACGAGAGATGCAAGACGAATTTATACGGCTGCAGAAACTTCTCAAAAAAACCATTGTTTTTATCACCCACGACTTCGACGAAGCGATAAGACTGGCTGATCGTATTGCGATAATGCAAGCCGGAAAAATCATACAAATAGACACACCGGAGCAGCTGCTGCTCAACCCAGCAACCGCTTACGTAGAGGAGTTCACGCACCTAGTACCGCGGGCAAAAGTACTGTCGATTGCTTCTATCATGTGTAATGACATCATCGACTCTGAAAGCAGTGTACCCGCAACAAGCAAAGTTGTAGACGTGGCCGAACAGATTATTGCGCACGGCCCTCAAAGTGCAGTGATTGACTCATCGGGCAAAGTAGTCGGCTCGGTGCAACGCGATCACGTGGTAAAAATTCTACTAGGCTCGGCACTGTAGATGCTCAGCTCCATCTTCCAGGTTTTGCGCAGGCACAGCTTATTCCTGACGCTTTTGGCCATATCCATACTGCTCTCCATGCACAGCAAAGCATGGGCAAAAGCGCTTGATGCCTCATGGCTGGTGAAGTACCCCAAAAAGTGGGTAGTGCAGATGAAAGATGGCGTCAGCAACGCCATGGACTGGCTCGTCAACGACGCAACTTTTGGTCTCTTCACCTTCAAAGAGTTCAGCAGAGGTATCGCATGGCTTATAGAGTGGCCCTACGAGCTGACGCTCTCGCTACTCGCAACGGGATTCTTCGAAGGACAAGGAAAACAAGCTGTGCTGCTACTGCCGTCGATTAGTTGGCTGGTGGTTATCATCTTTGTGATTTTGCTCGCACAATACGCAAAAAACTGGCGGCTGGCTGCCGTGGTGGGCGCCTGTTTTTTCTACCTTGCAGTATTTGGGCAGTGGCACAGCGCAATGATCACACTTGCTTCCGTGCTCATTGCCGTACCCATTGGCGTATTGGGCGGTCTCTGGCTTGGCATACTCGCTTACAGGCACCGATGGTTCGAGCAGGTATTGTCACCCTGCCTAGACCTTATGCAAACCATTCCCATATTTGCCTACCTAGTGCCCATCCTGTTTTTGTTTGGATTTGGCCCCGTGTCTGCGTTAGTCGCCACGATTATCTACGCTATGCCACCCATGGTCAGAGTGACAACCTTGGCCTTGCAGAACGTCAACCCAGAGGTGAAAGAATTTGGCACCATGGCCGGATGCACCGATTCGCAGCTGATGTGGCGTGTGCTTATCCCATCGGCTAACAGATCACTCATGATTGGAGTCAACCAAGTGATCATGCTGTCTCTGAATATGGTAATCATTGCGTCAATGATTGGCGCGGGTGGACTGGGCTTTGACGTACTTGCCTCCCTTCGCCGACTCGACATTGGTGCTGGTTTTGAGGCGGGCATCGCTATTGTTGCGCTCGCTATTGGCATAGACCGTCTTAGCCAGGCATTCGCTGAACGCAGTAGCGTGCATGGTCGCAGCCTGTCTATCTCCACGCCAGGCTTGTCCGTGTTCAACTACCAGCGTACGGCTTTGGTCTTAGTGGCGTTGCTGATTAGCTACCTCTTAGGCAAGTATCTTCCTTGGCTGCAGACGTATCCTGATTCCCTGACGCTGACTACAGGTTCCTTCTGGAACGACGCGATTAAATTTCTCAATATCAATTATTTCGACCAATTTGAAAGCATCAAGTTGTTTTTTCTTAAGGGCCTGATGCTGCCCATCAAACGCTTTATGATCGGTATGCCTTGGCCGTGGGTGATTGCGATGGTCGCACTGATAGCGTGGCGGTTTGGAGGTGTTCGCTTAGCTGCAGCGACGGTACTGATGTCGCTGTTTATCTTAGTCAATGGCTTGTGGGTAAAAGCTATGCTGACTGTTTATCTCAGTGCGGCTTCAGTGATACTGGCAATGTCGATCGGCGTACCTTTAGGTGTGTGGGCAGGTGTTAGCGAACGCGCCGGTAAAGCCATCAACACGCTAATCGACACATTACAAACACTGCCAAGTTTTGTGTATCTCATTCCCGTGGTGATGTTGTTTAGAGTGGGAGATTTTACCGCACTAATCGCCACTGTTTTATACGCCTTGGCGCCAGCTGTGCGTTACACCACGCACGGTATCAAGAGTATCAACAGCGAAATACTGGAAGCTGGAGCTGTGTCTGGCTGCACCGGCCGACAACTGCTAACCCACATCAAACTGCCACTAGCACTGCCGCATATCTTACTAGGGCTTAACCAAACTATTATGCTCGCACTATCTATGCTGGTGATTACTGCGCTAGTTGGTACTCGCGACTTAGGTCAAGAGGTGTACATAGCCTTAACCAAAGCCGACACGGGTCGCGGTGTAATCGCTGGTCTAGCGATCGCATTCATCGCCATAACCGCTGATCGCATACTGCACGCAAGTTCTAACAGAGCTAAAAAACGCTTTGGTCTGGAGAATCACTAAATGCCAAACAATGCCCTAGAAGAAAATATTGAAAAGCTCCCGTTCTGGACTTCTACGATTGAGATCGAGGCGCTGCACGGCGGTATGACTAACCTGAACTTTTTGGTTAGCTGCGAAGACAGAAAGTACGTGGTGCGCTCAGGTGAAGATATTCCCCTGCACCACGTGATGCGCTTCAACGAACTAGCCGCAAGCAAAGCAGCCCACCGCGCGGGCTTGTCACCTGCTGTGTTGTACAACGCTGACGGTTTGACAATACTCGAATACATCGAGAGCACCACTTTAGACAGCGAAGCCGTGCGAGACCCTGCCAACCTACCCCGCGTTGTGTCACTACTCAGACAATGCCATCAACACATGAGCAAACACTTGCGAGGACCGGTATTGTCATTTTGGGTTTTTCACATTATTCGTGACTACGTTCAAAGCCTGATGAACAGTGAATCTCCCTACACAAATCGCCTGCAAGAGTTTGTGGCTATTGGTGATGCGCTAGAACAAGAAGCAGGTCCTTATACGCTAACCTATTGCCACAATGACTTACTCGCCGCGAATTTCCTCGACGACGGTCAACGACTGTGGCTGATTGATTGGGACTATGCAGGCATGAACTCCCCGCTTTTTGATCTGGGCGGCTTGGCGTCTAACAGTGATTTTTCTGCAGAAGAAGAGCAGTACATGCTGGAACTTTACTTCGGGGAAAAACCAAACAAGCAGTTACTCAGACAGTTTAGTGCGATGAAGTGCGCGTCTCTGCTGCGCGAGACTCTCTGGAGCATGGTTTCAGAGCAACACTCCACCATCGACTTTGATTATTCAGAATATACCAAAAGTAACCTGCAGCGATTTGAGCAGGCCCTACTCACTCACCAACAGAATTAAAACATCATGACTACGATCCCAGATAGTGCAAAAGCAGTCATCATCGGCGGCGGCATCGTCGGTTGTTCGACGGCCTATCATCTTGCCAAACTCGGCTGGAAAGACACCGTCCTGTTAGAGCGAAAAAAGCTTACGTCGGGCACTACTTTTCACGCAGCAGGGCTGGTTGGGCAGTTGCGCTCAAACGCGAACATCACCCAGCTGCTGGGCTACTCGGTGGAGCTGTATAACACCATCGAAAAAGAGACAGGCTTGGCAACAGGCTGGAAAATGAACGGCGGGCTCCGCTTGGCGTGCAATCAAGATCGTTGGACCGAAGTGAAGCGACAAGCCACTACCGCGCATTCCTTTGGCCTTGAGATGGACTTACTGACACCGGCCGAAGCAAAGTCACTGTGGCCATTGATGGACACCAGTGACGTGATTGGCGCCGCCTTTATGCCAACCGATGGTCAGGCCAATCCATCCGACATCACGCAAGCACTCGCCAAGGGCGCCCGCATGAACGGCGCCACCCTCTGTGAAGACACCGAGGTGCTAGATATCTTGATAGAGAAGGGTCGCATCAAGGGTGTCGTGACCAATAGAGGCACGATTGAATGTGAAAAGGTAATTTGCTGTGCGGGCCAATGGACACGTACTTTTGCGGCACGGTTTGGAGTGAACGTGCCATTGGTATCCATGCAGCATCAATACATGGTGACAGAAGCCATTGACGGCGTCAGTGCCGACATGCCCACACTGCGCGACCCTGATCGCCTCACCTACTACAAAGAAGAAGTGGGCGGTTTGGTGATGGGAGGTTATGAGCCCAACCCCATCCCCTGGGCAGTCAATGGTATCCCCAAAGATTTCCACTACAGCCTACTCGACAGTGATTTTGAACACTTTGAAGACATCATGAAACTCGCGCTCGGTCGAGTACCCGCACTTAATACCGCGGGTATACGCACCTTGACCAACGGGCCAGAGAGCTTCACCCCTGACGGCAACTTCATCATCGGCGAGGCACCTGAGTTGAACAACTTTTTTGTCTGCGCGGGCTTTAACGCCTTTGGCATAGCTGCCGGTGGCGGCGCGGGCATGGCAATGGCTGAATGGGTTAAAACAGGCTCACCACCCTTTGATTTGTGGTCAGCTGACATCCGCCGCTTTGGCCAACCACACCGCGACACCGACTGGGTGCGAACACGCACGGTAGAGGCTTACGGCAAGCATTACACCATGGCCTGGCCTCACGAAGAACACACTTCAGGGCGACCCTGTCGGCAGTCACCACTGTACGAAACATTAAAAGCGCAAGGTGCCTGTTTTGGAGAGAAACTAGGCTGGGAACGGCCCAACTGGTTTGCGGACCTCAGCAAAGGCGAACAAGCTCAGGATGAAGTGAGCTTTGACAAAGCCAATTGGTTTGATGCAGTTGGTAGAGAACACCGTGCGGTCAGGGAAGCAGCGGTTATATTTGATCAAACCTCATTTGCGAAATTCATATTAAAAGGCCCAGATGCCTGTACAGCTCTCAACAACATAGCCGCCAATCAGGTTGATAAACCAGTAGGCTCGCTTATCTATACTCAAATGCTCAACGAGAGTGGCGGCATCGAGTGCGACCTGACTGTGATGCGACAGAGTGAAAATGAGTTTTACATCGTCACGGGCACTGGTTTTGCCACACGAGATTTTGCATGGATACAAAAAAACCTTGCGACCAATACTAACTGTCAATTGTTTGATGTGACTTCAGCTTATACAGTGCTGTCACTGATGGGCCCAAAGTCACGTGAAATTCTCAAACGCGTGAGCAAAGATCCAGTGGACAATATCAGCTTCCCATTCGCAAGCGCACGCACAATAGGTATTGCAGCCTGCCCCGTCAATGCCATGCGTGTCACCTACGTGGGTGAACTCGGCTGGGAGCTGCACATACCAGTTGAATATGCCAACACTGTTTACCAAGCACTGATGTCAGCTGGTGCTGATCTGGGTCTTATCAATGCAGGATATCGTGCGATTGAATCCTGTCGACTAGAAAAAGGCTATCGCGCATGGGGCGCAGATATCGGACCAGATCACACGCCCGATGAAGCAGGTTTAGGATGGGCCGTACGGTTGAAAAAAACTGGAGGATTTATCGGCCAAAAAGCGGTACAAAAGCAACGCGAATCTGGTATCAGAAAAATACTGGCTGGGTTTAGCGTCGATTCACCCAATGTCATTTTATTCGGACGCGAAACCATTTTCCGAAACGGTGTGCAAGTCGGCTGGCTATCCTCTGGAGGTTATGGTTATACCGTGGGCAAGTACATTGGCTACGGCTATGTCCGACAGGATCAGCCAATAGACAACGCATTTGTTTTGGATGGCGAGTACGAGTTAGAAGTGGCCACCCAGCGCATACCCTGTAAGGTTCACCTAGAACCACTCTACGACCCGTCAATGTCGAGAGTAAAAGCATAGCAGCAAGGAGTTGTGCGGATACTTGCTAGCAATTGTCTTTCTGGCCACAAGAGGCCCGCCATATGTAATTTTGCAGGCGAGCCGCTGTAGGCTCGAAAGGTACCAAGCCACAGTTGTATAAATACGGCTAAACAAAAAAACACCAAGCTCTATCTACACCGGATACAAAGCATAGATACTTTAGCTAGAATTGATTTGCCAGAGCATAGTTTGCTACTGTCAATCCTCAATCGCAATTGGATCTACGAATCAATGAAAGCAAGCCGTGTTATCTACAGAACCCTTCGCTTTATGCTGCTCACTGGGGTTTTGCTGACTGTCTCTGCTTGCGAGTCAGACGTTCACACCATGCCAACAGCAGTCGCTTCAGAACAGACTTTCGATTTCCAGCAACATATTAAGCCGATCATTGAGCAAAAATGTATCGCCTGCCACGCTTGTTACGACGCCCCCTGCCAATTAAAAATGCAATCCGCAGAGGGCATTGATCGCGGAGCAAGCAAAGCATCAGTCTACGATGGCGCACGCTTGGAAGACATGGAACCCACGAGGCTCTCCATTGATGCACAGACAACTGAAGAATGGCGCAGCAGGGAGTTCTTTTCCGTACTTGAGCAACAGCTAGGTGCCGAAGGCAAGCGAGAAGGCGCCTCTATTATCAAGAACATGATCGATCTAGCGCAGGACAACCCTCTGCCTATCAACAAAAAAATTCCCGACGACATCGAACTCGGCCTAAAACGGAAGAACTACTGCCCAGGTCCTGCAGAATTTGACGACTACGCCAAAGAGCAACCTCATGGCGGTATGCCACTTGCGGTCACTGGGCTAACCGCAGATGAAGCCAGTATCTTTTCGACTTGGCTAAATGAAGGCGCAAAGCTTAACTATGAATCGGCCGCCATCCCAGAGAGTGAAAAAAACCTGATAGCAGAGTGGGAATCTTGGCTGAATAGCAAAGACAAACGTACATCACTTGTCGCTCGCTATATATTCGAACACCTTTTTTTAGGACACTTGTATTTAGACAACGGCTCGGGAGGCGACACACGTTTTTACAGCCTTATTCGCTCATACACACCAAGCGCACTTGCACCTGTTCACGTCAGCACGGTCAGACCATTTGATGATCCTAAGCGCCCTTTCTTTTATCGCCTAAAACCAATTACAGAAACGATAGTCCACAAAACACACATAACCTACCGATTTGACCAGAAACGGCTTGAGCACTTTAAGCAGCTATTTTTGCAACCAGAATGGACGCTGGCTCTACTACCGGGTTATTCAGTGGTAGAAAGGTCGAACCCTTTTTTAACATTTGAAGCGATTCCCGCGAGTATCCGCTACCGCTTTCTGTTAGATGACGCTGAGTTTTTTGTACGCAACTTTATCCGTGGCCCTGTGTGTCGCGGACAGATAGCAACAAATGTAATACGCGATCAGTTCTGGGTTATGTTCGAAGACCCTAAACATGAGCTGTACACGAATGATCTCGATTACCAACAAAAAGCCAGCCCTTACCTTGGCTTACCCGGCGAAAAGACATCTCTCATAGACCTAGGCATTGAGTGGATTAAATACAGCGAAAGACGCAACAGATATTTAGAAATACGCGAAAAAAATTACAGAAACGCATTCCCAAAGGGACCTGAGCTTGCGCATATCTGGAATGGCGACAAGACCAATGACAATGCTTTTCTCAGTGTATTTCGACATCACGACAGCGCCTCTGTAAGCAAAGGCTGGATAGGCGAGCTGCCGTTAACCACATGGTTTATGGACTACCCCTTGTTAGAGCGTACTTACTACGAGCTAGTTGCGAGTTTCAATGTCTTTGGCAGCGTGTCACACCAAGCACAAACACGACTGTACTTTGATCTCATCAGAAACGGCGCTGAGACTAATTTCTTAAGGTTGTTACCTGCCGAGTCACGCGATAAAACGTATAAGAGCTGGTACAAATCAGGAGCCCGAATAAAAACCGAAGTGAGCTACTACGAACTCGACGAGAAGACACCCACATCTATTGACTACAAGACTGAAAAGCCATCTCACGAGATACTCGAGACATTGCTCAATGCAAACCCAGAGTTCACCGTGAAGAACGACGAGCTAAACCGCTGTGTTGATGGCTGCGCCGAGGTAGCAGAGTCCTCAGATATCGCTAAAAAAACTAACCAATTGTTAGCACAAATCGCCGCAAAGCCTGCTAAGCAGCTTAAAGCTATTGGCTGGCTACCCGAAGTGACATTTTTGCGTGTTGATCTTCCGGGCGGAGACTACCTAAGCTATACGATCTTAAGAAACCGCCGCCACAGCAATGTGTCATTCTTGCTCGGCGAATCTTTGCGCTATGAAGAAGAGCTGGACAGTTTGACGATTGTTGCACGGCCCATCGGCAGTTACCCCAATCTCATACTAAAAATAAACAGTACCGACGTGGGCGATTTCATCACCGCCTTTAAGGGCGCAGATACCGAAAAAAGCTTTGAATCAATAATTGACAATTGGGCCGTGCGGCGCATGAACCCACAGTTCTGGAATGTCTTGCACAGTTTCACTGACGGCATGAAAATAAGCGAGCCGTTACAGGCAGGTATCTACGACATCAATCGATACAGCCGCTGGTAATCTATAGCTGCAAAAAGTCGCCAAAACATGTGATCGAGTTAAGCGATACATAAATGCTGTCGCTGGTGTAAGTTGCTGCCTTCTATCGGAGCAGAATTTTTAAGCCTGCTCCGAAGCTGAACGCTTGTTTTTAACAATACGCTCAATCTTCATTAAGCGTTGCTCGATGGCCTCACGATCATAAGACTGCACATCAGAGTCGTTCATCGACGACTCCACAAGGCGCGCTTGAGCATGCAAAACTTTAATTTGCTCTTCACTGTCAAGCGTCAGGATAACCTCCCCCAGCTGCTCCAACAGTCGAATGGTCACATCAACATGGCCCTTTGCATTTTGCCGTATCTGATTAAAAGCGGAATCTACCAAACCAGTGAAAGTCGTTGTAGGCACAATCACCCGCATAACGCCCGATTCTTCCAAGTGGCGCTGCGGTAGTTCTGGCCGCTCAGCCAACATAGCGACAACAGACCCTAATCGATCAATACAAGTCATGGCTGTAAATGGGTCATTAATACCTGGTGAGAGGGCCCTAAGTGCAATTTCGACCAATTGCCGAATGGAGTATTCCATGTCTTGTGTTGGACTACGGGAAGCTCCCTTAATCACATTTGCGTTGATGATTTTTTCTATTTTCTCGGGTATATCATCTCCAATCACGCGGGCTAGTACTGATCGGGTCATGATGTAATCCCCAGCGCGATACATAAGCTGCACTTGTATATTGTGTTTGCTTGCACACTCAACTAAGCCGGCAATATCCACCATTTGTATATAGCCATCACCGTTACTCAGAACGTCTTGCCCTCGCTGTTCAAAAGGGATTTTTATTGACTCAAGGGCATCGGCTGGCAGCTGGTTTTCAGTTGAGGTCGGAAACAGAGTATTTACTCTGCCATGCAAGTCGTTCGACACCCCTGTAATGACGGTGTCTACCTGTATAGCCACGCAAATGTTATGAATAAAAAGCACCAACAAGAGCAGATCAACAACCGTCAAAACTAAAGTTGTGATCAAAGTAAAAACTGGCGTATAGGAAGCTGACTCGCTGACGACGCTGCTGAACTGAATCCCCAGCATGCAGTACAAAAAGGTAGCGACAAAAAAACCTAAGACAGTCTGGATAAACCTGTCTTGCATAAAGTTTTTGATCAATCGAGGCCCGAACTGCTGCGATGCCAAGGTGAGGGATGCAATGGTAATGGAAAACGATACACCAGCAACACCAAGTATTGCCGCAGCGGTTGTAGACAATAATTCGCGAATACCAAATGTTTTTGAGGCATCGAGCCACTTAACCGGTTGCAGGTCTAGTTTATTGGCCCAGTTCAGATCCAGCCATAAGTTCACAACCGATAGCAGCGCTGCTAAAACTAAAAGTAGCGCAGGTATCGCCCAGAACGAACTGCGGATATGAAATGCGATCAATCTGGCTCGATCAATCAACTGGCGTAATTGGTTCATTTAGGGAATCGCCTTGCCGTGCATTGCCAACATCAGGGGGAACTCATTTTGATTATCTGCTAGGACTCGCGCTACTGCTGGTCAAGCGATCACGAATCTTTACACACCGTGCGGATAACTTCCGTCAGATCAGGCTTAACCACTGCATGCTTCTAAGAGCCGCACCGGAAAGCTTCAAGTGAAAACGCGATACAATACGAATAGTATCGATGTCGTTATGGCGTAAATCAACCAAAGCGTAAAATACTGTTGGCGCTCTTCTGGCATCCACAGCCAAGTCGGCGTGCGACCGTCTCTAAACGCACCTCTCTCTCCAATTAATATTAGCGGCCCTGAAAGGAAGAATGCAGACAGTGCAAGACATCGCCACAACAACCATTGCTATCGTAGGAGCCGGCCCTAGAGGGCTCTCTGCACTAGAACAACTATGTACCCAGTGGGATAATTCAGGCACAGCGGGTAAGTTGCGTATCGAGATATTTGAGCCTAGCGAGCATCCCGGTGCTGGTCAGGTGTATGCCCTAGAGCAAAACATAAACAACTGGCTGAACGTGCCCGAACGCCTGATTGATTTACCAAGGCGAGACTTGTGTAAAGTCAACCAGCAACAGATTGACGCATTTCCCAGCTATTGGGAGTTTAGCAATCTCAAGCCAGATCAATTGAGCCCACATCAAGCGGATAAATACCCTACACGCGCTGAGCTCGGTCAGTATCTCCACGCACGCTTTCAGTCGATCGCTAAACCTCTGATCGAGCAATCGACTCTTACTTGGCACAAGAAAAGCGTGACGAGCATTCACCATGACAAAATGAGATGGCACGTTTGCACACGCGATGGGGACGCAGTGGTAGTTGATGAATTAGTGATCGCTGCTGGCCACCAACCTACCGAGCTCGACGAGCAACTGGCAGCTTGGGTTGAATACGTCAAAAACCAATCGCAGATTCGCTGCTTCACCACCCCCTTTCCAGTTGAGCAAGTCAAAGACTATGTCTCTGCGTGCGCCAACGCAAAAGTGGCGCTGCGAGGATTTGGCCTCTCGACGATAGATGTCATGAAAGCGCTAACAGAGGGTTTAGGAGGCAGCTACGTCGCTGACGATACGCGAGCCACCGCTTTGCGTTATCAAGCCTCAGGCAATGAAGCTCATTCGATCATTCCGTTTTCGCTAGATGGGCTACCGCCTTGCCCCAAGCCTCTGAGCTTATTCCATGATCAAATCTACACGCTTTCAGATACGCAGCTCGAACGACTATCACAATCACTGGATCAGGCATTTAGTGGCGCGGCATCTGGCGATTTAAAGCACCAGTTGATCGAACAAATGGCCATTTTGAGCACGGAGGTGTTTTCCGGTTTAGGCTCCTTAGCCCAAGAGCATGATCTATCCCGCAATGAACTTACCGATCTCGTCAGCGAATATCTTACTGAGACAACAGCGCCTACACACGCTCTGTTTGACTGTGACTTACCCATCACCGAGGCGCTGGTTGGTTATATCGAGATGGCATCTGGCAACGCACCTATAAGCTTGGATTACTGCCTTGGGCAGGTGTGGCGTCATGCACAACCAACCCTATATAAAGCGTTATCCTACAGACTGCGACACATACCCGAACAAGCCGAAATCATAGCACTAGACGAGCGTATGAAACGCTACGCGTTTGGACCACCAGTAGCGAGCATTGAGCGTGTGATTGCACTGCAAAATGCAGACATTCTCAAGCTCGACACCATCAATAACCCAGAGTTGCAACTAACAAAAGACGGGTGGCTTCTAGAAACCGAGGCAGCCACCAACCAAGCCCGCATAATGGTCAACACAGTGCTCGATTCCACGCGAGTTAACAAGGTTGAATCAGCGTTGTTTGCATCGCTGCTTGAACAAGACATTGTAGAGCCCACTCACCCAGGCCTCGGCGTCGCGATCACAAGTGAATCATTAGCCGTAAAAACAAACGACAGCAGCGACACACCACCGATAGCCGTACTAGGCCGCCTCGCGCAAGGCTCACTGGTGGGTGTTGACGCAATTTTGGAATGTTTTGGCGATAGACAAAAACATTGGGCAGAATGTTTCGTATCTAGACACCCACATAGCTAACACTTTGGGCAACAAAAACACCCCTAAGCACTTCAGGGAAAATTTGATCATGTTAAACATCACTCAAATGAGAGAGCTCTTCACTTTACGTTGCTGGGTTTTAGCTTTGTCACTGCTGTTGATCGGCATGCCTAGCCCGAGCACTGCAGAGACTAGCGGCACAGCTGCAAGTGCGACCGCTGAGCCCACAGCAGACGATAACAATACTCAGGCCACCATCGCAGCTGTATCTACGCCAAAACTCGACAGCGATATTCGTGAACGCTTACAGGGCATCTATTCAGAACTAGATCAGTTTGCGAATATAGAAGTAAGCGTCAGCAACAGCGTGGTATTGCTAAGCGGAAAATTGCTCTCAGCCAGTGCCATAAAAGAGGCTGAACAATTGGCTGCTAAGGTCAACGGTGTGGCTGATGTGGATAACCAACTCACCGTTGAAACTGACGTTAGCGAAAGGCTAGACAGCTCTATCACAGAGTTAGCGACAGAGTCTCGCGCTGTGCTGAGTAGCCTGCCACTGTACTTGTTGGCATTTGCAATAGTGGTACTCAGCTGGTTCTTAGGTCGCTCTATCGCCAACCGCCATCGCTGGTTAGAAAGAATCACGCCCAACGCTTTTATCGCAGAACTGGTTGGTAACATTTTTCGATTGGCTGTACTTATTACAGGTCTATTTTTAGCGTTAAAACTACTGGGTGCGACAGAAGTGATCGGTACCGTGCTAGGGGCAGCCGGCATTGTCGGCTTAGCATTGGGTTTTGCAGTAAGAGACACTGTCGAGAACTACATCGCAAGCATACTGCTGAGCTTGAGAAACCCTTTTAAAACGCGTGACTATGTAGCGGTAGACGGATATGAGGGCAGTGTCGCCCGACTGACCTCGCGCGCTACTATTCTGGTTTCTTCTGAGGGCAATCACATCAGAATCCCCAACGCTATTGTGTACAAGTCTGTCATTACTAACTATTCTCGCAACCCCTTGCGACGTTTTGATTTCAACGTTGGTATCGACAGTGCTGACGATATTTTATCTGCGCAAAAAACTGCCTTAGCGACCCTAGAGACCGTGCCAGGTGTATTGCAAGACCCTGAGCCTTCAGTCACGGTAGCGCAACTAAGCGACTCAAACACCACTTTGCTTATCCGTGCATGGATGAATCAACAGTCACATGATTTACTGAAAATTCGCAGTGAAGCCATTCGATTAGTCAAAGGGGCGTTTGACGAAGCGGGTATTGTGATGCCAGAACCAACCTACCAACTGATCATAAGAGACGCCAACAACCTACCCCCGAAAGACCTGCCCTTAGCCACAAACACCGCACCAAAAACCATCAGCACCGATAGCACCCCTGTTCAATCAACGACGGCTGAAAACACAGCAGACTTAACTATCGAAGCCGAGCTGGCCATCTCCGACGAGCAAAACCTGCTGTCGGAGAACACAGCACATGAATAGCACAACGGGGAAGGAGCACGCGCAGTATCACTTATAAGCCTGTATTGGCGGCTGTATCTACTCTCACTGACGCACGCTGTTAACGTAGCTCCAACTGATCGCGCACAGATGCTCCACCTGATGAAGTTTTGGCCGCTTCTACTGCGGCTTGCCGCTCGTCGGTTGAGGCGACAAAGCCAGACAAAACTACAACGTCACTATCAACACTGACTCGTATTGCCGCAGCATCGACGTTTTTGCTATTGATCAAGGCCGCTTTCACCACGCTGCTGAGAGCTGCTGTTTTTGTATCCATAGGCACTATCTCTCGCGTCACAATACCACAGGCTTGTAAAAGCAAAGCCATCCATAGCAGCAACATCATGGGTGCTAGTATTTTTACCGTATGCATTTTTTCACCTGCTTTTGTCCCACTCTTTCAGCCTATTGCAGTGTTTTTTCTATTGATGCTGCAAGTTCTGCGCAGTAAGGATCGTCTTCACCTGAGCCAGTCTCAATGAAAGGCAACAAAGTAGAGGCCGTTTCTGAGACGGAATTTAAAAAGCTTGTTGTTATTGCACTCAGTGGCAGCGCAGCATCAGTTGATACGGTTGGCTCAGAAAATGTCCCGTTGACCTGAAACGACGTTTTTACGGCTAGGAGACTGAGATCTTTTGGGTGGGGTTCAACAATTAAATCAAGGCTCTCGTCGTTAAAATTTGCTTGCCCATCCACGAGAAAAACTGTGTCTTCGGTGTCAATAACAAAGTTTTGAACGGACATCACACCCGATTCACTGTAGAGATCAGCGTAAGCACAACGAATATTTGTATTGGTATTCGCAGCAAAGGCCAAAAGCGTGGCCGATTCGACCAAATCCATGCCGGCCAACTCTGTCAAAAAGGCATTGATTTTTCCATTTTCTACCAGAAAGAACATGCCACCGTCTGCGCTCGCAGCCATACTAGCGATGGAGTTCCCCTTCATCCAAAACTTAGCTCGTCCACCCACATGTCCAAGTGCCTTGTTATCGCCAGCAGCGATCGCGACAATTTCACGTAAGTTTATGCGCTTAACATCCAGCTCCAGCGTGCTTTTAGCGGGGGCACTGCTCACATCCATATCCAGCGAGCCTTCCACCGTTCCACCCGCAATGCCCACGACAAACGGCCTGAGCTGTACTTTGCCCCCAAGCAATTCAATTCGAGTATCAACAGATTCTATGGGCAGAAACCGAGTTATTATCTTGCTTGCCTTAAACTCAACAGCACCAGTGAAGTACCCCGCCAACTCAATCACCTCAATAGACCTATCGGGAAGCAGGCGCCCGTCTTTTTCTACCCGCTGAGCTTCACGCTTCTGATTGGCGGATGCTGTCTCATTGATATCGGGTGAAGCGCCAACCACTCCCGCCAGATCGTCAAGATCGAGCAAAGTGGAAATAACATTGGCGTACAGCGTGGGCGGGGAAGTCGTCGGGTTCAAGCGTATATCGCCCTGCATATCGCTATCGCCAACGTCTGCATCAAACCGATGCAAAACCCATTCTGGACCATCGCGCTGTACGCTAGCCGTCAGCAAAAAGGGCGGAATGTCCGGCAATGCGACAGCGGACGCCACAGCGAAATCTTCTAGGTCTTCTCCCTGCACTTTCACGAGCAGATTCAACGGCTGCAAGGACGTCGAGCTGCCAAGTGTCCCAGCCGCTTCAACTATTGTACTGCCGAGTTGCAAAGAGGCGTTTACGCGAATATCTTCAAGCTCATCCTCTTGGGTGGTACCAGAAAAACCTTGCAAGGAAATATCAGCCGCTAGGGGGATTTGATTAATGGCACCAGCCGCCGTCATATCTAAGCTTTGCTGCGGGTCGATCGTTGAGCCATTAATATCCAGTGCTAGCGTCATGTCACGAGCACTGAAGCTGTTTGTATAGCTGATCTCGATGTCACTCAGATCAATGGAACGAACGGACGGAATATTAAGCGCGCGTTCATTGGTGCTTGAATCAGAGCCCTTCGACTCAGCCATCCAATTAGCCCAGTTACTTTTGCCTTCTTTGTCTACACGTATCGCTATCGCAGCGCCTTGTACTAATAAGCGATCAAAGAACGGCAGATCCATGGCAAGCGCACGCATGTTGTAGCCAGCGCTCAGCTGCTGAATTTTGGCCACCTCAACTGCATCAGAGTCGGTGACCTGCACGCCAGAGAGAAAAAGTTGCGGGTCCAATGTGAAGAGCGACACAGACGCGTCTGCCACATCGAAATTGAGACGACTAGTTGAACTTGCGACTGAAGCGATCTGTTGCGCCAGCCACTGGCTTGGCAATAAGGAAACAATCAGCAACAATAAGACAGGCAAGGCAACCATCACGGCTAAGCTGCGAATCAACCAACGCATGCTGTCACTCGCTCACCCGCAGTCATCTCAATGCACCTCGAGTCAAAAGGCAGCAATCACCCAGAGTAACCATAAGGAGGGCTTTCATCGCCTAACTACAGTTCGACCAGCCGCCCGCCCCAGTCGTACCAACCTTGCCCACTGCTCTCCCCAAACGAGCCCTTCATCGCGGCGCTCTACTCGACGCCGATTTAGCTGGGTATAAATAGCTTCTTCGCGCAACATCAACAACTGCGCAACCAGAGCGTCCACGTTATAAACGCCTTTATCCCCTGAGAGGCAAAGCGGTATTGCTGCGCTTTGAGACGGTAGCCCAATCTGCTCGCTTGCACTGTTGAGCGCCTGCGCGATTGACCGAGCTTTGCCAGTATCGGCGTTGAGATCATAAGGAGGCATCCACTCAGACCGAGGCGAGAGCTGATCAACATGCGTCAAAGCTAATACCATGGGTGGTTGTCGTCGCAACGGTTGCTGTTCAAATCTCTCCAGTATTAGGTCCATCAGCTGCTTATCCGGCGACCTAGCAGGTTGATTGGCCCGGGCAACAAACACAATGAGATCGGCATCGCAGGCGCTGTCCACAAGGTGACCAACAAGCTCCTCGTTTGTGCCCAAACCCGGTGTGTCTATCAGATGTACACGCTGATTAGCCTGCTCGTCGTTCGGCGCAGTATCTTGTTCCGAGTCACGCAGCGTCAGCACATGCGTGTGCAGTTTGTCCGTCGCGGGCAAGTGATCAACTTCGGCTTCAATGCCCGTTATCAGCGCATTGACCAAGGAAGACTTACCGGCGCTTATTTGGCCCACTAGGATGACGCGCATCGGCTCCTGCGCCTGCACCGCTTGATTGAGATCTTGACGCTGAGACCGGCTCTGATAAACGAGCATCTCCTCTTCAGTATGCTTTAACCGACCGCTGTAGAGATCAACCCCTGCCTGTACCACCTCTTGCAGCAGAAGACGCTTGAGGTCATTTTGCAGGTGATCACTAAAGGCGTCGAACAGGCGATTGCTCAATTGATCACGCATCTCTCCAACAGCGGCGGCCAAGGGATTTGTTAGCCTCCAAACACGACGCGTGTTGTTAAGCCAACTCCAGCCCGTTTGAACGGTGGCTTTGTGTTTGTACAGACCCAGCAAAGCGGATACGTTGACGCGCTCAGCAAAGGGCACATGGGTGACTAAAAGTTCGCGATATCGCGCGCTGGCAACCGTGAGAACCTGCAGTGCCTCTGGCAAAGTGAATCGGTAAATGTTTTTTTCAGAGGGTGCAATGCCATTAGGCGCTTGGTAGTCGTTGGCGATGTTGGCAAGCAGCTGAAGCGATAAGTTGAGTAGATCATCCCAAGCTGGCTTATTGGCTAAAAGCAGATTGATATTTTCACAATAGCCACGCCAAAGTTTCACATCTTCGGCCGACCAGTGAGCAGGAGTATCTAATTGCTCGGGCAAGCTGGCATCGGCGGCTGGACCGGCCTCTGTATTGGCCTCGGCCTCTGCCGCTGCCGCTGCAATGCTTGATTCGCGATCACGCGCTGCACAACGCGACTGCCAATGGATAATCGCATAGCCCATCATAGAAAAAGCCAGCCAGCCTGCAGACACCAGTAAAAGCCCACCATGTCCCCATAAATACAACAGGCCCATAACCAGCAAACTGATCAGCGGCACGACAAACACTAAAACCAAGTACCACACGGCGGCGGTGGTGGTGCCTGCTAAATCCCATCTGAGTTTCATGTCCGGCTCCGCCGAAGTTCATCAAATGCTTGGGTAAAAGCATGACGTAGTGTTGCCGAATCGATGGCTTGCTGATGCTGCTTACGGTAAAGATACAAGGCAACCGTTCTGCCCAAGGCGTAAGTACTTGCAAAACTAATACTAGCGGCGGCAGCCGCACCAGCTGACTGGCCGTATACGGGGATCAGCTTACCCAATTGGCGCGCGCCCAAAGACAGCGCGTAACGGTACAAAAAACCCGCCCCTAGTGCCGCTATGAATTCACCGGCGATGCGCCTATCCCAGGCGATGTTGTAGCGTGCCGCCAGCGAATACATCATCTTGCCTTGCAAGCTAGGCACAGCGACCAACCCGACAGCAGGAAAAGCATCAACAGCTGCAGCAATGCCAGCGTAACCCAACACATGGCGACGATGGTTCAGGAACTCAGCCTCTTCGCCAACGGCAGCGCCGTGCTGAGCCAAAACACGGGATAGCTCAGGCACGAGGTCGATGATCGATTCGCAGAGGTCGGAGAGACCGACGCTGATATCTTCCATACCGTCTTCCGGCGCGGAGAAATCGATACACGTCGAAGCAGGCTTGCGCCCCAACGCCTCTGCGATTTGTTCTTCATTGAAAGCTATCGCACGGCTACTTTGTTGCTCACTAACCGAATGCAAAGCGGTATGTACATGCAGTACTGCCAAATGTTTGCTGTTCAGGTTGCGAGAGCGCAACACCTCAACGATGTCAGCCTGAGCCGTGTCATCCACACGCGTCAACACCAGCAAAGCATGGCTGCCACCTCGTGCAGCCTCTAAATCTTTTGCAGGGTCATAATCAGCCTCGCCAAGACCACGCGTATCGAGAAAGCGCATAACGGGTGCGTCTACAGGGTGATCGTAGAGCTGGGCGGTTGAGGTGCAAGGCTCAAAACCGTTGCCTATCTGTGCGCGGCTATCCCCTGTGAGGCGTTGAATAATGGAGGTTTTGCCCGAACCGGTTTTACCCAATAGCCACAAGACCGGCAAGTTATCCCGGTGCTGCTCCACGACACTCTCAGGAACCTCAGTCGTTTCGCCTTGCAACAGAGCTCGCAACCAGCGGCGCGAGCCTGGCCATACACTCATATTTTCACCCTCAACTCGTCAAATTGCGCCAGCCTGCACCGTTGATTGTAACGGCTTTTTGCGCAACGACTGACAAATAGACTAGTTGGCGTCTAAGCTCGCTAGAAACTCACTCATCAGCTGCTTGCTAGAATTTAGTAGGCGCAGCGGAGTCGCCACAGACGCCACTATCCCCACGTGACCAACGCCTTTTAGTAGATGGTTTTCAACCTCAACACCCGAATCTCTCAACGCTTGCTCATAACGCGAACTATGAAACGGCTTCACACGCTTGTCTTTTGCACCATGCAGCAGCAGTGTTCTTGGGTGTCGGCTAGTCACCAGCGCGACAGGCTTGACACTGCTGGGTTTTCCGATTGATCGGAACACAGAGCCAACCTCAGGGTTGTCAAGTGGCAAATCGTAAGGGCCGGCCAGGCCCACTAGCGCAGTAATAAAACTACTTTCTGCAAAGTAGCGTGGACTGGATGCCAACAAGGCGGCCGCGTGCGCACCCGACGAATGACCCATCAAAACTATTTTATCGTCGGGTATATCGAATCTAGCTGCGTTCAGACGAAGGAATACAACCGCGTCGTACACGTCGTCGATAATTTCAGGGTAGAGTACAGCTGGGTACAGTCGGTAATTGGGAATAACCACTCGGTAGCCTTCTGCTGCAAATGCTTGAGCCACAAATGCGTACTCTGATTTTTCACCTTGTCGCCAAGCGCCACCATATACAAACACCAACAAAGGGCTATCGGGCTTAAGATTAGTGGGCCGATAGAGATCGAGAGTCTGCCTTTTGTGATCGCCATAAGCGATGTCGGACTCGCGGGTAAATCCGGTATTAGGCGTCGCTAGATTCAGCAGCTTGATCGGTTTGAGTAACGCACACGAACTGACACCCGCTAAAACAGCCAAACACAGTGCCAGAGTACGCATTATTTTAATCCTACCCATTTAATTTATGCATCTGTAGCTGCAATTCAGCCAGTGTATCTCGATTTCCAAAAATGCGTGCGCCTAACTTGGTGAAACCACGCACTTCCAACCGGTGTCGGCTCTACTGCCTAGCTCAGCTCATGCAGGTGCGTCAAATCACTTCTAGGCAATCGCTAACTGCTTGTAGCGGCAGGCATTTGTAAAATTTACCAAAACCCTGACAGCCCGAATGATGAATAATTGCGATGAGGCATATTTCGCAACGTTCGATTCACCAGAACAAATGAAAAAGGGAACAGATGTGGACGACAACAGCAACACTGAACTGACAGACATTGAAGAGTCTGCGATGGAGACTATTGTCGCTCTGTTCAACAGCTTTATCGACCACAGCCCTTATGTCATCGGCGCAGTTGCCGTGATTGGGCTCACTTGGGCTACATCTGCCTTACTCAACGCTTTTGGCCACAAAATATTTGACCGCTGGCACAAACGCGAATCGGTCAAACAGCTCATCATGCGTATGAGCAGCTTACTGATCTGGACACTGGGCCTGATGCTGGCCGCTATTGTGTTGTTCCCTGGTCTTACGCCCGCTAAAGCACTCGGCAGTCTAGGTTTGGTATCGATAGCGGTAGGGTTGGCCTTCAAAGACATCTTTGAAAACTTTTTTGCGGGAATTCTTATTTTGCTACGGTTTCCCTTCGAACGCGGCGACTTTATTCGCTGTGAACACATTGTGGGGAAAGTCGAGCGAGTTTTGGTGCGCATGAGCTATATCAGAGAAACCAGCGGAGAGCTGGTTGTGGTGCCCAATTCTTTTCTTTTTCAAAACCCTGTCACCGTCTTGACCAACAAAAACACACGACGTGTCACCATCATGACAGGCGTTGCCTATGACGTGGATGTTGATGCCGCCCTCCCCGTTATTGAACAGGCGGTGAAAAGCTGCGACAGCGTCCACCATGAGAAGCCTATACAAGTGTTTGCAAACGGCTTTGGCAGCAGCAGTATCGACATTGAAGTGACCTGGTGGTGCGACTCCACGCCATTAGGTGAGCGCAGCTCGCGCGATCAAGTTGTGCGAGCGGTGAAACGCACACTGGACGAAGCGGGTATCGAGATACCTTTTCCTTACCGTACTTTGACGTTCAAGCACCCCTTGCAAATTGAGCAAGCCGTTGAGAAATAAGCCAAGCCCAAAAACCACACGCGGCCGAGCCGCCAGCACGCCCACAGACATTCCACTGCGTGGCTGGCAAGACGTAATTCGGCGCGTGTATAACAAGCTAGAACGAGACAACATCTCGATTATTTCAGCGGGCGTTGCCTTTTACGGCATGTTGTCGATATTTCCTGCATTAGCAGCCATTGTCACGCTTTACGCTTTGGTGGCAGACCCTTCAACGGTACAACAGCATTTCTCTTCTGTGTCTGGCTTTATGCCGGTCGACGTCATAAACATTATCAGCGATCAGCTTACGGCACTAGCGAGCAGAGACACAGAAGGTTTGAGCATTGGCCTGATCATCGGTGTGTTGACAGCCATTTGGAGTGCTCACCGCGCAATGGACGCATTGGTCCGTGCGATTACCGTAGCCTACGGAGAGGAAGAAGATCGTGGTTTGCTAAAAATGATCTTGCTAACGTTTGGCCTCACCTTTGGTGCCATTCTTATGGTGGTAGTCGTACTAATCTTGTTGGTTTTTATTCCTACGGTTACAGCATTTTTACCGAGCACGTCATACTTTGTACAAATCGCTCCTTATGCACGCTGGCTTGCGTTTGTCGTTCTCGTTATTTTTACAATAGGTGTTTTACACCGCAGCGCCCCTCCTAGGCGGCCCGCCAGTTGGCGCTGGCTCTCTGTAGGCTCTGTTCTCGCCACGCTGCTGTGGCTAGGCGGTTCTGTGGCGTTTTCTGTGTATGTGCAACAGTTTGACACATACAATAAAACCTACGGCACACTGGGCGCCATAGTTGTGTTATTGATGTGGTTTTATTTGACAACCTATTCCATTGTGCTCGGTGCAGCTGTCAATGCGGAGCTTGAGCACCAAACCACCCGAGACACCACCATCGGTGAAGACAAGCCCATTGGTGAGCGCGGTGCTTTTGTAGCAGACCATATTGCAGAGATTCCTGACTAGCCAACTCAACACTGGTATCACTGAGGCACTATCGAGCCACGATGCTGCTCGAGCTATGGACACACTTGTTTAGTGTAGAAACTAAAATGCAGTTGCGCCGCCGGCAGCTGTACAATACGTTTTTAGACAGAACAAATGCCCAGCAATCAAAAGCCTTTGCTCCCACTTGCATCTCAAGCCAAGCACTCGCTATAGCTTGCGGATAGGCGCGAGCGCACTATTTTTTAAACTACCACCGGAATCAGCACCACCAACATGCAGCTCATCGATATCACAGATACCCTCAACGAACTTGCGGATGACCAGAATACGGTACAGGTCGACACCGTTGTTGAAGCATTTGGCAGCAGAGGTTATGGCCCGCTTCTTATCATTCCGGCGCTGATTGAAATGAGCCCATTAGGCGGGCTGCCAGGAGTGCCAACAGCATTAGCTGCCTTTGTCGTTCTGGTTTCCATACAAATGCTAATAGGCAAACAACACCTTTGGCTACCCAACCGTATCGGCAGTATTTCAGTCCAAAGCAAAAAAGTACGCTCGGCTGTCGAAACGCTCAAGCCCTACGTACAAAAAATGGACCGCTGGTTTTCTGGGAAACGCTTCAGTCAGCTTACCTACCCGCCCTATACCAATATCGCAGCCGGGATGTGCATACTGCTCGCGCTGAGCGTTCCCGCCCTTGAGCTATTCCCGTTTGCCAGCACAGCCCCCATGGCCGTTATTGCGTTGGTTGGAGTGGCCATATTGATCCATGATGGACTACTCATGATTGCAGCGCTGAGTGCATCGATATTGTCGTTTGTGATGGTTGGGTTTTTAGTGACTTAACGGCGAATGCCCGGTGTGCAGACTTCAGTTTCACGCAACAAACGGGCTAGCTTTAGCCACTATCGATGAGACACAGCGCCTGTGAGAGCAGCTCCCGACAGCGTAATGGTGACGAGAGTAAATTGTCCTTCTTCGGAATCTATAGCAACCGAGCCACCCAAGTCTTTGACCGCCTCAGCGACTAAAAAAAGCCCAATACCTTCACCACCCACTTCGTTGACATCGTCGAGTTCACGGTGAGCTCGAACACGTAAGCTCTTGACGTCCTCGAGCATTTTTTCAGGAATCCCGATTCCGTTATCCCACACTGATATCACAACCCCCTCTTCTCGCCCATCCTGGCAGCTGACTTCAATGATTTGCTCAGGCTTATGTGTGTCGGAATATTTGATCGAGTTTGAAATAAGATTCATCAACACAAGTCGCAGCTTTCCGGTTTCTATCTCTAATTCCGGCATATTTTCGCTGCAGCGGAGCTCTATTTTTCGCGCTTTCAAAGTGTCTAAAAACTGCGCTCTAAGATCCGCAATCATGCCGTCTAGCGCCAAATACTGAACCGCAGGTGAATCGTTATTCGTAACTGCGCTGGACTGAATAAGCTCTTCAATATTCTCAATCAGCGAAGACGCGGTTTGAATCGCTATTTTGATTTTTAACAGCTCTTTTGTATCAGGGTCTGTGAGACCCCGCGCTTCCATGATCAGCTCCGTATTGAGCAATGCACTTTGCAAAGGCGCACGAAGCTCATGACCAAGGAAATTATTAAACGACAACAGCTTTTCGGTTTGCTCTTGGATGGTTGCCATGTACTTTTCAGTAAAGGCATCAACAGTGCACTGTAGTATGTAACGCACGATATTGTTGAGCGAACCCGTGACTGAGATAGCATCATCAATGGATGCTATCCCTTCAAAGCTCTTGCTGGCTTGGCGAACAAAATCGTCCAGCATAATAGCCAAGATATCGTATTCGCGTAAAAGCTGGCTAACCGTCGCTTTTTGCTGGTGACGCAAGCCCCCTAGCTGCAAAGCTTTTCGACTAATCACAGAGTTTGAAAGACTGACATTTTCGTCTTGAACCGTCAGCAAACTCGCTATCTCTTCAATCATCGACGGGATGTGATCAAGGTATTGCTCGGTCGGAAATATATCCCAGAGCTCTTCCTGAACGACCGGTTTGAGCCGAGTCAACCACTCATCAGCAATAGTCTGACTGGACGCTTGAAGACAATTGGAAACATGTTGTCGGTATTCAATATTCAAAAGCTTGTCTATCTCATCGTGACACAGGGAGTCCGTGCCAATCTATACTGTATTTTGCAACGCAAACTTGACCGAGTCACCTGCCACAGCAGCAACGACGGGCGCCGCCGACGCACTTCTAAGAACAAGCTTGCAGCGATCGCGGATGTAAATATTACACCTGATCGAACAAGGCAACTACCTCATCACGTAAAGCAGGCACAATATCAGCTGCATCGCTATACCCGTACCAGAATACGCGCACCTAGTGGCTGTTATTTGTACTTGCCGACTTTATCAAATATAGCGATCATAAGCCTCTAAGCAAACTTGCTTGCTCTCACCTCACTACTAAGCGAGATCACCATGACCACAGACTCTATTACCCGTTCAGCTGCCGACACAGCCCATGACGCTATTGATCGTGCCGAAGACAAAGTCCAGCCACTGGAAGATCAAATTCGCAATGCAAAAGACGCCATCCATGAGGGCGACCTAGGCCTACCTTCACTGGAGACGGTAGAGCAGTTCATTCAGGAGAAACCCTTACAAGCAGCTGGTATTGCTTTCGCCGCAGGCGTCGTTGCGACCTTGTTGCTACGACGTTAATGGCTACTCTGACATACCTCTATGACTGAGAAATCGCCTGAGGAGCCGTTCTCGACTGAGAACAAGCAATCCGAGTCAACGGGAATTATCAACTTGCTGAGCTCGTGGATAAACGCCCAGAAAGCGATCACAGGCGCCGGCTCAAAACTCCTGTTAGCCGACTCAAAACTGGCCGCCGTCAGTGTGCTGCAAATCGCCATTTTGGGTATTTTGGCGAGCATGCTTTTGTTCAGTGTCTGGGTTTTATTGTGTGTATTGCTCACCCTTGCCCTGCTTGAACTGGGGCTTTCGCTGGGCACTTCGCTAGTGATTTTATTAGTCGCCAATTGTATGTTGCTAGCACTGGCTGGCTGGGCCATCAATTCAAGCTTGATCGGAATGCGCTTCGAAACCAGCCGAGCTCTTCTGCGGCAGGTTAAAAATGAAATAACGCCACCGGAAAATTAATATGCTAATCACGCCCCTGACGCGTAACGCGTTACTGAGTGTCGAGCGCTGCGCCGAAGACTTACAGGTTTGCACCCAGAAAGTACAAAAAGTCTCTGAAGACATAGGTGAGAGCACCGTAGCAAAACTTGTGCGACCACGAAATTTTTTTATTGTGTTTGCGATAGGCCTAGTTGCAACGCAACTTATCAGCAAAAAACCCACTTCCGCATCAAGCAAAAAAAGCAAAGCAGGCTTGTTTTCCGGCACTCAAGTTTTCAGTTTTGTTGTCACACTCTGGGTGATGCTATCCAAAACAAGGAGCGCAGAAAAGGCAGTGGGCGAAAACCCAATTGAGCCAGTAGTTAGAGACTAAATCCCTAAAAAAAGCATTTAACGACGCGTCTTGCCTGAAACTAAAAAAAGACAATGCGCGAGCAAAAATTCAGGCAAATAACGCAGCTGGCTCAATCAATAACCGGTTTTGTTTGGGCAGACAGAAAGTCTCCAAATATTTTCCAGCTTTCCACATGATCAGCTAGAACCTTCACAACAACCAAAATTGGCACTGCCATTAAGGCACCTACGATGCCCCAGAGCCAAGCCCATATTGCTACAGACAAAAACACGACTACCGTATTAATCTCTAATCGTCGGCCAACAATCATGGGCGTCAGCAGGTTACCTTCCGTCATACTACACGCTAGATAGATTCCACCGGGTATCAGAGCGGCACTCAACGTGTCAAACACCCCCATCGATACCGCAGTCACTAAGCCAGCGCCTATAAACGCTCCTATAAACGGCAGAAAATTGAAAACCGCCGCTATCGCTCCCCAGAGCATTGCGTTAGGCATTCCATAATAATACAAGGCCAAACCGATGACGATACCTAGCAGTGCGTTGATGACGGTGATGGTTAACAGATAACGAGACACATTAGACTCTACATCGAGCACGATACGCAGGGCCTTCTTTTTTTCGCTTAGGACTGGTGTGATGCCAACGATTTTTTCGTAAAACAACCGTCCTGACGACAACATAAACAACGCCAGTACAAACGCGAGCGCAAAAGATGTCACGCCTCCAGCCACTGAGGACGCTGCAACAGATAAAATCGGAGGCTGCTCTATGGCGACTGTCCTAGGTTTTTCTTCACCTACAGAGTTTGTCAGCTCCTCTACTTGTTTAGTGGCTTCCGAAATGCTGTTCAATGAAGAGCGATAAGGCTTGAGCTTACTTTTGATCTCATCACCCATACGCGGCAATGAAGACACCACATCATTTAGCGGCTCGCTCAGTGCATAGACCCCCATACCTAAAAAACCGCCGGCTGTCATAACAACGAGCAGCGCAGCGACTGCAGGAGGAATCCAAGCCCGGGTTAAAAACCGCACAACGGGGGATAGCGTCAAGGTTATCAAAACCCCGAGAGTAATCGGCATGATGATATCTTTAGCAAAGTAGAAAAGAACACCTAGAGAAATAAAAACCAGCACATGCAGCAAGCGACGAATGGATCGCAGTATTTCATAGGTGGACTGCTTGTTATCTACCATAGTCTAAACTGCCACACTGTAAGTTGAGGGTTGATGCTCTCTTCGCCCTTCTGAAAGCTGCCAATTCAGAGCAAGAAAAACAGCAATTATGCCATCTACGACACTGAGCGTAAGCAGCTATACACAATTAAATTGTGCAGCAATGCTAACGCAAAGCTACTTTTTCTTTAAACAACTCAAATCGGATTTGAATTTCAGAAACCACCCGAAAATAAGTAATCAATGTGCGCCAAGGACTTCTAAGTTGGCCCAGTCCGGACAAAAAGGCAACCACAACACCTATGTTGCTCTCTCCTATTATCACCATATAACCACCCACGCCTAAAACGGCTAAGTCGGCCAAATGATCGAGCAGATTCAGCGTTGCTTTAAGTGCAAATTTCAAGCGGAAGATAATCAAACGGAGTGTGAAAACTTTCCGCACGCCTCTTTTGGCGCTTTTTAGCCGAGCTTCTTCACCGCGGCTAACTGCGACGGCGTCATCACCAACCTCGCGCATTTGCACCAGGCGTTTAGCCGCTTTTTCGTTGATCCGGTTTTGCACCAAAGGTGTCGCTATCGCTTGTGGAATAAAAGCGATAATGGCCACGATCGCTAACCAGAACTCTGTGTATAGCATGTAGCCAAAAACCGCCAACAGAACGCCGCCTTCAGTCACCAGTTGCGCGAAGGCGGTCCCTGCGAATCCACCAATTGGCTCAACTTCCGCAGACAACATCGACACCACTGTTCCTTCCTGATCAGCTTCCGACTCGGTATCAACGCCGTGTAACACCTTCTCACGGAGGAAACGAACCATCGTTTCTGACAAACGCCCCTGATAATAATTGTAAGCGAATTTTGTGACTTGCTGAGCAACCACGACAGCCGCGTATATGCCAACCAACCACGCCATCAAACGAAGATCACTGCCACCGACAGCATCATCAATGATTCGACGCTGCAATTCCATGGGGGCTAACGTTAAGGGTAAAGTTAGCAAAGCGATAAGGCACACCACAATCTGCTGGGATGCGGTCTGCTTCCAAACAAACTGGTAGATGCGTTTGCTTTTGGCTATAGAAAAGGAATTATCACTGTCAGCCATTGGCCGACGCGCTTCTACATACTGTCAACATGTCGCTCTATCTACTTGGAAGCTCACTTTACGCCGACACACTCTCTTATTAGTGAACTACTCAAGAGACACTAAATTTCGTGCAAGAGCGCTGCGCTGAATAGCCCCAGTGTTAGTTTGACGACAAACGATACCGAAGCCACCCAGTAGCCGTTAACTGAAGGCTATTTTTTTGGCCCAACAAAAAACCACGCGATAACTCCCAGCAGCGGCAGCAGTAGTATGGCGACGATCCAAACGGTTTTAGCTAGGGTAGTCGCGCTACTCTGTGACACTCGCAAGATTGCCCACACATCAAGTACAAGAATGAAAAAACCTGCTATTCCGCCAACTTCTAGACCCATCGTTACAGCCTTTGTATCAATTTATTGTTGAGATCACTAAGCATGAGGAGTGTTGAGAGCGTATTCGAACACGCAAGGCACAACATACCTAGGTACGGACTGAACACTAGCGTAAATCCAGCAACAACGGTAGTTAGATGTAATAATTACCGACTGGAGGAAACAGGTAGAATTGCGGAAGAACCTTTGCAGCTTATGCCATGACCAACATGCCACGAGCAAACAATCGACAACCAAGTAGCCGCTTTGAAATCAGCGCCACACTTTACATGCTCTTTTTTTACAACGATTTATTAAAACTATTGGACCGGCACGCATGATCAGAGAAGCACTAGTAGTCGAAGACAATGCATCCACTGCGGATGCGCTTTGTCGCGTGTTGCGAACGATGGACTTCAGCGTCAACGTAGCAACAACGCTCGAGGCTGCTAGAGCACGGGTGTCTCAATCCACCCCTGACCTGGTATTACTCGACTTAGCATTGCCCGACGGTGATGGGCTCGACTTCATGCATGAGCTTAAAGAGTCAGAGCAAACAAAGTGCGTGGTCATCACTGGCAATAAATCTCAACAGGCAGCAGTGGAAAGCTTGCGTGCTGATGCGCAGGACTTTCTTGTCAAACCGGTGACGCTCTCGCAGCTAAGACAAACAATAAACAAAGTAAGCCTTAGCTTCAGCCAAGACGAGCCGAACCTCAGTAGTGCCGAAAACCCAACCACTAACGACCAAGACATGAGCTCACAATCGGCTGTAGACGCCTTAGTGGGCAAGTCATTTTGGCACCTAGAAAAAGACTTGCTACTGGCCACACTAAAGAGCACTAACGGAGACAAAGCCGAAGCCGCTCGCATTTTAGGCATCAGTCTAAAAACGCTATACAACAGATTGCACGCATATTCCTAGTATCAACACTACAGCCACACACGGGCTGTAGTTGTTCTGCACTTAGCAGCACCCTGCCGGCCGATGACCTAATCTAAACACCGTTCAGTCGCTAGGTGCGAGCAAGCTTATTTAAGCTCTTGCAACATCTGGTTAACTTCTTCTCTAACTTCTTCTTTGCTCTTACCATACTTTTCCTGAAGTTTTCCTTCAAGAAGCTCACGGTTCCCTGCGACCACATCCAATTCGTCGTCACTCAGATCGCCCCATTTCGCCTGCACTTGGCCTTTAAGCTGCTTCCAATTACCTTCGACTTGATCCCAGTTCATGCGTACAACCTCTCGTTCTTTAAAGCAGAATTGCTCAGGGGTCGAATCTCTTCGACCGAGTAGCAATAGTACAGATTGAGAAGCGCGCTTCCGAATGCTTTGCAATATTTACACGACCATAAACTTGTGACGTATTTTCTTGTCTCAGAAAATCGACTCAATCAGCACTTGTATTGTTCAATTTTTTTTATGCCCTTCTGAGTACATCTGCGCAAGGCTTTCGAAATCCGGTAATTTTTACAAAAAATTTAAGAACGGGCACTTTTAACTCGCCGTTAAAAGTGAATCGGTATACGCTGAATTGCGTTTGCCAAGCAAGTCCAAAATACAATTCGCTATACAACGCCAACACTCAAACCCATCACTATCACTCGGAGTTTTTCATGCCACGCAATATTTTTTATATCATCGGTGTCGTAGTTGTAGTCATCGCAGTTTTAAACCTCGTTGGTCTATAACGAGAACTGCTGCGCGGCTTTGCAGCAGAGAACTGCCAAGAATGCCCTCCGCATAGCAACCGGGAAACGCCGCAGAGCGCTATAATTATCAGCGCATAGTTACTTTTTTGCAGACAAAAAAAAAGCCCAGATTCCAGTCCGGGCCTTTGCGTCTATCTGGGGCGCCAAGCTCTTTGGCTAGCGCCTAATTATCAATCTCGCCGTGTCCATTCGGCTAGTCTTGCTCGCAGTCGAACCATAGCCTGCCCATGTATCTGGCAAACACGCGATTCACTAACGCCTAATATCTCACCAATTTCACGTAGGTTTAGTTCGTCATCATAATAAAGTGACATAACAAGACTTTCACGTTCGGGTAAGTTCTTAATTGTGTGCGCCAAAGCTGATTTAAAGGCTTTGGTTTGGAAAGCTTCTTCCGGGTTTTCTACATCGGCCTGTGGAAGGCTGATGGTCTCGCCTGTATTTTCATCGGGTTGATCAAAACTAAATACACGTGCTGATGTGGATTCAGTCAAAATCTTTTGGTAGTCCTCAACGGAAATACCAAGTTCCGCTGCAACGTCTTCGTCGCGTGCATCTTCTCCAGTACCTTGCTCGAGTCGACGCAGAGCTTCTGCAGCTTCTCGGGCTTTTCGGTGTACAGAACGCGGAGTCCAATCAGAACGACGTATCTCGTCCAACATGGCGCCACGCACTCTAATACCTGCGTAGGTTTCAAAACTAGCCCCTTGTGAGGGATCGTAATGACGGGCGGCTTCTATCAAACCTATCATGCCCGCTTGGATTAAATCTTCCGCCTGCACACTCGGTGGTAGGCGGTTCATCATATGGAAGGCGATGCGTTTAACTAGGTTCGCGTGCGAGGTGACCATGTCACCGTTTTCCATCTTAGTAACTTCTGCATACATCGCATGGGCATTCATACAACACTCATCTCACTTGTCAGACTGTGTTCAACTAATCGTTCGACGAAGAATTCACATTCGCCGCTCGGGCCTGTTGGCTTTCGCAGCCGCTCGAATTTTCTCGCCAGTTTGTTTATGGCTATGGCAGCTCGACTTCGCGGATAGGCTTCGACGACCGTCCGTTGCTGTCTTATTGATCGCCCTAAGTGTTCGCACTGCGGAACCACTGAGAGCATTTCTAGCTGCACATCCAAAAAGCGATTGGTTACTCGGTTAAGTCGGTCGAACACATCTCTACCGTGCTTTTCCGAGTTCGCTTTGTTAACTACTACCAAGAAGCGCGCCACCCGATTTTCACGGCTGAGCACTTTGATCGTGGCGTACGCATCAGTTATCGATGCTGGTTCGTCACATAGAACAATGAGCACTTGTTGTGCCGCCCCGCAGAAAGCGAGAACAGAGTCATGAATACCTGCAGCAGTATCGATAACGAGCGCATCAAGAGGCATCGTTAACTCACTGAAAGCATTGATTAAACCGATATTTTCAGCTCTGCTCAATTGACTTAATAATCGGTTCCCGGATGCACTGGGAATGACTTTCACACCGGCAGGGCCTGGCATGATGATGTCCGTCAAAATGCAGTCACCACGTAATACATGAGCAAGTGTGTAAGGTGGCAAAAGGTTCAATTGCACGTCGATATTGGACAGACCAAAGTCGGCATCCAGTAGCATCACTTGGCGGCCATTTCGCGCCATCGACACGGCCATATTTGCCGCTATGGTCGTCTTGCCCACCCCACCCTTGCCGCCTGTGACCGCTACGACTTGCGGCATGGATGCCGCCCGTCGAGAATTGAGCTGATCAAGCATTGCTGTAGACACTCGCTTGACCAAAATGACTGGCCAGTTCGTCGGCATCGAGCGCGGTGGGTTTGCGCAGGGCTTCAGTGCCAAGACTTAGGCGCATCATGCCGGCCGCTGAGGCACGGGTTAGATCTTCTGGCACACGCTGGCCAGTGCCAAACCAAGTCAGGGGAATTTTGTACTCGACCACTTTGGTCATCACAGCGCCCATGGAATAGGCTTCATCGACTTTACTGACGATGCAGCCTACTGGGTCACAATTGCTAAATACGCGGCAGGTTTGCTCCAACACCCCAAGCTGACCATTGGCAGGAAGGGTAAGTAGGGGCTGAATGGTTTTAACGCGACGGATTTGCGCCAAATTTTGACCCATGCGCGGATCTTTGACACTCAGACCCGCTGTGTCAATTAATACGAGTTTCCGCTCGCGTAGTCGCTGCACTTCTCGTTCGAGCTGTTCTGGGCTTTCACAAAATACCAGCGGCACGTCGAGAATTGCGGCAAAACTGCGTAATTGCTCGCGCGCACCCACACGCATGTTATCGGTGCTAATAAGTGCCACGCTTTGCTTACCGTGGCGCATAGCACAGTGCGCGGCTAGCTTTGCTATAGCCGTGGTCTTGCCCACGCCAGTAGCGCCCACAAGCGCAAACACGCCACCATGCTCAACCATGTCTTCACGAGACTCAGGGATTTGCGCCTGCAACATGGCCAGCGCATCACGCCAGTTAGTTTTTGGATCTGCTGCCGCGTCTACGCTATCGCACAGCTTAAGCGCCAGGTCAGTGCCCAAGCCCATGTGGTGCAATCGGGTGAGCAGGTTCACTCTCGCGGGTTGATGACGCGCAACGTTGCCCCAGCCCATCACACTCAGTTGCTGGGTCATCAGCTCGCGCATGGCTTGCAATTCTTGCTGCATGCCTTGTATTTGATTGCTGCTATCGTCAGTCTGTAGAGACAATGTCTCGGCAGAAATTGGGGCTCTCTTTGCCACCGGTGGCGGCGCGGGCATAGGTGCCACTGCGGGTGCCGGGGCAGGCTCTACATGCAGCTGGGCAGAGCGCTCAATGCTTCGATGAGCAGTAGGTATTGGGTCCAGTTCGGGTAAGGGATCTACCGCGGGCGGTAGTCGCTGTGGCTCAGCTGGGCGTGCAACGGGCTTTTGTGCCGCTTTGCCAGCCGCTCTTGCGGCACGTAACAACTCGGTTGCTCGCCGAACGGAGCGCTCAGCGTCATCTAGGTCGGTTTTATTGTGTGAATCCCAGCGATCTTGCTGAACCGCCGCACTGCGCTCTATCGCAGGCGCGGCGACCGGCGTTCTCGCTGCTACAGATGCAGCCAATGCCGGTGGTGCAATAGCGGGGGCTTCACGCGCGGGGCTCGGACTAGCCGGGCTCGGGCTTGGGTTATCTGAAAACAAGCTGCTGCTGTCTACGGCTCCCGCTTCGTAGTCAATGGCAGAGACAATCTCAATGCCGCCTGGCACACGACGGTTGCCAAGTATTACCGCATCGGGCCCCTGCTCTTCGCGAATCAATTTCATCGCTGTGCGCATGTCCGGCGCAGTTGTTCTTTTAATCTTCATGATTTATCAGCCTAAGCTTGTTGCCTTCCTGGCATACGACACGAGCTACCCGCCCACTGCCGCTACAATTTTTATGTCCCAGTCGTCTGGTATCTCGCTGAAGGACAATATTTTTACTCCCTTTACCGCTGAGCGCAGCAAACGCTGCATCAGAGGTCGGAGCTGGGGATTCACCACCAATACACAAGGCTCGCCATTGGCTTCTTGCTGTTCACTAACGGCACGTACCTGTTTGTAGAGCTCATCAGCTAAACCTGGCTCTAAACCAATACCGGGGCTGCCGTCAGTGCCATTAACTTTGAGCAACATTTGTTCCAGCGCAGGTGCCAACGTCGCGATTGGTAATTCTGGCAGGTCACCGCCTATGCGCTGGACGATCAAACGTCCCAGGGATTCACGCACCCGTGCTAATAAAGTCGCAGGGTCTTTGCTAACAACAGCGTACTCAGCCACCGTTTCAGCGATGGTGCGCATATCCCGCACAGGGATGTCTTCGATCAACAAACTTTGCAGTACTTTCACCAGAGCGCTCAGCGGAATCGTATCTGGCACCAAGCCTTCTACTAGGCGTGGGGCGTTTTCGCCGAGCTTATCGAGCAGGCGCTGCACTTCATCGTGACCCAACAACTGGTAGGAGTTTTCTTTCAAGGCTTTGCTGAGGTGTGTGGCCACTACCGTGCTTGCATCCACCACGGTGTAACCCAACAACTGGGCTCGCTCACGCTGATCGTCTTCTATCCACACCGCTTCTAGGCCAAATGCAGGGTCTTGCCCTGGCACACCCTCCAGCTCTCCGTAAACGGTGCCAGGATTAATCGCCAAATGCTTGGTGGGATGAATTTCTGCATTACCAACAGCGACACCACACACACTGATGCGATAGCCCATGGGTGCAAGACTGAGGTTGTCAGCGATATGCACCGGCTGCACCAAAAACCCTAGCTCTTGTGAGAGCTTTTTACGTACACCTTTGATGCGATTCATCAATTGACCGCCTTGCGCAACATCCACCAAGGGAATCAGCCCATAGCCCACTTCAACACTGATCACATCCACAGACTTCACATCGTCCCAAGACAAATCAGGCTGCTCGGCAGGTTTTCCATCGCTACCACTTGCTTCTGCTTGATCCGGACTTGACTCACTGTTCTTAGCCGCATGGTTATCGCGATACCACATCCATGCAGCGGCTCCACCAGCGACTAAAGCCATGCTCAAGAAAGCAAAATTCGGCATACCTGGCACCAAACCTACTGCCCCGATAACCGCCGCCGTCACCACAAGCGGGCGCGGATCAGAAAACAACTGGCTAATCACCTGTTCGCCCATGTTCTCTGATTTAGAAACTCGCGTGATGATGACCGCACTGGCCGACGAGAGTACAAGCGATGGAATTTGAGCAACCAGACCGTCACCAATGGTCAGAAGCACGTAAATCTCTACCGCCTGACTGAAGTCTAAGCCGTGCTGCAAGATACCGATGAATAGTCCACCGATAATGTTGATGAACAAAATGATGAGGCCAGCGATTGCATCACCACGAACGAACTTACTCGAACCGTCCATGGAGCCGTAAAACTCCGCCTCTGACGCCACATCAGCCCGGCGACGGCGTGCCTCATCCTGCTGAATAAGACCCGCGTTTAAATCAGCATCGATTGCCATCTGCTTACCCGGCAAAGCATCCAAGGTAAAACGAGCCGACACTTCCGAGATTCGCCCCGCACCTTTGGTTACCACCACAAAGTTGATGATGATCAAAATACTGAAGACCACCAAGCCAACCGCGTAGTTACCACCGATGACAAACTCACCAAAGGATTCGATCACCTTTCCTGCCGATGCACCACCTGTATGTCCTTCTAACAAAACAAGCCTGGTAGAAGCGATATTCAAAGCTAAGCGCATCAAGGTTGCGATTAACAAAATAGAGGGAAAAGAGCCGAACTCCAGTGGGCGCATGATGTAGATCACGACCATCATGATAATCAGCGAGAATGCAATGTTGAAGGTAAAGAACAAGTCCAGCATAAGCGGCGGCAACGGCATCACCATCATCGCCATGATAGAGACGACGATTATCGGTGCACCAATACTAGACTTGATGTTCTTTAACACTCCGTCCCAGTTTATCGAGGCAGCACCTCTTCTTACTTGAGCGGCATTCACTGATTATCTCCTTCGTATTTCTCTAGAAAACCTTTTGGCACTTTAGGTCTTGGCGTCGGTGGAGGCGTGACGCCTTCCCGTCGAGCCAATCGAACTTGTTGAACAAAAGCGAGTATTTGCGCAACGGCCAAATACAGCTGACCTGGGATCGCTGAATCAACTTTTGTGCTGTAAAACAATGCTCTTGCCAGAGGCGGCACACGTACAATCGGTACACGATGCTTCTTGGCTATCTCCCGAATCCGCAGAGCGAACTCTTCTGTTCCTTTAGCCAATACAAGCGGTGCTTCCATACTGTTCTGATCGTATTTAAGCGCTACCGCAAAGTGCGTCGGGTTAGTAATAATGACGTCTGCCTTCGGCACCTGATCGATCATGCGTTGCTGCGAGTACTGCATTTGCAACTGACGGATACGCTGTTTGACTTCCGGCTTACCGTTGGATTCTTTTGACTCGTCTTTAACTTCCTGCATAGACATTTTTTGTTGCTTCATAAACTGCCAAACTTGGAAAGGCGCATCGATAGCGGATATCACGATAAGCCCACAACTAAGTGCAATAAATGAAATCAACAACACCGTGCCGGTCTCTTGAATAGCCAAATACAGTGGCAAGCTGCCAATCACCAGCAGCTTTTCGCGATACAGCATGATCAAGCCCAGAGCGATAGAGCCGACCAAGATCACTTTCAAAATACCTTTAAACAACTCCATCAAGGAGCGCACAGAAAACATCCGTTTAAAGCCCGCTAAGGGGCTCACACGCTCCCACTTAGGCGTGACCGAATCGAGACTGAAGGACCAGCCACCCAGTACAATCGGGCTGATCAAAGCGACAACAGTGAGCAAAGCTAACAAGGGCGCTATCGCCGACAAAGCCTCAAATGTCACTCTGATAAGATGCGTAATCATCGCGTGCTCAGCGAGTAGATCAGCACGCTGAATACTGAAGCTACCGCGCAGCATATTCTGCAAATCAATCGCCATGTTTTTACCCTGCAACCACAGACCTGCAGCACCGGCGATCATGATCGCCATGGTGTTAAAGTCTTTCGATCGGGGTATTTGCCCTTTCTCTTTCGATTCACGGAGTTTTTTCTCCGTGGGGTCTTCTGTTTTTTCCTGACTGTCGTTGCCAGCGGCCATGTCAGCCTCCTAAAATTTCACGGGACAAATCCATGCCCAGTAACAACGCCGAAGAAAAACGATCGCCTACCGCAGGTAAGGCTAAAATCAGCGCGACAAACCCCGCCAAAATCGTCAAAGGAAAACCTACTGAAAATATATTCAACTGTGGCGCCGCTCTTGTCATAACACCAAGCGCCACGTACACCAGCAAAAGGCAAGCGACAACAGGAATAGAAACCAAAACAGCCATGCCAAACATGCGAGATGCCCAGCCTGCAACCAGCAATGCACGCTCTGGCTGAATATCGGGCAAACCAACAGGTATTGCGACAAAGCTGGTAACCAATACCTCGATCAACAAGGCATGGCCACCAAAGCAGAAGAACAACAAGAATGTCAGGATCAAAAGAAACTGAGAAATGATCGGTACGTTGACCCCATTAACCGGATCAACCATTGAGGCAAAGCCCAGACCCATGGCGTTGGCGATATAATCCCCCGCCATCACGAACGCGGCAAACACCAACTGCATGGTGAACCCCAGAGTCAGCCCTATCAGTACCTCGTGCACGCTAATTAATAAACCCTGGCTTCCAAGTACATCTACGTCAGGCAAATCAGGTAAGTGTGGTGCCACAACGAGTGTCAAAACCAAGGTAATAATAATGCGCACACGCACGGGAACAGACCGAGATCCAAACACGGGATTCGCCATCAACATGGCACCAATACGCATGAATGGCCACATAAAGCCACCAACCCACGCGCCCAATTGTGCGCTGCTGAGATCCATCAGCCGATCATCGACGGTATGGACATAAAGAGATCACGCATATAACTGATTAATGTGTGCAGCATCCAAGGGCCAGCAAAAAACAACGTGGCAACCATTGCTCCGAGCTTAGGAATGAAGCTTAAGGTTGACTCATTAATCTGAGTAGCAGCCTGAAAAAAACCAATCAGCAAACCAACTGCAAGTGCCACCACTAATAATGGCGCTGCGATTATCACGGCAATCCGTAACGCGTGCTGCCCCAAATCTATAACAGTATCCGGCCCCATCAGGGTTGCACTCCATAAAAGCTGCTAACCAGGGTTGCCGATATCAACGCCCAGCCATCCACCAAAACAAACAGCATGATTTTAAAAGGCAGCGAAATGATCATCGGCGACAGCATCATCATGCCCATGCTCATCAGTACACTCGCCACCACTAAGTCGATAATGACGAAGGGTATAAAAATCAAAAAACCAATTTGAAAGGCACTCTTCAGTTCGCTAATAACAAATGCAGGCACCAAAATTTTGAAGGGCGTTTGCTCAGGTGAATCTATTTGATCCACCCCTGCGATATTGGCAAACAGCTCAATATCGGTTTCGCGAGTTTGTTCCACCATAAATTGAATCAGTGGTGCAGCACCGCGCTGCAGAGCAGTTTGCTCATCGAGTTGATCGTTCAGATAAGGCTCTAAGCCTTCTTTATAACTTTGCTCAAACACTGGAGCCATAACAAACAAGCTCAGGAACAACGCCAAACCTAAGAGAATGTTGTTAGAAGGAGTTTGCTGCGTACCCAGAGCCTGGCGCATAATCGCAAGCACGACAATGATGCGCGTAAACGACGTCATACTCAGCACCAAAGCCGGTATCAACGTCAACACTGTCATCAAAATGAGTATGCGAATATTCAGCGACCAAGTCTGGCCACCCGTCTCGTTAGTCGTCAACGTCAACAGGGGCAAGTCTGCCGCATGCGCACCGACGGGCAGTATCAGCAATGCAGCTAAGACGAATGCAAGTGCAGCTTTTATAGCTGAGGATCTAGGCATCTTGGCCGCCCTCTTCACTTGGCTTTTTATCGCCTTTTGCCAACCGTAAAACATCGGCAAAACGACTGGCGGAGGAATCAGTGCCTTCCTCATACGGAGTGTCGATTGTGTGTACAGCCTGCACTCTTCCTGGTGCTACGCCCAACAGCAACTGCTGCCCACCGACGGACACCAACACTAAACGCTCGCGCTGCCCGAGAGAAAGCACATCTACTACTTGCATTTTCCCACTGCGACCACGTGTCATGGTGCCACTGCGCCGCAGAAGCCAAACCAACCCAAATATCGCAACGAGTATGAGACCAAGTGAACCAAATACGCGCCAGAGGGTTTCTGCCGCGAGCGGGTCAACAGGTGCAGTTTTCTGCTCTTCTGCAAAAGCTGTTGTGCTGCAGCCAGTGATCAGTATCAGCAATAGTTTTTTCATTGCAGTTGCTTGATCCGCTCAGCAGGGCTGATTACATCAGTAAGGCGAATGCCAAATTTTTCATTAACAACAACAACTTCACCGTGCGCAACCAAAGTGCCGTTCACCATCACATCTAATGGCTCACCTGCGCTCCGATCGAGCTCGACCACCGAGCCTTGATTGAGCTGCAATAACTCTCGAATCGATAGACGCGAACGACCAACTTCTAAGGACATGCTCAACGGCACATCCAACAACACGTCGAGGTTGATGTCTACATCGGCACCAGCCTCTGGCTCGACGCCATCATCAAGCGAAACGGGGCTTGCTTTTTCAGCCACGTCTGCCGCTGGGGCAGCAGCTGCATTTTGATCTGCCGCACTCTCATCGGCGTTTTGATTGTTTTCTTCTTCAGACATGTTCACATCCTTTGTGATCTTTACAACAAGCCCTATCCGTGGGCTCGCATTTAATCGTTAGCCAATAACCTCGGAGGGAGGTTGCACGATGCCAGAACGCATAGCATCGTCGAGGGACTGTTGAGTTTTAGATTCGACAGCGCATACCTTGCCTAATCGAAGCGCTGTTTTCCCACGCGACTCGCCAAATTTTGCATGTCTAAAAGGCACGCCTTCTAAAGTCAGAATCACGCTGCTAGGATCGTCGATAGGGATAATGTCGCCCACTCGCAGCCGCGCAACTCGACGCACACTGGTTGGTATTTTTGCTAACACGGCACGCGACTCTGTTTTAATTTCTAGGGCTTGCATACGCAAAGCACGCTGCCACAGCGGGCTTTCACTCGGTTGATTAGCGCGCGACTCCGCAGAAAGTGCCTCATGCACTGGCTCTAGCATGGCTTTTGGCAAAGCAACACAGAACTCACCACCACCCACACCTTCAATATCTGCATGAAAATTAGATACAATGATGGAATCGGACTTATCGGTGATGAGTGCCATCGCCGGATTAGACTCAAAACCCGTGACAACGGCCTTTACCGCAATCATCTCTGTCCAAGACGTCTCTAAGTCTCGCAGCGCCTGCCGGATAAACCCTTGCCCTACACGCGTCTCTGTTGCTGAGAATTCAATTTTTTCGGCATCACGCTCTTGTTTCCCGTCGCCGCCAAAAAAGGTAGACACAATACAAAATAACAACTGCGGCCCCAGAGCAAACATACCCATACCCGACAATTGCGTAAAATTGAAAATACCAAAAGCCGTTGGCGTGATTTGCTTGTCGAGAAAGTCACCCAACTTGACGCTATCCAGCGAAACAAAGCGAACTTCTGTCGGCTTTTGCACGAGGTCATACAGCGTACTACGCAAAATTTGACTGTAGCGATCATTAGCACGTGCCAGCGCAGGTAAACGCACTTTTCCCAAAGACTGCGATATCAGATCGATAGCAACGGCTTCACCCGCTTTGATGCCGCCACTTGCATCCAGATCACCGCTCTCGACGCCTTCGAGCAGCGCTTCCATTTCATCGTTGCTGATCAGTGCTTCGTCTTCGCCTGAAGCTGAAGCATCAACACCCGCAGTAGACTCGCCCTCTTCAGGTGGCTCGGCTTGCGCATCTTTCTCGTCAGGTTCCATCATCACTATTGCATCAGAAATTTGGTGAAATAGAGGGCTTCGATATCGACCAAGCGGTCCTCACGAAGAAAAACATCGTCTATGCCTGAACGCACATCAGCCAAAAGCTGTTCACGGCCTTCGCGCTCTAACAACTCTTCAAAACGGCGATTTCCAATGACGCTAAGGATTTTATTGCGCAGGACTGGGCGATACTGACGCAGCAAATCGTGTGCGTCTCGATCATAGGAGAGAACCGAGATATTGATATCAACGTAGTGCTGACCCTCATCGCCAGGGATATTGACGGTGAAACTCGGGTCAAACTCGGTGTAGTAGGGTTCTTTCACTTCGGGCTTTGCCTCGACCTCGACGATCTCGGTACGCACCCCAAATGTGTAGTAATTGAACACGGAGCCACCAGCGAAGGAGAGGGACATAAGAACGCCCACCGCTAAAATGGCAAATATTTTTCCGCGTTTTTTCTTGGGCTTTTCTTCGCCCGATTCTTCCGTGCTTTCGCTGTTTTCGTCGGCCATGCTTGCAGTCATCAATCCATTGATTAATTGCTGAGTTGCAAACTATATGCCGCACAAACGATTTTTTTGTTGTCTTTAAAATCAGCCACTTAAAACGCTCTATTTTGACGGTGTCAATTATCCCGACAATTCAGAGCAATTTTTGTCGAGCAAAAACGCAAAAAGCCCAAATCGCAACAGGGTTGCGATCCGGGCCTTTACGTCGGTTAAAGCTTAAGTTTTAAACATAAAAACTCAGCCTGCCATCGGCACTTCTCTCAGGCATGCGGTCGCCGCTAACCGGTGTAATACCTGCTGTAGTATTCTCTGTACCACCACCAGAACCGCTGTTAGCACCTCGATCAGTATCAGATGAGCCTCCCTCACCCGAACCAGCCTGGGCCTGACGGAACAGCGATGCGTCTCCGGCGGACGTTGGTGCTTCGTCGTTACCGCCACTGAGATCAACGCCCGTCTCGCCAAAACCCGACTGCGCCATCATTTCACGCAATCGCGGAACGGCTTGTTCTACCGCTTCGCGTGTAGCCGCGTTCTCCGCAGTTATCTGTACCTGAGCAACGTCGTCCACAACATCAACCGTGATTTCCATTGGACCAAGCTCGGCAGGGTTAAGCTGAACTTGGGCCCGCTGTATGCCTTGCTGCGCCATAAACTGCACGCGATAGGCAAAAGCCTGAGACCACTGCGCATCACGCACTGGAGTTTCAATTTCTAAATTGGCCGTGTCTTGCAATTCGGCACTCGCCTCTGCCTCAGCCGAAGCTGTAGCATCGACAGATTGCTTCACCGATGAAAACGATTCGACTTGCGCCACTTCACTACGTGCAGTGGTATTCACTGTGTTCACGGTAGTGTTATTGGCGACAGGCACACTATTGAACTCTGTTTGCTGCACGTCTGCTACCGGAATATCAGCGACAGGCTCGGCATCGCTACTGAGCCAGTGATAACCCTCACTGCCGTCAGTTACCACGGTGTTTTCCACACGTTCTACAGAACCCGTGCGCTTAGCCGTCGTTGCAGGCACGGGACTGCGCACTGAGTTTGCCGCTTGTTCCAAGGTGATTGCACCCGTTGCCGTTGCATTGCTGCTCGCGTTAGCACTGATACTCTGCGTTACTTGTTGCGGGTTGTTATTGCTGTCAGCTGCCGCCGTTTCTACCTTGACTGCCACTTGTTCTGGCTTGCTTTGCAGTACATCTCGCTGACTAATACTGACTCCGGCGTCTGAACCTTCACGACGAGTGGTCGGTACAGTATTGCCTTGATCAAGTGATGCATCACTTGGCGGTCTCGTTGTGGTCGTTGATAGCGTATTGGTCAATGGAGATTGAACATCAGCCTCGGTCTCACTGCTAGCGCTTTGAGCAACTTGAACCGTGCCCTGCTGAACTGTTCGTTCAGCTTGATCACGCTGCTGCAACTGCTCATTGCCTACAGTCTTATCGATACTCGTATTCGCTGCATCACTAACAGGCCTATCGGTACTAACAGCTATTTTGTCAGAGATGGGCGCTTGCATTTTTTGCAGCTCATCTTGACGAATCAATTGCCCAGTGTTTTCACTCTCTGAGCCAACAACCTGTGTAGTGTCAGCTGTTTTTGCTGATAGGTTCGACGATGGCTGAGCTTCGTCGAGATTAAGATTATCAACGACTGTGCTTGCCGCTTCTGCATCGTCAACCTGACCAACACGACTAGGCTGGGTTGGCAAAGTGGGCGACTGTCTATCTACCGCCTCAGCGTTAACAGTCGACGAAGATGTCGTTGAAACAACAGGCTCATTCGTTATCGAACGAAAGCTTGCGCTTTCTGTTGTTGTATTTTCAACAGACGCTTCAGCTTGATAGGGTTGGCCACCTCCACCTGATGATTCAAAGGAGGAGACAATATTTTCACTCACCACACTCGTCTCGACGGATTGCTCTGCACCAGCTGCGTACAACTGACCCGTTACAACGGGATCTAACTCAGTCGATATCGTCCCGCCCGCTTCCATGTTCAGCGCGGGGTCTATCCAAGTGGCTTCGCTGCCGTCCACACTTTCTGCTGTGAGCATCAGTTGCGAGGATTCAACTGTCTTAGCGCCCTCGGTCAGTTGCTGTGCCTGCAACATCAACCATGGCGCAGCCACAGTGCTCTGCGCGTCGAACGACGTGAGCTGCTCTAGAGATGGCATGTTCTGTTCGCCACTCAACAACGCACTGAGCGCTGCTTGCGGTTGTAGTGCACTTGCGTTGTTTGCTGCTGTATTTAGCTGTTGTTGTGACTGTAAAACACTGGCAAATGGCAAAGCGCTGCCGGACTTTGGCTGCAAATCACCGCCACCCGTCAAAGCTGACATCAAGCCGTTAGGACTATCTGCTGATAAAGTCGTTACTTCCACTAATTTTCACTACCCTGTGATCATCTTCTGGTAAGTGAAAGTGCAACGCTTGGGCCAGCATTTTTGAGCACTGCGCGCGGCTACGCCGAATCGTCTCTTCTATCCAGAATCCGTCTACGCACAAATACCGTGCGCAAGCTCCAAGCCTAACCAGCATCGCGCCTACGTCTGGTCAGCAAGGCAAAATCGTCCTCTTCTCTGCGCTGGATTCTGTCCGCTTTTACGGCTTTCTTTTTCTCATCTAAAAGCTGTAACGCCTTTAGTGCCTGCTCTCGCTTGTAATGCTCGTTCCAAGCATTTCGCAACGCTTCGTAGCGCTCGCGCAACATTCGCAGCTGTTCATCTAACTCAGACACAGTCTGTTGTACTTGCTCACCAAATTGGCGAATGATATTCAGCTGACTAACAGAGCCAACTGTGCCAGGCGTCGCCGCTCTTTGCGCATACTCTTCGCGATAGGCCTGCATCTGTCCGCGTTGCGCCTCTACTCCGGCAATCTTTTGCCGCAGCACGGCCATAGATTGAGCCGATTGCTCCGTTTGTTTCTCGGCATGCTCGACCAATTTTTGCCAGCGATTCAACTAGTCCGACCTCTGCGGTTATTCAAGCTGCTCTTCTGCTACAGCGGTTGGCGCCGCCTTGACATGCATTTGCTGTAGCTGTGTCACTGCATCTTGCAGCGATACATTGTCCGACATGGTCTGCTGTAAAAAAGCCGCCTGAGTCGGTTGCATCTTAATCGCTCGATCTATCGCAGGGTCACTTCCCGATTGATAGGCGCCCACAGCGACAAGATCTTTGTTGCGTTGATAGAGCGACCAGCTTTGCCGAAAAGCCAATGCAGCGGCACTGTGCTCCGGCTCAACCAAGTTATGCATCGCACGACTGACAGATGCCTCGGGGTCTATCGCCGGGTAATGCCCTGAATCCGCTAGCTCGCGTGTCAGTACAACGTGTCCATCAAGTATCGCTCTCGCCGAGTCAGCGATTGGATCATTTTGATCATCTCCCTCAACTAACACCGTATAAAATGCGGTAATTGATCCACCTTCAGCGCCTCCGTTACCCGCTCGCTCAACGAGGGAAGGAAGCTTGGTAAACACGGAGGGCGGATAACCACGCGTGGCAGGCATTTCACCGGCAGCCAGCGCTATCTCTCGCTGCGCTTGTGCATAGCGCGTCAATGAGTCCATGAGCAACAACACAGACTTACCTTGATCCCGAAAGTGCTCGGCGACACTATGCGTCAGCATGGCACCGTGCAGTCGCATTAAAGGCGTGGCATCAGCGGGAGCTGCTATCACCACCGAACGACGACGCCCTTCATCACCGAGTATCTCTTCAATAAACTCTTTTACCTCACGCCCTCTCTCACCAATAAGCCCCACCACCACGACATCAGCAGACGTATAACGGGCCATCATGCCAAGCAAGGAACTTTTGCCAACCCCGGAGCCTGCAAACAATCCCAGTCGCTGGCCACGGCCAACCGTCAACAAGCTGTTTATCGCTCGAACACCAACATCTAGCACTTCGGTGATAGCGCTACGCGACAAGGGGTTGATCGGCTGACCATGCAACGACACGCGAGAGCCGCCACGTATTGCTCCACCACCATCTAGCGGGCGGCCCGCTCCATCAACCACTCGACCAAGCATTCTGCGACCGACGGTAAACGTTTCGTCTTCCGACAATGGCACCACACGCGCATTTGGCATCACACCGTGTACTTGCTCGGTCGGCATCAGGTATATTTTTTCACCTTCAAAGCCCACTACTTCTGCATCAAAGGGTGCGACGCCGGGTGAAAACACACGACAACGCTCACCCACAGCAGCTCGACAACCGACCGCTTCAAGGGTCAGACCAACCATTCGCGTCAATCGACCTTGCACGGCTGCCGGCGACAAAGGAGCAAGGTTCTCGGTGGTATCGCGCAACTTGTCCAGTAGAGCCTCTTGGCTAGTTTTGAGATCAATCACCATGACGACGACCACTGAGGTGAGTAGCCATCAACCCTGCCAACCGTGATTCCAAGCTCGCATCAATACTAGAATTGAGACTTTCGATACGGCAACCGCCACGTGTTAATAGCGGGTCTTCGCTGACACTCCAATCCGAATCGTCACTCGCATCACAGAGCAGCTCTCGGATCAGCGCCGCGTCTTCTGGGTGTACATGCACCACAACATCGCGCGCATGGTTTGGCAACAACGCGAGTGCCTCAGTGATCACTGGAATAATCTCGCCGGGTTCGACTTGTATTTCTCGGCGAACAAGCTGTTGTGCCATCGCTACGGCGAGTGTCAGCAGCTCATTTTGCAGCTCATCCGTCATGCCTTTGAGCGGAGTTGCCAGCTGCTCAAGCAGGGACTTAAGCATATCAACTTGTTGTCGCTGCTCACGCTCACCTTCCGCGCGGCCTTCCTCTAAGCCTTTTTCAAAACCTTCTGCAAAGCCGTCTTTACGACCCGCTTCTAAGCCCTGTTTCATGCCTTCTTCTCGCGCTTCAGATTCCCACGCGTCTATTTGGCCTGCGGTTAACATGCCTTCTTTGGCCGTCTCCACAGCAACTTGCTGCTCGCTCACGGTCGGTGCCGGCTCCGGTTTTTCCTTAACCACCGTCCTTGCCTCATCGGCTTTAGGCTCTGTCGCGGCTTCGCCACCCAACTGGGGTGCGCGCCAACGAACAACGCCATCACGACTCAATTCAATTCCGTCTGCAACACTCATTGCAACTCTCCCACTTGATTAAACTTAAACAAAATCATCTCCTCCACCAATCATGAGCTTGCCATCAGCTTCAAGATTCTTTGCAACATCACAAACGCGTTTTTGCGCTTCTTCTACATCAGCCAAACGCACTGGCCCGCGCGCGTCCATATCATCCTTGAGTAGCTCTGCCGCACGAGACGACATGTTGCTCAAGATTTTTTCATTCATTTCAGGCGACGCACCCTTCAGTCCGATAACGAGATCGTCGGTGCTGACATCACGCAATAACGTCTGGATACCTCTGTCGTCCACACCGAGCAAATCTTCGAACACAAACATAAGTGCCGATACCCGAGTCGCCAGATCTTCGTCCATCTCGCGCAGCTTCTCTTTGAGCACATCCCCCAGATCCGGCCCGACGTTGTTGATCAATGTGGCGGCTGCTTGTTCTCCGCCCACTGTTTCGCTGTTGCCCGTTGGCGCCTGTCGCTTGGACAAGCGTGACTCAAGGACAACGTCCAATTCCCGCAGTGCCGACGGCGCCAACGTATTGAGCTTGGCAATCCGAATCAGCACATCGACATGTACATCTTCGGCCAGCTTTTTCATCACGTCACCGGCGACTTTTCCATCCAACAATGACAACACCACCGCGATAATCTGCGGGTGCTCGTCGCGGACTATTTCCAGCACACCAGACGCAGACATTCGCTTCAGCGCTTCCACGCTGGCAGGCTCGCCTTGCATATCGATACGCTCTAACACTGTACGAGCCTTGTCTTCGCCCAGTGCCCCACCAAGTAACTTCTCTAAGTAGTTGTCGTTGTCGATACCAAAGGCTGTTTGCTCGCGCACGTCTTCAACAAAAGACCCCAATGCTTTTTCAATATCTTCGCGAGAGACGCGGCCCATATTTGCAATACATGATCCCAACATTTCCACTTCGCTTTCGTTGAGTTTGGATACAATCGAGCTTGCATGCTCCTGACCCAACACCATCAGAAAAATCGCACTCTGAACCGTCTCGTCAGAATATTTTCGTTTACCCAATGCCATTTAGCTGACCTCCTCTTCTGCAGGATCTTTGACCAGTTTCATCCAACTACGTAACACATTAGCCGCTCGCGCTGGATCTTCTTCGACCAGTGCTTTTGCAAACAACAGACGCTTGCGCAACGACTCTTCCCGCTCAAGATCACGTGGGTCGAACATACGACCGGACTCATCCACCACGTACATCGGTTCTTCAGCTTTTTCTTCCGAGTTGCTCTCTATTTCGTAGGCTGTGCCGTCGTCTCCAACTACAATCCGCGACTGAGGTTTTATCTCTTCGTCTTCGCTTTCTTCTTGATCAGGCGCAACAGGTAGTAGCGCACGCACGATGGGACGCACGATGAAATACAACAGGGCAAAAATAAATAGTCCGGCCAAAATCTGCTTAATAAGCTGCTGGAACCACGCTTGTTCATAGAGCGGAATACTCGGCAGTGGCTCCATCGCTTCAATATGAAACGGCGAGTTGATCAGGCTCAGTGAATCACCGCGGTCCGCACTAAAGCCAATGGCGTCACGCACCACGTTAGTCAGGCGAGTGATCTCTGCATCGGTATAAGCGCCCTGACTCTCGCCCTCTTCCGATTCCGCGCCTTCGGCGGTGCTTATCAACGCAATAGGTTTGTTATCAATAACCACCGCAATGGCCAAACGCTGAATCGCACCTGATGCGCGACGTGTATGGCTGATGGTGCGATCAACTTCGTAGTTACGCGTGGCGTTGCGCGACTGAGACCCTCCGCTGCCGGTATTGCCACCTTCCGCATCCGTTGCCGTCGTGCCTTCGCCCGGTGGTTGATTGGTCAATGCGCCAGGAATACCCAGTGCGCTTGCTAAGCTGTTTTCTGTTTCTGCAATCTGCTCCGAACGCACGACCTGCCCCTCGGGCTCGTAGGCTTCACTGGTCACTTCGGTGCGATTAAAATCCAGCTCTGCCGTTACTTGAGCGCGTACTCGACCGGCGCCCACCACCGGCTCCAACAAATTGACAATACGCGCAGCGTAGTCTTCTTCCATGCGACGGGTGTAGTCGTATTCACGCGAGCTCGATTGCAAGTCTTTGTTGGCATTACTCTCTGTGAGTAGGCTACCGTTTTGATCAACCACCGTGACGTGGTCCGTGCTCATGGAAGGCACACTGGCAGAGATCAGATTGACGATAGACGCCACATGCTCTTGGCTGAGCGAGCGGCCACGGTATAGCGCCACAACCACCGACGCACTGGGCGGCGTGCGTCGGCGAACAAACACCGATTCTTTTGGTAAGGCCAAATGCACGCGCGCACTTTTTACATTACGCAGCGAAGACACCGAGCGCGCCAATTCTGTTTCAAGAGCATGTAAGTAGCGTGCACTTTCTACAAACTGAGACGTGCTCAGGTCTTGTTGTTCCGACAACATTTCTAGGCCCACAGGGCCGCCAGTTTCGGGCAGCCCCTGTGACGCCAATTGCATACGAATCGCCTGTGCATTCTCTGCGGGCACGAGCAAAGCTCCCGTGCCGGGATCGATACGGAATTCAGTGTTAGAAGTTTTGAGTGCGTCGGTGACTTTGCCCATTTCCGTGGGCGCCATATCTGCAAACAGCGGCGTCATTGGCGTTTCACCAGACCACAATGCGGCAGCCACACCCACAGCTACAGCTGCGGCCAGCACCACGACCACAGCCAATTGGCGTGCCACAGGTGCATCGCGCCAAGCGACGGGGTTTGCCACCTGATTTAATGCTTGTCCAACAGTGTTGTTGGCTACCGGCGATTCACTAGTGACGCCGTCTGCCATTGCTTCCGCCATTAGCGGGTCCTCTGTGTCTATCAATCCTGATCGTCAATGAGCCATCCTGGCTCCCACAGTGCGTGCTTGCAGCACGCAGTTTATTGTCGTGTTAAGACATACTATCCATACAAGGGTCAGACCTGCATAGACATGACCTCTTGATAAGCGGAGATCAACTTATTACGCACTTCTGTCAGCGCTTCAAACTGTACGCGTGATTTTTGTGCCGCCACCATGACATCGACCAACTCCACACCAGGAGCGCCGAGTTCAAAGTCTTTGGCGAGTTCACGAGCAGTGGCCTGGGCCGAATTGACGCTATCAACTTGAGAGCGCAGCAAAGAGGCAAACTCACTTGCCGTTGGATCTGTTGATTGCGCGTCCAGATCACCCACTTCCTGGGAGGCCCGCGAGCGCATCATTTCCAACTGGCCCATCAGTCTTGCGTTACTTATTTCCGAGGCCATCCTTGTCTCTCCTTAATTGAAGCATCCTGCTTCAAAGCACTGGTTAATTAGCGTTAACGACTAAGCGCTGTAGCCGTAGGCTTCAGGCACTTGATAGCCTTGCTGCTTCATGCGTGAAATTTTGTAGCGAAGAGTACGCGGGGAAATACCCAGCGCTTCGGCCGTGGATTTTCGATTGCCACGACAGCGCTCCAGCGTTTCCATAATCATTTCACTTTCACGACTCTTCAGCGTATTGCCCAGTCCGACTTCACTGGATCGTACCAGTGTAGTCTCTTCTTCAGGGGCTGCTGGCGCTGCGCCGTTATCTTCGAAGTGAATATCCACTACGCTGATCTCTTTTCCTTCAGCCAACACCAAGGCACGCTGAACAACGTTCTCGAGTTCGCGCACATTGCCGGGCCAACGATGCTGCATCAATCGGGCGACTGCTGCTGCACCAAGACGCTTAGGAGCGCTGTTGGTACCTGCGTATTTGGCCACAAATAGTTTTGCCAGCGGCTCTATGTCTTCAATACGCTCAGCCAATGGCGGCAGACGCACTGGAAATACATTCAAACGATAAAACAAATCTTCTCTGAAGCGGCCACCAGCAACTTCTTCGTGCAAAGCTCGGTTAGTGGTTGCCAGAATACGCACGTCAAGTGAGATAGACTCGCGGCTACCCAATCGCTCGACTTCGCGCTCTTGCAAAACACGCAGCAACTTCGCTTGCAGTCCAAGATCCATTTCGGAAATCTCGTCTAGCAGTAACGTGCCACCCTGTGCTTGTTCAAACTTACCGGGCATCGATTTATGCGCACCGGTGTAAGCGCCTTTTTCGTATCCAAACAATACAGCTTCGAGCATGTTCTCAGGTATGGCCGCACAGTTAATCGCAACAAACGGTGCACTGGCGCGACTGGAGTGATTGTGGATATAACGTGCCATGACCTCTTTACCGGCACCGGAAGGACCGGAGATCATCACCGAGACCTCTGAGCTGGCGACTTTCCGTGCTAGCGTCAGCAAATCGACGGTGCGTTGATCGCCTGCGATAAAGTCACTGACCATCGCTTGTCCGCGGGATACCCAGTTGGATACTTTTTCGAGCAATGATTCAACATTGATGGGCTTGCTCAGATAATCGCACGCGCCAGCTTGCAGGGCAGAGACCGCTTGGTCTATCGAGCCATATGCGGTCATCAACATGACCGGAACATCGATACGCGCTTCGCGTACTGACTTCAACAAAGCCATCCCGTCCATCGGGCTCATCTGCACATCGCTCAGCACGAGGTCAAAATTGCTTTTCGAATGCAAAATACTCAGTGCGTCGTGCGCGGTTGATGCACATGTAACCTCATAGCCTTCCAGTGCCAGAGTGTCACGCAGCGCCTCTCGAACGCTTGCGTCATCATCCACTAATAAAATACTCGCCTTCTTCATTGAGAGCGTCTCCATCCGGTTTTGCGCCACTTCATGCGGCGACATCGATTGCCTCAGCCGGGAAGCGCACGCTGAAAGTGGCTCCCCCTTCGGCGTTGTTACTCACTTCAATCTTGCCGTCAAATTGCCCCAGAACCCGTTGAGCGACTGATAGGCCTAAGCCAGTACCTTCGCTGCGTGTTGATTCAAAAGCGTTAAATATTTTTTGTTTTTCTGTCTCGCTAACACCCTTACCCGTGTCACTGATTTCAAAAACCACGTGATCACCGAGCAAGCGAGCCACTACGCAAACGCGCAATAGACGACCCTTAACAGGGTGCTGAGCAGCATTGATCACCAAGTTACTGAGCGCTGACAACAGTGCTACGGCGTCGGCTTTAATAAATACGCCAGGCGTAAGAGGAGCACAATACAAGTGCGCACCAAGCGACATGACTACCACTCCACACTGGGCTTCAAGTGCTCGCAGCGTGTCGCTAACGTCTATGGTTTGTAGTGATCTGCTTACAGGCCTAATAAGGCCAAGCGCACCGTCGATCACACTTTCAGCACAACGAAGTTGTGCGGCGGGTTTACGAGCAAGTCGCTGCAGCTTAGGCTCGTGCCCCAACTGACGGCTCAGTTGGTCGAGGTACAAAGCAGCAGCGGTTAAGGGTGTGCGAACCTGATGCACCAGTCTAGCCACGCCTTCACCAAGCGCGACGAGCGACTGATTGGTATTGGCGGCACTTGCCGACTGCAAGCAAATGATTCGTTCACCGTCTTTAGCGTTGCTGGAATACTGCTCAACGTAACAAGTTCCGGAGCGGCTGGTGAGCAAAGAGCAGCCATGCCGGGTACTAAAGCTAGCATTGCGCAGTAAAGGCCAAGACTGACCTAGCGCCGCTTCCCCAAACAAAGCTTGAGCTGTGCAGTTGAAAGTTTTAATACAACCAGCGCGATCCAACATCAGCACCGCGACGGGCGCGGGAGTGTCGAGAGGGGGGTTTGAGCTAGCAGTGCTTTGATGCGCAGTAACAGTTGACTGCGCCACTGACGAATACCCAGCCGTGTAGCTGAGCTCGAGGCCCTTCTCTGACATTTGATTGCTTGCGTGCGGTAAGTTCATGACTTAGCAAAACGCAGTATTTATGCCAGAGAAGGATCTCTTTTAAAACAAAAGCTTAGGAACGCTCTTTTTTGTTCGGTCAACTTTATGACGCAGATTCTGTTTCCATGCGCATAATATTGTATTTGCGCATTTTTTCCACCAAAGTGGTTCGGCGAATCTTGAGGCGCTTGGCTGCATGCGCAACCACACCACCCGCTTCATCTAGCGCTTGTTGAATCAAACTGGTTTCGATATCGGTTAAATGCTGTTTAAGATCAATGCCATCACGCGGCAGTCGTGGTGAAGCCGTGCTGGTGTAGCTCGGGATGGACCCCACCAAGCTGCCTTCAGCCGCCTCTACTGTAGGTACATCAGGCACGACCGACTCAGCAATAACTTTTTCGGCTTGATCGGGTAAATTGCCACCGGCTTCCAGCAATTTCTCTGGAAGGTCAGGTGCGTCTACTACTGCGTAGGGGAACAACACCGACAGGCGTTCGATCATATTGGCTAGTTCACGCACGTTGCCAGGCCAATCGTAGTTACACATTGCAACCAAAGCTGCGTTGGTCAGTTTTACCGAAATGTTTTTTTCGTGCTCTAGTCGTGTGATCAGCTCTTGCACCAGCAACGGCAAGTCTTCCAATCGATCTTTCAAGCGAGGCATTTCGATCGGCACAACATTTAGGCGATAAAACAAATCTTCACGGAACTTGCCTTTGTCGATTTGCTTTTCAAGGTTCTGGTGTGTCGCCGCGACGATACGCACATCGGTTTCGATAGTTTTGCTGCTTCCTACGCGCTCAAAACAACGCTCCTGCAATACACGCAGCAACTTAACCTGCATGGGCAGCGGCATATCTCCAATTTCATCGAGGAAGATGGTGCCACCCTCGGCCATTTCAAAACGCCCTTGGCGTGATGCAATAGCTCCCGTAAAGGCGCCTTTTTCGTGGCCAAACAACTCACTTTCAAGCAGGTCAGGCGGGATAGCGCCACAGTTGATCGGCACAAACGGCTTGTTGCGACGTTTGGAGTAATAGTGAATATTACGCGCTACAACCTCTTTACCAGTACCTGACTCACCAAGAATCAGTACGGTGGCATCAGAGGGGGCAACCTTGTCAATCATGTCGCGCACGCCACGCACACTGCGGCTATTGCCTACCAATGAGCGAAACAGTTCGATGTTTCCTGAGCCCTTTTTAGCCTTGCCATCGCTCTTGCGCTTCTTCGCGAAGATCTCGGCTTTGTGCAGTAGGTTAGAAATCACAGGGTAGCGCGCGTCGTAGCGAATCAGGCCCATGAACAACATCGCGAGATTGCTCATCTCGTTGTTGGTGGGCTCATCGTCTATCAATAAGACAAATGCGGGCGCATCTTCTTGTGCGTCTTTGATGCCTTTCACCAGATCAACCGCTGCGGGGTGATTGGCCATAAACACAACTTCGTAGCGCTCTAGACCGTCGTGATTGCCAAGTGCAGCAGGCTGACAGAGGACGTCGCTCTCGCAGTCGATAAATTGCAGAATGCTAGCAAAGCGCTCCGCTCGGTTCATGTCGGAATCAACAATCAGTGCACGTGATTGGGGCTGTCTACTCATGCGTCAGTTCTTCTGTAATTGATGCGTATCCAGTGGCGTTATAGAGAGGTAGAACAAAAAAACTGATCTACGCCTCACGCCACGACGGTGTCTTACCTCAATCAATAACAAACGAACAACAGCATAAAACCCTTCGTACACTTCACGAAGTCAGTCGCACACGCTCGATCCTCGGCTGAGGTGTCGATAGGTCAACGCGCAACCAGAGAACACACTGTGTTGTCTTATAGTTATTGATTGGCTTAAGCAGCGACGTTGAGGGAAGCAATCATCTGAACTTTAATGATTTGCGTCTGCCGACCTGTAGGCTTGGATACCTGAACGCGAGTTGTTCAGGTGTTTTAGCTCTCCCAGTACAAGCTTTCGCTGCTCTGCCGCCAACGTCTTGGCGCGATTCAACAATGCGCCAACATCTTCGAGTATAGTCAACTCTGCGGGAGTAACTGGGTCTTGAGCGGATAATATGTCGAAAAACTGGCGCAACTCGGAATCTAGGTCAGACAACGACGCCATAGCATCGTCGTTTTCTTTTTCTATTCCGCTTACAACAACACGGGCCCTGTCGTGCAGTTGCTGCACGGCTTGCCTGCACTGATCGATGTGTTCCACGCGATTCACCCGGTTTTCGCGTTGCTTTTATTTCGCTCAGCTACCGGTATGCTCGACCAAGCCTCTCGCAACTCTTGTAACAAACCTGTTACCTCCGTAAATGCTTTGTCCACCCCGTCTTGTCTGTGCGCGCGCAGTAGTCGCGTCACCATATAGCTGTAGAGATCGTCGAGATTAGCCGCCAAATCTCCGCCTTGTTTTTGGTCAAGACACTCGCGCAAACCCTCGATGATGGAGATCACATCCGCGATAAGCTTGTTCACTTCTGGAACCGAGCCGTGTTCGTGAGCAAAGCCCGCCTTGGCTAGCCGGTTAATTGCTCCGTCATATAACATCATGATGAGCTGATGAGGGTCTGCATAGGCTGCGCTTGCGTAAGTACCCACCTGGTTGTATTCGGCCAGCGCGTCGTTGTTGTACATGTATTGTTTACCCTGTTGCGTCATGCTTAACGAGTGAATCCAAAACGGACATCACTCTCCCTGTCTCTTTCAGACTCGTTGCGGTACGGAAGAGAGACTCTTCCGATGCGCGTGAACCTTGGCAATCGACATCTACGTCTACTCGCTTAGCGCGAATCAAGCCATTTGATCAAACAGTACTGCGGTGTCGTTCCCAGTATCGCGCTGCAAATCCAGCTTCTGCATTATATTCAGCGCTTCTTCGTTGGGGATTTGGCGAACAACTTCCCCGGTGCCCGCTTGTGTCACTTTGATCACCGAGACACCCGTGTCCTGATCCACACTGAATTGCAGCGATTGCTTTTCACCAAAGGTGCGGTTTAAAGCGTCGGCCACGTCTTTTAAACTTTCAGCTGTGTCGACGGGCTTTCCTTTTTGAGCACCTGCCTGGGTTTCAGCTGATACGGTGCTTTGTTTAACCGAAGCAAGTGCAGCTGTGTCCGCGTCAGAAGATGGTCCGGTGCCGCGGATCTCTTTACCATTTGCAGCACTTACGGGTGCCACAGCACTGCGCGCTGAGTTTCCCATCGATGCTGGTAGAACATTGTTATCGGTATTTGTGATCATAGTTTTATCCACCTGCAAGCCGAGCTTGTTGTCCCCCGAACTGGGGTGAGTGTTGCGCATCAAAGTGCCTTGCGCTCTCTTTTATATTGCCTGCAAAAAAACTAGCGGCAGTTTTATGACGCTCTTGAAAGTTTGTGTGAAAATGTTTGTAAACAACTCATATTATTTTTCTGCACTGCGCCATCGTCCGACCTATACGTTCCTGTAGTAATGGACTTATACCAACCTGCAACCTTTTGCAGGCCAACTCCACCGCAAACTAGTAAGCGCATCCTGCACGGCCACACGATCAACACAGCTCGACTCAGGCTAAAAGCCCTTGTAGAGCGTGGTAGTTTGCTGAATTTTCAACAAAAACCGCCACAAGGTCGCTAAGCGTTCATTGGATGTAAGCGGCTCAGAAAGAGCACACATTTGGGAATACAAGTTTTTGCTTGCCGAAGCGGTATATCAGCTAACTGCCAGCTTAAGTTGCTCAGGCTAGCTCGAATATTTAGCTATCGCTAGAAAGCTGCGCCGCCAAATAACTACTGGTGGTACTGAGCTGAGACATCATGAGATCCAATGCCTCGAACTGCGCACGATAACGCGCTTCGACTTTGGTTACTCGGTCTTCGAGCGCAATACGCTGATCACTGATATCTGTCATGCGGGCATCTAGGCCATCTAACCGCCCTTGCACAATGCCGTCAAAGCTACTGTAGCCATAGACAAAATCATCGAGCCGCTTGGTAAAACCCGTTTCTTCATCGGTAAAAAATGACACGACATCATCGTAACCGTTTTCTAGTGCAGTATTGAGCTTGGCTTCGTCCATCTCGAGCTGACCTGACTCATTGGTGGTGATGCCCATAGCGGCCAGTGAGCTAAACGAGCTATCGGCGGTGCGATCTATATAACCAAGCGTTGTCGACATGGTGAGCCTAAAGCCGCGCACAGAGGAATCACCAAACAACGCACCACTTGCTTGGCTCTCGGAGTCATAGCTGTCTGCACTCGACATCAGCTCCATCAACACGTTATAGCCCTCCACAAACGCAGCGATTTCGGTGGTGAAGGAGCTATTGTCTTCCGCAATGGTCACCGTAATCGGCTCTTCCGCATTGAGGTCAGTCAACTCTAGTGTCACACCTTCAATAACGTTCGTGAGGGTATTGCTGCTGCTGGTAACGGTTAAACCATCAATTTCAACGATTGCATCTTGAGCTGCAACCAGCTCTTCCATACCATCAACCAACGCCTGTAGGCCTGGGTCGCTGACACTTTCAGAGCCGTCTCCGGCATCACCCTCGTCGCCAAAGATACCGCCTAAGCCACCTTCGTCGCCTCCATCACCCCCATCTTCGGTATCGCCAGTTCCGGAAACAGAGAGCGTTATCTCGCCCTCACTTCCAGATTGACCGCTAGTGAGCGTCATTCGCGTGTGCGTACCGCCTTCACCGTCATCAACGTTCAGCAAAGAGGCAACTACGCCTTCGCTTTTTAGCGCTTTGTTGATGGCATCGCGGATATCAGCGAGTGTCTTTTGGTCTTCGGCAATTTCCACTGTGAAGTCTTTTTCACCAACAGTCACCGTGAGTTCGCCGCTACCAACAGACGCGGCCTCACTGTCGAAACCAGCCGACGCCAGCTTCTGCCCCTGCGCCAGCTGCATCACCTTAACGGCATAAACGCCGGGGTTTGCTGCCGTACCAGCACTGGCGGTAATGCCACTTTCTTCACCACTGACGGTGGCGGTTCGACTGTTAAAAGTGGTGGATGTTTTTAAGTTTGCAAAGGTCGAACGGAACTCGGACAAACCCGCTTTCATGGTACCAAGAGCGCTGATTTTAACCTGTAAATCAGCTTCTTTTGTGTCCATACGCGCAGTGGCTGGGCCGCTCTCGGCTGCCACTAAGGATTCCACTATGCTGTTGACGTCTAAGCCAGAGCCAATACCTGGGCTTTGAATACTCGCCATGTCGTTTTACCACCAATTGCTAGCGATCTCGACCAACACGATATGTATGACGGTCTAGATTCGCGGGATATAGCAGCGGTATCGGCATGACATAGCGTTAACTTTAGAGATGGTCACTCAAGATTTAATGACTGCTGACGCGTTCAATTGGCGCATAGATACAAAGACCAGCGCGCCGGATTGGCAAAAAGCAGCAACTGGGTGCCCACACCACGTGTGACGCGGTGAACTACAAAACGGCCATCAACAAAAAAGCATCAATAGCCGCAGAGACGGATAAACTTTTTTCACAATATTATTCTACTCGGCCCTAGTCGCACTTTGCGTGGCCCTAGAGCTTGCGAAATAATGAAGTTCGCTAGAGCAGAATTTAAAACTGAATTTTCACTTAATAACAATCTCCGTCGTGCTTAGCGGAAGCTGCCGTTATTCGCTGTTATTCAATGTCGATATCACAGACCATGCGTACGATCGTAGCCGTTAATATCTGACGGTAGCCAATTTGCCAGTTCTGCTGACTCACTGCGGTAGACTTCTACGCGCAAGGGGTAACAAGGAGTCGCGTCGTCGGAATGACTAGATCCACAATCTCCGCCAGGGCAAGCCGACAGCGCCCCAAGCAAATCAGTCTCAGCAAAAAACTCGATAAAGTCCCCCGGCCTGACTGGGCTGGCTTTCATAAAGTACTGGTGGGTGTCGAAGCTAAAACCCGTACACATAAACACATTGAGCACATCGTGTACGTGCAGCTCGGCTTCCGCTAGAGCAATACCTTTAAATTCTGCCAAGGCCCGCGTCAGATTTGAGTGACAGCAGTGATGGTAGTTAAGTCCGCGTAACGCATGATTTGTATAAGGGTCACACCGCGTGCCGATCACGTCATGCACTCCCGCACCGTCAGCATCCCAGCCGTACCAGTCAAGGGTGTCGTGAGTAATCGTTGCCAATGCACGCAGGTGTGGCAAATTACTCCACAAGCGATCACCCGTGCTGACATGTGTGGCGTGTAGCTGGCGCGTTTTTCCACTAAAAAACCGTTCCTGCAGGTTTCCGGCACTCCAGAGGTTCAAATCCCCCACTTGAGGACCATCTACACTGAGAATTCTAAAAAAATGTCCAGCTGGCACTTCAAATGCGCAGGCGTCACGAGCAGGAGCGGTATATTCGGCCACCAGCTGCAACGTCTGCCGCGCTCTCGAGTACAAGAGCATATCGACCGGAGGTAGTTTGTCAGTCTCATAACAAACTATCGGCTTAACTGCGCGACGTGCTTCAGCGTCTTCCGGCTCTCTATTTCTGTCCATTGTCGTGAACCTCACATTATCGAATTTGCGCCAAGACAGGCGCACAGATAAAAAAGGCGTCGCACCGAGGCAGTTATAGTGGTTGAACTTTAGCCGTATCTAAGCGGGCAAACCACTATGGAGAGAAGTCACTCATGCAAACTCATGCTCGAGCAGTCGTAATAGGCGGCGGTGTTGTAGGTTGTTCTGTGCTGTACCACCTAGCGCGGGCTGGCTGGACCGATGTCATGCTGATTGAACGCTCGGAGCTGACCTCTGGTAGCTCTTGGCACGCGGCGGGCGGATTTCACACCTTAAACGGCGACCCAAACGTCGCCCGCCTGCAAGCGTATACCGTCTCTCTTTATAAAGAGCTAGAAGAGCTCAGTGGCCAATCGTGTGGACTGCACCTGACGGGCGGCGTCATGATGGCCGACAGCGAAGAGCGCATGAACTTCCTGCGCTATTTGCAAGCGACAGGCCGGGTGCTCGGAATGGAGACTGAGATCATCACGCCCACAGAGGCGAAAGCAATGTTTCCGCTGATGGACGAGAGCAATTTTGTCGGCGCACTGTGGGACCCAGTTGAAGGACACTTAGACCCTTCAGGCACCACTCACGCTTACGCCAAAGCAGCCCAAAAGCTAGGCGCTAGCATCTCGTTGCGCAATAAAGTGGAAGAGCTGATCCCAAACGCGGACGGCAGTTGGCAAGTCGTGACCGAGCAGGGCACCGTGCATGCAGAGCATGTCGTTAATGCTGGTGGGTTGTGGGCGCGCGAAGTCGGTCGTATGGCCGGGGTCGAATTGCCTGTCCTAGCGATGGAACATATGTATCTGCTCACTGACGACGTACCTGAAGTGATCGAATTCAACCAAAACACAGGCCGCGAACTGGTAGGTGCCATCGACTTTAAAGGCGAGATTTACACACGCCAAGAGCGCAATGGTCTTTTACTCGGCACCTACGAGAAAGCCTGTAAGCCTTGGTCACCACATACCACTCCGTGGGACTTTGGCAGTGAGCTCCTACCAGACGACCTCGATCGCATCGCTCCGTCTTTAGAGATGGCATATAAACACTTTCCGGGATTTGCCAAGGCCGGCATCCGACAAGTTGTCAACGGACCGTTTACCTTTGCGCCCGATGGCAACCCCTTGGTCGGCCCCGTACAAGGCTTGAAAAATTATTGGAGTGCCTGTGCTGTCATGGCTGGTTTCAGTCAAGGCGGAGGCGTAGGTTTGGTGCTGGCAAACTGGATGGTTGACGGTGACCCGGGGCATGATGTCTTTGGTATGGATGTGGCGCGCTACGGAGACTTCACACGGCCGCGTTACACTAATTCAAAAGTACGCGAAAACTACTCGCGCCGGTTTAGTATCCGATTTCCCAACGAAGAACTGCCAGCAGCAAGGCCTCAGCAGACCACCCCACTCTACGACATCATGGTGCGCGACAACAACGCCGTGATGGGCGATACATGGGGCTTGGAAACACCACTGTGGTTTGCACCTAAAGGCGAAGCTGCGGAAGATGTTTTGTCTTTTCATCGCTCTAATGACTTCCCACATATAGGGGCAGAAGCTCGTGCTGTACGCGACGGCGTGGGTGTAACTGAAATTGCCAACTTCGCCAAATACGAAATCACAGGAACAGGGGCGCGGGCTTGGCTTGAGTACTTGATGACCAACACAATGCCAAAGCTTGGCCGTCTTGTGTTAACCCCTATGCTCAATGACAACGGCAAGCTTATCGGAGATTTTACGATAGCTTGCGCAGCGGCAGAGCGCTTTGTTATCTGGGGCTCATCAGGCGCACAGATCTATCATATGCGTTGGTTCGAACAACACTTGCCAGCTGACGGTAGCGTGCATATTCACCGCTTTGGCCAAACCTTAGTTGGCGTATCTATAGCTGGCCCCAAATCGCGTAAGTTACTTGAATCACTGTGCGATATAGATGTCAGTAAAGACGCGCTACGATTTATGGATTACCGCGAAGTCGATGTCGCAGGCTGCCCGTGCCGCCTGAACCGTATCAGCTATACCGGCGAATTAGGCTACGAAATCTGGATGGAGCCCTGCTATCAGCGACGTGTTTATTGCGAGATCAAAAAACTCGGTGAACCCCTCGGTATTGTCGATTTTGGTATGCGCGCCCTACTGAGTATGCGACTTGAAAAGAACTTCCCCACCTGGTTTGCAGAACTCAGGCCTATTTACGGTCCCTATGAAGCTGACATGGGGCGATTCGTTAAACTAGATAAAGGAGACTTCATAGGTCGAGAAGCCGCTCTACTGGAGCAACAAACAGGCCCTAAATTAAGCCGGGTAACACTGAAGATTGATGCGGACAACACTGACGTAATGGGCGATGAGCCTGTATGGGCCAACATTGCAGACCTTGACCCAGGCGCTATTGACAAGCCGCACGGCTATGGCGCCAAGCGATTTTCAGCTGACGGAAGCTCAACAGACAAGCCCGACCCTATTCGCGACGGCGACTGGCGAGTGGTGGGATGGGTAACCTCTGGCGGATACGGCCACCGAGTTGAAGCCTCTCTCGCACAGGCTTATTTACCCAGTTCGTTGCTGGAAAAAGATCACCAATTTCAGGTTGAAATATTAGGCCAACGATTTCGGGCAGAGGTCTCTCGTGAAGCACTCTTTGACCCTACTGGTTTCCGTATGCGATCTTAAGCGAAAGTCCCAACAAAAAACCCGATCTGGCGAGTCCAGATCGGGCCGGTAAATCGCACCTCTTAGTGGGTGCTTATTTTTTTAACTTGTTACCAGTTTGCAGTCGTCCAAGTTTCAGATGCACAGACATTTGGACTGCTAGGTGCATCAAGCACCCCTGCCAAACAAACTTCTACACCACCGTCTACGCTCGCTTTCTTAGTGTCGAAACAAAGCTCACCCATGTTAGACGTCCCAGCGCTGCGCACCCCGTCAGAGCCTTGGCTAAATGAACCCGAGTTAGTGCCATAGTAGGTATTTTGTCCAGCATCTAGACCATTCGCCCAACTACCGCTGGTCGCTGTCCACGTACCGTTAGATATGACATTACACCTGAAGCGCGAATTCTCAGCACTGGTGGACAACCACGCTCCGCCAACGTTTACCAAGTGATTGCGCTCGACCGTCATCGACTTAACATTGCTGTAGGCATAAACCGGATCAGAATAATCGTACGAGTCGGTATAGGTCATGATTGCCACACCGTTGTTGACGCCCGCGCTGGTTATGTTGGCGAAAATATTGTCTCGCACAACAGAGTTATTCGATCCGCGTGTATAGCCAACACCCGCACCTACATCAAAAATAACATTTTCGTAGACGTGTAGGTTCTTCATGGAGTTGTAGTGAGTGCTGATCGCAGTACCCCAACTGTTGGCAGGACCGTTGTAACTAGAGTCAGTTTTTCTCCAACCCCACATACGATTATCAAACACTTCAACTGGATTCGAGGCATTCAATGAAGCTGCCTTAAAATCCATCGCATTTTCGGTATAAGCACAATCACCATTCCAACTCAGCGAGCCGTTACAGTTGGTGCGACGCGAGTTGTCGATATAGATGTCATTGCCCGCAATGATAGTTCCCTGGAAGTCTGGGTAATTACTGTACTGTGGCATCCAGACAGCCTGAAACCCGTCGTTGCAGTTGAAAATTTCGTTGTTGACGATGTAGTTGTCTTTGGCCACAACAGGGTAGTCATAATTAATATTGCCGTTCAAATTATGCTGCTGGTAGTGACCAATCATCGCTACACACACGCCATCATTGCCACCGCCCTGCGGGATCAACTGATCACCAATATAGCTGTTCTGAACGTACGAGTCGTGAGTGCCGTGTTGTATTTCTATACCATTACGGTTGCTTTGCAGGCGGATACGATCAACAACAATATCCGTTGAGCCAGCGATACGTATAGGCTGACCAGACACGCCAATAAATGCAAGCCTGTTTATCACCCAATGGCTTGTATTGCGGATGTCGATTTGCGGCATACGTGCCAATTTCGATATGTCCGCCTGGAAAATCTCGTCGTTGTCATCAAACTCTGAGCTTTCAAATCGGATAATTTTTGGCGCACTCTCTGTACCACCAGAAGCATTGATCGCCAGCTTACCGTATGAACGATAATCTCCTGGTGCAATACAAAAAACGCGCTTGCTGCTTGTGTTGATTTGACCTAAGCCAGAGGCGGTCGAGATACGAAGAGCATCCGATCCATCGCAAGAAGGCAAGTCAACTTCCTTGCTGTAATTCAGCGTGCCAGGGTAGTGATCGTCTGATCCAATGACTAGAGCAGCCGTAACGGGTGGTACTTGGGGCGGAGCAGCTGGTGGTGCTTCAGGAGGCGCTTCAGGTGCTTCCTCTTCTGTCCCTCCGCCGCCTTCACCTTCTTGCCCATTACCAGACTCTTCCTCGCCTCCAGTTTCCTGTTCACCGCCAGTTGCTTCGCCACCTCCAGAACCAGTGGTCGTAGCTTCACCTGTTCCTCCCGTCTCGCCGGTGCCACGCTCTGAATTATCAATTTCGCCGTTACCGGCTTCTAGTGCTTCCTGCAAAGATGCGACAACTTCGCTACGGGAGCTTTCGCCTGTTGCATCCCCTTGCAACAAGCACCCACTCAAAACAGTTGCCGATGCCACCCCGATCAAGGCCGCCTTCAAACCACTGCCAAAACGGGTTTCAAACTCTAGGCACTTTGTATTGCCAACTGATGCCGCACCGCGTACAGAAACCGATTCGCTCGAAATCCTCATTTGCATTTCCTTATCTAAAATCGCTACAAGCTGCCCGGCTCTTACGGCTTTGTCTTTTTTAATCAAAGGATTAGCGAGACTTATTAACGGCAACGGTTATCCGGGTCTGGCATTGGTTTGCCACCCATGTATGTGTAGTATCGGTTTACTGCAGCTGTTTCTGAAGCCGCGTGTAGTCCATAGAGGTTACTTTCAGACACGAAAGAAGGATTTGGAATGGAAAAGGTGCTAGTGGGATTTTTGCTGCAAAACTATTAGGTTAAATCAATAATAACAATGACTTACTTAATCAAGAACCCAAAAACCACTACTTTTTTCTTCCGCATAAGAGCTTAATCAAGCCCCGTAGGAGCAATATTTTTGGAGATTCCTGTCACTACAGTAATAATTTGCACAAAAAATGCTAATTAGTTCGTAGTTGTGCAAAAAGTATTTTTGCACCTCCCCAGCGCCCCGCGAGCCTTAATCGCATTCCGCACTGGTTGTTGCTAAAACGTGATTCGCTAGAAGCCTAGCTTTTATTAGCTACCGCTTTTTATGCTGCGGGCGCCCTTTATGGAGCCCTCAACAAGAGCTGAAGATGTTGTTGGCAACACCGTGCGCACCGACATAAGTGCAAACCACCAAGACCTCCTCTCTACTCCAGCGAATCACATTGTCTATCTCGAATAGACAGGCGTGTTTGCTGTGATTTTTACATCAGCTCTCACTCGAATTAAGTTTTGCTTTAGCGCACGGATGCGCAAAGCAATAAAGGCACACGGATGTGTCTTAGAAGTGCCTGGCACGGATGCGAGACGTTAAATGCTTGAGCGCTTTAGCGCAAAAGCACAGCCTATCAAGCAAGGAGGCGATGATGGGCAGAGGACCGAAAGCTTGTTGCAGCTTGCGAGTATTGTTTGTGTTGAGCCTTGCAGGGCACTCATCGACAAACACGCTAAGGTAACTGAGCAATCGGTTTGAAAGGAGCAATGGTAGAGGCCAGCGCTCAAGGGTTAAGGCTCATTGCAGGGCTCTTACATCCTGAGGAGGAGGCAACGGGGTTGAGCAGGATGTTCAACTTATCAGCACCACCTCATTGCTGAGGCATTCGGGACGATAGCCCCAGCAGCACCCCACGGACGGGGACGAAGTTGAAGTTGTTCGATCTCCGGCAAGGACGCTGGAGTATTGACCACACAGAAAGCTTCTAAAGGCCAGGATGGCCTCGGCACGGCCCAGTTTCAATCTGAAACTGGGCTGTTTTTGTGCACGGTTTAAAATCGCTGAAGTATCAAGCCCAGACAAAAAAGTGCTCTCTAGAACACTTAATAACGCCTAGCGCCTGCCTTCACAACTGCTTTACATTCTCCAAGTGGCTTTTGACTTTCTCGACTCGCTCTTGGGCCTACACATAATTAGGATCAAAAGCGTAAATAAGGCATCGCTCTTTCTGGCCGCAAATAGATCATCGGGAGATCTGTCTTATAGTCGCTAAAAGCCGCTAACATATATGTACAAATAACGCATGGTAGTCCCGAGCGAGCACAGCAAAGTAAGCAGACTATCTGGTCTATTTAGTGCTTTATCTACAATTAACCTTAAAAAAACAAAGGATCTGAACTTGGACGCGAACAAATTAGACGCTACACGCGCAGCCGTAATAGGGCTTGGCTACGTGGGTCTACCCTTAGCGGTAGAATTTGGCAAAAAATACGTGACGATCGGTTTTGATATTTACGCCGATCGAGTTAAAGAACTACA
>ENA-ORXM01000074-ORXM01000074.1-marine-metagenome-genome-assembly--contig:-NODE-74-length-178168-cov-20.240877_pt1 | contig 178168 bp, 137 predicted proteins | sample MGYA00237867_ERZ511480 | MGnify/ENA primary metagenome ERZ511480 (study PRJEB26309, sample SAMN06266103) | marine metagenome | isolation source: Algal blade | place: United Kingdom:Sidmouth, United...
TTCCAAAACCAAATCGAAGCTCAACCCCGCTCTTTAGCGGGCCGCAAAGATACAATCACCATTTCAACTCGTGCAAGTCAAGCATAAAGAATTTTCATCTTTCTTTTCGGCTTGCGCAAAACGGCAAAATTGTAAAAAATTGATCGCCTAAAAGCGACAATTCAGCGGGACATTTCTCGCTTGCGGAGTGCAAAGATACAGCCGTCGGTGGCACCCTTGCAAGTATTTTATGCCTTTGAAGTAAAGTTTTTTTTGACTCAACAGGATATTGGGCCTGCTCTACCGTTTTACTAATTTTAGGCGGCTAAACTGGGTAATGACGAAACGGACATGATTGTTTAATCAATCGTTTTTGCTGTTTTAGAGATTATACCTGACGCTCGGATCAGGATTGTTGACGGGCAGCAGAATCATTTACTCCCCGAGCGTAGATGCAAAGATTTCCGGAATCAGTATCAATTTTTGTTGGGACTCACCCTGCTCCTTTAATTTTTTTTTGCATCCCGCGGCCGCGCATAAGATAATGACGGCTACCCGCCAAGACTCCGCAGGGCCTCGCCAACGAACCGACGGCCAAATAACGTGACATCGGTTGTCGCCATGAACTTCAGCTCCTGCGCGAAAGTCGTTTCGCCGTTCAGGAAAGCGAGGATGCGCTCCGGCGGATTATCGGCAAACATATCAACAAAAAGGCGGGCACCGGGCAATTCCTCATTCTGAAGAATGCGCAGAAGTGCCGCATCATAACGCAGGTGCTTTTTGGGCCAGGGTGCAAGATGTTTCATGCTGGGAAAATTCTGCACCAAACCCAGCAACTGCCGTTGCAGCGCCAGAAAGGTATAGCCGGTAGAGGGCCGCGTGGCGCCACCGCGCATACCGATATATATAAGGTTGCGATCACGGACCGGGAACGGATAGGTTGTCATCGGGATGTTACCTGCTTCGGTGTGCGTGATCTCGTAGCCGGCGCGCGTCCAGTGATCGTATATATAGGTACTGATCAGGCGATCGTACTCGGCGGTTTCGAGGTGGTTGTTGCTGAAGATCGCGATTTCGATCAGGGCGCGGCGTTTACTGAAGGGCATCACGTAAAAAAAGCGGGTCTCCCCGTGTTGCGGTGTCCGAAAATCCATCAGGGAGGCCCGACCGGGGTCAAAAGTGTCATCGGTGGTTTCAATGAACCAGCCGCGAAAGTGCTGATCGAGATAGGGTTGGCTTATCTGGCGCGGCCGCAGGTGCAGGGGAAGAGACGAAAAAGCAAGGTTAGCTATCGCCAGCTCTCCATTGACGCTGAAGTGAACGTAATCCCCTTCCGCACGGACGTCTTCGGCCCGCGCCGCTACCCTCTCCAGCCCTTCTATTTTATCGATTACTTCATTTACGTGGGTGTAAAACTCCGTACTCCGAATAAGCTTGTAGACGTAAGGGCTGATGTCGCAGTCGAGGTTCCGGGCCTGATCGTGGACGGTGACCACCGGCCAGCGATGATAGACCAGGTCTTCGAACGGCCCCGGTTCCGCTTCCCAGAAGGACCAGCTGCGGTCGTGCGCGGTTTTACGGCCTTCGGGATCGACCAGCAGGACGGATTTACCGGCTAGCTTACCGGCACGTTGCAGGTGGTAAAGGACGCTGAGGCCGGCCAGGCCACCACCGATTACCGCGATATCGTAAGTTTCACTCACAACATAAAGTTAAGCACCGCGAAAAAGAAAAGCTGGGCGAAGAAGTACACCCGCAACACCGGGCTGCGGAAACGGACGCCGTAAATATAAAGCGGCAATGAGATCAGGAAAGCGATGGCGGCCCAGGCGAGGTAGTTCTGGAGAGGAATCTCGCCGGCATGCCACTGCCAGTAGTCGAGGGCGATGGCTACCGGCTCGATGGTTACGTCGTAAAATGCGGTGAGGATTGCGGCTGACGCAGCGGGCAGGATTACCGGTGGTCGATTCTTAATTTTCGAGTTTTGATTTGCCGTTGATAGCGGCGAGTTTGTGGTGCGTTTTCTCCGGTAAAAGTAATCGATTACCCAGCAGGCCATTTCGTTGCAGGCCAGGGTGAGTACGCACCAGTTGAGGGCGATGACGAATGGGACACCGAGCCACTGAAACCACATCGTCGGGCCATAGTAGTACGCGCCGAAGATGGCTCCGGTGGCAACGCCGGCAGCCTCCATCGCAAAGGTGAAAACGTAAGCTAAGACCAGCCAGATGAACAGGCGCTTATCTTGATGAGCACGGTAAATGGCGTAAATCACCAGCCCGTTGAGCACAAACAGCAAACCATCCGTGGTCACTTTCGTGACGGGCAGGATGGCCGGCAGGCAGTGCGCCAGGGTGCCGCTGGTGAAGGCGAAGATCAGGAAGTACGCAAGGTTGCGATTAAAAGAACTCATTTACAACATTCCAAACCGGGCGCGAACGGCGCTGGTGGCCAGCAGATAAACCTTGCGCCCATCTCGCACGCGGATGCGCTCATCAGCCACCTGCCGTGCGGGTGAGTTTTTGATCTTCTGAAAAAGTTTCGTGTAGTAGCGGTAAGCGAGGTAAACGCCGAGTTTTGCCGCGGGAGGCAACTGCTTTATGCCCTCGTAGGCGTAATCGAAATCCACTTTGATGTCGGCTTCGATGGCCTCCTTGGCGGTTTGATCAAAATGGTTATAGTCGACACCGGGGAAGTAGACGCGGCCGCGCTCCTCGTAGTCGGATTTGATGTCGCGCAGGAAATTGATTTTCTGGAAGGCGGAGCCAAGGGCACGGGCCATTGGCTTAAGGCGCTCATACTCGGCGGCATCGTCTTTGAGGAATACCTTCAGGCACATTAACCCCACCACCTCGGCCGAACCGTAGATGTAGGTTTCGTAGAGGTCGTCGTGGTAAGTCGAAAACTCAAGGTCCATCGCCATACTGTCGAGAAACGGGTCGATCAGGTCGCGGCCGATGTTGTATTCGTTGGCGACTTCCTGAAAGGCCTGCAGCACGGGATTAAGGCTAATGCCCTCCTTTAGCGCCAGGTAAGTGTCGTTACGGAATCGGGCGAGCAGGATGGCTTTGTCCTTGCTGTGGAAAGTATCGACGATTTCGTCGGCGAAGCGGACAAAGCCGTAAATGCCGTAGATCGGCGCGCGCAGATTTTTATCAAACACACGAATGCCCAGGCTAAAGCTGGTGCTGTACCGACGGGTGATCAAGGAGGCGCACTCCCGGCAAACTTCTTTATAAAGGCTTAGCATGAATCGGTTGAGGCTGAGGTAAGGTTGAAGTTAGGTCTTTTGCACCGGTATTGGCCCGGTGAATATCGCGGGCGGCTACTTCACCGGAAATGATACTAGGGGGCATGCCCGGGCCGGGCGTTGTAAGCTGCCCGGTGTACCAGAGGTTATCCAGTTTTTTACTGCGCAATTTCGGTTTTAAAAACGCCGTCTGCAGCAGCGTATTGGCCAGCCCGTAGGCGTTGCCGCGGAAGGCGTTGTAGTCCGCTTTAAATTCTTTGTGGGCAAAACCGCGCCGGTAGGTAACGTGGGGGCGAATGTCGACCCCGGTACGTACGGCAAAGCGTTCGCACATCAGGTGCCAGTAGTGCTCTCGGCGCTCTTCGGTATCGTTGAGGTCGGGGGCCAGGGGGAGCAGGAAAAAAAGATTTTCTTGCCCGGCGGGGGCAACGGAAGGGTCGGTTACCGAGGGCGCACAGACGTAGAAGAGGGGGTCGGCGGGCCAGGCCGGCTCTTCGTAAATCTCGTGGGCGTGGGCGTGAAAGTCGGCATCGAAAAAAAGCGTGTGGTGGTGCAGGCCGGGCACCTTGCGGTCCAGACCTACGTAGAAGAGCAGGCTGCTGGGGGCCATGGTGCGTTTTTGCCAGTAGGCCGCGTTGTATACGCGATCGGCGGGACGGAGTACTTCCTGTTCGAAGTGGTGGTAATCCGCTCCGCAGACGAGGATGTCGGTGAGAAAAGAATGGCCGTCAGCGGTTTTAACGGAAGTAACGCTGCCTTCTACAGTGTTCACACTTTGCACCGGCGACCCCGCATGAATCTTTACGCCCAGCCCCTCGGCGACCCGCACCATTCCCTCGATGATCTTGTGCATACCGCCGAGTGGGTACCAGGTGCCGAGTTCGAGGTCGGCGTAACTCATCAGGCTGTACAGTGCCGGGGTGTTTTCCGGGGTTGCGCCCAGGAACAGGACGGGAAACTCGAGCAGCTGCCGCAACTGCGGGTGCTTGAACAGCTTGCGGACGTAGGTAGCCATATCCGTCAGCATCTGCAATTTCAGGCTGGCTTTAACGACGCGTAGATCGGCAAAGTCCAAGATCGAGTGCCCCGGTTTGTGCACGAATTCACCTAGACCGACACGATATTTGTACTCCGCCTCGGCAAGAAATTTGCGCAGGTTGGCGGAGCTTCCGGGCTCAAGCCGTTCGAATAAAGCGTAGAGCTCATCGGTGCCGGCGGGCACGTTCATCCGGTCCTCCCGGCCAAACACGATCTCGTAACTCGGGTCGAGGCGCACCAACTCGTAATGGTCTTTTGCGGAGGAGCCGAAATCGTTGAAGAACTGCTCGAATACCTCCGGCATCCAGTACCAACTCGGGCCCATGTCGAACTGGAATCCCTCGTGACGGAAGGTACGCGCCCGACCGCCCAAACCGGGGTTTTTCTCAAGGATGCGGACTTTGTACCCTTCCCGCGCTAAGTAGCAGGCGGCCGAAAGACCGGCAAAACCAGCGCCGACGACGGTAACTTGTTGCTGCTGTGGCTGCTTTTTCATTATCGGCCTAACGGGATTGATGGTAAACTGTTGGGAAATTGGAAGATAATGGGGTATAAGTTCGGGCATTTTTTATGACACCCGCCGGTCCGGCTGCTTCTCCAACCGCCCCGCCGGACGTTCCTTCAGTCGCTTTTTTTACCGTCGCCTTCCTTTTTTACCGGAGGCTTCCCCTTCTTCTTAGGCTTTTTTCCCTGGTTGAATTTATTCATCGTGTTCTGCAGGCCGTGGGCGCAAAAGCTCAGCGCCATTTCAGCGGCAACTTTTATCAGGTCGGGCATTTTTTCCTGCTCTTCCTTCTTCCATTCCGAGAGCACGTAATCCGCCTGTTGCCCCGGGTGGAAATCACGGCCGATGCCCACGCGAAGGCGGGCGTAGTTGTTGCCGCCGGTGAGCTGATCGATGGATTTCAGGCCGTTGTGACCGGCGTCGGAACCCTTTCCGCGCAGGCGCAGAGCGGCAAAATCGAGGTGAAGATCATCAACGATCACCAGTACGTTCTCCTTGGAAATATTTTCCTTTTGCATCCAGTAGCGAACGGCCTTGCCGCTCAGGTTCATAAAAGTATCGGGCTTGAGCAGCAGCAGTTGTTTGCCCCGGTGTTTGATTCGGGCCAGGTGCCCGTGGCTGCAGTTTTCCCAATCTTCGCTCAGGTCTTCCACCACGCGAAAACCGACGTTGTGGCGGGTGTTTTCGTATTTGGGGCCGGGATTACCGAGGCCTATTACCAGAAATTTCATGGTGGGGTCTTGTTGGTCTTGTGGTTCTTCCGTCTTATGGTTTTTAGGCGCGAAGAAGTTGCGCAGCATTTTTAGCATGGGGCGAAGATACGGCGGGAACGCAGGTGCAGGGGAACGTTTTATTGTCGGCTCTTTCGCAGGATCCTCGTACACGAGAGCGAGCCGGTGTTTCGCTCTTTGCCGGGAGCCGTACGCAAAGAACGCTCGTCTGAAAAATGCCGTTAACATCAAGTTAAACACCCTCTCCCCCACCCGTCCATTAAACATCATTACCCCGCAAAACATTTACTACCCGTACGCTCGTCCGAACCGTCTTATAAAGCTTACTGCGCTACCGGCAATATTCTAAATTTGCCGGCTATGCTCATCTGCCGAATAATTACGGGTCATGATCGTGCGTTATATTGTTCGCCGTTATCGCGGCGTTAGTTTTCTCCGCCGTCACCCCACGGCAATTTTCGGTCGCCACTACTCCGGCCGTTGTACAATCGTAAGCTTATGAAATCCCGAGGCACCTTCCTCTTTTCCGCTATTTTACTGCTCCTCGTCGGTATTGCCGCCGTGCTGCCCGAATCAACCCCTCCCGGCGATAAAGAATCGGTCATCATTCAGACGATGATGCGCAACCTCGAGCGGTTCCATTATCAGCCCATGCGGATCGATGATGACTTCAGCAGCCGGGCTTACCGGCACTACCTCAACGATATGGATGGTGCTCGTCTGTTTTTTACGGAAAAAGACCTCAAAGAATTTGACGACAACAAACTGACGATCGACGACCAGATCAACGCCGGATCCTATGAATTTTTCAACCTGGTGCAAAAGCGCTGGAAGGCCAGTTTGGATAAGACCGAGCAATGGTATAAGGAGATTTTGGATCAACCCATTGAGCTTGAAAAAGGCGGTGAGTTCACCGTTCGCGACGACGAGGCCGGCTGGAGTGCCAACGATAAAACCTTGCGCCAGTACTGGGCCGATTACATCAAGCGCGACGTGATCAACCAGATCACTAACAAGCAGGAAGACTACGAGAAGGCGGTCAAGGCCCGGGCCAAACTGACCCCCGCCGAAATTGCCGAAAAGGAAAAAGAAGCCGGGGAAACACTAGCGCCCCTGGTCAAGCAGTCCGTCGCTGAAATCGAAAAGGCCGTGCGCGCCAAAACTCTGGAGCGTTACGACGGCTGGTACGAGCGCATGCGCAAATCAAAACTGAGCATCCGCCGCAGCCAGTACCTCAACGCACTGACTTCCATGTTCGACCCCCACACGACCTACTACCGGCCGAAGGATAAGGAATCCTTCGACATTCGTTTCAGCGGACGCCTCGAAGGCATCGGCGCTACGCTCCAAAATAAAAACGAGTACACCAAGGTGACCACGCTGGTCGTGGGTGGCCCCGCCTGGAAAGCAAAAGAACTGGAAGTAGACGATCTCATCATGGCCGTTCGCCAGCAGGGCGAAGAAGAAGCCGTTGACATTAAAGATATGCTCGTCGAAGACGTAGTCGGTTTCATTCGCGGCGATAAGGGAACCACCGTGTACCTGAAAATCCGCAAACCCGACGGCACCATCAAAGAGATCAGCATCGTGCGTGATGTGGTGGTGATCGACGACAACTACGCCAAGTCGCTCATCATAGCCGGTGAGGAAGAAAAGATCGGGTACATCAATCTGCCGAGTTTCTACGCTGACTTTCAGAACGAAGACGGTCGGTTTTCCGACAAGGACGTTAAGGCCGAACTCAAAAAACTGAAAACCCAGAATGTAGACGGCATCATCCTTGATTTGCGCAACAACGGCGGTGGCTCCCTCTCTTCCGTTGTGGACATGACCGGCTTTTTCATCCCCGAAGGCCCCGTCGTTCAGGTGGCCGGTCGTGGTGGTCGCAAAGAGATACTTTCCGACAAAGACCCGAGTGTTGTCTGGGATGGCCCGGTAGTGGTGCTGGTGAATCAGTACTCCGCCAGTGCCAGCGAAATACTTGCGGCCGCCCTGCAGGACTACAACCGCGCCGTGATCGTGGGCAGCACCCAGACCTTTGGCAAGGGCACCGTTCAGCGTTTTATCGATATGGACCGGACCATCCCCGGCCGCGCCGACATCAAACCACTCGGCACCGTCAAGCTCACAATGCAGAAGTTTTATCGGGTCGACGGCGGCTCCACCCAGCTCCGTGGCGTTGTTCCCGACATTATTCTGCCCGACAGTCGCTCGTTACTTAAAACGGGCGAACGTCAGCAAACCGGCCCCCTGGCATGGACGGAGATCGAGCCGGCAAAGCACCACCAGAATGTTTACCGCATCCCCTTCATGGAGACGCTACGCGAACGCTCCAACAACCGCGTAGCACAGAACCCGACCTTTCTGAAGATCCAGGAAAACGCCAAGCGCATCAAGCGTCAGCGCGACCAGAACACTTACCCACTTACGCTGTCCGCCTACAAGGCAATGGACGAGGCCAATAAGAAAGAGGCCGAGCGCTATAAGGGTATGTTCGACGGTGAGGTGAATACCGGAGTAACCAACATCGACGCCGACCTGATAATGATCGGATCAGATGAGAGTAAAGTTGCTCGTAATGATGACTTCAAGAAGGGAGTCGGTAAGGATGTTTACATTCAGGAAGCACTTAATATTCTCAAGGATATGAAAGACCTGGAGTAATACCACTGATGCCCGTTCGGCGCCTGACGTAAGGGTGTCGAGCAGTTTCTGATATTTATGCGTTAGCAAATACCGCGAGAGTTGTCCGCTCGCCCGGAAGAATTATACATTTTTCAGAAAATCACCGGAGTCTAGCTTCACTCAAGAAGGTGCATAAACAGGCATTTAAGATAATTCAATACTCTATCAATCAACTACTTATACATAATATTGCATATTTAAACTAATTCCATGACTTAAGAGTGAGGGTGTCCTTCTGTCGGTAGAGCCGGCTCCGAAGGGGAAGAACTTAGCAGTGTACCAGAACAAAATACACTGCACCATGGAATTCATTTTAGACCAACTCTCCCCCGACACCATCATCCTCATCGAGCAGGCTTACGGCAGCCTGGTGCTGTGGGTGGAAGCCGCCGCCTCGTGGACAAATGAACAACTCGCAACCATCATTACCGAGGATATCGTTTGGTAAAAACCAAGCTGTTTCCGGTCGTCCATAAACAGTAGATCTGGTGATAAGGAGTCACTGATCGAGTTGACGTTATGCGCCGGTGGTCCGTGGGGTAGCAAGGCTATAGAACCGAAAATTGGCAGTAGCTAAAGTGAAGGATTTTATCAGCCCTGCTACTGCGCGAAATACCAAGCTGAAATCCGGGAGCATGAGCGCATTCCTGCACCATTTTTCGGACCGTCAGGTTCTGCTCGCGGCACTTTTGTACACCTTGGTCCCAAGGTGGTCGAGCAAGATCTTCCAAAGTTCTTCGTAGGGAATAATTTCCAGATTTCCGGCTTGATCAACGAGGTCCGGTGTCGAGTTTCTTAATCGCTCCAGGTAGGGTTTTGCGTAACGCTGTGCTGCGACCTCGTGAAAATTTCCCTTTACGACCGACGTAAGCATTTTTATGAAGCAATTGCTTCGCAGCTGTTCGTTATTTCTCAGGTACCTGCTGCAGTACTTTTCCAGGGCTTCCACGCGGTCGATGGCTTCATCATACCGTTTAAGAATGATCAGGAACATAGTATGAACGGCCAGTATCTGAATATTCATTCCCCGCTTCTCTTTCGTAAACCCCGGCACGCTGTTGAGAAAGCGGATAAGACGAAAGCGGGTAAACCGCGGTCTCTTACCATCTTCCTTTATCTTTCCACAAATAATCAAAAAATAAAGAAAGGCATCGATGAGCTCCCAAAGCTGGCGGGCTTCGTCCGGTAATTTTTTAACGATCTGATCGCGGGTGACGCGCTTAGCCGCGGCATATGCAGCCTGATATTCATTCGTACGGATACAGAAGAATATCTCATCTTCCACAAGTTTTATCCAGTTGATGGAGCCCGGCTTAGCGTTTTGGTATAATACCGATACCACCTTCATCCCCTTTTCAAATTCGCCAAGGAAACCCAGTGCCCGCACCTGTAAGAGGCGAAACGGGAGAAGTTTGCGCGGACTATCATTCACTAGTCCTCGAATCCAGGCTTCGGCCTCGGCGGCGTATTCCACCGCAGCGGTAAAATTTCCATTCAGGTAATGCCCATAGGCAATCAGTTCGAAGTAAATAGCTGCTATCTGATGCGAGTCAGGGTTACGATGCATGATTTCCTCCACCTCACCGGCGCGCTTTATGGCAACCCGGCCGATTTCCTCCATCTGACCGATTCGGTTGTACAGGTGGTTCTTAAAATCGTATAACGCCGCCGAAGCGGATCCCAGATCGGTGAACTGAATCCGGTGCCGGGTGGTCGCCTCGGCGTAGCGGGCGTATTTTTTTCGGTCTAACGCAACCCCTAGATAGAGCCCCATCAGCATCTGGGCGGACTGGTATTGCATTTCAATGATATCTTTCTTTATCGCTACCCGGTAGATCCTTTCCAACAGGTGGACACAATTTTTATAGGCCCTGCGGGTGATCAGTATCTGAGCCGCTGCGTACTGCCGCTGCAGGGTTCTGTAAGTACTGGCGTAATCCTCATAGTTGGGCTTATCCTGCTTACCGCTGTCGAGAACGGCGTCAAGCAGTTGATTTCTCATCCTGGCTTTTAGCTTTTGGTAGGCGGGGTAACTGACACCTTTCCCCTCACCGTACACCAATTCCGCAATCTCGTCTTCATCGGCGAGGCCGGCACCGAAAGCACGGTACAACTTACCTATAATTGTACTGTTTTCCTGATCCGCCAGATGGGCTACCGCCGACGATTCTTTAGTTAATTCTATGAGTTCTTTAAGGTAACGCAAGGTTGAAATTGAAGAGGTAGGTTGTACACAAAACTCCGCTCTCCGACATATTACCGAAGAGCGGAGGGGCTATAAATATAGTCAGTACATTTTAAAACGATTGATGTACTGTCCTCAACATCAAATTCTTAGCATAAAATTTTACCAATTTAAGATCCCTCCAAAGTAGATGGCCAGTCCGGGAAATTCGTTGATAAGCACCCGGTCATAGTTCGTGGAATAAAATACTCCTTGATCATTGGCCCGGTTCTCCAGGTTCGCCAAATTCACGAATGCCAGCAGACTCAGCCCCTTCTTGATGGGAAAGCTGCGGCTGTAACCCAGGCTGACTTTTCGGTAGTTGCCCAGCCGGCTGCCGTTGACGTCAGGTCCGTATAAAGGCTGATAAGCATCGAAAGCAGGTTCGGGCATCCCACCGATCACCGGAGTGTATCGCAAGCCCGGCCGGGCGTTAACCGTCAAACTCAGGATGTCCCCTTTCGCGGAAAGGTATTGCACCCCGCCAACCAGCAAGTACGCCAGATCATCACGCGCGGGTACCCGTCCGTCGGGCAATTCAATCTGCTTATCGAGGTGGGTCAGATTAAGAAAATAGCTGAACCGGCGGGTAGGGTTACCACGTATCCCGAATTCCGCGCCCCATATGTACAAACTCCCGATCTCAGGACGGCTGATATCGATCACTCCCTGTTCACGCTTATGGTAAAGTGCCGTGGAAATGGTCAGCTTATCACTCGAGCGCCATTCGTACTCCAGCGTCCACTGGTCACTGCTCAGCAACTCAAAAGACTGTACGTTAAAGTTAGGCGTGAAATAATCGTAATACCGCCCCACCGCCGCGGATATTCGGTGACCAGGAGCGGGGTCGAACCGGAGACTCGCCTGGCGAGACCAGTAAGTTTCAACGTTTGCTACCGGAACGTTGCGGCGAACGCCGATGCCCAGCCGTAACCGGGGAGCGAACTGCCAGTCGCCATACAGTAACAATTCAGGATGATGAAGGGTGATCAGGGTATCCTGACGCAGAGCCTCATCTCCTTCCCTAAACGCAAAGAATCTCAGCGGATATCGATTCGTAAAGTCGTACCGATGGTACTCGTGTAATACGCCGGCGCGCAACGTCAGACCTTCCGAGGCGTAATAGTCAGCGTAAGCAGCGTGGTGAAGATTGGTTTCCCAGAAATCGGAGCGAATATTGCCGAAACTGTAACTCGGTGCGTTGAAGTTGCTACCGCTGTTAAACGTCAAAGCAAGTTTGTTCTTAAAATATTTGAAGTTAATTACGTTGAACCAACGTTTACCACTGGTCAGCGCAATACCCTTGTGATTGAGGAAGGGTGCTTCGATCTCACTACTCTCTACCATGGCGGAGGAGAAGATATTGAGGCTGGCAAATTTTCCGATTCCGCGGTGATAATTCAGCCCGACATTCGTATTGCTGAAATCCCTCAGGAATTTGAATCGCTCACCGTTTATGGCTTTAAAGGGAGCCGATAGTTGCTGATTGGCAAAGACCTGAAGAAAATGGTTTTCTTTTCCACCGATCTTACGGGCGGCGTATACTCCCATCGAAGCCAGGGATAAACTAACTTGTGTCTGGTCGGCAGAGAGCCGGTTAACTGAATGTACGTCCAGCAGTCCTCCGGCCGTAGCGGCACGGGAGATAGGTGGCGTGCTGGGGTAAACGTCCAGCCGGTCTACGAACTCCGGACTGAGAATGCTGAAGTAGCCAAGTCCGTTGATGGTAGAATTACGAACCGGGTTCCGGATCGGCACACCGTTGTAAAGTACACGGTTACGGCCCGCTCCACTGCCCCGTAGTACGGGATTTGCGGTTTCATCGGTAACCGTGGCACCGGGAACATTCTGCACCGCCTTGAGCGGATCGGCGGAGCTGTTCGGGCTGATGTATATATCGAGCTGCGAAAGTTGCTGGGGGGCGAAGATCATGCCCGTGGTTCGGTTGGCCGTAACGGCGATCTCGGCAATAGCGACCGCCGAGCTTTTTAATTGAATGCGGACGGGGGCGGCAGTAGAAGGAGATTCCACTGCTTCCCGGTAAGGATTGTAGCCTAAATACTCCACCACCAGGGTATCCGGGGTGAAAACAGAAGGCAGAGGCAACTCAAAATAGCCGCCGCCCTGAGTAAAGACGCCTGTTTCCGGATGTGCGGCCCAGTAGACCGCCGCTCCGAAGAGCGCCTCGCGATTGGCCGTTACCGTCCCCTTCAGGTACCCGAAATCAGCAGACTGCCCCCGGGAGGAATGGGGAGCAACTACAGATACCAGTATTACTGATAAAAAGAAAGGGATGGTAAAAGCTGCATGGATTGATTTTTGACTGCTCATAACCTGTAAAAAGTTGATGAATAACCGGGGTCCCGAAACGAATGCACCGTTCCGGGAACACGGTTATCTTCAGCTTCTACTTTTTGCCCTGGCCGGCCAGGGAATTAAGCATGTAGTTATTAGGATACTTGGCCAGTGCCTCCTTGAGCAAGCGGTCGGCGTCGGTCTTCTGCTCCGCCTTCTGGTAATGGCGGATCAGCAATTCATACGCCTGGTCCTTACCCCAGGTGGGGAGATAAGGATTGTCGAGCTTGCTGGGGGGCAGGCTGATGGCCTTCGTCAGGTAACCCTCGGCTTTCTTACCCCCACCGTACTGGGCGGGCGTGTAAAAATCAAGTGAACCGAGAACGTAGTTGGCACGCAGGTTTTCCGGGTCCAGTTTTAAAGCCGCCTCGGCTTCGTTTCCGGCTTTCTTCGAAACTCTTGCCGCTCCGAAACCGGAAGCGAACTGAATACTGAAACTACGGATGTAAGCCTGCAGGGCCAATTCTTCCGCATTCTTACCCTTAATGGATTCAAGGGTAGCGATGCCGCGTTCGGCCGCCGCGGCGCTCTTGTCCTTGTCCTGAAACTTAAGGTAGTAGATAGAGGTCTGGTAGTCGATGTAAGCCGTCCAGTAGGCAACCAGACGGACGTACTCCTTGCCCTTCACGGCCGCAACCTCAGCGCGGAGATCCGTCAGCGGGGTTACTTTTTGCTGCATGAAAGTCTGGTTGAAGGCGGTGGTGATCCGCGCCTCGACGTCTTTGAGGGCGGGGTCATCACTAACCGTCCCAACCAATTGGGTGAAAGGAGCCTGCGGCGGCGTAGCCGCGTAGCTTTCGGCACAGGAAGAGAGCTGAAGGCCGAGGAAAAGAAGGCAAAGGATAGAGAAGAATTTCATGTTAAGGATATTTAATTGTTGAGGAAAAAAGGATAATAAGCAGTTGGAAACGGCTGCTGACCGGCCGCCGGCCCGGGCGAAGTTGCGTAGTTGTTTCCCGGTCGGGATTGACCGGTTTCGTGCAAGACACCCGGTACGGGTCCGGCTAAATCAGGCGTATTCTTCAGCTGATTTGTTGTAGCAATTCAAATTTTCGTTGGTGGCCGCCCGGTCATGGCATCACTACCCCCAGCAAAAATCGGGGTGAAAGCAATACGATGACCAAGCCGATCCACAGCGTGAAGTGGAGGTACCACTCGGGTGTAAACAGGTGGCTGTTAGCATCGGCGTCATCCCCGCCCGGTTTGCCGTTACCGGCGGCCATGCGGCGCAGGATGATAAAATCAGAGAAGACCGGATTGGTTTCCAGAATCAGTTGGGCGGCAAAACCCAGGTAGATACCGGTCAGTGGGGTAAGGCCGGTAAAGAGCAGCAGCAGACCGAAAAGACTGGCCGTGCTGGCCACCCCGGCCATCAGATAAATGCGGCGTTTGCGCGCGTCGGGCGTCCAGCTTACTTCGACGTAGGGGTACGGTACCCGGCGTTCGGTCTTGAAGCCGTAGCCGATCACCCGCAGATCCATCGTCTTGGCCGAGAGGTAATGCGCGCCCTCGTGGAGGAACATCAGTACCACCACCGTAAGTCCGGCGGTAAGGAGGGTAAGTAAGCTCAGCATCAGCGGGTGATTTGTTTGCGCTTCAGTCCGTAAAGGAATACGGGCAGGGCAATGGCCGTCCAGATCAGCAGGCAGGGCCAGTTCACGGCCTCGCCCCGGGCCAGCTGCAGAACCGGCGTGAGCGGCAACCACTCCCCGATGCGGGCAACGGTGGGGTTGATCAGATCGATGGGGTAAAATGCCGGGCTCATGAAGATGGCGACGAAGTAAAGGATGTTGGCCATCCCCTTCTCCTTCTCCACCTTATCACCCAGAAAGGAAACCGCCAGGCCGAGAATGGAAAAACAGGTAAAACCCAGAGCCGTGGCTCCCAGTAGCCGCACGACCTCCCAAACGGAGGGGCGCAGGCCGAACAGGAGCACCCCGGTAAGCGTCAGCAGCAGTACTACTCCGGAGAGTACTACGTAGCGGCTCAGAAATAAACCGGCTACGTGAGCCGTCGGCATGGGCATTTGTCGTACGTAGCGGATAAAACCCGAACTGTAATAGTCTTTCACCACCGGCCCTACGGCAAACAGGCCGTCACTCAAAGCCGTCGTACCGGCAATACCGGTAAGCAGGAAAGTGTAATAAGCCATATCTCCCGGCGTACCCCAGATGAAACTGAAGACGATGAAGAGGAAGATCGGAAAAACCACCGTGAAGAACATCGCCGGTTTCAGGCGCTGAAAGATCACGTACTGGTAATATGCGGAAGTCGTTATTGCGCGAATCATGCTGCCTGGGTTTTGATCAGGTACTGGTAGGCATCCTGAAGGTTACTGTCGAGAACGGAGAAGTTGAGGGTGAGCCCGCTGATGCGGCCGATGAGCTCCTCGGTACGCGCGCCACTGAAAATGTGGTACTCGTTTTCGTGCTGTACGTAAGGCAGATCGGCGATCATTTCCGCCGGAGCCGCCGTGGTGGGGATCACCAGTTTTCGCTTACCGATACCGGAGCCTTCGGTGAAAAGCGCTTCCGGTCCGGCGGGCGTTCCCAGCAGTTCCCCCTGGTGGAGGAAAGAGATGCGGTCGGCCTGCCGGCGTGCTTCCTCCCAGTCGTGGGTAGTGAAGAGAATGGTCATGCCCGTATCCGTCAGCAGGTGCTTCCAGATGCGCTCCCGGATCAGGGGGTCAAGGTCGGCGGTGGGCTCGTCCATCAGCAGAACCTGGGGTTCGGAGACGAGGGCCAGGTAAAGGCCGACCCTTTTGCACTGCCCCTTGGAAAGTTTGCTGAACAGTTTCCCGAACAGATCCTCCAGGCCGAGCACCTCCAGCAGGTCTTCGCGAAAGCCCTCCTTCCGCCCGGTAAAGGCGGCAAAGTAGCGCAGGATCTCCTCCACCCTGAGCATCGGGAACAGGGGGATCGTATCGTTGACGATGCTGAGTCTGCGGCTCGCACCGGCCTTGCCGCCCAGCACGCTCACCGCGCCGGAGGTAGGCCGCAGTGCGCCCGTTATCAGATCGAGTAAGGTCGACTTGCCCGCCCCGTTGCCGCCCAGCAGGGCGAAAGTTTCTCCCTGATTGATGATCAGGTCTACCTCCCGGATGATCTGACGGTCGTCGGCCCGGAAGCCGGTACAATTCAGGGTAATTACTGGATGGGACATGGTGCTTTTTTTCCTAGGATGAGAATATTCTGGACCGTCTCGAACACGCCGTCGACACCAAGAAAGGTGTTCACTTCGTCGTCGCGGTAGCCACCGACCATGCAACTGCCCAGGCCGAGGCTTTCGGCGATCAGCGTCATCGCCATGGCTACGAAGCCAGACTCGTGCAGCATGAAGCGGTAGCCGCGTTCGCCGTACTTGATGTTCATGCGCTCGATCACGCCGGTCGTGATCACCACCAGGCCGCTTTCGGGCAGGGAGATGTAGGGTTCGGCGTAGATGATGTCGCGCAGCAACTCCAGGTGATTACCCGGCTTCAGGCTTTCGAGCTCGCAGGTATCGGGCCGGAAATGGTAAAGACCCTCGGGGCAGTGGCTGCGCAGGTTCACCACGTAGAGCTCGAGCGGAAAGAGGCCGCCGGGCGAGGGAACGTTGCGAAAGCCGACGTGGCCGTCCACGCCTTCGGTCTCGATCTTTTGCCGCTGGGTGACCCCGTAGGTCTGCTGTAACAGCACGGTCAGTTCGGGCAGGGATATTTTGTAGTCCGTTTCAAAATTCCGCGTGCTGCGCCGACCATTGAGCAAGGCAAAAAAATCGGCGCCCTGGGGCAAAATATTCTTGTACGGAGAGAGGTCGATCCGTTCGGCGTCCGGATAGCACTTATAGGGCTGGCTGGAGCGTTCGGTGAGGTAAGGCGAGTAAAATGCCTGGATCTTTTCACCAAGTCGCCGCTGGGAAAAACGGTTGAATTTCGAGTTCTCGTGGTAAAGCAGCGCCAGCGACTCGGCGACGTTCACTTCCCCGAAGGGCGAGGTATCCGCTTCCCGAAAGAGTTCTTTCAGATTGATCATGTTACTATATTGATGGAGGTAAAATGTGAGGTTGTAGTGGCGGGGCCGCGGGTGCAAAGGCGGAAGTTGAGGGAGCAAGGAGCAATGTCGGACATGTCCCCGGTCCCTGCCCTTTAAAATACGCTCCTTACACCTGCGCGCCGCCGCCCTTAAACTGCTACGGGAATGGATGCGGATACTTCACGAGATTATCGTAATCCCGTACGGGATAGCCCATCTTGGCCGGTGTTTCGTAGAGCCGTTTAGCGCCGTTGTAGTAGAAGGGATACCCCCCGGCAAGCTGCACGAACTGCGGGATGAAGGCCCGTACCGTAAAGAAGCCGCTCTGGCGTACGTCCGGCGTGGTAGTATCCCGAAACATCACGTTGCAGCCCACGTTCTTGATCAGTTGCAGCACGTGTTTTACCTCGTCGCGGTCGTTGCGCGGGCGGGGCTCGTACAGGTCAATGACCTTGGTGGCCGGCGCGGCGCGGTAGGGGTCAAAGACGAACTGCAGGTCCTTACGCTTGGTGTAGAAGATCGAGTGTTGCTCGAAGTTCTGCAGTTCGTTGTAGTCGTCTGAAGGCATCCAGTCTTTCTCCTGCCCCAGCAAAAAGCGGAAGTAGGGAATACCCTGGCTTATCTCCTTGATGGTTTTCTGGATCGCCTCGCCGTACGTAGGCCGGGTGGAACAACCCACAGCCACGAAGTCACCGTATTCCGCCGTGCCGAAGCAGATACCAAGTACGCTCGGGATGCCGATGTCGAAGTTGATGTCAAAAAAGTTCCACTCGTACTTACCCGGAATGTGCTCGCCCAGGTAGCTTTCCAGCTCGGGCGTGATCTCGATCTTCGGCGGCACGATGCCTTGCAGCCAGGTGGTGGTGAAGCAGTCGCGTTCGATGCTTTCGTACAGCGCCGTTAGCAGGCACTTATTCATGTCCGTGTGCGCCGCAAGTCCTGTGGAGGTGGTGTTGGTGATATAGTTATCGTCCTTACTGAAGGGCAGGTAGATGAACTGTGCCGGCACCCAGTTCTCGAGTCCCGTCGTGAGGTCGGTACACCGGAACCAATGGATCCTGAGGTCTTCGGTAAAGGGCTTGATCAGGAAGCGCTCGTCGGCGTGCTGCTTGTCGTGAAACAGGGCGTACTCCGAGGGGTGGAGGCTGGCCCCCTTGTCGGGCAATTCGAGCCAGCTGCCGAAAAAAGCATCTTTGATGTCGTAGAAAGCGGAACTGTAACGCTCCAGCGTTTCGCCAACGGTGCCGAGCAGGGCGTCGTTCTCTTCCCAGCCGCAGCCGCTGCTGCGCCCGCCGAAGTTCTCGCCGCCCAGCGCCCCGGTCTGCCCCGGCCAGATGCCGTAGCTGATCAACCGGGGATCGTTGTTGAGGCGGGAAAGCCGCATGATGTGGGAAAGTATCCCCGTTTCCGGAGAGACCATGCGCGCCACCTGCAGGTGGTTGGTATTAATGGTATCCATGATGGTGAGGGGTTATTTATTTAAGGGTGACGGCTTCGAGCCAGGGGGCGAGGTTGTGGCGAACGGCGGGGTTACAACTCTCGCAGTACGGCACCTTGAGCAAGTGGTGTTTGGTCATTTTGTAGCTGAACAGATCGATGAGCAGCATCGCCTTCCATGTTTCCGGTACGGACCATTCTGCGAGGTATTTGCTCACTTCCAGGAAGACGTAGTTGAGGGTCAGATCAATCAGGATGCCGTTGTCGATGAACTGGTCGGGCGCACCGTTCCGGTTGTTTTCAATCAGGTGGTCGCGGTACACCTTATTGAAGGCGATGGCGTCGTCCTGGCTGGCGCGGCGGCGGCGCAGGCATTCGTAGCAGCCGGTTTCCCGGGCGTAAAAAAGAGGGCCGATGTTGAGTTCGGTGCCCTCGATGCCCCCCACGAGAAGCCAGGGCTTATCCAGCCGGATGGCGATGTCGTTGATCAGCTTCAGCAGGTTGGGGCTGTACTCGTATCCGTCGACGATGACGAAGTCGGCGGCGGCCATGCCCGTCTCGATGGCCTCGAAGTCGGCTTTATCGCGGTTCAGGTGGGTCACTTTTTTATACCCTTCGCGGCTGGCTTTTTCCAGGAACGGCTTACCGAGCAGGTCGCCCCCGATGAAGAGCACCGATTTTTCGAAGCGGGCGAGGTGATTGGTCGATTCAGCCGAGGTGCCGTCGTCGCCAAAGGCCAGCGTAGCCACTTCGCGAGGCAGCAACTCGTATTCTTTTAGTTCGGAGAGAACGTCCAGCACCTTGGCTTTGTCATACTGGTCCGTCAGCTGCTTGTACACGTTCTGGTACGTAGTGGATTGGTTTTGTACCAGGGTACAGAAGAGGTGAAATAGTTCTTTTTTCTCGGGTTCATCAAAACTGATGAGGTATACATTGGATTTGGTGCGGACCTGAAAAACGTCGTTCACGTCGTCTTTGATGACGTCAAAACTGGTAATGTCGTACATGATGTTGAGGATTTGTCCGGGAGGATGTAAAGAAGGGGGAAAAGGGCCCCGCCGCCGGTAGGGGAGACGGGGCGCTAAAAGAGATCAGGTAAGGAGTTTAGGGCTCCGAATCCTGATCTTAGGCGAGGTTCAGCGTCCAGCAGCAAGAGCAGGAACAGGAACAACAGTTGGAGCAGCAACCGGCGGCTACGATGGATTTGCCGATCTCTTTGCCTTTAAGGAGTTTTTTAATACGCATGGTATAGGAATTAATGGATGATGCCTACTCTGTTCGAAGCCGGGGATTTTCAGCGTACCTCCCCTCGGCGAGACCGTCGCCCCGTCGTCGAAACCAGGCGGCGAGGTATACTTCCTCCTGATTACGTTGTAAAGGTGGGGGTGCTGCCGGGCGGAAAGAGAGACAGGATTTAGCCATCAGTCTTACCATGAAATTCTAATTTATTGATCAGCCAAAATCCCAAACTATTGACTATCAGCATCTTAAAAACCAACAAAGGGACACACTAGCAACCAGAAACCAGTATAATTTATCCGCCCGCAGGAACTGACCTTACTGTTTCTTACGAATTTGCCCGCAGTTTCATCTCGGAGTGCCTCCGGGAAAGCCAGAACCTGCATACCAAACAAAATCCCCCCTCCAGATTAACTGGAAGGGGGATTATGGGAAAAACCAAATAGCGTTTTGGCCGGCTATGCTACCGGGCGTAGATATTACAGATGTTTCTCACTTCGCCGGCGGAAAAGGCGCGGTTGTAGATGCGCATTTCGTCGAGCAGCCCTTTGAAGTTGTAAGTAATGCGATTGCGCTGAAAATAATGAGGGTTGTTGCCGCTGAAGGTACCGATGTACCAGGGGTGGTTCATGTCCAGGAGCCGGTCACTAACGTTCGCACGGCGAGTGACGAAACGGTTGTCCATCTCTTCCCCGTCAACATAAGTTGTTATTTCGCGGCCGGCGCGTACGAAGGTTACGCAGCGCCAGGCCCCCTTCACTTTACACTTGATCGCCTGCTCGGCGGATTCCCTGCTCGTGCCCCGGTAAGGCAGGAGAAAGTTGTGAAACTCCTCGACCCTGCCCGGATTTTGATCCAAAAGCATGGAAAATCCCGGCTGAATAAACTCCCGGCCCGTTCGATGACAGGAATGCCCGTTAAATATGTAGCTCCGTACCGTACCGTGGGTGTTGGCATTTTCCGCAGGGAATTCTCGCAACAGCATCCAGGTATTGATGGTGAAGTCGCCAATCAGCGGCAATTGCTCTTCTGGTATTATCTCGAAAAAAGTGGTTTTACCGTCGAAGGCGGCGGCTTTACCCATGATGCCGGGCTCATACTTGATGTTCCCGAACGGAGCGGCGTCGAGGCCATTACCGCTCAGGTCCTGCCCGTTGCCCTCAAAAGGGTAATAGGCGATCAGCCCGGAAGATTGAGCGGTCAGGGAGAGAGCAAATAAGGTCATTACGAGACAGGAAAATATTCGCATAACGGTGTTTCGGATGGTGTTTATTACACCATAAAGATAGGAACTCGGTGGCTTAAGTCGCTTTAACGGCCCGCAGTGCCTGCTCCACGTGTCGCCAGTTGTGGTACACCACCACGCGCAGGGTATCGCCCAGGCGCAGGCGCAGCAGGTTCGTCAGGCTCGTGCCGGTGGTGGTTTTGGTGAGGTCGACGTGGGCGGCGAGGGCGAGTAGTTCCAGCGTTTCTTCCTGCGAACGGAGGAAGTCGGCCAGGGTGGTTTCCGTGACCAGTTCGGCGTGTTTGGCGGGGTTGGCGTTTCCGGGCGCGCTGATCTTGCGCATCCTTTCTCCGGGCTTCATGCCGGCGGCAAACTTATTGCCGAGCCAGGAGGAGGTGAAGGTGGCGGTGTTTCCCCGGTGCTTCGTCGTGGCCATCCGTTGCCGCATTTCCGGCAAGTAATAAGCGCTGTATTTGTTGAGGTGAGCAAGACATTCCAGGGCGTTCCAGCTTTCGGGGCGCGGCCGCCGGTGCAGTGCGGAAGAAGGTAGAGCGAGGAAGGTTTCAGCAATGCGAAGGTTTTCACGGGTGCGCTCGGCAAGGGTCTGGAGAAGGTTGGTGGCGCTGCGGGGAGTCATTAGCTTGTTTGTTAAATTTGAGCCAAAGGTCGGGTCCTGAAAGTGCGTGGTTCTTGATCTGACGCAAGGTTTTTTCAACCGGAGCTTAGTGATAAGCAGTGAGTAACCAAATCCACAAAGCAAAAAGCCCCGGCACCGCTATCAGGATCCCCGCAATGGCGAAGCCGGTGTACGAAGGCACGTACAGGTGAGACGTTGGCCGTGCTATGTCGGCATTTTCCCGCAGGTAAGCGATTTCGAGCTGATCGCCCTCGTTGTAGTACTGCAAGCCACTATTATCGAAGGTAAGGGAGCGGGTGAAGCCGTTATGACAAACGTACTCGACCGTATAAAGATGTCGGGCCCACCGGCCCTTACGCTCGAAGGGCACTGCTGCAAATTCTTTTACTCCCCACCGCGCATGCACATTGGTGATACGCCCCGTGGCGCGCAGGCCCGACGCGTCAATACGCTTTGCCCTGCGGTAATGCCAAAGTCCGACAAGGAAGGGGATGATCGCCAACACCAGCGTAACTCCCTGAACCACCAGGAAGAGGTCAAGCAGACTATTTTGTCTCATACCGGTAAGCTAAGGGCACGCAAACTAGTGTCAACAATGACGTCGACGAATAATATCGGATTAACGACGAACACGCGACAGCGTCTCCGGCGTCATCCGCAAGTAGTTGGCAATGTACTTGGCGGGGATTTCCTGAAAGAGGCGGGGGCTGCGGGCCAAGACCCTCCGGTACCGTTCGGCGGGGTCGTTGGTGAGCAGGTCGATCTCGCGCTCGAGTTGGCCGGTAATCATCCAACTGAGGGTTTGTTGCCAGAGAGCGGACAGGTCGGGATTGCCCCGTACGTGTTCTTCGTATACATTTTTCCGGACAACCCGTATCCGGCTTTTCCGCAGCGCAGCGGCGTACAGGATGGTCGGGCCGCCGGAGAAGAATGTATCCAGCGCCGTAAGAAAATCTCCCTGGTAACCGAAACGGATGACCTGTTCCTCGCCGCCGTTGACGAGTACGTAGGAGCGCAGGGTGCCGGCTTCGACGTAGTAGACGTCGGTGTTCGTGTCGCCGGCGAAGTGCAGATGATCGCCGCGTTTGAGGTCCAGGGTTTCGTGCCAGAGCCCACGTTGGGTTAAGTAATCGTGGAGGGGTTGGAGGGGGGAGGGCATAGTGCAAAATTACGACCAGTTCAAAAAAAGATGAGCTCCGGCAAACAACAGCAGGACGATTATCCAGATGAATTCACTCCCGTATATCTCCGAGGCCTGATCGGACTTGGCCATTTCAGGTTTTCCGGGAGGATGCATCGGATTGACCGGCATCGCTTTCACCCTGTTTATGGAATCCTCCGGCGCCCAACGTCCTTACCCCGAAAACATCGTACCAATAAAAACACCTCAAGTTGTAACGGGTACATATTTCTCTTCATAAACCAGTAAACCGGGAGACCTGACCCCGGGGCTACATTCCACCAAGGCACCCGACAAATGCCTTATAACCAACACGCACATGCTTTTAATTCCCATCACCCTCGTCGCCACCATCCTCGTTTTTTTCACTACCCCACTCGGCAACGTCTTCCGCCGCGACTATGAGGTCCGCAACTCCTTTCTTGAAAGTATGATCAAAGATCTTGGATAAGCCCGGTCTCGATTCTTCCGGAGAAAAATACCTCTGCTGCTTCGCTTACCGCAAGCTCCTGATTATCTCCGGCCGGCAATTATACCGCAGTAAATTTTACTTATCAACCAAAGGCCATGTTCAAACCAAACCAACTTTTTAACCCGGCCACCACCGCCGAACGCACGCATTACTTCAGCAACGGCGGCGTAAACAACCGCGTGGTGGCTTTTCCCGGCCCCACCAATGCGCCGTTACTCGTCTTCGTCGCCAACTGGCGGGCCAAACTCAAACACTGGCGGGCGTTCATCGAGGTTCTTCAGCAAAACCACCGCATCCTTTACTTCGAAACCCGCGAGAAAGAAGTCACGCAGTACCTCACCGACAAGCCCGACCTCTCGGTCAATGCTATGGTCAGTGACCTCCACAATTTCCTGAACCGGATCGAGCGTCCCTACCACCTGCTGGGCGTGTCCGTCGGCACGTCCCTCATCATGCGGGCCTGGCAACAACTGCGGCAAAAGCCAAAATCCCTCGTGCTCCTCTGCCCCGTGCTTAAGGTGCGGATGCCGGCCTACTTCCGCGTTTTTCCCTTCATCAACATCACTACTTTCACCAGGTTCGCGCCGCTAGTGTACCGCCTGATGAGTATTTCGCCCAGTCTTAAATCGGTACGGTCTACCCTGCACCGGGCGATGACGGAACAAAACTTCACCGCCCTCGCCGTGATGAAAGAATCGGTACAGCATCTTTTACGGATGCCCGATCCCCTCGCGGCGGGAAACTGCCGGCCCAAAGGGCGCACCCTGGTAGTCCGTTCCTTGCGGGACCCGATCCACACCGCAGGCGATGCCAACAGGGTAATGGACAGACTGGGCATCAAGCATTCCTTCACCTGTAACGACTTCCGTTCCGTACATGCGGCCGCGACCGCAAAGCGTCTGCTCCCTTTTTTAGGGGTGGCGGGGTAAACACGGTTTAAACCGACCGTGCGGGGCAACTTCCCCAACGGAGTGGCGGACTGCCCAAAAATCGATTTAAATCCTTTGTTCTCCGAAATAGCAATTATCATTTGTCGCTGCTTATTTGCCCGGCCCGCTGGTCGGACAAACGAGTATCGACCCACAAATCGATGCTACGGAGAACGCATATAGTTCGATGACCCGTTTGCAGGGTTCCCTGTCACGTTCCGACGTGATAGGGTCTTTGCGTTACCGAACCCTTACCGCTCCGGTAAGCGCGCTGAGGCCGACAAAAAATAAAATCCCCCCGAACAAGCCGAGCAGCAACGGCAGACCGTGCATCCGCCAAAAGGTGTTGACGCGGCCCAGGTCCGGTTTGGTGGGTTGATACAGCAGTTGTACCCGCACGCCGAAGCCGTAAGAAGATCCGCCGGGGCTGCGGAGGCGTTCGTCGATAATACTGGGATCAGAAAGGATAAATACGGAGATTAGAAACTATCCTAAATACTGCATATATGGCCGCGAGCGGAAGTATCTCCAAAAGTGTAAACGATAATTTAGCTCTGCGTCGGGGTCGCCGGACCCTCTTCGAGCGGCCCCGGGGCAGCGTGGCTCGGGAAGACTTGCCCAAGATCGGGGAGGTCGTGACGGCGCAGGTCCGCAACCGGTTCCGGAAGCAACTGGAACGCGAAAAAAGAGCGGAACGGCGTAAGTGGTGGTGGGCGTCGGTAGCAGGTCTTATCGTTCTGATACCCTTGTTTTATTTGCTTGATGAACTGATGCAGTTACTGGACTTCTGGCCCTGAAGAATTTTAGCGCTCCCTAAACAATGATACCGTATTCGGTTAATAAACCGGGCAACCCTTCCACCGAAAACCTGGCTCCTTTCAGCCGGTTTTCCTCCGGTGAGAAGCGGTAGTTGACGGCTTCACGGAAGTCCGCGCCGCGCAGGTCGGTCCGCTCGAAGATTGCCCGGTTCAGGTCGCAGCCGTCGAAGGAGGCTTTTTGCAGGTCGGCGTTACTGAAGTCGGTTTCCAGCAGCTGACACTCCTTGAATTCGGTGCCCTTCAGATTCCAGCCATGAAACGTAGCCAGTTCCAGGCTGCAACCGTGAAAGGTGACGCGGAAAAGAAAATCGCGGCATTCTTCAAAGCGGAGGCCGAGCAATTTACAGCGTTTAAAAGTTACGGTCTTAAGGGCCGCTTCGTGGAGTTTTGCGTTGGTCAGATCGCAGTCGGTAAAGGTACAGTCGGAAAAAATGCGGCCGGTCAGGTCGGCGTTGGCGAGCCGGCAATTGCTGAAGATACAGTGATCGTATTCGCCGGGGTCTACTGCGGTAAGCGTGGTGAAGCGTTGGTCTTCCCGATAATTCTTGCTCATACTTGATGGTTGGTAACGAATTGTCGTTCTTTCCTTTCGTATTCCATCTTCTACAGAAAATACGTCACCGCCAGTTCGTACCCCCGCAGTCCGAACCCTACGATCACCCCTTCCGCTACCGGCGAAACGTAGCTGTGGTGGCGAAAAGCTTCCCGTTTGTGTACGTTGCTGATGTGTACCTCGATCACCGGGGTCTCGATACCGGAGATGGCGTCGGCGATGGCAACGCTCGTGTGGGTGAGGGCACCGGCATTGAGGATGATGCCGTCGTAGTCGAAGCCGACCTCGTGGAGCTTATCCAGTACGTAGCCTTCGTGGTTGCTCTGAAAATACTCCAGCGTCACGTCATCGTCTGCAAACTTACCCTTCAGGTGCAGCATGAAGTCTTCAAAGGTATCTTCGCCGTAGATCTCCGGCTCGCGCTTGCCGAGCAGGTTCAGATTGGGGCCGTTGATGATGATTAGTCGGAGCATGATTCGGTAGTTTTGTAGTGAGGCTGTCCTGCCGCAGGTGACAGCCCCAAGCAGGTATTAAATGGCTACCGCACGTGGCAGGCACGACCAACAAAGCAACACTTTCGACTGCTTTTTAAATTAGCGTAGCTTTGTGGTCGGGTATTCAGCAGCTCGTTTGCCACCTCTAACAAGCGTCAACAGCAGGACACCTTTCCGCTGCGGTAGTACCACATTATCACAAAATTACATCACCAAACCACTTGGTAGCTAAGTTCTTCCGCAACGCCCTCCTGCAAGTCTCCCTCAACCTGGCGGTCAAGGGCGTCTACCTCTTCGCCGTGGAACGGGTGGTGCAGAACGTACTGCCCGCGGGCGATTACGGGCTCTACTTCGCGCTGCTGGGCCTGGGAATGTTGCTTCAGGTGGTGGCGGATTTCGGCTTACAACTCTTCAACAGCCGGGTACTGGCCGGACACCGGCATTTACTGGCCAAGTATTTTCCGTATTTCGTGGGGCTGAAGATCCTGCTCGGCACCGCCTTCATCGTCCTGCTGCTGGCCGTCGGCATTCTGCTGGGGTACCGGAGCGAGGCGCTCTACCTGCTGTTGCTGGCCGGCGGGAGCCAGTTTTTCAACAGCGTGGTGTTGTACCTGCGGTCGAACCTCTCCGGGCTGGGCAAGTACGCGACCGACGGCTGGTTCAGCATTCTGGATAAAAGCCTGATGATCGTGACGGTTGGGGGCTTGCTGCTGTTTGCACCGGAGAAGCTGACGATTCTGCGCTTCGCGGGCTTACAGCTGGCCAGCTGGGCCGTCACGGCGTTTGCGCTGGTGGCGGTACTCAACGACCGGTTGCCCCGCAAACTGCCGCGCTTCAAAAAAGCCACCTTTGCCCTGCTGCTGCGGGGCGGTGCTCCCTACGCCCTGGCCGTTTTCCTGGCCACGGCTTACACCCGCACCGACGCCATCATGATCGAACGGTTACTGCCGGACGGAGCCGACGCAGCCGGCCATTACGCGGCCGGGTACCGCCTGCTCGATGCGCTGAACATGATCGGTTGGCTGCTGGCCGGGCTGCTCATCCCGATGTACGCGCGACTGCACGCGCAGAAGGAAGACCTGGTGCCGCTGCTTACGTTCAGCGTGCAGTTGCTGCTGGCCGGAGCCGTGTGTGCGGCGGTACCCCTGGCGTTCTACAGCCAGCAGGTCGTTGCCTTGCTCTACGACTTTGCCGACGGGCGCACGGGGCAGATCCTCTTTTTTCTGGCGTTCAGTTTCGTGGCGCAGTGCCTCAACTATGCCTACGGAGCGTTGCTTAGCGCAACGGGTTTCATCGGGCGAATGAACAAGATTTATGCCGTCGGAATCGTACTTAACCTGGGGGGCAACTGGGTGGTGTTGCCGTACTACGGAGCGCCCGGGGCGGCGGCCGTTACGCTCGTCACCCAGGGGTTCATTGCGGTGGCGCAGGCCGTGCTGGCGCACCGGTGGCTGGCGTTACCCGCGGGGAGCATCGCCTGGGGGAAGCTACTGCTCTTTTCAACCGTTTTTGCATCCTGCGGCCTCGCCCTGATGCTGCTCCGGACACCATTCATCGGCGGATGTCTGCTGCTGGTCGGAGGAGGTTTATGCGTTGCCACTGCCAGCGGACTGATCGATATTCGCCGCCTTTTCGAGCTTCCGGAGATCAGGTAACGGATTATTCTGGCGGGGACGCAGGTGCAAAGTAATGAACCAAAAAAGCAAGGCTTTACGGTATTCCGAAAAAGTTTTGAATGCTTTCATTTTCAGTCATTTAACACGATTTTAAGCGCTGCGGCATTCGGCACTTAACCCAAAGCTTTGCGACCGCTGCTACCGACTTCCTAAACCAACTTCCACCCGAGCCGTTATTCCCTTATGCACGTACAAAAGCACTTCGGCAAACAGGGCATCCTTCTCGTCAACCTCGGCACCCCGGACGCCCCGACCCCCAGGGCGGTAAACCGCTACCTCAGCCAGTTTCTGACGGATCCCCGCGTGATCGACAACCTGCCGGGCGTCAGCCAGCAGGTGCTCGTTCGGGGCATCATCGCCCCCATTCGTTCCGGCATCGTCAATCCCTTCAGGGCCGGTGGCTCCACGAAGCTGTACCAGGAATTGTGGACCGAAAACGGAAGCCCGCTCAAGTACTACGGCGAACTACTGACCAAAGCCGTTGCGGAACAGATGGGGGATGATTTCATCGTCCGCCTGGCCATGCGCTACCAAAACCCCAGCATCGAGGCGGCCGTCGAAGAGCTGTTGGCTGAAGACGTAAGCTCCATTACGGTTTTACCGCTCTTTCCGCACTATGCCAGCGCCTCTACGGGAAGCGTACACGAAGAAGTGATGCGCCTGATCAGTAAAGAGCAGGTGATTCCCAACCTGAACCTGATCAACAGCTTTTATGACCACCCCAAACTGATCGAGATCTTTGCGGACAACGCCCGCAGCTTCGGTGATCTGGACCAGTGGGACCACGTCCTTTTCAGCTACCACGGTCTGCCCCAGCGACACCTCAAAAAAGGAGACCGCAGCGGCTGCCATTGCTACGCCGACGGCACCAACAGCTGTTGTAGCAGTATTCAAAAAGTCAATCAGTTCTGCTACAGTGCGCAGTGCCATGCGACTACCCGGGCGCTGGTGGCCGAGCTGGGCCTTAAAGAGGGTACGTACTCCACCTCCTTCCAGAGCCGGCTCGGCTTCGACGAATGGGCCAAGCCCTACACCATCGAAGTACTGGAAGACCTGGCGAAGAATAAAGGCGTGAAACGAATGCTCTGCTTCAGCCCGGCCTTTGTCTCTGATTGCCTGGAAACCACCATCGAGATCAGCGTGGAATACCAGGAAGAATTCGTTGAATGGGGCGGAGAACACATCCAGCTCGTACCTTCCCTCAACGATGATCCCCGGTGGATTGCGGCCGTTGTTGCTATGTTGCAGGAAGAAACCGGCGTAGCCAAACCCGTGAGCGTTTGATTCGATGTGGTCTTACCACGGCTAAAGACGTAGCCCGAAACATGAAGCCCTTCGAGCGATCAGCATGACCGCCGTTGTCCGGATCAGCTAAAACGGAACACCACGACCTACCATGGCCACGCATATGTCTCAGCCGCACCAGTATTTTGTAACGGGCATCCACACCGACGCAGGAAAAACCGTAACCTCCGCCTTCCTTCAGTTGGCCCTCGACGCTGATTACTGGAAACCCATCCAGGCCGGCGACCTCGACTTCGGCGACACCGACCGGGTAAAAGCCTGGACCGGTTCGCCCACCCACCGTTTTCATCCCGTTCGTCATGAGCTGAATACCCCCGCAAGCCCTCACTATGCCGCCAAAATAGACGGTGTGAGTATCCGCCTGCAAGATTTCACCCTTCCGGATACAGACGGCCGTCCGCTGATTGTAGAGGGGGCCGGTGGTCTCCTCGTCCCCATCAACGACCGGGAAACGGTCGCGGACCTGATCGTTGAGCTGGGCCTGCCCGTCATCCTGGTTTCCCGGCATTACCTCGGCAGCATCAACCATACCCTGCTGAGTATCGGCTACCTGCGTCAACGGAGCATACCCATCGCGGGCCTGATCTATTCGGGCGGAGAAAGTCCGGAAACGGTTCGGATCGTGGGGGAGCAAACGGGGATCTGGCCTTTGGTGGAGTTGCCGGAGTTGGAAGATGTGAACGCCTTAACGATGGCCGCACTGGTGGAAGACCTGAAGCCAAACCTGAAACTTTAAGGCTGTAGGGTTGTACCCACTCCCCGAGAGATTTTGGACACCACCCCCCGGCCTTGGTTTTTGTCGGACAACCACCTAACGCAGCCCGGACCCGATAAAACTGAACCGGCACCGGATCACTTTGTTACCCGTACACAAAAAAAAGTAAAAATGAGTGACTTCAAAAAAGCATACATCGCCGGCGGCTGTTTCTGGGGAATGGAAGAATTATTCCGCGTACGCCCCGGTGTAGTCGACACCGAAGTAGGCTACATCGGCGGCGAAAACGATAACCCGACCTACCGCAATCACCCCGGCCACGCCGAGGGCATCGAGCTTACTTACGACCCGAATAAGACTTCGTTCAAACGCTTGCTAGACTATTTCTTCCGCATTCATAACCCCACCACCGTCGACCGGCAGGGCAACGACCGGGGATCGAGTTACCGCTCCGCCATCTTTTTCCAGAACGAGGAAGAAAAGAAGACCGCCGAGGAAGTGATCGAGATCGTCAACGCCTCCGGCAAGTGGGAGGCCGACGCCGTGACCACGCTGGAACCCGCCTCCACCTTCTGGCCCGCCGAGCCGGACCACCAGGATTATTTGCAGCTGCGGCCGAACGGCTACACCTGCCACTTTGAGCGGTTTAGTGAGCCGTTCGTTTAGTTTAAGGAGTTTACGACCCGAGTATGCTCAGGGTGCAACCGCTTAACCTCAATGTTACCCTTCCTCGCCTTTCTCTTTGGCTAAAAACGTTACTAAATCCCGAATCTCCCGTCGCGAGAGTTTCCCTTCAGCACTAGGCATGCTGGAGGGCAGGGTCTCCTCCTCCGCAATGTCGGCGTAGGGAATGGTCTTAGTGTCCGTCTTACCCACCTTCAGTTTCAGGTACTCAGGCGTACGTTCCAGGACTACCCCCGACATTGCCGTCTCGTCCGCGTCGTTGAGGGTGACGAGCACGGTTTCGTGGCCTAAAGCAAGGGCCGCGCTGGGGCGGATGATGGACGTCAGAATTTCGCGGGGAGCAAGGCGCTCGCCTACCCCGGAGAGGTTCGGGCCCACGTTGCCGCCGTACTCGAAGATGGCGTGGCAGCGGGTACACTGGGCGGTAGAGTTCCGGTAAAAGACATCCTGCCCGGCTGCGTAGCTACCGCCCGCGAGGGCGGAGGCGAAGAGGCCGAGGTCATCCGTCCCCAGCAATTCGTCTTCATAATTTTTCAACTGTTGACGGAGGACGTCGTCGCCGGTCTTAGACTCCACGGCTTCGATCAGGTCGAGGTGGAGGGCGGCGGGTAGTTTGCCGCCCCGCATTCGGGCAATAAGATCCTCCAGGTAGGCGGCGGCGCTGGCTGCTTTTAGCTGGCCGAGACCTCTGATCGCCGCCTGTCCTTCCCGGGCGCCCCCCCCGTCAATAATTTCCCGATAGAGACCTACGGCTTTTTCCGGATCGATCTTCGATTTGGGCAACAGGGACAATGCCTGGGAACGAACGGAATTGTCCTTATCGCCCATTGCCGTGCGGAGCAAATTTTCCAGATCAGGAGCTTCCAGCCGGTCGAGGGCGATCAGGGCGGCGGCGCGGTTCTGTGGCGTTTTAGATTTGCTGAGCAGGCCGATCAGTTGATCGGTGACGCCTTCCACCCGCAAGCCGGCAGCGACCTCGATGGCAGCCTGCCGGACCATGCCGTCGGTATGGGCCAGGAGGGCCGGGAGGGTCTTACCCATCTCTTCCTTGACGTAAGCATCGTTTTTACTCCGCTGGCCCCGGTAGCGGCCATCAACCCGGTCGAAAAGGGAAGGGCTGGCCCAGTGGGCCAGGGTAGCCAGGGCCTCGGCGCGCATCGCTTCCGGATTCGCGTCGTTGGTGGCGTAGGTGATCAGGTTGTCCACCGCACGATTGTTGCCGACGTTGAGGTTAGCACTGATGAGACGGCGGATGAGGGGTTCGCCGGCCCATGGCCGTTCGTTGAGGATTTGGGCGAGAGGCGACATGGCTCCGGGAATGGTGTAGTCGTCGGTGATGGCACGGGCGGCTTCGGTGACGATGTATTCGTCCTCGACATTCAGGAAAGCTTTCACTTCTTCGGATTCCATCCGGCGCAGGGCGACGACGCCAATGGCCTTCATGTTGCGGGTATCGTCTCCGGCGAGGTTGCGCATGGCGAGGGCATCGCCAATGCGCCCCAGGGCAACCATGCCACCGTGCCGCAGCCAGGTGTCTTTACCGTCGTCTTCACGCAGCATCGCCAGGATGGGTTGCAGGGCGGCCTGATTCTCGGTGCGGCCGAGGGCTTCCATGGCGAAGAAGCGGACGCGGGTCGAAGGATGGCCGAGCAGGCCGACGAGGGTTTCGCCGGCAGCGGCATAGCGAAGATCGCCGATCATTTTAGCGGTCTGGGCGATGATCTCCTCGTCGGCGTCGAGGAGCAGACTTTCCAGGGCGTCACCACCATCATACCCCCGGCGCATCATCATGGCCATCCCCCAGATTGAATGGATTCGGGCCAGTTGGTTTTTCGAAGCACCGGCGATCTTCCGGAACCCGGCAAAGCCGTCTTCATCCCGCTCGGCCAGTTCGAACTGGGCCTTGTAGCGAAGGCGCTGATCCTGATGACCGAGGAGTTCGGCCAGTTGCTGGTCCTTCATACTGCCGTAATCGGCAACGAGCAGGGCCTTCACCTTGCTCCTTAATTCCATCTCCGCACCTGCGGCCGCACCCATATCGAGCTTCCACATCCGGCCTTCATCTTTGGTGTTCCAGCCGTTGATCCAGTCACCGATGTACAGGGCGCCTTCCGGTCCGAAATCGAGACCCGTCGGCAGTAGCCCCTTTACGACTTCTTCCGATGACTTCAGGGCAAAACCCGCCCCGTCGGGCGTCATTTGAAAAGCGTGAACCGGAGAATTATTGGGAGAGCCCCTGAACTCCGCCACGAAAAAGTGATCGTAATATTTCGGGCTCAACGCCGTGCCGGGGTTATACACTAAGCCCGTGGGACCGTTGACGAACTGAGCGATGGCGGGCAAGAAGTAAGCCGCCTGTTCGGAATCCGCCTGCTCCGAACCGCGGGTTTCGTAGCGGGTTTTGTACATCTCTTCGTCCATCCAGACTTTGTACGCATTGTTCTTGGGGTCGGTATATTTTCCGAACTGCCAGTTGATCCGCCAGCCCGTATCGGACCCGTCGATGAGGTAAGTCAGGCGCTCCCGCTCCCCGGCGTGGTCGCCGTCGTTGTCGACCGTGATCAGATTGCCGTATTTATCCCAGGCAAACTCGTGGGTGTTGCGCACGCCGTGGGCAAAGACCTCAAAGTTGGAGCCGTCGGGATCGCAACGAACGACGACGCCCCGGTTGATGTTTTTATGGTGCTTCCCGGTTTTGTCCGTCACGTTGGAGCCGATGTCGCCGATGCCCCACCAGATACGGCCCTGGGGTCCGACGGTGACCCCGCTCATCCCGTGGCCGCTAAAGCCGATGTGCACGGCGTAGCCGTGGCTCAGCGATTCGGTGCGATCGGCGATGCCGTCGCTATTGTCGTCGCCGGTTTTCCACAGGTCGGGCCCGACGGCGATGTAGACCTCGCCGTCGTGGAATTCAATGCCGTTGGCCACATCGGTGATCTCTTCGCCGAAGTCGGCCAGATAGCGCTGGGTGCGGTCGGCCACGCCGTCGCCGTTTTCATCGGTAACGAACCAGACGTTCTCTTTTTCCACGGTGAGGTCGCGCCAGTCGAGTACGCCGTCTTTGTTCAGGTCTTTGAGGTGTTTTTCTGATTCCTCGGAACCTTCGGTGAAGGTCTCGCGCAGAAATTTGCGGCGGTCTTCCACCGACTCGAAACTCAGGGAGGCCGTCATCCAGTTGCGGTAACCCCGGATGTCGAATTCAGAACTGGTTTGCCGGGAGGCACGGGTGTAAAAGATGCGGCCGTCGGGCGCAACGCTGATGGCGACGGGATCCTGAATCAGGGAATCGGCCGCCCAGACGGAGAGGTCGAACCCGACGGCAACCTCGATGTTGGCCTCCTTGCGGATGCGTTCGGCATCGCGCACGGCGGCGGCGGGATCGATGGAAATGACTTTAGGCTCGTATTTATTGATTACTTCGGGCGCACAGGCGTAGAGGATGGCGGCGAGTACGATCAAGAATAGTGATGGACGGAGTATTGACTTGGGCATGTGGATCGAAGCTTTGGATTTGTGGTGGAAGGTAGCTTTTTTTCGCGTTTGTTGCTCAGCCTTTAGGCGCCGGTATCTATTACATCCAACAACGGCTCTCCCTGCCGGAGGATTCCTTTTGAGGGTAAAAGAAAAAAACCCTTTGGTTGTGTCCCCGGCCGTTACGGGGCGGTACAAGCTATCGTCTTGCGACTCATTCAGTGCTACCAAGCCAGGCGGGATGGTTAAAGCGCTGTCTTAATAGTTGAGTCACTCAGTTAGTGGGAGGCACCGAGTAGTGTGCAGAGCTTTTGGACCGGTAGTTGATTATTAAGGTCTAATATGGCCGCGCAAACAGTCAAAAGCCGAAAATCAGCGGCACCAATAATGTAGTCACCACCCAGCAAATCAGGTTCAGGGGTGTACCCACCCGCGTGAAATCAAAGAATTTATAGCGTCCGGCGCTGTACACCATTGTATTGGTTTGATAGCCAATCGGCGTCATGAAGCTGGCTGAGGCAGCGATGGCCACCGTCACCAACAGCGGCATAGGATCGAGCCCGAGTTGCTGCGCGGCGGCAATGGCAACCGGGGCCAGCAGCGCGGCCGTAGCGTTGTTACTCATCACCTCCGTAAGTACATTGGTAACGAAGTAGAGCAGGGCGATCAGGGCGTAAACGCCGAGGGAGCTGACGGAGCCGGTCAGCAAGCCGGCCACGTCGGCGTCGAGGCCGCTGTTCGTCATGGCTTTGCCCAGGCTGAGTGCACCGGCCAGCAGGAAGATGATCTTCCAGTCGATGGCTTCGTAGGCTTCCTTCATGGTGATGGTGCGGCCTAAAACCAGCACGCAGACACCCAGCAAAGCGGCGATGCTGATCGGTACCACGCTGGCCGTTGCCAGGACGATAACGCCCACGACGGCGGCCAGCACGAAAATAAATCGACCCTGTTTGAAGTCGGTGATGATGTCGCTGGAGAGGAGGATGAAGGGGCTGTCCTGCCGCTGCTCGATGCGGTGCAGCTCGCGCAGGTAGTGGGTCTTTACTTCGGCGAGGATGACGTCACCGGCGGTGAGGGGCAGTTCGTAGAGGCGTTCGTTAAGGGTGGCTTCGCGCTGGCGGATGGCCAGGGGAACGGAACGGTAGGTGCGGCGAAAATCGACCTGCCGCAGGGTTTTACCCACAAATTCGGAGTTGGGTGTGACCACCATTTCGATGAGGCTGGAGTTATCGCGCTTCAGGCCCGTACCCATCACGCGGACGCCGGAGGAGTTGTCGATCAGCCGCACCCAGTTCTTGAGCCCCTTTATCTTGTCGCGGTCGCAGCGCACCTTGAGGGTGTCTTCGGCTTCTAGGCGGAAGTCGCCGGGCGGCAGGGTGAAGCGGTTGCTGCCCCGGCGGACTTCGATGATGTCCATGTCGAGTTCACGGACGAAGGCCGAGTCCATGATGCGCTGAGTAGCCAGTTGGCTGTCTTCGGGAATGACGATCTCGGCGAGATAATCGTGGAGGGCGAACTGGTCGGCGAGGCTTTCCTCGGCTTCGTGGTCGGGCAGGAGTTTATCGCCGACGTAGGTGAGGTACAGGACGCCCAGCACGAGCAGCACCAGCCCGATCGGCGCCAGGGTGAAGACGGAGAACCCGGGCAGTCCGTTCTCCTCGGCAATGCCGCTGACGAGGATATTGGTGGAGGTGCCGATGAGCGTACACATCCCGCCCAGGATGCTGGCGAAGGAGAGGGGAATCAGCAGCTTAGCGGGGTTGATCCTGGCCGTAGTGGCAATGCGTCCGACGATGGGTATGAAGACGGCCACCACCGGGGTGTTGTTGATGAAAGCAGAGACGGCGGCCACCAGCAGCATCAGCTTCAGGGTGGCGCGTTTGGGGGCCGTGCGAAAGCCTTCCGCCATGCGCCCGGCGAGTAGTTGCAGGGCACCGGTTTTCAGCAGGGCGGCGGAGAGGACGAACATGAAGGCGACCGTCAGCGTCGCTCCGTTGCTGAAACCTTCGAGGCCTTCCTCGGCGCTGATCACGCCCGTTACCACGAGGGCCAGGATGATGAGCATGGCAACCAAGTCCACCGTCAGCCACTCGGTAACGAAGAGGATCACGGCGGCGAGGGCGACGAGGAGGGTTATGGTGGTGGGAGACAAGCTTGGTCTGTTGGTACTGTTTGGTCTATTGGTCCTTTAGACCATTTGCTTTTACGAAGGCGAAGATAGGTTGGTTGGGACAGACGGTTTTCAGGCGCGGCCGCAGGTGCATTGGGAGCTAGTTAAAGGGCAAAGTTCTACTTCAGCCACTTGGCGTAAACCTTGCGCCGCTTACCGATCGTCTTCCAAATGTATTTCTCTGTAGCAGGGATTTCCTTTTCCCATTCAAGGAACATCGTTTTTATGGCGGATACCAGTGCCAGGGAGTCTGAGTTTTTCGATCTGTATGTTTTGATGAAATTTAACTCGGCATCTTCAAATTTTACCTGGCAATTCATTGAATTCAGCGCGATGGCTTTTGCGCATGCTTTGCGGCTTTCCCGGTATTTTTTTATTGATCGGGTCACCTTTCCGTAAACCTGATAAGACCTGCTTAGCCAAGTGCCGTCTACTCCGTCTTCGCCGAACATTCGTTTTAACGTAATGCGTTCAGGGCTGTCGATGTCGGCGGCATCGATAACAACCAGAATTGGCGCGCTGTAACGAATAGGGTCGTTGACGGTGAAGTAAGCCCTGACCTCTGTAGAAAAATCTTCGCTCGGATGATCGATCATTGTCTTTTTGGCAAACTCGTTCGGAGCCAGCAGGCCAACACGGTCCACCCTATTTCCACACCCTAACATGAAATCACAATCATAGCATTGCCATTCACCCTTCTCGTCTTTTACTTTCAGCCGTTCGGAGATGCCGCCGTGAGGTGTATCAACCACAACGGTGTCTTGAGTGCGATTTACAAGCCATGCCTTCAGCCGATTGGTGGTGGAATCCTCCCGCAAAATCACAAGCAGACTATCGGCAGCATAAGCATCAGGATTGGGCAGAAGACGGCTTTGAGCCCAAAGCCCTCCCGAATGAATACCCAACCAGATCACGAAAACAAGCCCACGCATCACCGCTGATTTTACACCTACTATTCAATTTCAAGAAAAAAGGTTGGGCCAACGGGCTCTGGAGTACCTGCGCCGGGGGAGCATTGCTCCTTAAAAAACCGCCTTTGCATCCCTGCGGCCGCGCCCCTTAAATATTGAGCCAGTACGTAGCCTTGGCCACCAGAGACCGGTTCCGCGCCGTCCACCCCAGGGTATCGTAATTGTCGGTATACACCAGGAAGAAGTCGGACACCGGCGCAAAGCGCCACTGCAAGCGCGCGTTGAGGTTGAAGTTGTTGAACTGCTCGTTGTACTGCAAAAAGGTGGTCAGGAAAACGGACTTGCTGAAGGTAAGGTCGATGCGCGGGCCGACCAGGAAAAGCGCCGTACTCGCGTAAGGGTCGGGCAGGTCGATGAACTGATAATTAAAGCGCAGATCGATGCTGCCCAGCGGCTGGTAACGGTAAATAAGCCCGCCGCCGACGCCGTAGCTGTAGCCGTTGAAAAACTGACCGGCTTCCACCTCAAAACTGGAGCTGAATTTTTTGCGCCGGTCGCTTTGGTAATTCACCCCTGCCCGCCAGAAGCCGTAGTCCTGGAGGCCGGGCAGCGGTGTGGCATCCGTCCGGGTAGGATCAAAGCCGTCAAAAAGGTAGATGTTCTGGAAGCCCGCCCCCAGACTGAGTCGCTGCGTATTGGCGTACTGCCAGCCGTAGCGCATGTCCAGGCTGTAATCCGTCAGGCCCTCGCCGGGGTTCGTCAGTGCTTCCAACTCAACGTTGGGGCCTTTCTGCACTACGTTCGGATTGTCGGGGTAGTCGATCCGTTCCGCCTCGATGCTGGAAACAAAAAAGCCCTTGCGCGGCACAAAGCCCACTTCGGCGTTGTACTCCTCGCCGGCGTAAGCGTGGAAATAGTTGAGGTTCCAATTGCGTTCGCGGTATTCCAGAAACAGGCCGTGGACGTAGTCGTCGCCCCCGTCCTCTTCGGAAAAACTGCGGTGCAGGAAGGTCTTGCCGTTCCACTTATTGCTTTTGGTGGCCAGGTTGTAATCTACCCCGACGACGCGGTTCCAGTTGGCGTTCGTCTCGGTAGAGTCGGTAAAATCACCAAAGTTTTGCTTGTTGACGAAGATGGCGCCAACGCTGGAGCGATCCCCGACCTTGCGCTGCCCGGCGGCCACGGAGTAGTTGTAGCTGGGCAGCCCCTGCTCTAAGTTGGCGGCCGTTTGCATATTAAGCAAACCGATGCGGTAGTCGTCGTCGAGTTTACCGCTCAGGCGGGCTCCGTAGTAGATCGGGTTTTGAATGGCAACGCCGGTGGTGGTATCCTGCGTGACGCCGATGCGGCGGCTGAAAAAGGGGTTGAGCCGCGAGAAGCCGAAGGAGCTGAACAGGTCGGCGTTCTCCAGAAAAAACTGCCGCCGTTCGGGGAAGAAGACCTCGAAACGGGTGGTGTTGATCACCTGCTGATCTACCTCCACCTGGCTGAAATCGGGATTCACCGTCAGGTCGAGGTTGAGGCCGGAGCCGATGCCGATCTTGGCGTCGCCGCCGAAGTTGCCGTTCCAGTCGGTGTCGGTTCCCGCTTCGTAGTCTTTGGTGACGCCGCCGCTGATGTAGGGGATCAGGGTGTTGTTGCCGCCCTGCGCCCGGGGCGCACCGCCGATGAAGTCGATCGTACCCATATACGCCAGACTCATAATGATTTGGTTTTGCGGAATGCGGTGCCAGGTGGAGCGGGTGTTGGATTGGGTATCGAAGCGGTAGGAGTTGAAATACCACTGTGGGTCGCCGTCCGGGAAGCGCAGGCTGCCGAAGGGGATGATCATCTCCAACGACCAGTATCCTTCGCCGATGTAGCTTTCGCCGCGCCATTTATTGTCCCACTCCTCCCGAAAGTCACCCCCACTTTCCCCGCCGTTGTAGATCAGGGCTTCGCGGGTAACGCCGTAGGGGTTCATGCCGAACACGATGGCGTTGGTCTTGTCTTTGAAGGGGTTGAACAGGAAGGTGATGTTGTCGTTGCCGCCGGCCCGATAATCCCGGCGCAAACTGGGGATGACGAAGTCGCTGCCCCGGGTGTAGCACTTTGCGGCCACGTACAGATTTTTATCGTCGTAGCCGAAGTAGATCTCCGTCTGGTCCTTTACCCGGGTCGTATCCGAAGGGAAAGTTTCCCAAAAATCGGTCGCCGGTTTACTTGCCCGCCAGACGGCTTCCTCCAGCCGGCCGTCGAGGGTGATACCTTCCGTGATCCGAACCGCGGTTGCGGAGGGAGGAACGTCAGCATTGTTGTAGTCAAACTGCGCCGACAGCAAAAGAGGATGAAGGAAGAGAAGAAAGAAGAGATGCTTCAAGCTGAGTGATCTTTGGTCGGAGCGCTAGGGAGAAAATTCCCCTTTACACAACTACAAAGGTAGTAGTTTATGTCGGTTGACCGTAAAGAATGTGTCCGGATATAAAGTGCCGCTCCTCCCTGAGGGAGAAGCGGCAAACCATTTAAAATTATGTTCGTAGGATCATAAATTAATACCGGGAAAATGCAAAATGTTAAAATATCGGAAAACATTATTTCAAAGGGATCGCCGCGGCGATCTTTAAAAGGTATTGTTCAAGTTTTTGGTAAATGTGTGATTCTCATAAACTGTGGAAACGCTGTTTCAAAAAATATAGCACGCAAATGATAAAATGTTGTTCATACTGCTTATCAAAACGTGATGCTTGCGTGCCGCTTCGATGTTAAGACGGGTTATGGTCACGTTTAGTCACCTTTAATTGTTGTTAAAATCTGTTAAAGGACAGATCATCCCATTTCGGTAGCCAACCGAGGCCCCGCAGTTTAAAGGAATCGATGATCTTGCCGTCGGCACCCCCGGCGGTGTAACCGGCAATCTTTAACGGACCGGCCGCGGCCTTATAGAAATCTCGTTTACGGGGGTGCGCGGCGGCGCAGACGTTGAACACGGGTTGTCGGTATTTTGCTTCCATCCCGAATAGTTTTTGCACCGGTCCGTAGGCTCTACCGGTCTTCTGTTCCTTAAAAAGGTAATTCTCCAGCAACAGGCGAATGGCCGCGATCACATCGTCGCGGTGCACCAGATTGACGGGTGCATCCGCCAGCGGGATCGGGCGGTCGCGCCCGCCGTAGAAACGACCGGGATGACGGCCCGGCCCGATCAGTCCCGCAAGCCGGAGGATTATCGTATCGGGAAACAACTCCGTCAGCAGGCGTTCCGCCGCAATCACCGCTTTGCCGGATTCGGTGTTTGGCGTCGGTTCGGTACGCTCCGTGACCACCTGCGTGGCGTTTCCGTACACTCCGGTACTGCTGATGAAGATCACCCGCAAAGCCGGTATTCTCAGGAACCGCTCGCGCAGACCGGCGAGCTTCTCTAAATAGTCTCTGGTCGTACGTTCCCCCAGTCGCCTCCCGTTCGGGGGCAGGGCAATGATCAGTACCTCGCACCCTTCCGCAAAGCCCGCGGGGACCCGACCGGGCAGATCGACCGGAAAGGCTTTACCCCCCGCTCGCTGAATGTCTGCCAGTCTGTCCAGATCCCGGGAACTACCGGTAACCCGATGACCGGCCGCCACCAGGGACACCAGCAAAGGCATCCCCAACCATCCACAACCCACAATCGAAATACTCAGCTTTTTCATGATCCAAAATTAAGCGTCACCCGCGGTTTTAAAAGCACAAACCTTCAATCAATAAAATATAACCAAATAAATAACACAATGCTTATTATTGCTAACAAGTAATCAAATTAGTTGAAATTCAGTCCCCGATCATTTATCTTTGTCGCAAGATCTTTTGGTGGCCCACCGACGATGAATTGAATTTTAAGGTCGGCAGGACATCGCTTGGAATCTAAAAAGTTTTTCCGTTTTTGCAACCTTGATTAGGAAAGCCCTGCCCGCTTGCGGAGCGGGGCTTTCTATTAGAGATTATCGCTTTCACCGGCAAGCACAAATCCGGCACGATCGGCCGGCCGGTCCGTATTGTCTTCAACCTCTCTTTTTGTCAGGCGTTTACCTGAACGTGTGTCATTTTGTCGCCCGACCGCCCACGGCGCGATATTCGCACGCTTACCATCCGGCTGCGGTATCTTTGCAGCCTTACGTAAAATCGATGCGGAACTTTTCGCCTGGCTTCGATTCTCCGGTCATCAGCGTCCATTATAAAAAGGCGCATTCCGGGGCGCGAACGCAGGATGCAACGGATTCGCTTTAAAGAAGCAATGTTATGTTTAAGAAGATGATCGGCAAGCTATTTGGTAATAAGCAGGACCGCGACGTTGCGACCTACCAACCCATCGTAGACCAGATCAACGACGCCTTCTCCGGTCTGTCTAATTTATCTAACGACGAGCTTCGCAACCGCACCCATACCTTCCGTGCCCGCATCGCCGAGCACCTGTCCGAGATCGACGCCACCATCGTCCGTCTTCGGGAGGAAGCCCAGATCGAGGATGATTTCCGGGAGGCCGACAACATCTACAAAGAAATTGACAAACTGAAGGAACAACGTGACACGGAACTCGAAGTCGTCCTGAAGGAGATTCTTCCCGAGGCCTTCGCCACCGTCAAGGAGGCCGCCCGCCGCCTCACCGAGCTAGGAGAACTCCGCGTGACCGCCACCGATGCCGACCGCGACCTGGCCGCCAATCCTAAAAAAGACCACATCACCATCGACGGCGAAGAAGCCGTTTATTCCAGCGTCTGGACCGCAGCCGGCGGCGAGATCGAGTGGAAGATGATCCACTACGATGTACAACTCATCGGTGGCATCGCCCTCCACGAAGGCAAGATCGCCGAGATGCAAACCGGTGAGGGTAAGACCCTCGTTGCCACCCTGCCCGCCTACCTTAACGGTTTGGCCCAGCAGGGCGTCCACGTCATCACCGTCAACGATTACCTCGCCCGGCGGGATGCCGAATGGATCGGCCCGCTCATGGAGTTCCTGCAGCTCAGCATCAGCTGTATCGACTACTTCCGCCCCCACAGCCCCGAGCGCATCAGTGCTTACAAATGCGACATCACCTACGGCACCAACAACGAGTTCGGCTTTGACTACCTCCGCGACAACATGGTGCGCAACCAGGCCGACAAGGTCCAGGGTAAGCACCATTACGCCATGATCGATGAGGTCGACTCCGTCCTGATCGACGATGCGCGGACGCCGCTCATCATCTCCGGCCCGGTTACCGGCAGCTCCGATGATAAAGACTACGAGGAACTGAAGCCCAACATCGAAACGCTCATCGCCGCCCAGCAAAAACTTGCCAACAAGTTCCTCGTCGAGGCCAAAAAGCTTTTTCAGGAAGGCTACGTCGGCGTCGAAGAAGGCGAAGCCGGCTTGCCCCTCTTGCGCGCCCATCGGGCCATGCCCAAGAGCCGGCCGCTCATCAAATTCCTCTCCCAGGAAGGCGTAAAGGTGATGCTGCAAAAAGCGGACAATACCTACATGGCCGAGAACAATAAGCGGATGGGTGAGGTAGATGCGGAGTTGCTCTTTACCATCGATGCCAAGAACCGTCAGGTAGACCTGACCGACAGGGGCGTAACCTTCCTGAGCAAGTACAACGAAGACCCCCAGTTTTTCATCATGAACAACCTGGCTGACGACATGGCCAGTGTCGATGTAGACGACGCTCTTTCCCCCGAGGAAAAGACCCTCAAAAAAAACAAGATATCACAGGATTTCGGCGTCAAGTCGAAGCGTCTTCACGCCATTCACCAGCTGCTGAAAGCTTACACCCTCTTCGAACGGGAAAGCGAGTACGTCGTCATGGATGGACAGGTGAAGATCGTAGACGAACAGACCGGTCGCATGATGGACGGACGCCGCTACAGCGATGGTCTGCACCAGGCCCTGGAAGCCAAAGAAAACGTGAAAGTGGGTGAAATCACCCAGACCTACGCCACGGTAACCCTCCAGAATTTCTTCCGGATGTACCACAAGCTGGCCGGCATGACCGGTACCGCCGAAACGGAGGCCGGGGAGTTTTGGGACATTTACAAGCTCGACGTAGTCGTCATCCCGACCAACCGCCCCATTCAGCGCGATGATCGCAACGACCTTATCTACAAGACCGAGCGGGAGAAGAACAACGCCGTGATCGAAGACGTGAAAGAGTTGGTTGCTCAGGGGCGTCCGGTGCTGGTGGGTACCACCACGGTGGAAATCAGTGAAAAGCTCAGCCGCGTGCTCCGGGCCAGCGGCATCGATCACAACGTTCTGAACGCCAAACAGCATCAACGCGAGGCCGACATCGTCGCCGAAGCCGGTCGGCCCGGCAAGGTGACCATTGCCACCAACATGGCGGGGCGTGGTACGGACATCAAACTGTCGCGTGAGGTCATCGATGCCGGCGGACTGGCCATCATCGGTACCGAACGGCACGACAGCCGCCGGGTCGATCGTCAGTTGCGCGGTCGTTCCGGCCGTCAGGGTGACCCCGGTTCCAGCCAGTTCTATGTTTCGCTCGAAGATAAACTGATGCGCTACTTCCAGAGCGAGCGCATCGCCAAATGGATGGACCGTGCCGGCCATAAGGAGGGCGACGTCATTCAGGCCGGAATCGTAACCAAGTCCATCGAGAACGCCCAGAAAAAAGTAGAGGAAAACGCTTTCGGCACCCGCAAGCGCCTGTTGGAGTACGACGATGTGATGAACATCCAGCGGGAGGCCATCTACCGCAAACGCAATAATGCGCTGAGCGGAGAACGCCTCAACCTGGACCTTAATACGATGTTCGAAGGCCTGATCGACAACGTCGTGTACAACGGTAAGCAAAAAGGCGACTTCGAGGCTTTCCGGCTCGAGGTTTTCCGTATCCTCGGTTTCGAAACGCAGATTCCCGCCGCCGACTTTAACGAGAGCAAGGACATCAACGCCCTGGCCGACCGCCTGCTGGAAGAGTTCCAGGGCTTTTACCAGCGTAAGATGCTGGTACTCGTAGACCGGGTTATGCCGACCATCCGCAGGGTGCAGGAGGAGCAACCGGGCCGCTACAAACGCATCATCGTACCGTTTACCGACGGTAGTACCCACCCTCTCGTCATTACGGCTGACATTGAAAAGGCCATTGCTACCAACGGGCGTAGCATCATCTCCGACATCGAGCAGACGGTCACCCTGGCCATCATCGATGATCACTGGAAGGAGCACCTGCGCTCCATGGACGAGCTCAAGACCTCGACCTCCCTGGCCTCCTTCGAGCAAAAGGACCCGCTGGTGGTCTACAAGATGGAATCCTACAAACTCTTCGAAAGTCTCGTGCACCGGGTCAACGAAGTCACTACTTCCTACCTTGCAAAGGGAGACCTGGTGCTACAGGCACCCGAAGACATCCAGGAAGCCCGTGCACCCCGTAAGGTGGAAACTCCGGCGGTATCTACCAACCGCAGCCAGGTACAACAGGTGGCTGCCCGCCGCGCCGCTGAAAGTGTCAGCAAACGACCCAAAGTTCAGACATTTCAGCGCGAGGGAGCTAAAACGAAGCGCAACGATACCTGTCCCTGTGGTAGCGGCAAAAAATTTAAACATTGCCACGGTAAATAGCCGGTTTATTCTTTACGTAACGGTTTGTACCTGAATGTGCAGGGTTTACCTGCCGCCCCGCTGTATATTGCGACCCCGGCTGGTTGCTTAACAGTTTCTGCTACCAGTTGCTCCCAGGGGATCGCATTGTCAGATCGACCTTACTTTTTCATGGGGTAATCTCCTCCCATAGAACCGACACAATAAATCTACCGACACCAGTACTTACCAATAAGCATATTCATTTGAATCAATTAATAGATCACAGCTACCTCGCTCCCGACTGTACGGCGGCAATAGTTGATCGTATCTGCAACGAAGCGCTGTCCCACGACTTTCATGCCGTATGCGTACCGCCTTTTTTTCTCAAGCAAGCCGCCCGGATACTTACCGGTACCGAGATAAAACTGGCTACCGTGATTGCTTTCCCGTACGGTTATGCGGATACTACGGTAAAGGTGCAGGAGATCAGAAAGGCGATGGAAGAAGGTGCCGACGAACTCGACATCGTGATCAACCTCTCCGCCCTGAAGTCTCAGGACTGGGCCTACGTCACCCAGGACATCATATCCGTGGCCACTACCGCCCGCCTGAAGGGAAAAATGTGTAAGATCATCATCGAGATCACGGAACTGACGGAGGCTGAAAAAGAACGAATCGTTCAAATCTGTAACAATGTGAAACCCGCCTTCGTAAAAACCTCCACCGGCACCCGGGGAGGTGCTTCCGTAGACGACGTAAGCTATTTACGCGCTAACTTGCACCCTGATATCAAAATCAAGGCCAGTGGCGGTATTCGTACTAAGCAGGCCGCAGCGGCGTTGGTAGCAGCGGGTGCGAACCGCATCGGCACGTCTTCCGGCATCGCCATCGTCAAGTAAAACCATACCGTTATGCAGCGCTACTTTCTTCCCTTCGTCATTTTCCTTTCGATTAGCTGCGGGAGCACTTTAAGGGCGCAATCCAGCATTTCCGTAAATACCGAAAAGGGCATCGACGAATTGATGGAACTGTTCCTGACGGAAAATGAGAACAACGGCAAGGTCGACGGCTGGCGTGTTCAAATCCTGGCCACCACCGACCGCAACCGGCTTGAAACTGTTCAGAGCGAGTTCAAGGTCAACTACCCCAGTGTTCCCGTAGACTGGGTGCACACCAAGCCTTACTACAAACTACGTGCCGGAGCCTTCCAGACAAAACAGGAAGCCGAACGCCTGAAGTACACCCTGGGGCGTCAGTTCGAGGGGGTCTACCTCGTGAAGGACCGGGTGGGTAAAAACGAACTGCTGCGCATGTACTAGTGGAGAGATTCTTCAGTAGGTTATCGTTTCGCAAATTGTGGGTAAATCCGTTGGATTCCCTCACCCGTTTGTCCGGTCGCGCCCGGGTTCGCTCGTCATCGGTTGTTCGTTTGCCGCAGCGCAGTTCAGCAGGTACCGGTCGTTCGCCGGTAGTGCTATTCTCCACCCCACTCCTCCTTACCAATGTCCCTGTCCGTAAAAAAAACGAGGAACGATATCCCAACGGTTATCCTCTACGTCTTTCTGGTGATTGCCGGTCTGATGATGCTCTATTCGGTAGGCCGGCCGCCGGAGGGGTACAACTGGGATTTACCCCTGCTGCTGAGCTCCTTCGTGGGGAAACAATTCATCTGGCTCCTGCTATCGGCCACGGCCTGGTTCGTCATCAATCACTTCATCGACCGAAACTTCTGGATCGTAGCTTCGTATCCCATCTTTGGTTTTACGCTGTTGCTACTCCTGCTCGTTTTGGTCTTTGGCAAGGAGATCAACAACGCACGCTCCTGGTTCAGTATTTTCGGTTTCACCTTTCAGCCCAGCGAACTGGCTAAGATGGGGGCGGCCCTTGCGATGGCCGCCTTCCTGAGCCAGTGGAGTGAAAAGCTCGACCGCTTCGGCACCATCGGCAGCGCGCTTTTGATCATATTATTTCCCGCGGTCCTCATAATTCTGCAACCGGACCCCGGTTCCGCCCTGGTGTTCGGAGGCTTTCTGCTGGTCATGTACCGGGAGGGGCTCCCCCCCGTTCTGTTGGTCTTCGGTATCTTTTCAGCGGTGATGTTTTTACTGGGCATTCTGTACCCCACGCTGCTTCTCGCCAGCATCCTGGCCGGGGTACTGATAATCCTGATGGTCGCCAACGTTCCGAAGAACGTTCGGTGGTGGGTCGGCGGCGCGGTTTCTTTTCTGGCCCTCTTGTTTTACGCTCATACCCTCGGTTGGTCTTCGCCGGTTACGGGTGCGCTCGTTGTGGTATATGCCGGCGTAGCGGGTTATCAGCTGGTAAAACGAAAAACCCGTTTGGTGATGCTCACTACCGCGGCGCTGTTTTGGGGGGTTCTGGTGGCCTTTGCCGCCAATTTCACGTTTAACAATGTTTTGATGACGCACCAGCAAAACCGCATCAACGCCTGGTTGCGGCCGGACGGGATGGACGAGCGCGGGGAACTTTACAACATCATCCAGAGCAAACTCGCCATTGCGGCCGGAGGACTTTCGGGTAAGGGACTGGGCCAGGGCACCATCACCAAATACGATTACGTACCCGAGCAGGAGACCGACTTCATCTTTAGTGCCGTAGGTGAAGCAGAAGGATTTATGGGATCGTTTGCGATCATTGTCGGCTTCCTGGCGCTTCTTTGGCGCATCAGCGTCATTGCCGAACGTCAAAAACGAACCTTCGTGCGAGCCTATGCCTACGGGGTGGCGGGCATCATTCTTGTGCACATGCTCGTTAATATCGGCATGACGATGGGCCTTATGCCCGTGATCGGTATTCCGCTGCCGTTTATCTCCAAAGGGGGATCTTCCCTGCTCAGTTTTACGATGATGATTGCCATCCTGGTTAAACTTGACCGGCACCGGGCGGACGTGTGATAGTGGTCATCGCAGTTGAGACCGTCACCTGTCGGAAGAAAATTCTCAGGGATCAGCGAGATTCAGCTTACCCTATTTTGTATTCCGGCACCCAACTCAGGAGCGCCGCGCGGGGAAATCAATTGTTAAATGAGTCTTGTTATCGGGCGCGGCCGCGGGATGCAAAGAAAGTTTTTGCAGCTGTGCAACCCTCCCCCACCGCCTTCGTCATTTACACAAACACAGTAACCGACCATTCCCGTGGGAGCACAGCCAATTTTATCCACCATGCCTACCGCCGCCGATTATCGCGACACACACCGCGAACTCGTCATGGGTTGCCAACGTAAAGACCGAAAATCACAGCGGGTGCTGTACGGTCATTACGCCAAACCGATGTACAACATCTGCTTAAGAATGCTTAAACACACGCACGATGCGGAAGACGTTCTGCAGGTGGCTTTTGTAGACATCTTTCGCAAGATTGACACCTTCAATTTTGAGGCTTCCATCAGTGCCTGGATCAAGCGAATCGTCATTAACCGGTGCATTGATCATCTGAAAAAGCGGCGCCTGCTCACGACGGATCTGGACACCAACCGCCACGACTCCGCTATCGAAGATTCCGCCCCGGCACCCGCGTTGAGCGCCCAAAAAATAAGCGTGGATCGCATCAAGCAAGCCACCCGCCAATTAAGTGAAGGCTACCGCGTTGTTCTTTCACTTTACCTTTTTGAAGGGTACGACCACGAAGAGATCTCCCAGATCCTCGGCATCAGCATCGGCACCAGTAAAAGCCAGTACAGCCGCGCCCGCAAACGCCTGGCCGCATTACTAAACGACCAAAAATAAATATTCCCATGCCTACCGATAAGCTGGAGGATTTTATCCTTCACCACCGTAATGACTTCGACGACGCGTCCGTACCCGCCGGTCTATGGGCCCGCATCGACAACGACCTCGACAACCCGGATGAAGACGACCACGACCCGCTCGAAGCGTTCATCGCTTCCAACCGCACCGCATTCGACCAGTCCACGCCCTCCCCGCGGCTGGAAGGCCGGATATTTGCGAATACGGACGCCGCTACGGCAAACGACGATGATGCGGCAAAATCAAAAGATTCTCCGCTCAGCGTGTTTTCCAGCCGCCGGAATACGCTTCGGATTCTCGGCATTGCAGCTTCGTTCCTGCTGCTGCTGTTTGCGGCATTTTCCATTGGCAACTCCCGGGGATACCGCTCCGCCGAGGAAAATCAGATGGCCGCTCAACTGCGCCAGATCAGCCCCGAACTGGCCGAAACCGAAAATTATTACCGCGGGGAGATCGCCGCTCAGTTCACCAAAGTGGACCTGGTGAACAATGATCCTCAACTGCGCAAAGACCTGGCCGCCATCGACGAGGCAACCGAAGAGATCCGGACAGCCTTGGTCGAGGTGCCGGTTTCTCAGCGTCCGGACCTCGTTGACCAACTCATCGAAAACTACCGTACCAAACTCAACATTTTACTACGTATTCAGCAGCACGCCAAGCCCGCCAAAGTTTTGAATCCTACTCCTCAACAAGAAACCAATGAAATTTAAATTCATCACCTCCATCCTCCTGCCCGCGGCGCTCCTCCTGGTGCTCCCCCTCGGCGCGGGCGATCCCCCGGCATTGCGGCAGGACTACCAAAAAAACTACTCCAAGAACTTCAGGGTCGACGGCAGTGGCGACGTGCGCCTCAGCAATCGCTACGGAGAGATCACCGTGGAAACCTGGGACCGCGACGAAGTAAAGATTGACGTCCGCGTCAAAGTATCGGCCGACGATCAGGATGACGCCGACCGGCTGTTCGACCGCATCGAGGTTAGTTTTTCCGGCGGCGCCAACAGTGCCTCGGCCATCACCAGCGTAGGTACCGCCGCGAAGAAGAAGGGCGGCATCATCAGTACCCTGCTCGGAGACATGGAGTGGCCCTGGTCGAGCAGCGGCGGCAGCAGCAGCAATTTCAACGACTTTCGGGTGTATTACCGCGTAAAGATGCCCGCGGCCGCCAGTCTGGAAACGGAAGCCAAGTACTGCGACGTGAGCCTCCCCGATCTGAGCGGCAACAATAACCTGAGCGTCGGCTACGGAAACCTGGTGGCCGGCGATCTGACGGGCCGCAACCAGGTAAGCGTCAGTTATGGTACCGCCCGCATCAATCAGCTGGGCGACAACAGCACCTTCCGCGTCCGTTACTGCGACGGCAACGAAATTCGCAAGGCCACTTCCCTGCGCTACGACGGCCGGTACAGTGAAACGGAGATCGGTACCGTAGACCGCCTGTCCGTAGACGCCGGCTACGAGGAAATCAAAATAGAAAGCGCTCGTGAGGTGCGCGTTGACGGCAACTATAACGACATCGTCGTCAACCATGCGGAACGCATATATCTTGACGGCAACTACTCCGACGTCAAGATCGGTGAATTGATCCGTGAACTGGAAGTCGACGCCTCCTACGGCGACCTTGAAATCGATCACGTGCGTACCGGATTCGAAAGCATCTACATTCGTACCAACTACATTGACGTCGAACTCGACGTGGATTCCGACGCCGGCTTCACCTTCGATCTCAGCACACGCTACGGCGATATCGAATTCGACACCAGCCGCGCAACCCGGAGAAACTCCGACAAAAGCGGTTCTTCCAGTTCCCTCACCGGTTCCATTCCAGGAAAGGGACGAAGTAAAATCGACATCTCCTCCAGCTACGGTGACATCACGATCGATTAGAAAAAATGTTGTATTACCAGTCTCAAATGGTTTGAGAGATGCCACGGGTCCGCCCCCTGGCGTCTCTTTTTATTTTCCGATTGTCAGTCGCGCGCCTAACCAGAGAACCGAAAAATATTAATTTTGAACCTATAACCCCCGCCAGTGCTTTTAACATAAAACCAACCAAAAGATATGCGTTATTCAATTCTGATATTAGTATTCGGCATTTTACTTACCTCCTGCGGAGGAGAAGACACCGCCGCTTTGGAAAAAGCCACCATGGAAGCCAACTATGCCGCGCAGCAGGTTACCTACGATGCGGTGATGGAAACCCATGACCGGGTAATGCCCCTAAACGGCAAGATCACCGCCGCGCAACGCACCATCATGGAGCAACTTAAAGGCGCTGATGAAATGGACAATTCAAAAAAAGAAATCCTGGAAGCCACAAACGAGCAACTGGAAGATGCCAACGACGGTATGATGAACTGGATGAACAACTTTTCTACTCTGAACGAGCTGCGGGAAGTGAAGGACCACGAATCCATCATCTCCTACTTTGAGGAGGAAGCCGCAAAAATCGCAAAAGTAGAAATGTCGATGAAGGCAGCCCTTGGTGCCGCCGCCGAAGTAGTTGGCGAAACCGCCGGACATAGCCACGACGGACACGACCACGGCGGGCATGACCATGGTGATGAAGGCCATAAGCACTAATCGGTAACCGGGTGTTTGCCCGACAACTGAAGACAATTCCTACTTTAACTCCAGCATGTTCCCCATTCCGTAACAACGCCGGCAGCGGGCTTCATAAAGGTCGGTTTCGCCGAGCACGACGGTAGCCTGGTTCTGGGTTTTGCGGTAGGAGTGGGTGGCCAGGTTGCCGCAGTGGGAGCAGATGGCGTGTACTTTAGTGATGTACTCGGCTACCGCCAGGAGGCTGCAGACGGGCCCGAAGGGCTTACCCCGGAAGTCCATATCAAGCCCGGCGATGACGACCCGCTTACCCCGATTGGCCAGTTCGATGACGTGCTCTACGACCGCGGGCTCAAAAAACTGGGCTTCGTCGAGGCCGATCACGGTTACGTCATCGGGTACCTTCAGTAATTTACTCGTATCGGTGATGGGGCTAGCCATCAGGGCGTTGCTGTCGTGGGAGACAACCTTTGCGTCTCCGTAACGGGTATCGATCCGGGGCTTAAATATTTCAACGCGCTGACCGGCGATACGGGCTCTCTTAAGCCTGCGGATCAGCTCTTCCGTCTTACCGGAAAACATGCTGCCGCAGATAACTTCTATCCAGCCGCTGCGCTGACCGCTAAAATGAGGTTCGAGAAACATGATAAGTTGGTCTTGAGGTTCGTTAGGTTATCGGCAAGGATTTGTTTAAGCTGTTCAGGTTAACGGATTAACTTTGCCGGGGCCAAAAGTAGCACGCGTACAACGGACCTTACGAACTAATAGCTTGACGGGAAACAATTAATGCCCTGTACAAGCTTTAAAATTACAACTGAATATAATACCCGTCACTCCATGTCTTCACCTTCCGCCGAACGGTTGATCAGCCGTATCAACGCTCTACACAAAAGTCTGCAACTCGACGAGGGGGCAAAGCCTTCCGCGATGGAACGCGACCTGATGCTCGGGTACCTCCGCGAGCTTTACGAACTGTACGCGCACGGCATCGACCGCAGTGTTGCTCCGTCACGGGCTGCCTCTGCTCCCGCAACTCCCCCGGCACCCGCGCCCGCGCCCATACTTTCCGCCCCGTCGACCGCCGCTCCAGTCGCCCCCCGGCCCGTAATTCCACTTACTCCCGCACCGGAGGCCTCCGTACCCCGGCCGGTTCCCGCCCCCGCCCCGGCTCCGCCACCTCCTGCGCCAGCACCCGCGCCCCGTCCGGCACCCGCTCCGGCCAGTAGTAACCTCAAAGAACTCTTCGCCGAAGACGGGATTGCCAGCCCGTTCGGCCGTCAGTCCGTGCGCGACCTGACAAAAGCCCTGACGATCAATAACCGGGTACTATTCAGCCGTGACCTGTTCGGCGGCGACAACGAACTGCTGAACACCTCTCTGCGCACCCTGAACGATTCCGGTGCCATGGCCGCCGCCCGGCCCGTACTGGAGAGCCTGGCCCGGCGCTTTGAATGGCCGGAAGAAGCAAAAAAAGAAACCGCCCGCGAATTCATCGAATTAGTCCGCCGCAGATATGCTTAAAACAAGCCTGAAAATAATCGCTGCCCTGGCGCTGGCTTTCGTCGCTTACCTCTTCTGGCAGGCGGGTATTTCCGAAAACGTTCGGCCCGACATTTCACAAAGCACGACGGAGCCGGCGGAAGACGTCCTGACCATCGCTTTCGGAAGTTGTAACCGGCAAGACAAGCCCCAGGATTACTGGTCAGTGATCGGAAGCCACGAGCCCGGCACCTGGCTCTGGCTGGGCGACAACATTTATGCCGACCGGATGGGCATCGAGAATTTCCCGCAAGAGTACGCAAAACAGAAATACGCCCCTCCCTACGCTGACTTCGTCGCCGGCCTCGACCACCTCTACGGTATCTACGATGACCACGATTACGGTATCAACGATGGCGGTAAAGAATTTGAAGGACGGGAAACCGCAAAAGCCCACTTGCTCCGTTTTCTCGACGTACCCGAAGACGCCGCCGTCCGTACCCACGCCGGTAGCTACCAAAGTTACACCGTGGGGCAAGGAGCAAAATCCGTAAAAATCATCTTGCTCGACACCCGTTACTTTCGCGATGCATTCGCCAAGGCAACGGTTGAAGGGCACCGCTACGGCAAGAATCTGACCGGAGACATTCTCGGCGAAGAGCAATGGGCCTGGCTTGAATCCGAACTGACCGACAGCCCGGCCGCCGCCCATGTGATCGCAAGCACCATCCAGGTACTGGCCCAGGAACACGCCTACGAAAAATGGGAAAATTTTCCCGCCGCCCGCAAGCGGCTGCTGGCCCTCCTGAAAACCCGGAAACCAAATCTTCCGCTTCTGCTGAGTGGAGACCGGCATATCGCGGAAATATCCCGGGTACAGGAAGCTGAATACCCGGTTTACGAGATCACGGCCAGTGGCCTTACTCATTCCTACGAGGGAGCCGACGAGCCGAACCGCCACCGCATCAGCGGTTTGATCGATCGCAAGAACTACGGATTGTTGCATTACGTATTTTCCAGCCGGGGACCCGAGTTGCTCGCCGAAGTCCGCAGCATCGATGACGACGGGGTCCTCGCCAGCCTCAGTTTGAACCAGGATCTCACCCCCGCCGATAAATCTATCCTCAGTAATCTTGTACACGCCAACAAAAGCATGCCCGAAACACTCAAGCCCTGCCCGAACCGCCCCAACTGCGTCAGTACCCAAACCGACCAAAAGGATAAGAAACGTAATCCCATTGCTTACTCCGGTAGCCTCACCGAAGCAAAGGCCAAGCTCAGAAGCATCGTAGAAGAAATGAAACGGACTGAGCTGATCACGGAATCAGAGAACTACCTGCACTATACCTTTAAAACCTGGCCCATCCCGTTTACCGACGACGTCGAATTTCTTTTTGACGAGGAAGCCAAACTCATTCATTTCCGCAGTGCCAGCCGGGTTGGGCACAGCGATCTCGGGGTCAACGGCAAACGGATGGCAAAAGTAAAGGCCGCTTTCAGCGAATAGAATATTCCGGTATCTTACGGTACCACCGTATTTTACCGGAGTTGTCCACTGCCGGTTGTTGCAGTTCGACTACTCACGAAACAATCGGCAGTATAACCTTGCCGTAGGCCCGTCCGTCAGAGCAACGATCTACTTAACTCAAAACCGCTTACCCACATCACCAACAAATTCCACAACAAAGAGCGGCTTAAATCCCGCAAGGAGATTGGTCGGTTGTTCGGTAAGGATGGTCAGTCGGTCAATTCTTACCCCATTCGCCTGGCTTATGTGGAAGCGCAGGAAATCCGGGGGCAGTTTCCGTTTCAGGCCGCTTTTGTGGTGCCCAAGCGAAAATTCAAAAAAGCGGTGGATCGCAACCGGATCAAGCGGCAAATGCGGGAAGCATACCGCTTGCATAAATCGCTCATTGGGGCGCATGCCGAGGGTGCTCACCCGGCAGAACGTCAGCATGCTCTGCTGTTCATCTACACCGGTAAAGAGCCGATGGATTACCGGTACATAGAAAAGAAGATGAAGAAAGTATTACTAGCGTTGGCAGGACACTTAAAACAATTCACTGAAAACTGATCGCCATCCTCACGTTGCAACGGGCATAAGGGCTATTTCGGCCATCTACGTGCCGGAAACCAAGTTTTCAGTACGGTGAAGTGCGGGCTTTAGCATGTCGTTACTTTCCAGGTAAACCGAGGAGGTACCGATTTTCCGGGCCAGCTTCAGGATGGCCAAGCCCAACTGGTAACCAAGACCCTGGGCCCGAAGCGCGGGCGAAACGCACATTTTCACCAGTTAAAATAAGTCATGGGGGCCTTCCTCCATTTTTGGTAGACCGGCCGTACCCGTGGGTGTACCATCGTATTCAAGTAGGAGGGTATGCCCTCCCCGATCAAGGATAATTCCCTGCGGGTCTTTGAAGGATGGCATAATCCGAAGCTTCCATTTTAAAATGGCCGCTGATCCACTCTTCGTTCAGATCAAACCGGGCAACCGGGCAACCTGGTGACCGGAGGCAAAAGGGACAAAACAGGTGCTGGGCATAGCAAGTTTTTAGAACAGCTTTCAGTATGGCTAATAACCGTTCGGCTAAACCGCAGCCGCTACCACCGCCCGCCAGACCCTGATGACGTTCCCCGAGCACATTTTCTCGATATCCTCATCGGAGTAGCCACGTTTGAGCAGCGTATAAATCAGGTTAGGGTAAGCGGAAACGTCCTTCAGCCCGGTGGGTAAAGAGTCCCCTACCCCATCGAAGTCGGAGCCGAAACCTACGTGGTCCACACCCGCCAACTCGACGACGCGGTCGATGTGATCGGCCACCATCTCCACGTCCGAGTAGAGAGTGGGAAATTCATTTTTGAAAGCTTCCTCCATCTCTTTGGTCCCCTCGTCTCCGTACTTCATGTTCTTGGCGGCGAGGCGCTCCAGATATACGCCGCGCAGGCTGTCCTGCCGGCTGCGCAACCGTCCGTCGAGAAAAGTGGATCCGAAATTGATCTGAATCACTCCGCCTTCCTTGCCGAGCCGTGTGATCATCTCATCGTCCATGTTACGCTCAAAATCCGGGGTGAAATGACGGACGCTGGAGTGGCTGGCGATCATGGGCACGTCGGTCATTTCCACCACCTGCCAGAAGGTTTTATCGCTCACGTGGCTGATATCGACCATGATGCCGACGTCGTTCATCTCCTTTACGACTTCACGGCCGAAGTCACTCAATCCGCCGTGGGTGGCGGTCGTGTCGTAGCTGGAGTCGCAGATCAGGTTGTCTTTAGCGTGGGTCAGGGTGATGTAACTGATGCCCTTATCCTTATACTCCCGCACCCGCTCGATCTTATCCTCGATCGGGGAGCCGTTCTCCATGCCCATCGGCAGGCTGATCACGCCCGCTTCAAAATTAGCGGCCATCTCCTCCGGAGAGTAAGTTACGCGAAATTTATTGGGGTGTGCCTCGGCGATTCCCTTCACCATCGTGATGAGACTATCGGCCAGTTTAGGGCTTTCGCCGGGCTCTTCCTGAAGGCTGCTCGGGATGTATATCGACATAAACGGGGCGTCGAGCCCACCCTTCACGGCACGTTTGTAATCGAAATCTCCGGCATCGGTTTCTATGGGTATGCCCAGATACTCCTTATCAAGTTTAAAATTTTTGACCTTCAGGCGGTACGGTAGATCCACGTGACCGTCGGTGATGAGAAATTTGTGGGCGAGTTCATCGGCATGAGAGCGGAGTTCGGCGTCGGTCAGTTCTTCAGGAGCCCCCTCGTTCTGGGCGGGGCCGCAGGTGCAGAGCAAGAACCCGATAAGAGCAAAGAAGGGTAAGCGTAAATTTTTCATCTGTAGCAGGATAGTGGGTAAAGGAATCATAAATTTTAACCTCCGCGTAATGTAGCGGGAATTATCCGGACCGACCAAAACAACAACCGGTCCGATGATGGCGCTGCATCATCGGACCGGCTATATGTTAAAAATACGCGGCAAGCTGACACCGTAAGTCAGTCTCGGTCACCATCCCAAAAGAAGGAACCACAATCCACCAACAATATTTCTACGGTTCCGCGGGCAATTACCAGTCCGCACGGACCCTCCGGGTTTTCCGAGCGCCCCCTGATCATGACGGAGCCCGCCGCCAGGTCCTGAGGCCCCGGCACGTAAGTCGGAGCGTCGGAAAGACGGTTGGAAGGCGTGAAGGTTCCATCTCCCAGGCTAAGGAAGAATACTTCCGTACCGGAGGGGGTTATGGTAATATACTCATCCAGCCGAATTCCCGTAGAGCAGCCGGTAGCTCCTACCGCGAACGATATTTCCGGAGCCGGCACCACGTTAACGTCGATGGTAGTCTGGCTCATACATTCACCGTTCAGAGAAAATTCAACCGTGTAGGAGATATCCCCAAGGGGGTCCGTGATGACGGGTTCCAGACTGTTAGGATCATCAAGGTAGGTATCCGGGGTAATGTTGACCACGATGTCTTCCTGAATGCCGGCGGGTATGTTCAGGTCAATCCGCTGGCTCCCCACCGAACAGGCATCGATAGCGTAGGGTCCGAATTCAAATTCTTCCAGTTGAGTGACCTTGATCACAAATTCCTGATTCGAACAGTTGCCAATGCTGTAATTCAGCAGCAGATCGATGGGAACTTCTACTCCGAACCCGGGGTTAAGGTTTACCGTGGCTGAACCCGTCGCGTTGTCGATTACGACATTACCGGCGGCAGGCGGAAGAAATTCCAACTCGTACGTACCGCAAAGTCCCTCGATGGTGAAATCTTCGCCCGGGCAGATGGTTATGTTTTCGTCCAAACGGTCCACGAAGCCGGGTTCGATCACGGGGAAAGGAAGCTCGAGCACGCTACAGGCACATCCGGGAATGGTAAGTCGGGCGACAATGCCACAGGCTTCGTCAGTTGAAGCCGTAACGGAACCCTCGATGAACCCCGTCCCGTCCGCCGGGATCGTGGCGGAGGAGGTAACGGTTCCCAGCAAAGAATCAAAATCATCAACTTGGCCGTTGGCGTCGAGGTCAAAGAACAATTCCACGTCGATATCGCCACTAAAGGCTTCCCCGACGCTTTCCAGTTCGATGGTAAAGTCCAGGTCGATCATGGAAGGGTCATTGTTACATTCCGCCAGGACCGTTGCGGTACCAACGGATGTTGCCGGCACCACTTCTAGATCAAGAAACTGATCGGAATTCAACACGTCCAGTTCACAGATCGTTCCGTCCGTACACGCTATCGACATGGTACTGCTAACGGTATACCCGATGGGGAACGGGCCACAAGGCACGTCGTTTCCGAGCACGAATCCAACGTCCAGACAGAAGAAAGCACCAATGGGCAAATCCTCAGGCCCATCAAAACAAAGCTGGGTTGTACCGCCGGTTCCGACGGGCATGGCTACAAAGTTCACGGGGGTATAGTCTACCGGCGCAATCGCCTGGATGCTGTCCGGGCTGATCGTTATTCCGGGAGGCAACGTGAAGCAAATATTTGTTTCGGTCGCACCGGCTTTCCCTACGTTTACGGAGGTAAGGAGTAATCGGGCACCACCGTCGGTACAGTTAATTTCCGTCCGGCTAGGCTCGATACTGAAATCCGCGTCTCCGTCGGGGTCCGTTAAAAATATTTGTGGGCCACGCTCAAAAAGGGAGTAGGGATCACAGTCAGCCATCGCTCCCAGCTGGGCGCTGGCCCGTCCGCCGCTAAAGCTCTCGCAATCGGAAGTGAGATCGAAGGAGATGGTAAGCGCTCCTAATGGCTCAAGCCCGTCAGGTCCTAACAGCGCATTTAGTACAGCATCGTCAAACACGTAAGCGATGCCGAAGACACCGGTTGAATCCGGATCTTCCGTTGCCGTGATCGGATTAGTGGAGGTGACGACTCCGGCTGCGGATATCTCGACGGTAAAATCAGTCGGAGTCAGACCTTCCGGGATAAAGATGAGCGGGTCCAGATCCGTCAACAGTGATGTTCCGGTATTATTAAAGTTTATCTGATAGGTCTCGGTTGCACACAGGGTTGGCGTAGGAAAGGTAAAGCCGATGGACACCTCCGGAATTCCGGAACGATACGCATAACAGATCGTTTCAACACAGTCGAGGTCTTTGGCAAGCACAACGCTTACGTCTACCGGACAGGGGACAATGCGGGCGCAGATAGGATCGGGTCCACAAAACAATAAGGTTGTCTCCAGGTCTATGTTATAACATTCCCCCGCGGCCAGCGTCATCGGAATGATGACGGTGTAAACGGCACTGGTATCATTGGTTTCAACCAGCACGAAGTCTGCCGCACCGCCGCCGGTTTCCGTTACTCCGTCGAGCGTTACGTTGATGGGTACCTGCAACACAATGGTACCTCCGGGAATGGTTCCGGTGGTTGGGTCCGGGCAGACGGTCAGCGTGTTCATCTCTCCGCCGCCGAGGTCTTGCAGCAGCGGATCAGAAACGGTCGCCGCAACGGCGTTTTCCGGTACGGGAGTGTTGATTTCGAGGTAAGTAGTGTCCCCAAAGAAACGGGACGGATTCTCCAGCGAGTTGCGCAGCCACGGCCAGTAAAATCTTTGGTCAAATGCCACGCCGTTACAAGACCGGCTTCCGACCACGTCGAGTGGTCCGTTGGGGTACCACTCGCCCTGGTTACAGATGTAGCCCCTGACAAAATAATCGGCGAGATACGGATAAGATGCGGAAAAACCGGAAATAAGCGGCGTACTCGGCTGACGATCCGTACAGATGCGCTGCAGCGGATACCCGATGGTCAGTTCGTCCGGATTACCGATGGCCGGACCACCTACGCCCAGCAGCGGAAAGGTACCCCCACTGAGACTTACATCCGTATCCGTATCGAAATCGAAGTAGTTTGGCGCGCGTACACCGTTTTTATACGCTTCGTCGAAAAAGTAGAGTTCTCCTACGCCCTGCTCCTCATCGACGCAGTAGGCGATTTCGTCTCCTATTACCTGGGCAAGGCTATCGGGTTCGTAAAGTACCCGGCCGAGGCTTTCCGAACCGTCGGCGGCACTTAATTCGAAGTAGGCACCTCCGGCATAAATGTACGGATCGGGAAATTCGCTGCGGAGGCTGTCCAGACCGATAATGGGGCGGTACTCGTTCGGATACCAGCCGGCGGGGATCGGATTCACCGTTGAGAAAGTATGCTCGATCTCCGCGCCGCAACCATTGGGCGAGTAGGTGACCTGACTTGCAAGCTCTATCCCTGGATTATAAAAGAATACAGTGTCTTGAAAAAGACAGGCCGTAGTACCGTTCGTACCGTTAAAGGTCCCACCGCCCGCGATTTGATTCGGGGTTATGCCGCCGCTCGAATTTAAACTGCGCCCGTCAATGGCGGACCGGAGAACAATGTTGTTACGGTTTAATGGTCCCCTGGTAGCTGATCCGTCCCGCAGTTCGTCGGGAGTGAGGGTAACGGGAACGCGAAACCGGTAGCGGATGATGTCTCCATCCTGAAAACTTCCTCCGATAAGATCGTATAAGCCCTTTAGAGAGTTGAATTGTCCCGGGAGCACCCGATCTTCTCCGAAGAAAAGGATCTGGATACGGTTATTGTCCTGATAATCGTTGGTAGAGTTTTGGTGAACTTGATCATATCCTCCGACAGGCAGCCCGGGGTGGACGGCGTTTGGGTACCGCTCATCCTCCGCCGAGCCGTTGATCAATATACCGGCAAATCTTCCTGCGGTACTTCCATTTACCGGTATGTCAGCTAAGTCAAAAATCGTTCCTCCTCGATCAACAACAAATTCCTGAATCCGAACGGCGTTAATGTCCATTCGCGCGGTAAGGTTAGGGGTTAAACTTGAGTTGTCCTGAAGACCAAACAGTACGAAATTAAGCCTTTCGGTATTGTTATTAAATCCTTCCGAATTTGTGATGAGCATTTCCGAGGTGACCTCTATGGTATCTCCGGGCAGCAGGTAGTCAAGCTGTTGATTATCCGGGCCGGGAAAATCCGCCGCCGTGAGTGGCACCGTACGGCTGCGATCCGTAAAGCCATAATTTGTCCGGTTAGAGGTTACGGTGGATACATAATCGCAACTGCAATTGGGTGAATCATTAGGGTCGACCCGGGCAACTACACTACCACAAGCCCGGATGAAGGGCGAACATTCACAATCGTCACAGGACTCTACGACGGAAGCGATAAGTGGATTGTTAGCGGCCGGAAGACAAACGGCCGTATCGAAAGTCATGTCGACCGAGTAGCGCATCGGCATGCCGGTAGTTCCGCTTCCCGCATCGAGGGTAAATATGACTATGGAGCTGTCCACCTGCTGCCTGGTAAGTTGAGCAGCCGGTACCGGCACCCCGGGGATCGTGTCGGAGGTGTCGTTATCATACAACAGGTTATCCAGAGACAAATTATCAACCGTAAACTTATCACCAATGTAAGTCAGCTGAAACTGGAGATCTCCCCCCGGTGCGGGGCAAGCGTTGAAATCTCCCTCCTCAAGGGTGAAATCAAAATTAATTGTCCGGGTTGAACTCACGGGGGTGCCGCTACCCGTTTTACCAAACGTTCCGAAATTAAAGCCCGTGTAGATGCGGGTGGTATCTACATCAGCAAACCCGCCAGTGGTGTTGTTTTGGAAAGCCGTTCCGCCGGGATTGATGTTGGTGGTAAAGCCATTCCGCCCACAATTTCTCAATCCCTGAAAGGAGAGACGGCGAAACTGACATACGTTAGACTGTGTAGCCGGAGGAGCTCCACATGCCCCCGGAGGTGCGCAGCTGGTCGGGGAGAAAAACAGCCGTGCCCGAAAGGTTTCCCCCCCCGGAAGATCGTCCGTGAAGCCATCGCCATCCAGGTCGGCCAGTCCTCCCGGGCCGTCGAAATCGTCAATTAAATTGCTCATTCTTACTACCAATCTGCCGGAAGAGCCCAATGAAACTACTGACGATACATTAGGGATCGTATTTAGTGCTCCCGTCGGTATCCCACCTTCAAAGAAACCTACGGAATCAATAACAAAGGCTCCGCCGTCACAGTCGTCCAGAAAAAAAAGGAGATTGTCAAATTGTCCTTGTACCGGTTCGGTACGGCTGGCGCGAATGCTGACATCGAAAATGTATTGTTCCGAGTTTCCATCCGGGCCGGCGCAGGCGCTGGGTTGCTGAATCAGTTCAAACTCCGTAAGCGGAGCGTTGCCGAAATTGGCGATCACCCTGATCGTGTTCCCGGTTTCAAAATCCTGATTACCTCCACAACTGAGTCCTATACAGGTGGAATTGATGGCCAGTGTAGGCGTGATGGGATCAGGGGTGTCGTCGGGAGGGCAGGCGGTGATTCCAAAACAAAGATCGAGGGTACTGACCTCGTTAGTGCTTAAATTACCATCACCGTTAAAGTATCCGGAATTAGCGTTGCCATCCAGCCTCACCGTTGCGGTACCGTTGGCGGGGTTGATGGATATGTCAGCGGCGGGTACTGGCGTTCCGTCAACCAAAAGGTCGTTCAGAGAGACAGCCGGAAACCCGTACTCCGTGATTGTAAGGGTAGCCTCGCCTGCCCCTGCATTAGAGGTTATCTGGGTGATATCTTGTTGCAGACATACATCCACTCCAAAATCACTAATGATGATCTGGTTCGGTGTGTTGGTAAATACTACTTCGGGAATGATCGGTTCACTTGTTATGGGGTCAAGTTCAAATTCTTCCTCGCAACCGGGATACGACAAGTTTACGGAAATTCCCGGGGGGTTCGCTACGAAGTCGACCCCACAAAGGGCCCTGATCCCTACCTGCAGGACCACCGCGCCTCCCGAGCGGGAAAGCTGATTGAATCGAAAAACCGGACTTTCCGGATTTTGCGTATTAACGGTATCCAGCAGCGTCATCATCATGCCGTCCGGAGAGCCTAAAGCGGCGTAACCGTCAAAAACGATTCCTTCTCCAAAATTCATTTCGACAAAAACGTCAAAAATCGGTGCTTCACTCTTGGTGTAAAACAACAAGGACAGCGTATCGCCAAAGCCGCAAGCCGTGAGCCGATCGGGCTGAGGATAACATTCCAGCCCCCTCAGATCCAGTAATCGTACTTTGTTCACGCCCGGGTCCGCCAGCAAGTCCGTTCGGCAACTGGCGGCGGGAGATACGGCAACGTAAGGATTCGCCAGGTGCAGCAGGAGCTGTTCCCGGTCGTTTTCCGCGCCATTCGGCCAGGTGTCCGTACGCCAGAAATCGGTATTGCCGAACGCCATGGTCGTCAGAAAAATTAGACCTATGGCAACTAAGAGTGATCGTTTGTTTGACATGAGAATTAAAAATGACGCTTCCCTAAAGAAAGAATGTTAAAAAATACTTGCTGCTAATTCAAAGAAAATTATCGCTAAAACAAAAGAATTAGCCTGATCAAACATTCCCAAGCCGGCTAAAAAAGGCACGGCTCCTGATTTCAAATCAACCTTTCCCTTTTGGAAGGATAAGACTGAAAAGAATATCCTCCAGTCGGTCTGCCGCAAAAATAATGAAGTATGCTGATCATTCTGCGGGTAAGTGAAACCAGTCGGGCGCAAAACAGCGGCCAGTAAAGGTACGTGCAAAACAGTATAATCCGTTAGATTAGGAATGAAACATGCCTACAGCATGAACCTCACAGGACGACTGTACATTCCCCGGCTCCTGAAAACCTACGCTTTATCCCCCGGTTCTGACTGTTCTACTTTACATTTAGTGTATGAAGCAACCATTTACCGTTGCAATTTATTAACAAAATCCGGACGCGTACCGGCGTAAGGCCCGGCTTTTCATCGCAGCTTTTCCGAAAATCCGTCTTTCTGCGCTGCGGGATGGGCAACCATTTCCGAAGTCCACCCTATCTTTCCGGTATGCGACTAGTCCCCCTGCTTTTTCTAACTTTTCTCTGCACCTGCGCCCGCGCCCAGAAAGTGATGCTGTTCGAGCAACTTACCTCCTCAAAATCAGCGCGCGTGTACGAAGGCGAGCGCCTGACTTTTCGGATGAAGGGCGATAGGTTCTGGCAGGAAGGGTTCATCCGGGAAATGCGGCCCGACATTCAGGCCCTGGTCATCAATGACCGTTTTATTATGCTCGATGAGATCGACTCCGTTCACAGGGGCAGTACTGTTTTCGCAAAAGTCGGATATTCTCTGATGGCCTTCGGCGTGGGGTGGAGCGCTTTCGGACTAGTTGGGTACAACACCGATGGCGACCCCAGTACCCAGTATTCCCGGCGGGACCTCCTTACCTCCGTCACCTCCGCCGGCACCGGTTTCCTGATCGTCAAGCTATTCGGTAAGAAGCGATACCGGACGGGGAAACACAAGCGACTGCGGGTGATCGATACCAGTTTTTAACCGTACAGGGCTTTGGCTAATACTTCCGCAAACGCGCCCGGCGTACTGGCAAACGGCATCAGGCCCGTCTCCTTCAGCCGGGCCGCCACCTCCTTATCGTAAGCCGGCGCTCCCTCGTCGCTCAGTGCCAGCAGGGGCAAAAATGTCAGTCCGCTTTGCTGCAGTCGGCGCACGCTTGCCAGCATCCCCTCTACGGAACCGCCCTCGAATAGGTCGCTCAGCAATATCATCACGGTATCCTTCGGGGCGGTGTTGAGTTGCTCGGCGTACCGAAGCGCGCGACCGATATCGGTACCGCCGCCGAGCTGGATGGCGAAGAGCAATTCCATGGGGTCGGGCAACTGATCGGTCAGGTCTACCACGCTGGTATCGAAGGCCACGATGTGGGTTTTCAGCGCCGGGATGCTGGCCAGAATACAGGACAGTACCCCGGCGTAGACCACCGATGCCGCCATCGACCCCGACTGATCGATTAGCAGAATGATGTGCTTCAGCCCGGTTTTAGAACGGGACAGGCCACGCAGATTCACCGGCAGAACGGTCTTGTACTCCGGTTGGTAGTGCTTCATATTGAGGCGGATCGTTTGGTCCCAGTCGATGTCCTGCGGGCGGGGCCGGCGGTTGCGATTATGCTGACGACGGCGGCCGCTGATGGCCTGCTCGATGGGCCGCTTGAGTTGTTTTTCGATCTGCCTGACCACCTTCATCACCACGGCGCGGGCGGATTCGCGGCTGCGGTCGGGCAGCAGGTTCTTCAGGCTCAGCAGCGTGCCGATGAGGTGCACGTCCGGCTCGATGGTGTCCAATAGTTCCGGCTCCAGCAGCATCTGCTTCAAGCCAAGACGGTCGAGGGCATCGCGCTGAAGAAGCTGGACGGTATCGGTGGGAAAGTACCGGCGGATGTCGCCCAGCCAGCGGTTGACGTTGGGGGTGGAGTGGCCGAGCCCCCCCTTGCGGTCCTGTTCCGCGTAGAGAGCCTCCAGAGTAGCGTCCATACCGGCGAGGGGGCCGGGCAGGTCGATGGGAGCCTCACCCGGCTGCTCGGCTTTCTGACCGAGGATGAGGCGCCATTTGCGGAGATGTTCTGCTTTGTGTTCCATAAATCCTGGGCGCGGACGCGGGATGCAAGGTACGGAAAGAAGGCGCAAAGAACACGAAGCGTCACCGGTCCGGATGGGGATCTTACCGGTGCATTACTTTATCCCTCAGTAAAGCAGCATCCCGCGCCGCCTGGCCGGAATCTTCGCCGAACGAGGGTTGCCCGTGCAGCGGAAATACACCATTAACAATGTTGCGCGGAATGGCCTCCCATCCGTTGACGAATTCATACCAGGGCTGGTCTTTTCCAAAGGGCACGTGCGTGAATTCCTGCTCCTCGGCCGCGTAGTTGTTCCCCACGATGTTGTCACCCGCAAACAGGTAGCCGGTCGGCATGTGAAAATAAGCGACACTGCCGGGCGTATGGCCGGGAACGTGGTAAAAACTCGTGGCCAGGTCACCCATGATGGCGGTGCTGGTTTCCAGCGGCATCAGACCGTCGAGGTTACCACCGTCGCGACTATGGATCAGTACCGGCAGGTTGCCGAGCCATGCACTCAGATCAGCCGGGGTACCGAACGCTTGTTCCAGCAGATCGGAATGGGTGATCAGCAGGGCTTTAGGTGGATGGCGCATCAGCAGATCATCCACGGCGGGCTTGGTAATCTCGTGCACGGCGTCGATGAGGATGGTGCCGCCGTCGTGCAGCAGACCGTACGACTGCCCGTAGCGAAAACGTTGTTTCGGTACGCGAAAAGCGTGCAGACCGGTGGCAATTTCGGCGGCTCCGCCGATGGGGGTCCGGCGCATCAGTTCTATGGGGTCGGTATCGATCATAATTAGTGGTTTACCGTTGGAACTGCTTAGCCGGGGCACGGGTTCGGAATGGGTCGGTCGCGCGCTTATCGCTCCGCCGGGACACTCTTGATCATCTCACGCAACAGCGGGTCGCTCGGCTTCGGGCAGGGCCGGCAGATGGTTGCGCCGCCGGCGTCGGTCATCACGTACGTCGGAGCGCCGAGGCGGCCGGCGGCAGAGCGGATCAGTTCGTTTTGCCCCAGCGTTGCGTAGAGGTGCAAGTCGGTAGGAGGCTGGTGCCTGGCCAGGTAGGTCGGCCAGTAGTCGCGCTCGGTGTTGAAGGCTACGTAAACCAGATCGACTTCCGGATGGTCGGCTAACAGTTCAGCCTCCTCAGGCTGCTGCACAAGGCAGGGATAACAGCCGGCAAACCAAAACTTATAGAGGCGCAAGGCCCCCGACCCCAGGTTTGCGGGGGCAACGGTGTCTCCGGAAGACGTGAGGAGTGGCGTAGACAAGAAGTCGGAAATATCATTTTCGGCCAGCACCTTCCGGGCCTGCTCATCGGCGATGTCATTTAGTTTATTTTGGTACGCTTCGGGCAGGGTAGACAGCAGGGTGTCTATGTTGCGCTGCTTGTTAAGAAAGCTGCGCGGTTGGGCGATTTCCATATGCAGGTAGTTGGCTACGGCATCATCCCGACGGCCGGCGGCGGAGTAGCCACCGAGAAAAGACCCGGTCAGGGCGTCAGAAAGATTGGTAGCGTAAGATTGCTTTGCCCGGTAGTTTACTTCTCCTTCGTACCAGGCCAACCACCGGTGTAACGCCGGATACTGAAACGTCTGGTAAGCATCAGCCGTTATTAGCAAGGCACGAACAGAATCGACGAAAACAGGTGGTACGGGTAAAGTGTCCATCCTGAAGAGTTTTTGGTACGCTCTAATCTGAAAAGCATCCGCGTAGGAGTGAACGTTGACGGTCCGCTCCAGCAGCGGTCGTAGGTAATCCGGTAATCCTTCCGGTATGGTAACGGAGTCGAGTAGTGCCCGCCCGGCAGCCAGTACAGTTTCCTGGTAATCGTCAATACTCTCAATTACCGGAGGCATTCGTCCGGCGGGCATCAGGGGTATCAGCACTGCATCCAAATACTCATATTCAAGCGTAGCGGCCGATTGTTCTTTTACCTCCTCACCCGTGAACAACAGCGTACGGTTTTTTCCCGGCAATACTGGCCGCATCAGCCGCCGGCCGCCCCATGACTGAAACAGGAGCCGCGGCCGGTGAATTTTCACGATGGCCTCGAACCGCTCGCCCGGTGCCAAGCTATCCGGTGCTAGATCATTGAGATAAACGGGGTAATTGCGCACATCAAGACTTAGATCAGCGTAACCGTCAGACCCATTAATGAACGTGAGTTTGGTAGGAACCGGTTGGAGAAATCCAGCTTCGGACCAGGGAACTTGCTCCTGCTGCACATCTGCTTTAGGGTCCGTACAAGAGGTGATCAGTAATAAAATTGAGATCGCAAGGAGGAAGTGTCGGGCCATGAAACGGGTGGGGTTTTTAATCCCTCAGATGCGGCGTTCCGCTTTTCTGGCGGGCATTCGCACCGGGAAATTGCAAAGCACAAGGGTGAAGGGTATTTATAATGAGGATCGGGTTAGCGGGAGCAACTAATAGCAAGTCCGGACGTAGGTATCCAAAACCGACAAAACGCTTTGATCCGGGGCCTGTTGCCCGTGTACTTCCACCCCTTCATTGCACCCGCGTTCCCGCCTAAAAAAGTGTGCGCACACCCCTGCTTTCGCCCACCCCGAAACCTTAGGTTTTCCGCCCAAAATTTCGTACTTTTGCAGCTATGGCAGATACCAACAATCAGTCGCCGAACAAGACGTACGGCGCGGACAATATTACCGCCCTCGAAGGCCTCGAAGCGGTACGGAAACGGCCAGGAATGTACATCGGCGGAACCGACACAAAGGGCCTTCATCACCTGGTGTGGGAGGTTGTGGACAACTCGATTGACGAGCACGTGGCGGGCTACTGTAGCACCATCGACGTGGTGATAAAACCCGACAACTCCGTGGCCGTTACGGACGATGGCCGCGGCATCCCCGTCGGGATGCACAAGAAGCTGCAAAAGTCGGCCCTGGAGGTCGTCATGACCGTACTTCACGCCGGCGGTAAATTCGATAAGGATACCTACAAAGTATCCGGTGGTCTCCACGGGGTGGGTGTATCGTGTGTGAACGCCCTGAGTAGCCTTATGATCGCCACCGTTCAGCGCGACGGAAAGATCTACGAACAAAGGTACAGCGAAGGTAAGCCGCTGACACCGGTAGAAGTGATTGGCGAATCCACCAGCAACGGTACCACGATCACCTACACGCCCGACGCTACGATCTTCGATTCCGTCGTCTATAAATTCGAGACGCTGGCCACCCGGATGCAGGAACTCGCCTTCCTGAACTCCGGGCTCAAGCTCAGCCTGACCGACGAGCGGGTAAAGGAGGAAGACGGCTCCTTCCTCCGCAAAGACTACTTCAGCGAAGGCGGCCTCGCCGAGTTCGTGCAGTACCTCGACGAGGGCAAGCCCGACCTGATCGAGCACCCTATCTACGTCAAGTCGAAGGAAGACAACGTGGAGGTCGAAGTGGCGATGCAGTACAACACCACCTACCAGGAAAATCTGTACTCTTTCGTCAACAACATAAAAACCCGCGAGGGGGGCACACACGTGAACGGTTTTCGCCGCGCCGTGAACCGCCTGTTTACGAAGTACGGCGACGAGAACGGCATGTTCAAGAAGCTGAAGTTCAAGATCTCCGGCGAGGATTTCCGCGAGGGACTTACCGCCGTCATCTCCGTCAAGGTACCCGAGCCCCAGTTCAAGGGGCAGACCAAGGGCGAGCTCGGCAACTCCGAGGTGACCGGCATCGTAAGCCGCTGCGTAGGAGAATCCGTCGGCCACTGGCTGGAGGAAAATCCCACCGAGGCGCGCCGCATCATCGATAAGGTGATCATTGCCGCCACGGCTCGCCACGCCGCCCGCAAGGCACGCGAGATGGTGCAGCGCAAGAACGTACTGGCCGGCGGCGGCCTGCCCGGCAAGCTTTCCGACTGCTCCAGTAAGGACCCCGCCGGGAGTGAGATCTACCTCGTCGAGGGCGACTCTGCCGGAGGAACGGCCAAACAGGGCCGCGACCAATCCTTCCAGGCTATTCTCCCCCTTCGTGGTAAGATCCTGAACGTGGAGAAGGCCATGGAGCACAAGATCTACGAAAATGAGGAGATAAAAAACATGTTCACCGCCCTGGGCGTCCGCATCGAGGAAAACCAGTATGGCGAGCGGGTGCTCAACCTCGACAAGTTGCGCTACCACAAGATCATCATCATGTGTGACGCCGACGTTGACGGAAGCCACATCGTTACCCTGATCCTGACCTTCTTCTTTCGCTATATGCACAAGCTTGTTGATGACGGCTACGTATACATCGCCCAGCCGCCGCTCTACCAGGTGCGCCGGGGCAAGCAGTTCCAGTATTGCTGGGACGAGGAGGAGCGCCAGGCGGCAATGGCCCGCCTGAGCCGCCACGAAGACGATGGCTCCGTGAAGGTCCAGCGCTATAAAGGCCTCGGTGAGATGAACCCCGAGCAGCTCTGGGAAACCACCATGGACCCCGACACGCGGATGCTGCAACGGATTACTATCGACGAGTCCAACGAGGCCGACCGGGTATTCTCGATGTTGATGGGGGATGAAGTGCCGCCACGGCGGGCCTTCATTGAAGCCAATGCAAAATACGCCAAGGTGGATGTTTAATTTTCCGGTGACCATTTAAGAACCGAACGGCTCTTTCGCTTGCGCGGAAGGGCCGTTCGGTTTCAGGCGGTAAGCGCTGCGAGCGCTCCGGCGGAACGCAAACCGGTAACTCTACGGGAGTGCTGCGTACCACCGGAAAAAGCCATCACTGAAAATTTTCTTAACGGCGCTAATAAACCGCCTTCGCGATCGCCTGAATGGTGGAACTGTCTCCCATTGTATAGTAATGCAAACACGGCACGCCCCGCTCCTTCAGTTCCTGGCTTTGCGCGATGCACCACTCGATGCCCACCTGACGGCGCGCTTCGGCGTCTTTAGCAGCGGAAATCGATTTCACCAATTCGTCGGGTAAGTCGATGTAGAAAAGGCGGGGGATGGAATTGAGTTGGTAGATCTTCGTGAGCGGCTTCAGCCCGGGCACGATCGGCACATCGATCCCCGCGGCACGGACGGCATCGACAAAATCGAAATATTTCTGGTTGTTAAAAAACATCTGGGTAACGATGTAATCGGCTCCGGCGGCAATTTTCTCCTTGAGATAGCGCAGGTCGATCTCCATATTCGGCGCCTCGAAGTGCTTCTCGGGGTAGCCGGCCACACCGATACAAAAATTGGTTTTGCTGGCTTCGTCGGAGATGGCGAGGTCGTCGAGGTAACGCCCGGTGTTCATCTCGCGGATCTGCTTCACCAGATCGCTGGCGTAGTGATGACCTTCCTTTTCGGGAATAAATTTTCCTTCGAACTTGCGGGCGTCGCCGCGCAGGGCCAGCACGTTCTGCACGTCGAGAAATCCCAGATCGATCAAAGCGTTTTCGGTGTCCTGCCGGGTAAAACCACCGCAAAGCAGGTGCGGGACGGCATCGACGCCGTAACGGTGCATGATGGCCGCGCAGATGCCGACGGTACCGGGCCGTTTGCGAATACTCGCTTTTTCGTAGTAGCCGCTGGCGCGCTTTTTGTACACGTATTCCTCCCGATGGTAGGTCACGTCAATGAAAGGAGGCTTGAACTCCATCAGGGGGTCCAGCGTGTCGAAGATCGCCTGCATACTACCCCCTTTCAGTGGTGGCAGCACTTCAAAACTGATGAGTGTTTTGTCTTTGGCCTGATCAAAATAGTCGGTGACGCGCATGGTCCTTGGGGGAGTTTGCTTGAGAGAATCGCAAAGATAAGTACCGCGGCTGGTCTGTAGGTCTTTTAAACGTCATCCTGGTTCGGGCGCGGCCGCAGGTGCGGATATACGGTTTAAAGCAGGGCTATGGCCTTCCAGTACCGCCCCACGGACTAAAAAATACCGTTCAACACCCACTGGTAATATCTTAACAAAGTTCTCCCGTCGCGGAAAGGGTAGGCACCGGAAGCGCACGGGTACAATTCTCCCCATTAAGCGTTGGTGAGCCCCGGCCAATTGCTTATCTTTATGGTTTTAGAGCTTATTCATGCCCCGGCGTGACAATCTCCTTTTATTTTCGTCTCCATTTTGCGGAGATCTTTTTGTTCAAACGGAAAGAAACATTTTCTGTAGACCACGGATTAAATTTTAGTCCGGAAATTCGCCGGCAAGGCGATTTGCTGGTTTCCGATACCTTTTGGCCGAGTGGCCGCTTTAGTTTCTATCCCATAATCCCGAATATGAAATATATTTTTACAACATTCCTTTCTACTGCCTTCCTGCTTATTTCCACGCTCTCGCTCTCCGGCCAGGAGATCGTATGGCCTGGAGACGCCAACGCGAGCGGATCGGTAAACGGTATTGATCTACTTTACTGGGGCCAGGCTTTTGGCGAAAAAGGCGAAAAGCGCGGAAACTCCTCGGGCAACTGGACCGATCAGATACTGGAAAGCTCCTGGGAATCCTCCTTCCCCGACGGGGTCAACCTGAGCCATGCCGACGCCAACGGCGATGGTCGGGTAAGCACCGCTGACGTTTCCATAATTGCAGGTAACCTCCACCTCACCCGCTTCCCTGCACCCAATACGGACCGCTACGCAATGCCCGACACCTCCGGCGAACATAAAGCCACGTTGCGCTTGCTTCCTGCCGGTGTAAAGCTCACGCCGTCCGGCAGCGTTTTATTACTAGACGTATCCATGACCGGTCGCGATACGGTAGTCGAGAACTTTTACGGCCTCAGTTTTAACGCCAGTTTCACACCCGGCTTGCTGGCCGACCACCTGAAATTCGCCAAAGCGAGAGAACTTAAACAAAATTTAGCCAACGGTATTCCCTATATCAGCCTGATCGAAGTTGACAGTACCGCGCACCAATTGCGGTTCTCCATCACCGCCATCGATCATGAAGATCGGGAAGTCGATGGGGCCGTTTCGCGCATCAGCGTACCCCTGGCGGCCAATATCGACCCCGATCGTGTCGCCACGGCCATGATCATCATCGACAGCCTGGTGGTGTACGACAAATCAGCGGGAACTTACCCCGTGGCCACCGATACCACTTCACTTTCCACCGATAACGGTTGTTCCTACACCGTCAGTCCCGTTTGCGGCGCAGATGGCGTGACCTACCTCAACGGCTGTTTTGCCGAAGCGGCCGGCGTACTTACCTACACCGCCGGCGCTTGCTGGAATCCCGGCATCGTAGTTGCCAACATGAACCCCGACGCCGGGTGCCCTACCGCCTATGAGCCGGTTTGTGGTTTTAACGGCGTTACTTACGCTAACGCCTGCGCGGCTGAAGCCGCCGGCGTGGTCAACTACTCTACCGGCCTTTGCAGCGCCGGTGACCTGACGTGCTACGATCCCAGTCTGATCGTAATCAGCAGCGGTACGAGCCTTAACCAGGCATCCGGTATACTCACCCTTGTTTGTGCGGGTGGTAGCGACGCCGTTTGTGGCTGCGACGGCGAGCGCTACGCCAGCGCCTGCCTGGCCGAAGCCAGCGGCGTGCGCAGCTATACCCGGGGCGGGTGTGATAACTCCTGTATCGACCCCACGCAAATCGCCAACACCGAATATTGCGGCACGGCTACTGAATTCGTATGTGGTTGTAACGGCGAAACATACATCAACGCCTGTTACGCCGATGCGGCCGGCGTGCTCAATTACTCCCCCGGCCCCTGTAACGGAACCTCCGGCTGGTGCGACGAGGCCACCGTCATCAATTGTGGCGATTACTTGCCCTACGAAACTACTATCGGAGCCGGCAACCAGATCAGCAGCTATCCCGGTGCTACCGGCGCCCTCATGCGGGGTCCGGACCGGGTGTACGTCTTTGAAAAGACCTCCGCCGGTGACCTTCAGGTTGGCCTCGAGATCACTACCCCCGGCCTGAACATGGATATCTTCCTGCTCACCGGAGACTGCGGTAATTATAACGTCGTCGGCCACAGTACGACTTCGAACAGCCAGACCAACAACGAAGGCATCGTTCTTGAAGACGCGCCCAACGGCACCTATTACATAGTCGTTGATCAGGCTGCGGCCGGGGTGGGTGGCGATTACCGGCTGGAACTCAGCTGTGGCTACCTCGACTGTAGTGAGCGCGTTCCCCTCAGCTGTGGCGTCACCTACAACGGCACCAACGCCGGAGGTAATGACGACGTAAGCACCTACACCTGCGGCCCCACTCTCAACGTAGAGAACAACGGCCCTGAAGTCATCCATACCTTTACCACCACCAGCGCCGGACTGGTAACCATCGATCTTACCGGACTCACTTCCAACCTCGAGCTGTTTCTGCTGAGCGAGTGTAGCCGGCGCAGCTGTCTGCAGTTCAGCCAGCACCCCGGAACGGCTTCCGAGCAGATCGTACGCAACCTGCCGGCCGGCACCTATTACGTGGTGGTTGACGGGTACAATGCGTCCGTTTCCGACTACAGCCTTACCGTAGACTGTGCTTCGGCCTGCAACCTGAACATCGGGTCCGTAAGCCAGACCGGAACCGGCTGTGGCCAGTCGGGTGGCAGCTACTCCTTCCGGGTATCCGGTGGTACGCCTACTTACTCGGCGCATTACGTCGGTCCGGTATGCCGGGCGGCCGTAAGCCATGACGGCCGGTTCACCTTTTCGCACCTGCCTCCGGGTGATTATACCACGACCGTTGAAGATGGTAACGGGTGTCATGTCGTGTTCCCCTTCACCATCGGCAGCGGCTCCAGCAGCCTGGCCGGCACCGCCACTCCTACAGCGGCGGGCTGTGGGCAGGAAGGCAGTATTGAAGTTGGCCTGACGACGGCCGGCTCCGCTCCTTATACCGTTTACCTGAGCGGTGACCTAACCCGTACCTTCTCGACCAGATCCATAAACTTTGTCATCACTCCGCTGGCTGCGGGCAATTACACCGTTGCCGTTGTCGATGCCGGAGGTTGCAGCTTCACCCGTCACGTTTCCGTAGGTACTTCTTCCGGCAACCTTGACGTGACTGCCCGGGCCGAGCCCGCTGGTTGTGACGGTACACCCGGTCAGATCGTGGTGCAGGCACCCGACGGCGTTTTACCCTATCAGGTTCACGTAAGCGGACCCGTTACGGGTGGTGCCACGGTAAACGGATACAATTTCCGGGTTCGCACTTTGCCCGCCGGACAATACACCTTTACGCTCACCGATGCATTTGGCTGCTCCTACACCGAAATACTTACCGTAGAAGGGGGCGCTTTGGAGACCACCGTATCGGCTACGCCGGCCAACTGCTCCCTGCCGGGCGCGGCGCGGGTTAACATTTCCTCCGGAACAGCTCCTTACACCATTAATTACTCCGGCCCGGTATCGGGTACGTTGAACAACGCCGATCAGATCACGGTGATCAATAACCTGCCGGGCGGAACGTATAACTTCTCCATCTGGGCGGCGGATGGTTGTGATCAGTCAACAACCGTCTTCATCGACGACAATGGGGGCAACCTCGATCTCAACGTCGTGCAAATTGCATCGGCCTGCGACGGGAACAACTCCAGCATTCAGCTTCTGCTCAACGGCGGCACCCCCAACTATACGGTCACCTACAGTGGCCCGGTCAGTGGTAGCACTACCGTAGACGGTACCGGGACCGGATTGATCGACCTACCGGCGGGAACCTACACCTTTACGGCTACCGACTTCGGTGCCTGTTCGGCAACGACGGAGATTACCGTTAATGGTGGTCTTTCCGGCGCGAACCAGTCAAGTTTTGCTTACGGTGCCGGTTGTGGTCAGCTGGACAACATCCGTACCTTGCTCAGTCTGGGGGAAGCCCCTTTCGAGGTAACGGTCACCTCCGATGCCTGCCCTTCGACCAACACCAACTTTACGTCCACCAACCCCATCTTTGAGCTCACCGATCTGCCTAACTGTACGTATATCATTCAGGTGATCGACGCCAACGGTTGCAGCACCAGCCGCACCGTCACCATTGATGTAGATCCTGACGCGGATTTCCTGACCCTTTCCACCCGGGATGGTTCGTGTGGTGGCCTCGGCGCCATCGACCTGGCGATCTCTGCCGGTGAAGGACCTTACTTTATCAACTGGACCGGCCCCGTGAGTGACAGCGTCAACCTGCTGGCCCAGTCTTACCGGGCCCGCGATCTACCCGCCGGTACATACACTTTCAACCTTACCAACGCTGCCGGATGTGAGTCAACGCGCTCGATCACGCTGCTTAACGACGGCACCCTCGAAGTGGTTTCCAGTGTGGTAGCCGATGATTGTGGTCGCCCGGACCAGATCTGGAATGACATTGAAGGCGGAACGGGACCCTACGTTGTAGAGGTTGTCCGTCTTTGTGACAACCAGGTGGTCAGCGTAGACGTCAGCGGTGCCGGCTTCGAGATCGTCGACCTGATTCCGTGCGATTATAAGATCAAGGTTACCGACGCCAACGGCTGTATGACCATGCGAACCGTTACGGTAGATCCCTATCAGCTCTTCAACATCATCGTCACCGACGGAAGTTGTGATCAGACGGGCAGCATCGAGGTAATGGTGATGAACTCCAATGCCGTAGGTCCGTATACCATTACGTATTCTGGCCCCGCATCCGGGACCATCGCCGACGCCGACGGTTTGCTGACCCTTAACGATCTGCCGGGTGGCACCTACACGATCCTTGTTACCGACGTTAACGGCTGTACGGAAACCGAAACGGCTACCGTAGCAGAAATCACCACCGACCTCGAACTGCAAACAGCCCTCATCAACAACGACTGCGGGCAATATAATCAACTGTGGAACGACATCAACGGAGGCGTAGCCCCATACAACGTAGAGGTTGTTCGGATTTGTGACGGAGTAGTTGAAACTACCTTCAACTTATCCGAAAACGGTTTTGAGTTGACGAACCTCTCCGAGTGCTGCTACCGGGTAACAATCACGGATGCCCTAGGATGTACGATCGCCACGGAAACATGTGTGGAAGACTCTTCCGCCGACCTGTTCACCGCCACTCCCCTTGGTGGCCCCTGTGGCCAGTCCGGGCGAATCGATCTTGCCTTCACCCGTGGTACCGGACCTTACCAGGTATCCTACACCGGGCCGCAGAATGGCAACAATACCGTGAACGGCAACCAGCTATCTATCGGTGATGCGCCGGCCGGCAACTACATCATCATGGTTACCGATGCCAATGGTTGTATAGAAACCGAGACGACAACCGTAGAAGCAACTACCAGCGACCTGGTGCTTAACGCCGCACTAATCAATAATGACTGCGGTCAGTACAACCAGGTCTGGATTGACATCCTGAACGGTACCGGCCCCTTCTCCATCGAGGTGATCCGCCAGTGCGACGGAACGACACTAATGGATTTTGTTTCGGGTGACGTCGGCTTCGAGCTGACGGATCTCGATCCTTGCGAATACAAGATCATCGTTACCGACGCTGCCGGTTGTATGCAGATGAGCACCATCACGGTTTCTCCGGGGGCGATCGATATCTTCGACCTTACTTCCGTCTCCGGAGGATGTAACGAGCCCGGCTCCTTTAACCTTGACATCACCCGCGGCCGCGCCCCTTACCTGATTCAAATCAGCGGACCGGTAAGCGAGAGCATCACCACCGATGCGACCGATCTGAGTCGTACGAACCTGCCCGACGGCAACTACACCGTAACCGTAACCGACAGCATCGGGTGCGTGGAAACGGATCAGTTCACCATTCAAAGCACGAATAGTGACCTCGACGTGGTAACCTCTCTGATTTTTAACGACTGCGGTCAGCTCAACCAACTGTGGAGTGACATCAACGGTGGCACCGGTCCTTTCAACGTGACCGTGACCCGACTGTGTGACAACACTCCGGATACCACCTTTACGACTGATTTGCGCTTGTTTGAACTGGTTAACCGGACCCCCTGCGACTATAAGATAGTGGTGACCGATGCCAGTGGCTGTATGGATATGGAGACGATACGGGTGCAAAACACCTCCGCGGATCTTGTCGATCTGACCGTCAACAACAGTTGTGACAGCAGCGGCTTCAACATTGCTTTCATTTCCGGCAGCGCACCGTTCCGCATCGTAATCAGCGGCCCGATGATCATGCAGATGGTTGACGTAATGGACGACGTTTACATTCCCGCACCAGCGGGAGATTACTCCCTGCGGATCTTTAGTGCCGAGGGCTGTACGGAAATGAATTTCGTCACCATCGAAGCAGACCAGGCGGGAGAACTTCCTGACGTCGGGTTCAACTCCTCCGTGAGTGGTCTTTCGGCGACCTTCACCAACAGTTCTGCTCCCGGTTCTTACGTTTGGGACTTCGGTGACGGTTCGGCGACTTCTACCGACACCGACCCCGTCCATGTCTACGCATCCAGCGGAACCTACGAAGTCTGTCTTACGGTGGTCGGTGACTGCGGTGACAACCAAGTTTGCCAAGCGTTAACCGTGGGCTCGACCGGCGACGCCCAGATCGTGATCGGTGGTGCACGCAGTTTCTCCGGCAACAGCGTCAGGGTTCCCGTATCGCTCCATGGGCTCAACAGTATCAGTTCCATTGCCGGCACCTTTGCTCTCGACGATCCGGGCATTGCGACGATTACCCACGTTAGTGCCGCCGCCGTAGATCCTGAATTCAACCCCGCCGACAATAGCTTCTCCTTCGTTGCCGACGACACGGACGGCATGGAAATGGTTAATGAAGAGATCAACGTTCTTTTCTACCTTCACCTCACGCTCGACAATCCCGGATCGGCGGAAATAACCCTGGTGGATACCCCCGTCAGTCTGGAGATCAGCACGGTTCGCGGTGGTGTTTCTCTGCTGGTGCCGGCAACGTACCAGCCGGGCTTCATCAACTCGGAAGTCAGCCTGCTGGGTCACATAAGTACCCAGGCGCGTAGCACCGACAACCAGTTGATTGATAATACCCTGTACCAACTGTCGGAGCCTAACGGCAATTATATAATCGATCTACCGCAGGACGCGGAGGGCATTGCTTCAACGCTTTCAGGACTCTCCCTGGGCCGGATGTACTACGTGAAGCCGGTAAAGACCACCGACTACGCCAACGGACTTTCCAGCGTGGATATCTTCCTGGCCCGACGCTACATGCTGGGCTACAATGACCCCGAGATAAACGACCCCATGCAGGTGGTGGCCATGGATATGAACTGCAATGATGCCCTGAGCATCATCGACCAGCTGATCATGCAGCGCCTGCTGATCGGGGATGACCTCGACGAGGTACCCGACTGTAACAGCTGGACCTTTATTCCTGATACCCACGAGTTTGCGGATGATTGGCGTAGCACAGGCGTATTTCCCGCACCGCGCCGCGCCGAAGTTGTACTCCGGAACGACACGATGGTGATGTTCACCGCCGTAAAGACCGGTGACGTTACCGGTGGTGCGGATCCTGGCCGTAGTCAGGGCGAGTTACCGCTCCTGGCCGAACTGCCGGAAGTACTGAACGCAGGCGATATTTACCGGGTAGGACTTACCCTGACCGAAGCCGCCGATCTGGTCGCCTTTCAGGGAGAACTGGTGGTAGCCGACGGGCTGGAGATCGTCTCCGCCACGGCTTCCGATCTCCCGACGATGAGCATCAGCAGCCACCTCAACGAGCGCGGGCTGCTGCGCATGAGCTGGTTTAGTGACAACGGAGAGGTAAAGGCGCTGCACGCGGGTGCAACGGTGGTTAAACTGACCGTACGCGCCACCGTTACCCAACGCATCGACGGCGAGTTGTTCACTTTTAACAATGACACCGACCTCCGCCCCGAGGCACACGATGAAAACCTGCGCGGGTACCGCCCGACCGTGTACACGTCGGCTACTACAGCCACCAGCCCGGTCTTCCGCCTGGTAGGTGCTGCGCCCAACCCCGCCGCCGACTTTACCGACGTGCGCTTTGAGCTGCCCGCCGTTACCCAGGTGGAAATGGTATTGATCGATGCGCTCGGCCGCGTGGTCATTCGCCGCGAGCAGACGCTCGAGGCCGGACCGCAGCGTTTCCGGCTGGATACGCGGGCACTGGCCGGCGGTGCTTACTCTTTCCGGGTACGGGCCGGCGAAGCGGTAGGGACCGGTAAGCTAATCGTACGGCGATAAGCGAGCCCGTTAATATATCGGTTTGATGGAAGTCAGCGGTTGTGATCACAACCGCTGACTTTTGTTTTGTACCCGTTTGTTTCAGTACTGATCCGTTAACTTTGACTCTTGACGGGCATTCGGGTATTAGTACTTCGTCAGTTCCTCCAGTAAAATCCGCCCCTCGTAGATGGCTTTACCAACGATGACGCCGAAACAGTCGATCGCCACCATCGCGTCGAGGTCGGATACGTCGGCAACGCCGCCACTGGCGATGAGGTTAACGTCGGGCTGCTCGTGGCGAATACGAGCATAAAGTTCGCGCGCCGTGCCCTGCAGGAGACCGTCTTTGCTGACGTCGGTACAAATGGTGTACCTGACCCCCTTGCTAACGTAGTCGGCGAGAAATTCAAAGAGTTCCCGGTCGGAGGCCTCTTCCCAGCCGGAGACGGCAATTTTATCCCCGCGCACGTCGGTACCCAGGATGATCTTCTCGGCGCCGAAGCGTTCGAGCCAGGCCAGAAATACTTCCGGATTTTTGACGGCAATGGTACCCCCGGTAACCTGGGCCGCTCCACTCTCGAAGGCAATGCGCAGGTCTTCGTCGGACTTCATGCCGCCGCCCCAGTCGATGTGCAGACTGGTACCCCCGGCGATCTTTTCCAGTACTTTGTGGTTCACGATGCCGCCACCCCGGGCTCCGTCGAGGTCTACGACGTGGAGGCGCTGAAGACCGGCCGCTTCAAACTCGCGGGCGACGGCGAGGGGATCTTCGTTGTAGATCGTCTTCTGGCTATAGTCGCCCTGGGTGAGGCGGACGCATTTTCCGTCGATGAGGTCTATGGCGGGAATTATGTGCATTTCGGTTGTCGGTTGTCGGTTGGGCGAAGGTAGCAATCCTACACGAACGGGAACAATTTAGTCCGTCGCAGATACCTGCTCATTTAAACCTCCCCCTGCACCTGCGGCCGCGCTCAAAAAATCATCCGCCCGAAAACCAGCTGCGCCAGCACCGTAGTCTCTGCCTCGATAGTGTTTTAGCCCGGGTTCCGAATTGGGAAATCCGCATGCATGCGGGCCAGTATAGGTAGCGAGTCTCACGACGCCCACGAGAAATAACGGGTAGTTAACGGCGACCGGCATGTTGAGGATTTGCGCGTAACGCCGCCTTACCGCTCCTTGCGCGGTTCCCCCAGCAACTCAACCACCCCGTTGACCTTATCGTTCGGGATGGTCATCGACAGGGTATAGTGCGCAATTTTCCAGCCGTCGGGTCCGTGGCGCTTTACGACGGCGGTGCCCCGGCACGGGCCCATCCAGGTGTGGAGCAGCTCGTCCCAGTAAGCAACCTGCTGATTGGGGTCGTAGAAGACGTGGCGCTCGGTGGCGGTGAAGTTCCAGGCTTTGCCCCGGGCAAAATAGGGGGCGGCGAAGCCGAGGAATTCAGCCTTCGTCCAGTGTTCGCCCTTGTCGGTACCGATGTAGATGGCGTCGTCGGCCATGGCGTCGAAGAAGGCGACGGAATCGGCGTTGGCGGCAGCGAGGTGCCAATTGGTGGCGAGGGTTTCGATGGCCTCCCGGGGTGTTTGCTTGCTGACCGGAGAGCAATCGCCTTCGGCATCGCGGCGGGTATCGGTGATGTGGAGGATGCGCCATTGGCCCCCGGCGCCGTCCTTGACGAGCTGAAAGGCATTGACGCCGCAGTGGTGGAGTTCGCCTTTATAGTTGAACACATAGGGCGTCCAGGCGCTGGCCAGGTGGCCGTCGACGTTAAGCTCGGTGTAGTTGAGCTCTTCCTCCCAATCGCCGACATCGGCTTTTTGCATTCCCTCGAACCAGCCGCTGATGCTGCCGGCGGAGACAACGGTTTCGCCGGTAGGTTTGGTGACGACGCCGTGCAGCGTCGCGTCCGGATGGAAGCAAGCGCGCAGGCCGGTGGTGTCGCCGGCTTTCATACCGGTAAAAACGGTGTTGATGGTGACCTGAGGGGTGTTTTCGATACCGACCTTCGCCGGTTTTTGGGCGCGGACGCCGGATGCGAAGAGAAGAATAAGGGAGCAGAGGAGGAGGCGCATCGGACTTGGTTTTAGAACGGGAAGTGAAGATAGGGGCTTGCGTGAATAATAATGGTCTTGCCTACACTGAATCCGTTGAGAATTTTAACAAATCGGCCACGCAACAACTTTCTCTGCCTGTGCAAAAACCGGCAAAAGCCACCCCTTTCCGCCATGGTCATTTCTGCTCTCCTCAACCTACTCCCCCACCCTGAAACCTTCCACTTAGCCCACGACAAATACTTTGAGCGCCTGATTTGCAGGGAGTTCGGCCGGCTACGGGCCAACGGACACATTTATCTCGATTATACCGGCGGTGGCCTTTACGCCTCCTCTCAGGTCAGTACACACCAAAGACGTTTACTGAGCGGCGTATACGGTAATCCCCACTCCACCAATCCGACCTCGGCCGCGGCGACCAAACTATGTGATCAGGCCCGGCAAAAGGTCCTCGATTTCTTTCATGCCGAAGACTACTACTGCATTTTCACGCCCAACGCTTCCGGAGCACTAAAGCTGATCGGCGAGCCCTTCTCGTGGCAGGCGGGCAGTAATTTTCTGGCCCTGGCGGATATTCATAACAGCGTCAACAGCATCCGGGAATTTTGTGGTCGGTCGGGCGGTAGCACGGTTTACGCCCCCGTGAAAGCCGAAGACTTAACGATTGACGAAGTCCGGCTCATGCAGCTTCTCTCTACCTTAGGCGGGACCGCCCCCCAAACTATTCGCTTATCCTGCTCAGTCTAATGTATCCGGTGTGAAACACGACCTGGCCTGAATCGAAGAGGCTACCGACCGCGGCTGGTGTACCCTGCTCGACGCCGCCGCCTTCGTCCCTACCAATCGCCTTGATCTCCGGACGGTTCAGCCGGTCTTCGTCACCCTTTCGTTTTATAAGATCTTCGGTTACCCGACCGGTCCTGGTTGTCTGTCGGTTTGTAAAGATCGTTTTGAAACGCTGCGCAAACCCTGGTTCGCCGGCGGCCTTGCGTTCATCAAGCGCGTGGGGATTGACCGAATAACGGAAAGGGGGGCTTCCCTCACCACGTAACTATACCGGGAGATGCGTACCCTCCGCCACGGCAACGGCCTTCCGCTGGTCCGCGTTTTCAGCCCCGAAGACCGTAGCGACTGTGGAGGGAATATGATCTTCACCGTTCAGGACAGTGCCGGCCGGCGCGCTCCCTTTCAGAAAGTTGAAGCCCGGGCCAACAAACGCAACATCTCGATCCGCTCGGGCTGCTTCTGCAACCCCGGAATCGACGAGGTGAACAACCAGATTGATGGCCGGGCCCTCACCGAGTACTTCCCTACGGAAGCCGGGGGCGACTACCACGAAATGAGCGCGCGGATGGGCAAAAATGCGCGGAGCTACGCGGGTAAGGGTCGTTCTGGCTTCTTCGCGGGATGACCTGGATAAGTTTCTGGCATTTTTGCGGACCTGGCCGAGGTAGTTCTTTGTTTCGCGGCGTTGTATTTATCAGTTAGACTGACAACAATTACCACCATTGACCCTGAAATCGAGCAGAACAAACACTCCCCGCACCAGCAATACAAATACTGCGCAACCAACCTCATCCCACCAGACTAAGGTGCTTAACGCTGAAGAAAAATATAGCGCCATACCCTAAAGCCAATAGGCCATGAAAGAAAATGAAGGTGGTATTCTGCAGGTAAAAAGCACCACCCAGTGCGAACAGGAAGTACAGGCAAAGCATCCCTTCCCCCACCGTGATCAGGTTCAACTTCCCCTTCATGTACTTGCTCGCCGTCAGTTTGTCCTTGATCGTGTTGATGTTGAACTTGGGCGTGCGCACGAAGGGGCTCTTCTTGCCCCGGTAGCCCTGCAAAACGGCCACTGTATTGTGCAGGCTCAACCCCATGCTGAGCGCCAGGAACAGGGGAAAGAGCACGATGAACTTCAACACCTTTTTACCGAAAGGCTGGCCTTCCACCGCCACGCTGTTGACGTTGGCGGTGTAGTAAATGCCGATCACGGAGAGCAGGCCCGTCAAAAAAATCGCGAAGATGTTTTTGTTGATCCCGAGTACGGACAACTCTCCCATCAGAAACAGGAGCGGTACGGAAAAAACGCCACATAGGAAGACGAACAGAAAGATCGTACTCCCCAGCAGGTGAGCCGTGGCCTGCACTTTATGGCCGAAGGCCAGATCGGACGCCCAGACACCGGGCAGCATCTTTTTGGCCGTTTCGGCACCGCCCTTCATCCAGCGATGCTGCTGGCTCTTGAAGCTGTTCATCTCCACGGGAAGTTCGGCGGGGCTGCCGACTTCTTCGAGGAAATGAATCTTGTAGCCGGCCAGTTGGCTGCGGATGCTCAGGTCAAGGTCTTCGGTAAGGGTATCGGGCTGCCAGCCACCGCCGGCTTCGATGGTCTTGACGCGCCACACGCCGGCCGTTCCGTTGAACTGCAGCAGGTGCTCGCCGTTCATCCGGCCGGTTTGCTCCACGGTGAAGTGGACATTGAGTTGCAGCGCCTGCAGGCGGGTGATGATGTTGTAATCTTCGTTGATGTGTTCCCAGCGGGTTTGAACTACGCCCACTTCAGGGTTGGCAAAATGAGGGATGGTTCGCTGCAAAAAAGCGGGATCGGGGACGAAGTCGGCGTCAAAAATAGCGACAAATTCGCCGTTAGCGCGCGGCATGGCGTCGCGCAGGGCGCCGGCTTTGTATCCCTGGCGGACGGGGCGGATGATCTGCTCGATGTTGAAGCCTCGGGCACGATACTCCTCTACTTTGGCGGCAACGATCTCGCTGGTTTCGTCGGTGCTGTCGTCGAGGATATGAATTTCAAAGCGGTCCTTTGGGTAATCGAATTCAGCGCAGGCATCGATCAGGCGGGCGATCACGTAAAGTTCGTTGTAGATCGGCAGCTGAATGGTTACGAAGGGATAATATTTTTCGGGCGCGGCCGCGGGTGCAAAGGAAGAACCGTTGAAAGCATTGTGCTGTTCTCCGCGAGCACCAACGAGTGCAGGCTCACGGGTTTCCACTCCGCGCGGAGCCATATTGTTGAAAGAAACCGGATGATCGGTGGGGTTATTACTCTGTTTGTAATGATAGAGCAGGTTAAACTGCAAAAGGCAGTACACCGTGATGTAGAGCAGGGATACCGTGTAGACGGCTAATACGAAGAGCGCAAGTCCGGTCATACGTCAGATAAGTTTGAAGATGGTCCACAGAATTTTGTGCCCCGCCAGGATGGTACCCCGCAGGGTGCCGGAAATTTTTGATACCCCGATGCGGTTGCGGTAGCGCACCGGTACCTCAACGCTTCTGAGTCCGGCCTTGGCGGCACGGACCTGCATCTCAACGGTCCAGCCGAAGTCGGGGTCACGCATCCCCAGAGACGTTAGTTTGTCGTAGCGGATGGCGCGGAAGGGGCCGAGGTCGGTATATTGCACCCCGTAGATAAGTTTGATCAGGGACGTGGCCAGCCAGTTACCAAAAATTTGCTGGGGTTGCATACTGCCGGGTTCCAGATCGCCGAGGGCGCGGGAGCCGATGACGAGGTCCATACCGTCATGGAGGATGGGGGCCACCACCTCGGGCAGTTGCCCGGGGTAATCGCTGTGGTCTCCGTCGATGAACACGACAATGTCGGGGTGTTCCGCTTCCGGGCGGGCGGCGATGTGGGCTATGCCCCGCAGGCACGCGCTGCCGTATCCCGCTCTGCTTTCATCTACAACTACTGCACCCGCGTTCCGCGCCACACCCGCCGTATTGTCCTTGCTGTTGTTGTTGCACACGATGATATCGCGCACGACGGGTTTCGGCAACTCATTGACGACGAGGGCAATACTATCTTCCTCGTTGTAAGCGGGGATGATGACATCGATGACGGGGGCCTTGGTGGGCAAGTACCTTTGTTTTTTTGGTTAATGAGCCACAAAGATACGGCGGTTGAACCTGGTGGGGGTGTCGGCAATCGACAATGAAGCGTGCCGGCCGGGCCGGCCTAGGTAAGCCCCCCGTCGACGCCGATCACCTGCCCGTTGACGTAGGAGCTGAGGTCCGAACCCAGGAAAACGCACACTTTCGCGATTTCCTCCGCTTGCCCGAGGCGTTTCAACGGGATGCTGGCCAGGTAGCCGGCCTTCAGGTCTTCGGGCAACTCATCGGTCATGTCCGTTTGGATGAAACCGGGGGTGATGACGTTGCAGCGCAGGTTGCGGGAGCCCATCTCCTTGGCCAGCGACTTACTGAAACCGATGATTCCCGCTTTGGAAGCGGCGTAATTCGCCTGCCCGGCCTGCCCGGTGACGCCCACGACGCTGGACATATTGATCACCGAGCCGGCGCCGGATTTCATCAGGGGCCGCAGGGCGTGCTTGGTCAGGTTGAAGATGGATTTGAGGTTGTTGTCCATCACGCTGTCCCACTGGTCTTCGCTCATGCGCATCAGCAGGGTATCGCGGGTGATGCCGGCGTTATTGACCAGGATGCTGATCTGACCCAGATCGGCCGTGACGGCTTTGACCAGCTCGGCGGCGGCGTCAAAACTGGCCGCGTCGCTCTGGTAGGCCTTTACCTTCTCTGCGCCCAGTTCGGCGACGAGGGCCTCGGCCGGGCCGACGGAGCGGGCGTAGGTGAACGCAACCGTTGCCCCTTCAGCAACAAAGGCGCGGACGATGGCGGAGCCGATGCCGCGGGAGCCTCCGGTGATGAGGGCAATTTTTCCTTCAAGTAATCCCATGGAATAATAATATTTTGGGCGAAGGTAAGGGACGGGCGGGATTAGCGGGATTGTTACTTCCCCCGACGGGGGGGTGTTGCCGGAGCACCGTAGCGAATAACCGGCTGATCGGTGGGCTCTGCGCTAAGTTTCAGTGAACCCGTACGGTAAGCGACCCGACGTTCGGGAAGGGGAACCACGGGAAAGCCCGGCGTTAAAACCGCAGGGATACCTTCTCCTTCCGCAGGGCCAGAGAGACGAACTCCCCGTCGTCATCGATGATCAGATCATCCTGACGACGACAACAGAGGGCGCAGGCCCGGGGAGCCTGATAGGTACTGAGCTGGTAATGGTGTTTATCGCGGTCGGTGGCGAAGGCGGCTTTTTTCTGGTAGATGACCGGGCCGTTGCCGTAGTCACCGCTGGTTTCGGCCACGACGTTGCGCCCGTTCATGACCATCTCGATGTTCTCGCCCATGCGTCCGAAGACGGGCTTGCGGACGTATCCGTCCAGGGGGTTGGGCAGGTCGGCGGGGTCGAAGGCGGTGGGCAGCAGCAGGGGGTGGCCGGGGTTGTCTTCCCAGGCGTAAACGAGGAGGGCCTTGGATTGCAGCAGCATCGTCCAGGCGGGGTTGAAGACACGGAGCTTTTCGGCCATCACCAGCTCGGCGAGATACTCCCAGAGTTCGGGTTCTTCGAGGGCGGCGAAGTCCCAGGGAAAGAACTTGATCAGGGTGCCGTAGTGGATCCAGCGGTCGGGAGCGGCCTCGAAAAAGACGCCTTCGTCGGGGTTGATGTCGAGGCTGGGCAGGGTAACGTTGTCGACGCGGCCCCACTTGGCAGCGGTAGCCGCCTTGATCAGCACGTCGATGTTGTGGCTGTCGTCCGCGCTGCCGAGGTGAACGGCGGCGATGGCGGTATCCTTGCGGCCTCCCCCCAGGCGGCGGGTGTTGGCCACCAGGGCGGAGAAAAGATCGTTGGGCGCGGGTTTGAGCCACGCTTTCCGGATCACCTCCGGCTGGATGACGGTGGTTTCGGCCAGCAGGCTGGCGGTGTCGGCGTTGAACTCGATCAGCTTCAGCGGCAAGTCGTCGAGGCCACCGGCAAAATCGAACCGGCCGACGAGGAAGTTGTCCCACTCGTTCTCCACCGACCAACGCAGCAGCGGCACGGCGAATTCAGGAATACCCAGGCCCCGGACCCGATCGTCCATATAAACGCTGCGGCGGGCGGTGGCGCGCAGGAGTTCGTAGGCATCGTCGCCGGCACGCATGGCCGCCTGGGCCTCAGACTTGCCGAGGTTCAGGATCTCGTCGGCGATGTAGTCTTCGTTTTCTCCCGTGGCGTAATAAGCGAGGCCCTGTTTTTTGAACCATTTGTCTTTGAGCCGGGGAGCATTGGTGAGTTGGTTATCCACCGAAGGAGCGGGTTGACTTACCGGAGCCGAAGCCCGACTTGGTCCGCGTAGTGGAGCGGGCGGAACTCTTCATCCGGCTGCCAGCCTTACTGGTGGCGTTTTGGTGGGCCGCTCCGTTGGTGTAGGCTCCGGCGCTGGGCGTCCCTCCCATGCGGTTGAGCATCAGGAAGCCCCAGTACCCCATGCCCGCGCTGCGGAAGGGGCGACCCTGGCTGCTGTTGGGATCGGTGACCTGGGAGATCAGCTTGGCTTCGTCGAGGGTGAAGGTATCGCGCATACCTTCTATGTTTTCCACGATGATGCGGCTGTCGGCGATGTTCGCTACCGGCACTTCGGAGGCGATCTTGTAGTTGTCGGTGCTTACCTCCTGAACGGTGGTGATGAGCCCTTCGGTGGGAACCTCGACCGTTTCGGTATCGGAGCCGCCACAGGAAAAGAGGGAGAGACCCAGACCGGCGGAGAGGAGGGTGGGAAGGATCAGGTGTTTGCGTAGCATTTGTAATTAGGATTTTGTTAAGGGGACGTAAGATAGGGGGTTTGGGGGAAATTGGGTAATTCGGCTTAGGAAACCACTCCCCGATTTGGCATTTGCCTAGCAGTATAGTTTCAGTAGCGGGCGTATAAACTAAAATGTCGCGTCTATCCCCACCAACTACCTAAAGGGAATGGCCAAAAACGACATTTGGGTTTGCGCGCATTTTGGGACTAACTCCAGCCCCTCCGCTGTATCTCCCCGCACTTTCCACGGCAGGCAATATCTCGCCGCCGCCGCCCCCTTCAACCAACGCCACAAATCCGTAACTTCGCGCTCCCGCATTGCTCCTTTACCCTTCCACTGCATCCCGCGGCCCCGCCACCTTGATGAAACCGCGAAGCGAAAAAAGCCGCCCTATCAAAACACGTTCCGAAAAAACCTTCCTCACCGCCGCCGTCTTTCTGGCCGGCCTGTGCAGCATCGTCTACGAGTTACTGATCAGCACCACGAGCAGCTACTTCCTGGGCGACAGCGTGAAGCAGTTCAGCCTCACCATCGGCATCTATATGTTTGCGATGGGGGTGGGGTCGTTCCTGACGAAGTACGTCGAGAAGCGCGAACTGGAAGCTTTCATCCGCACCGAGCTGGCGCTCGGCCTGCTCGGCGGTCTCTCCGTGCCGCTGCTCTACTTCCTCTTTCAGCACCAGACCGGCACGCAGTACCAGTTCACGATGCTGGGGCTGGTGTTCTGCATCGGCGGGCTGACAGGCCTCGAAATCCCCCTGCTGGCGCGGGTGATGGAGAAGTACTCGCCGCTGAAGGACAACCTGGCCGACGTGCTGGGGTTCGACTACGTGGGCGCGCTGGTGGCCACGCTGCTTTTCCCCTTTCTACTGCTGCCCTTCGTCGGCCTGTACAGCTCCAGCCTCATTTTCGGGGCGGTGAATCTGCTGCTCGGCTTCGGCGTTTGCTGGTTCTTCCGTGCGCAGTTGGAGGCGAAGCAAAAAAGGGCCGTTTACGTCTGGACGGCCGTCGGCCTCGTGGCCTTCGGCGTGCTGCTCGCCCTGGCCAATCCGTTCCTGGCGCAGTGGGAGGCCTCGGCCTATCCGCACCGCGTGATCTACCGCGAACAGTCGCCGTACCAGCAAATTACGCTGACGCAGAACAAGGACGATCTGCGGCTCTACCTCAACCGCGTCATCCAGTTTTCGAGCCGCGACGAATACCGCTACCACGAGGCCCTGGCCCTGATTCCGGCGGCGGGCGTGCCCTCCGTTAAGCGCGCGCTCATCCTCGGCGGCGGCGAGGGCCTGCTGGCCCGCGAGCTGCTGAAACTGCCCGAACTGGAGCAGCTCACCATCGTAGACCTCGACGAGCGCGTGTTCGATCTCGCCAAACGGCACGAGGTCATTCGGGCGCTGAACGCGGGTGCGGTGGAGGACCCCAGGGTGCAGTGCCTGGCCACCGACGCCGCCGTGTTTCTGCGCAACGACACCAGTACTTACGACCTCATCCTGGCCGACCTGCCGGACCCCAGCAGCGAAGCCGTTTCCCGGCTTTACAGCACCTGGTTCTTCGGGATGGCCAGGGCCCGCCTGGCCCCCGACGGCGTGTTTGCCACCCAGGCTACCAGCCCCTACCACACCCGGAAGACCTTCTGGTGCATCGCCGAGACGCTGGACGCCATCGGGTTCGAGCACATTCGGCCGTACAAGATCATGGTGCCCAGCTTCGGCGTGTGGGGCTTCGTGATGGCCGGTGGCAACGGCGCGGTACCCGGCCTGCGCACCGACGTAGCCCGCAAGTTTCTCGAACCCGAAGCCCTGTCCGAACTCTTTTACTTCCCCCCGGATCTCCGCATGCCTGCCGACGAGATCCTATCCCCCAACCGCCTCGACCGTCCCGTTCTACTCGATTACTTCCTCGAAGAATGGTCCGACTGGCAACGCGAAAAACCGATGTAATGGCCGACCATCAAACCCCAATAGCTCCGCAGGGCACCCACGCTCTGGGCCGTCATATTCACCTCGACCTGTACGACTGCACGCCCGGGCTGCTGGCTACGCCGGAGGCCTCCGAGCGCATCCTCAACGCCGCCGCCCGGGCGATGGGGGCAACCATCGTGGGCAGTCATTTCCACGCCTTCAGCCCGCACGGGGTCAGCGGCGTGGTGGTCATCGCCGAGAGCCACCTGACGGTGCACACCTGGCCGGAACACGACTTTGCGGCGGTGGATGTTTTCAGCTGCGGGGAGCTCAATTTAGCGGCGGGGATCGAACTGCTCGTTGCGGAGTTCGGGGCGCAGCGGCATGATTCTGCGGGTTTTGACCGGGGAAAGGCCGCCGCTGCCTCCGGCGGCTAGCCGGCTTTAGCGCTTTTTTTGGGACTTTCGCGTATCGTCGAAAAAAAATCCGAACAAGCTCCTAGAAATAAATCGGTTTGCTCATCCCTTTCGCGTCCAGCTCGTTCTCGCCGGTCTTGAAGCCCTGCATCGAGGGCAGATACACGCTGGCGTCGAAATTGACGGTAATGGTTTCAAGGTCCCGAGCTTCTTCTCCTTCGCACGCTCTTTCGGTGGTGGCGTAGGTGGCCGCGTTCGAGGTCAGGTCGTACTCCAGTACCGTGTACTTCGCGCAGGGGTCGTCGTTTTCGATGGTGGTGCCAACGAGCTGAAAGTCGTCCGCGATCCAACGGAAGCGATGGACGTAACGCCATTTCGTACGGCTCCCGCCAGCATGTTTGATGACAATGGTCCCGTTATTGATTTCAACACTTTCGAGGGGGTCACCCATGGTGCCGCCGTGTTTGGTGGAGAGTAGGACATCGTCGGCGGTGTACCAGGCGTCGAGGTCGGCGCCTTCGCCGGTATAGACGACGAGCTGGCGCTTAAAGCCGAGGCCGTCATTTTCTTCCTTGGTGGTCACTACTTCCAAGCGATCGATGTCGCCGTCGCCGTTCAGGTCGTTGGGGTGTATGGCTGCGGCGGTATTCGTGGTCGTGGCCGTTTTTCCGTCGCGGGTAATGCCGGTACCGCCGACCGAGTTGCTGCCGGATTTAAGCGTCACTGTTTTGGGCGGCGGAGCAACCATGCCGCCCTTGCCGGATTGAGCGGACCCCGGTTTATCGTCAGGAGCACAGGCGCAGCACAGGGCAAGCAGGAGAAAACAAAAAATATTCTTCATGGCGGCAAAGATATGGCAGGGAGGCTTAGGAGGCATCGGGGGTTTAGCGGTTTTGGGGGTTAATGCATTTAAGACCCTCCTCCGCACCTGCGGCCCCGCCCTGATGCTTATCCGGCGCACGCCCAGTGCAGCACCGGACCCGGATCTTGATTTGGTTGATGGCGCGCGCGCAGGATGCAAAGCAAGTATTTTGAAAAGCAAAAACGTTAAAAGGCATGGTTAATGACTTGATACATCTAATTTAGATGTATCATTGTTCTATGTATTCAAAAGAACTTATAAAGGGCACCCTGCGAACGGTCATCCTCCGCCTGCTCGACCACGAAGGACGCCTATATGGCTACCAGATGAACAAACGCGTGGAGGAGCTGAGCGAGGGCAAGTACACACTTACCGAGGGATCGCTGTACCCCCTGCTGCACAAAATGGTGCAGGACGGTATGCTCACCACCGAAACCGAGACGGTAAACGGCCGCGCGCGCCGCTACTATCTCATCACGCAGTCGGGCCGCGCCGCCGCCGCCGACCGTCGCGACGAGTTCCGTCGTTTTTTGGCCACCATGCGAATCCTGCTCGACCTGAAACCAGAAAAGATATGATCAGCCTCACCGCCCATCAGGTCGCCCGGGTACGTATCCACCTCGCCCGTGCCGGCCTTAACGAGAACCTGAGTGCAGAACTGCTCGATCACCTCTGCTGCGCCGTCGAAGCCCGCTTGGCCGCCGGCGATGACTTCGAACCGGCCCTGGCCGCTACGCTCAGAATCTGGCCCCTGCACCACCTGCAAGAATTACAACAAACCGTTCATTTCACAACCAGAACCAGACCAATGCTTTACCGTATCTCCGCCGCCGCCGCATTGTTGGCGGGCATCGCTTTTCTCTCTCCGTTTCCGCTCCCCGAAAAAGACGCCGCCGAAACTCCTTTTCATGCGCAAGAATTTTCCACGCATCCGGTCCGGACCGATCCGCCCACGGCCAGCCCCATCGCAGGCATCATACTAAATGCCGCAAATATTTCCTCCGGCTTCGGGAACCGCAAGCATCCGTTGACCAAGCAGGTAAAGCGGCATCGTGGCATCGACATCAAGGCCGACTCCGGTACGCCGGTTCTCGCTACCGCCGACGGTAAGGTCGTTTACGCAGGCACAGATGGCGGTAACGGCATTACCGTTCGCCTACGACATACCGATGGCTACGTAACGGCCTACAAGCACCTCAGCAAGTACATCGTCGAGCGCGGCGACCGGGTACTCTTGGGTCAGGAGATTGCCGCCGTTGGCAGCACCGGGCTTTCCACTGCGCCGCACCTGCACTACGAAGTGCTTAAGGACGACGTTCCGGTAGATCCGCTGGCGCTGCGGTAGCCCCCGAATTGCGTGCTCCGCCACATTCCCCGGATCACGTTTATAGATACGGAAGGCTTGATCCCTTCTTGATCACCGCAACAATACCACTCCCCCACTCCGCCGTACCGTTTCCAGCCCGTTGAAATAGCGGATACTGTATACGAAATACCCGTTGCCCGTTGCTTCCGCCCGGGCGCGGCCGTCCCATCCGGCCGTCAGGTCGGAGCCGGTGTATATTTCTTCCCCCCACCGGTCGAAGACCTGCAGCCTGAAATCCGTGATCCGTGCGCAATTCTCCTCATCCGGAAATACGCGGAAGATATCGTTGACGCCGTCGCCGTTAGGGCTGAAGGCACCGGGGACGTAAAGCCGACAGCAATCCTGAAAATTAACGTCAAACGTGGTGAAGGCTTCGGAGCAGGGGTTGGTGCGTACCAGTTCGTAAGCACCACTCTCCCGGAAGGTCCGGGTTGGCCCCACCGGGCCATCGGCCCAGCGGTAGTTGACGTCAGCCTCGGGGGAAGCGGTAATAAGAACGCTGTCGCCGAGGCAGGCGAAAAAAGTTTGGCTTCCGGGTAGCAGCATTTCCGTCCGCCGCTCCAGGACCCGGACGCTGGCAGAGTCGGTTCCACAGTCGTTCGTGATCGTCAGGGCGTAGGTTGCCGGGTCGGTAACGGTAAGTGCGGGGGTGGTAGCGCCGGTGCTCCAGGTGAAGCTCGCGCCTGGAGCATCCGGTACGGAAAGTGTCAGGACATTCCCCGGGCAGAGAATGGTGTCCGGGGGCAGGCCCGCAAGTGGGTTTCCGTCCAGAATTACGTTAAAGTCAAAAGAAGCGATCGGCCCCGTAACGCATTCGCCGAAGGCCCTCAGCCGGAGCGTCCGCGTTCCCGATCCGGTGGTTCCCGCGGCGACGGTGTACCGTAGATCGCTCAGCAACCGCATTATTTCGGCCCCGCCACCCGGCCCGTTGGCCTCAAAAATAAAGTTTACCCCGCTACCGCTTCCCGTGACCGTCACGGAAGGAGCCGGTGGTGCAAAAGAAAGGGATTCTCCCAGGACCGCATTATCGAGCGCGATCTGAAGTCGGCTGATCCGGTTCTCGGGCAGCGCCGCGACCGCCGCTTCGATCAACCTTGCCGGCTCCCGGTAGCAGAGCGGGTCGGGCAGGTTCCGAAAGGCGATCTCCAGCCGGGGGCAGACCTGATCGCGCGTAGTCGCTGCCCGCGCTTTGAATCCGGCGGGGACGAAGCGCGCGTCCGTCCGCGGGAACAATTCTCCCGCGTTGCCGGCGGATACGCCGAACACCGTCCCCGTAGATGGAAAGCGAGTCGTTTCACAATTGGCCATGTCGTCCGTCAGGTCCTCCCCGATGCTTACCAGCAGCGCGTCGGCTTCTTCGTCATCTCCACACAACCGCCCCCGGCCGAAGAGATAATAGCCGCCTCCCGGTCGTTGCCGGATCCCCGCTATGGCGTGGTTGGCCTGGTCGTTCCCGATCAGGGTGGTGCCGGGGATCGCGTCACCGTCCAGATCGAAACTGATCACTATTCCCGAGGATCGCTGACCATCTCCTCCGGTCGTCCCGACGATCAAAAGGGTTTCGCCCGCTACGGAAAGAGCGCCCCGGGCACTGGTGCCCGGTTCTCCCCGGACGGCCGATTCGATCCTCCCGTCGGCGTTTATCAGCAGTACGAGCGCCTGACGAACGTCATCGGTCACGCCCGTCCCCGCTAAAGCGATCAGTCCCATATCCAGGAGTTCCAGTGTGAGACCGGCCCCATCGGCACGCATTCCACCGTCCAGGTCGTAGCGTTTGCTCCACACCAGGTTCCCGGCGGGATCGATACGGGCCAGCAGGTAGCCACTCTGCGTTTCATCGTCGTCGCCGGGTCGGAAGCCGCCCGCCGCCAAAATATCCCCTCCCGGTAATACGACCGCATCGGTAAAAATCGTGAAGCGGTTGCCGGGCATCGAAAAGCCCCGGCGGAACATCTCCGTACCATCTGCGGCCAGGCGGGAGATGATGGCTTCGTTGCGGTCTCCCGTATTGCCCACCACCACCACGCCACCGTCGGGGGTGGGCGTCATGGCCCTGATCTGCTCGTCGGTATTTGGTTCGCCCCAGCCGAAGCGGCTGACGATACTGCCGGTGTTCGCGTTGACGCGGTAAACCGCCCAGTCGTCGATGATGCCAACGGGTGTTTGCCACACGCCCATCCAGAAGGTGCTGTCGGTCTGCCGGGCCAGGGCCATGCCGCGGGTGCGGGTTGGGAAATCAAGCGTATGGGCGCTCAGTACCTCACCGGCCCCGTCGAGTAGTAGCAGCGAGGTGCTTTCCAGGCCGGATTCTTTGGATATGCCGATGCCCACCAGGCGATCGGGGGAGAGTACGAGCAGGTCGCGCAGACCGTCGCTGCCGGAGAGATCGTAATAGCGGTGGAAGTCCTGGGCGGCAAGCGGGATGGAAAGAAGAAGAACAAAAAAGGATATCAGGAGGCGCATCTTGTTGGTAAGATACGGCTGGGCCGGGATTCGCGGCGTGAGTAGGCTGGAATCGTGGATTAACGCGGAAGTTCTTGTCACGAAGTCAATACAGCCTCATACTTTGTCTTCTCCTCTTAATATTACTGACCGACATGGCTTATCACCCCCTTCGTTTCAACCTTCTTTGCATCCGTCAGTACGGACCTCAGTGAAATTATCGATTACGAGGATTTGAACTGTGCTATATGGTTATTTCTAATGTACCTGCCTACGGGCCAAACAAGAAGTAATAAGCCCATCAATATCTCAAACCTCAAGGTTTTCAGATTAAGCTTTTTAAGCCCTTCTGCGTCAACAGAGCCTTCTGACCGTTCCCAATAACAGTATTTTCCAAAGTATCCCTTAAAGGTGAATCCGTTCTTTTCTATGTCGGCTACTTTAGCCCTCAATAATCTCGTGTCTATAGTATTGATGTATTCAGAAAGGTATATGGACTTGTCACAGTTGTCTCCATAGGTTTTACTATGAATTACTGGAGTGTAGTCATCATCCAATCCAACTTGAAAAGAGATGCGTTCGTATGCCACCCCGGCATAATCATCCTGTGCGTAGTAAGGGTATCTCTCAGTGAATACGCACACAATAAAGCCAACTGACCAAGCAATAAATACTACATCAATTATTGTCAGCGCATATTTCTTGATTTTTGTAAACGTATTGATTTTTCCAGAAGGATTGCTCATTTTTTCGTTTGAAAGGGTCAAAGGGTTTTAGCTACGCTAAATTAACTGTTCTTCACCATAAATTAGTTCTCCCGTACCTTCGCCCCCGCATGAAATTCAAGCTCCATCACACCGACCAAAAAACCGACGCGCGCGCCGGCACCATCACCACCGACCACGGCGAGATCAACACGCCGATCTTCATGCCCGTTGGCACGATCGGCACGGTCAAGGGCGTCCACCAAACGGAGCTGAAGGAACAGGTGAAGGCCCAGGTCATTCTCGGCAACACCTACCATCTTTACCTCCGTCCCGGCATGGAGACGATGGAGGCGGCCGGCGGCCTGCACCAGTTTATGAACTGGAACGGGCCGATCCTGACCGACAGCGGCGGCTACCAGGTATTCAGCCTCGCCCACCGGCGCAAGATCACCGAGGAAGGCGCCACCTTCGCCAGCCACATCGACGGCTCGCGGCACCTTTTCAGTCCGGAATCGAGCCTCGGCATCCAGCGGAGCATCGGGGCCGATATCGTGATGGCTTTCGACGAATGCCCGCCCTACCCCAGCACCCGGAAGTACGCCGAGAGCAGCATGCGCCTGACCCACCGCTGGCTGGAACGCTGCGTTAAATTCATGGACGAAACGGAGCCGAAATACGGACACTCTCAGGCCCTCTTCCCCATCGTACAGGGCAGCAGTTTCGACGACCTGCGGACGAAGTCGTGCGAGTTCATCGCCAGCCAGGACCAACCGGGCAACGCCATCGGTGGCCTCTCCGTCGGCGAACCCATTGAAGATATGTACCGCATCAGCAAGCTCTGCTGTGACGTACTGCCTAAAGACAAGCCCCGCTACCTGATGGGCGTCGGCACTCCCGCCAACATCATCGAGTGCATCAGTCGCGGCGTGGATATGTTCGACTGCGTACTGCCCAGCCGCAACGCCCGCCATGGCATGATCTATACCCGCAATGGCATCATGAACATGAAAAACGCCCGGTGGCGCAACGACTTCAGCCCGCTCGACGATCACCCCGGCGCGGCGCCGACTTCCCGGGCCCACACCAAGGCGTACGTTGCGCATTTATTTCGTGTCAATGAGTTGCTCGGGCCACAGTTGGCGACGCTGCACAATCTGGCTTTCTACCTCTCACTGGTGACGGAGGCGCGGGAGCATATCGTGCGGGGGGACTTTGCGGCGTGGGCGGAGGGGGTTTTGCCGGGGTTGGGGAGGAAGTTGTAAAACAATTACCGTGAGCTCAATAGTGAACGACATTTTTCGTGGCCTCGCCTTTACCGAAGACGAACGCAACCGCATAGCAGGCTCCCTCCAAAAGCTAAGTCTAGAGCGCAAAGAGTACCTGATCAAACCAGGGGAAATAGTGCAAAATTTCTACTACATCCAAAGCGGTTGCCTGCGCACCTATTTAATCGACCCCACGGGAAAAGAACATACCCTACAGTTCGCCGTACGCGGCTGGTGGACGAGCGACTACATCGCCCTGTTTGGAAAAGTAAATACAAAATCCGTTGCCTACATCGAATGTATCCAGGACGCAGCACTGTATAAAGTTGCGAAAAGTGATTTCGATGACCTTTGCCGGAAAATCCCAAAAGTGGGTCGGTTACACGTACAAAACCTGGAATCAGCGTTCGCGGCTTTCCAGCGCAGAATTCTGGAAAACCTGATGCTCCCGGCGAAAGCACGTTACGTCGCTTTCGTTCAGGCATACCCCAATATTGAGCAAAGCGTAAAAAATTATCACATCGCTTCTTACCTCGGCATCACTACCGAAAGCCTGAGTAGGATTCGACGGGAGATTTCGGCTGGCTGATTTATTACCATACATCAATTTTTAGCTTTAGGCACGCCTCTAATTTTGCACTTCATCAAAAAAGTACAAATTCATGCTTAAAAAGCTAATAGGTATTGCTCCGCAGGTGGAGCCGGACGGGTCTTACCGCCCTTCGAAAATTGCACTCAAATTGAGCACTTCCGCTAAAACCGATTTTGACGACGTAGCCTACACAAAATACCAGGGCCACAAATCAAAAATCCTGGTAATCTTTACGGAACAGAAAAACATGGTTATGCAGAACGGCAAGATGTTTTCTACCGGAAACCATCCAGTGGAAGCCCTTGTTCCCATGTTACATCTCCAAAACGCTGGTTTCGAATTTGAGATCGTCACCCCAACCGGAAAGCCCGTAGTCTTCGAGATGTGGGCCTTTCCTGAGAAAGACGAGCACGTAAGGGATATCTTCAACCAGCACAGAGCAGCCTTTGAGCAGCCGCTTAGTTTGGCGGACTTCATCAGTACCTCCTTTTCCGACCCGACATCCTATGCCGGGGTGTTCGTGCCCGGTGGGCACGGTGCCATGCTGGGTATCCCCGACGACGAAAACGTCGGTAAAATCCTGAATTGGGCCCACGAAAATGATTTATATACCATTAGCCTTTGTCACGGTCCGGGTGCCTTCCTTGCAACCGCCCTGAACGGGCGGGAGTTCCTGTACAAAGGCTACGATATGGCCGTTTTCCCCGACTCCGTAGATAAGATGACTCCCAAAATCGGTTACCTGCCGGGTCATATGCCCTGGGCTTTAAGCGAAAAAATGGCAAGCCTTGGAGCAAGGCTTGTAAATAAAAAGGCCGATGCCACGGTTCATTTAGACCGGAAGCTTATTACCGGTGCCAGCCCGCTGGCGGCAAATAAACTGGGTAAACTAGCGGCAAAAACCCTTCTTGAAGCGTTGACCTGAAAGTGCGCCAGCCGGCGCCCCTTTATAACCGAGCCTTTTACCTTTGGCTGGATGCGGATGCTCGGGAGCATATTGTGCAAGCCGCCGCCACAAGAAAAACTCCGTAAAAGCAAAATAAGTCCGTTCACCCAAAGCGCCCCAACCCCCCGCGAAGGAAATTGAGGCGCAAAAACAACATAACGTAAATCTTTGGTTCGGTTATCGGTAGTAAACGCGCTTTGTCAGGTCAAGACTTCGTGTCGAGATGGATAACCGACATCCTACCCACCGTAATTCACCCACGATTACACAACCCGATCGCCACCTCCGAAAGTTGCAATCCCTTACATTAGGGATACCGATGAAGAAGAAAGTGATCATCCCCGTCCGTCCGCCCCTGCGCGGTTACCTGCGCAAGCACCGCCGCGAGGTGGAACTCCCCATCCACTACGAAGACCTCGACCGCTTTCAGCAAACCGTTGACCTGCTCAACCTGAAGGGCGAAGACACCCTTTGGCAAACGATCTTTTACGACGAGCACGAGCGCGCCTCCATCATGGACGGCCTCAAACACATCTATGCCCTGCTGAAAATGGGCGGCGACCTCTCCGCTCTGGAACACCTGGAGGTAGACCGGGTCGACTACTGCCTGTTCGGCAACACCCGCCCCTTCCGCATCCGGATCATCAACCGGCTTAACGACAACTACGACCATTTTTACGTTAAGCGTACCGATGCCAACCGCATCTACGGGCTGGAACTGGAGGAACTGCTCAGCCCGGAATCCGTCCGCTACCTGATCGACAGGGAGACGCTGATCGAGGAGCACATCGCCGGCATCCCCGGAGACGATTTCTTTAAGGGCAAGCTTGAAGACATCCCCTTCAACCAGGTCCGCATGGCGAAGGAATTCGTGAAGTTCAACGAGCGCTGCTTCGTCCGCCTGCTGGGGGACATGCGCGCCTACAACTACGTGATCGACATTACGCCCGACATCGAGGGCAGCCAGTTCCGCTTCCGCGCCATCGATTTCGACCAACAATGCTACGAAGGGAAAAAGTCGTTTTACCTGCCGCAGTTCTTCAAGGAAAACAACCCGATCGTGCTGCTCGGCATCGAACACATAAGTACCGCCGCCGTGCGTCAGTACCAGTTGGAAGAGCGCGCCATGATCGGTGCGCGCATCAAGGTCGGCAATCGCCGCGTACGGGACCTGCTAAAGATCATTTCGGAAGACCGGGTTTCCACCCCCGACAAGACACGGCGGCTGGCGGATGAGCTGAACGCTCACCACGAAACGAAACGGTTCGACCGGTGCGAGACGATGGGCGACGTTTTACAGGCGCAGTTGCGGCTGGCGTTGGAGAAGGAGTTTCATCAGAGTCTTGGGACTAGTGGGTAGAAGGTAGTGGGTAGTGCTTCCGCAAGTACCGTTCGCGGCGCTACGCTTGCTCACCTTAAGGATTCTCGATACGTGATTTGCTGCGCAGTATTTCGTGCACTCGATTCTTAATTTGGCTGCCGCAAGCACCATTCGCGGCGCTGCGCTTGCTCACCACAGGCGAATAAGCGTAGCGAAATGAGTGACCACAGCGGCAGACCTACACTCTACCCCACCATCTCCATCCATTCCATCTCCTTCTCCTCAATCTGCTCGTTCAGGTCATTGAGTTCCCGGCCGAGATCCGCAATTTTTTCGGGGTTGAGGCCGGTAGGGTCGAGGAATACCTTGTTAATTTTGGCCTTGGCTTCTTCGAGTTTTTTCAACTGCCCTTCTATCCGGCGGATGGCTTTACGTTTCTCCTGCGACATGTGTTCTTGCGGCGCGGCTTTTTTAGGCGCGGCCGCGGGTGCAAGGGAAGCCGCTTCGGAAGCCATCGCTTTCTCCGCCGCCAGTTCCTCCTTACGGATCTCCCGGTACTCGGTGTACAGGCCGTTCCAGTCCCGCAGATTACTGTCTTCTTCAAAAATGAAGAGATGCTGGCAGATCTTGTCGAGGAAGAAGCGGTCGTGACTCACGATAAGCACGCAGCCGGGGAAATCCATCAGGAAGTCCTCGAGGATGTTGAGGGTCATGATGTCGAGGTCGTTGGTCGGCTCGTCGAGGATGAGGAAGTTGGGGTTCTTCATCAGAATGGTGAGCAGGTAGAGCCGCCTCCGCTCCCCGCCACTGAGCTGACTCACGTACACCTGCTGCTGCTTGTCGGGGAACATGAAACGGTTGAGCAGGCCGCGGGCCGTCAGCTTCAGTCCCTTCTCCAGCGGGATGAACTCGGCGATCTCACGGATCACCTCGATGACGCGCTTGTCTTTGTCCAGGTTGATGCCGTCCTGGGTGTAGTACCCGAAGTGGGTGTTCACGCCGTGGACGACCTTGCCCGTGTCCGGTTCCAGTTCCTTGGTGAGCATGTGCAGCAGGGTCGATTTACCCGCGCCGTTGCGGCCCACGATGCCGGCCCGCTCGCCCTTCTGAAATTTGTAGCTGAAGCCCTTCACCAGCGTCTTGTCTCCGTAGGATTTTCCGATGTTGTGCGCTTCCAGGATCTTGCCGCCGAGGCGCTGGCCTTTGATCTCGATGGTCAGCTCGTCTTCGGCACGGAAGCCGCCGACTTTGCCCTTCAGGTCGGCGTAGGCGTTGAGGCGGGATTTAGCCTTGGTGCCCCGGCCGCTGGGCATCCGGCGCACCCATTCGAGTTCTTTTTTGAGGCGTTTTTTGTCCTTGGCCAGCTCAGCTGACTCCGTTTCCTCACGGGTGGCCTTTTTATTCAGGAAGTCGGAGTAGTTGCCGGTGTAGTGGTAGATGTTGCCGCCGTCGAGTTCAATGATGCGGTTGCAGACGCGCTCCAGGAAGTAGCGGTCGTGCGTCACCATCAGCAGGGTGAGGTTGGTGCTCTGGAGCCACTCCTCGAGCCACTCGATCATGTCGAGGTCGAGGTGGTTCGTCGGCTCATCCATGATGATGAGGTCGGGCTCGTCGATGATGAGCTTGGCGAGGGCTACGCGTTTCCGCTGACCTCCGGAGAGGGTGCTCACCTTCTGGTCGAACCGTTCGATGTTTAGTTTGGAGAGCACTTCCTTGATGCGGGCTTCAATGTCCCAGGCCTGGAGTTCGTCCATTTTGCCGAGGGCGGTGGCCAGGCGGTCGGGCTTGTCGGTGTGGCTGAGGGCCTCCTCGTAGTCGCGTACGGCGCGGACCATCGGGTTGTCGGAGTCGAACACCGCGTCCATCACGCTGGCGTTCTCGCCGAAGTCGGGTTCCTGCGGCAGGTAAGCCATGCGGGCATCCTTGTGCAGGTACATTTCGCTGCCGATGCCCTCGGGCAGATCGATGCCAGCGGCGACGCGCAGCAGGGTCGATTTCCCCGTTCCGTTTTTAGCCACCAGGGCAACCTTCGTATTTTTAGCCACCTGCAGGCTGACCTTATCGAAAAGGACTTTTTCGCCGTAGATTTTGGAGACGTCGGTTAGTTCGAGGTAGACCATTTGTTGGGGCCGTTAGGCTGATAGTTCGTTAGGGCCGTTCTTGGCGGGGGGCGAAGATACGGTTTCCTTTATTCGGGTGGTGTAGTGTTATCTTGCGAAATAAAAGCACCCGATGGCGCTTACTCAAGGGCTCACCTTACTTTTTATCTTTACTGTACTAACCGTATTTGGCCTTTATGCTATTTTTCAAAAGAAAACAAGTACCGCACTTCTTCTGATTCTTAGCCTCGCTTTTGCACTTAGGATCTTCATGGCTGGTGACCTCTACCTCCACGACTGGGACGAACGCTTTCACGCCAACGTTGCCAAAAACGTTATCCACCATCCTTTGGTCCCAGTTTTGTATAACGACGACATACTTGAGTATCAACCCAATAATTGGGCGGAGGGAACAGTATGGCTCAGCAAACCCGTTCTGGCATTTTGGCCCATAGGTTTAAGTATTTCTACGTTCGGCGCCAACGAATTCGGTCTCAGGTTCCCCTCTCTGCTATTTGGTTTGCTCTCGGTGTGGCTAACCTTCCTGATCGGCCGCCGCCTCTTCGATGATCGCGTCGGGCTAATCGGTGCATTCCTACACGCAGTACACGGGATGTTGCTGCGATTTGGTGGTGGAATAACCTCTTCTGATCACGTTGATCAACTCTTCACCCTGCTATTTGCCTGCGGTATTTACTCCTATATTATTTATTTTAATTGTCGGAAAAAGAGGTACCTCATACTAGTTGGTATTATTGCTGGTCTGGCCTTCCTTACTAAATGGGTCATGGCACTGTTTCTTGTGCTGATTATAGCCGTGCTCCATCTTTTCGTTGTTGAGCGTTTCAGCAATTACGTTCGGGACGGGGTTTTAGTCCTGTCCGCTATGGTGGTCATCGCAGCCCCATGGATAATCTATCTCTTCGTTCATCAACCCATTGAAATAAAGCTGGTTTTTGGAGATTTTTTAACTCGCACAGACGAAGTTTTTGAAGGACACTCTGGTGGCCCGCTCTTCTATCTTGAGCAAATTATCAGTCAGTTTCGCGCAGCCACTTTGGTGCCACTTCTATGGCTTATTATGGTAGCTTGGCGCAAGCGTAGCCAATCTCAACTGTTACTCGCCGTCTGGATATTCCTCCCCATCCTGCTGTTGTCTCTTCTTACAACTAAGCGCGGCACCTATCTTATGATGAGTGCGCCAGCGTACTTTTTACTGACTGGCTATTTTCTGCGATGGTTCATGCTTCGCTTTCGGTCTTCAAAGAAACGTTGGGTAATCACCGGAGTCTGCATACTATTACTGGGCCTTCCCGTACATTATACCATAGAACAGGTCAAGCCTTTTGAACTGTGCTTTTACCTCCCCGAATGGCGCATTGAGATGAGACGGCAAATTACCTGGTTCGAAAGACTTGGAGAGAAAGTTGTCTTAAGCGGACATCCTCACGCTATGGATGCGATGTTCTACTACGACGTTCTCGCCTACGAAAGAAAACTCAACCCTGAAGAAGTAAAAGCATTAGAAGCCGAAGGGTACATGATCATCAGCCCCTTGAACGATCAGTAGTTTCCTTGCTTTTCAACTACACACCGCACCTGCGGCCGCGCCAAAGTAGTCAAGCGGCTCCAATGATCTACCCCCCCCCTTTAAATTCCATCAACCGTTAATGATCGTCGCCGCAAAAACAGCGTGAGCATTCCCATGCGGCAGCGACTACTTGACTTCAGAATATTTAACTACCTAAACCCAAACCCGCACCGCCAGCACCGCCCCAAAAACGGCCAGTACCAGCGCCCCGAACCGCTGCGCCCGCCGCACCATTTCCGGCGTAAGAAAATCGCGAAGTTTGCGGGCGCTGAGCACCTTGAGGCAGTCGGTAAAGACGATGGTAAGGATCAGACCGGCATATACCGCCAGGGCCGCTTCGTCCGCCAGCTCCCGATCGTGCACCTGCGTGACGCTGAAGAACGACCAAAAAGAAATGGTGAACGGATTGAAGGTATTGATGGCAAAGCCCTGCGCAAATGCGCTCAGCAGGCTGCCGTGGTCGGGTACTACCCGCTTTTCAGTCAGGTCCACCGGTTTGCGGAACCAGGTGATGATGGCCACCACGAGCAGGATCGCGCCACCCGCCGTACCGATCACTTTGGTCAGGTAAACGCTGTCCGCAACCGTATTCAACCCTCCGAGGCCGAAGTGCGTTGCCGCCGCCAGGCACATATCACTGACCCAGATACCAACCGCACCGGCAAAGGCCGCCAGCGTACCGCGCCGCAGGCTGAGCTGCAGGAGCAACACGAGCAACGGCCCGACGAGCAGGGCAAGCACAAGGCCGGCTTGAACACCCTCCAGGAAATAACTTAATGAATCGATAAACGTGGTGAGTTGACTGAGCTGTTATAGCAGGTCGAAAATAGCACATTCCGGATTATGATGACGGAGCCCGGCTTTAAAGTTACTCCTCGTCGTCCAGAATCTGCTCGGCGTGTACTTTGGTTTTCACCTTGGTATAAACACGGTCGATCTTGCCCTGTTCGTCGATCACAAAGGTAGTGCGCAGCACCCCATCGTACGCGCGCCCCATAAATTTCTTCGGCCCCCAGGTTCCGTAAGCGTCCATCATCTCGTGCTCTTCGTCGGCCAGCAGCGGCATGGGCAGATCGTGCTTGGCGATAAATTTCAGGTGCTTGGCGGGCTTGTCCGGGCTGACGCCGAGGAGTTCGAAGCCCTTCTTTTGCAGTTCGCCGAAACTATCCCGCAACGAGCAGGCGGCGGCCGTACAGCCGGGCGTATCGTCTTTGGGATAAAAGAAGACGATGAGCTTCTTGCCGGCGTAATCCGCCAGGGAAACGGTGCTGCCGTCGTGGAGGATACCGGTGAAATCGGGGGCGGAGTCGCCGGGTTGTAAAGTAGTCATGGAGGGTAAACAGGTGACGGCGGGCAGGGTTCAGAAAGTAGCGTAACCCGGCATAGGGCGCAGATTTCAGAAGAGGAGGGGGGGATTCGGGAAATAAATTCTTCCTTCTCCATACTGCATTCTGAATGCCGTACTCTGCGCTCTAACCTTTGCACTCTACCTTTGTCTTCATGCAACAGACACTCGTTTTCATAGCCGTCCTGATCGTAGCCGTCGCCATTTACTGGCCCATTCTGAAGAAAGCCCGGGCGGACATCTCGGCACGCTCCGCCGCCGGGCTGGGCAACGGGATGCTGTATGCCGTTTTGCTCATCCCCCTCCTCGGGCCGATACTCTACCTCGTGTTTCGCAAGCGTTTTGCGGTTAAGTAAGTCCGTGGTCAGATGTTTGAATTCAATCAGTACTCCAGCCTGTTGCTCGTCGGGGCCGTTCCGGCGCTGTTGCACGCGGCGCTGCTATTCGTCCGGGCATGGCGGGAAGAGCGGTGGAGCGATTTTTTGGCCGGATGCATCCTGTTGGTCGGTGTGCTGTACGTTGCGCAGTGGATGCTGGGCTTCGCAGGCTGGTATGACGAGCGAGATGGCCGGACCACCGCCATGTTTTACGTCCTCTGGGACCACCTGATCGTACTCGGCCCACTCTGCTGGCTCTACTTCCGGGCGGTGACCAATACGGACTTCAGTTGGCGGCGGCGGTATTTCGTCCATTTTCTGCCGTGGCTGATCTACCTTTTACCGTTTCTCGGCATCTGCCTCTACGACTGGGTCGGGATGCGTTTACTCCGGGGCGAGAACTTCACCTTTTTCGGCGACAGCCGTGGCCCGGCGATGGACTGGGTGCATACCCACGGCGGCTACCCGGGCGAGTTCGTTTTAGTCCTCATTCGCTTAGCGCTCATCGCTTACCTGCTGTTTACCGTGCGTGATTATCGCCGTTACCGCCGCTACCTCGAGGAGGAGTTTTCCAATGCGGACCAACTGAGTCTTTCCGGGCATGGTTACCTGCTGGCGCTGCTGCTGCTCGGCATCTCCCTTACCGTGGTCATTGAGGCGGTCAACCTTTTCTCCGACGACGCCGGATATGCCGACGCCTGGTTCAGCTACTTCACCATGGCCGTGCTGCTGCTCCTGGCGGGAATTCAGTTCTATTCCGTCGATACGCGCCTCACCCGTTCGTTAAGGTTCGGGGGCGCGGACGCGGGTGCAGAGAAGGTTAAACGGCAAAGCCCGCAAGCGAAGGCAACTTCCCGCTCCGTCAGTACCGACCCGGTTAAAAGCCTGCCGGAAACGTCCGCCGAAGACGCCGCCTGGGCCAAAAAGCTGGACCGTTACCTGGCCGAGCAACCCGCCCACCTTAACCCCGAACTGAAACTCAGAGATCTGGCGAAAGCACTCGGCACCAACTCCTCCGTACTGAGCCGCGTGATCAACACCCACTACCGGCTCAACTTTAATGACTTCATCAACGCCCGCCGCTGCGCGGTCTTCGTCGAGAAGGTGCAGGCCGGTGAACACCAGCGGCATACGTTGCTTTCGTTGGCGCTCGATTCGGGCTTTAACTCCAAATCCACCTTCAACCGCGCCTTTCGGAAACACTACGGCAAGTGCCCCAAGGACCTGGTGGAAGAGAAATCTTGACGTCTGACGGTAAAGGAGCCACAAAGCTGTCTCAAATCACAACCCGACCCGTCCCAAATATTGATCTGAAGCGCGCACTCCGGCAAATACCCGCTCCTTTGTGACATCACCAATTCACAACACCATGCGTTTTATTTCCTTTCTGTTCTTTCCCATGTTCGCCCTTTCTTCCTGTGCTCAGGGTACAGCGGGCTTAACGATCCCAGCCGGGCAGACCTTCGTTCTCGGTGAATACCGTACGGAAGGCTACCGCGCTACGCTGCGCAATACCGGTAGCCAGACGATCACCGCCGTGGTCCTTGATCAGCAAAGCGGCGAAGCCGTTACTACCGTCGCGCTCTCCGGTGGAGATCGTCAGTCCGTTACCGTTGCCAACGGTCAGGAGGTCCACCTCATCAACCAGAGCGGCCGGCCGGCAATGGTCAGAGTTAAATCTCCCGTTACTGGCCGGCAGGGCATGCGCTACGTCGGCCCTGACGGCAACGGTACACCCGACGACAATGACAAATCTCCCCGCGTTGCCCTCCCCCGCTCTGCTCCTTCAACCTCCCCCGCACCCGCGGCCGCGCCCACTAAAAACCCGGAAACAATTGCAGAAGTCACCACCGTTACCAGAATGATCGCTCCCGGTGAAGCCCTTGTAATCGGTGAAGGCACCAACTCCGGCTACGCCGCTAAAATTCGCAACTCCGGTGCGCAGATCAAGGTCGCCGGCCGCAACAAGACCTCCGGCAAACAAACCCAGGGCTTCGGCCTCCCGGGAACGGGCCGCGAAACCCTCAATGTGCGCAACACCGAAGACCTCTACCTCATCAACATTTCCGGTAAGGTGACTAAGGTTACCGTAAGGATGGATCGGCCGGTGCGGGGTGCCCGGGTTGTGAAGATGTGATGCATAGTTGTCAGAATGCAGCGTGCATTCTACGCACCCGACGCCCGCTCACTCTTAGCTACGTAATCGGCCAGGTACACGTCGAGCGACTTGCGCTTGTACTGCATCACGTAACGGGGGTGGCTCAGCGGGATCACCTCGCCGAACCAGCCCCGTTCGTCGTTGAGGGCCTTCAAAAATTTGTAGTTTTTCCCTTCGCCCAGGCAGAGCAGGAATTCCCGGCGGGAGCCGAAGCCCAGCTGGGTATCGAAGTTTTCGATGATGCGGGGGCGGATGGCTTTCTCCAGTTTTTTATCGTCGTAGTAGTTGTAGTTCTTGCCGTTCTTCGTGAAGCCGAGCGGGCAGGCGTTCATGATGTAGAAGTCCTGATAAAAAGCTTCGGGACCACCCATTTCGTTGATCCAGCGGTAGATGAAGTCGGCGCTCAGTTCCGGGCGGCTGGTGAAGCCGTGATCTATGCCACACTCCTCGCGCAGTTTCTTTGGTCCGGTAAACGGAACGCCGGTCACTCCGGCTCCGAAGCGGCCGGGGTTGATGCCGGCTACGAAGATGCGGTCGCGGTTGTCGGCGAAGTACTTCTCGAAGAACGTGACCATACAAGCCCGGGTATCTTCTCCGGCGAAGGGGTAGATCAGGTCTACGCCTTTGGGCAGCTTCCAGTTGGGCTGGAGAGTTTGGATGTGGTAGTTGAGGACTTTTTGGGCGAAGGTTGGGGTATTCTTCACTTCTTTATCCATTTAATTACGGTTCGCTCGCTACGCTCTGGCCGCAGAACATCAACGACGACTTCCTTCTCCTCATCTATCGCAAATGCTATCCGGTAATTATTACTGAACGTACGACGGTACTCAATATCGCCGCTGGTGTTAAGATAATGCTCTCGTTCATGCGAGCCGGGAAAATTTTCAAAACTATCTATTGTATCGAGAATTTCATCTATTGTTTTATCGGCGGCTTCGTCAGACACCCTGCTTCGCAAGTATAAGTAAATTTCTCGAAGGCTATCACCAGCTTCCGTGCTTATTCTGACAGTATACGCTACCATGATTTTTTTCTTCCCGAAGTTGAGCTACCGTAGTAAAATTGCCTTTTTTCATCGATTCTTTACGACGGGTGTACTCAGCCCTAGCTTGATCGGCACGAACTTCCTCTCCGTTAGGCCTTGTGCCAAGAACGGGATCATGTTCGTCAACGGATTCTGCAATCGACTGAGCCCTTAAGTAAGCATCTAAAATATCGGTAACGGCATCAAGGAAAGCCTCATCCTTAACAAGACGAACCCTTTCCAGAATACCAGCAGTCTTTTCGGCAATCATGGTGATGAAGATTGATTCAGCCTAAAAGTAACGATGTATCAGCATTATCAGTTGCACTACTTCTTGCGAAAGAAAATAGAAACAGGCACCCCCGTAAAGTCATATGCCTCCCGCAGTTTATTCTCCAGGTAGTTTTTATAAGCTTCGTTGATGTACTGCGGGTGGTTGCAGTAAAAGGCGAAGGCGGGGTAAGCAATCGGCAGCTGGGTGACGTATTTGATGCTTACCTCACGGCCGCGGTAGCTGGGTGGCGCGTAGCGTTGCATCGCCTTGCCCATCACGTCGTTGAGCTGGCTGGTGGGGATGCGGCGGGTCCGGCTCTCGTACACCTGCATGGCGGCCTCCACCGTCTTCATGATGCGCTGTTTTTCAAGCACCGACATGAAGATCACCGGCAGGTCATTGAAGGGGGCGAATTTCTCGCGCACCGTCTGCTCGTAGTCGCGGGCGGTATTCGTTTCCTTGTCGGTAATCAGGTCCCACTTATTGACGGCGATCACAATGCCCTTATTGCGGCGCTGGGCGATGCGGAAGATGGCCAGGTCCTGGCTTTCCACGCCGTCGGTAGCGTCGATCATCAGCACCACCACGTCCGCTTTTTCGATGGCTTTTATGGCGCGCATCACGGAGTAGAACTCCAGGTTTTCGTACACCTTGGCCTTCTTGCGGATGCCGGCCGTATCGATCAGGTTGAATTCATGGCCGAATTTATTGTAGTAGCTGTTCGTGGTGTCCCGGGTGGTGCCGGCAACGTCGGTGACGATGTTGCGCTCCTCGCCGAGCAGGGCATTGATGAAGCTCGATTTGCCGGCGTTCGGTTGCCCGACGATGGTGATCTGGGGGATCTCACTCGGTTCCTCGTCCCGGTTTTCGATGAACTTCACCGCGTCGTCGAGCATATCACCGGTACCCGATCCGGTGACGGAAGAGAGGAAGTGGGTGTGCTCGAAGCCGAGGCTCCAGAACTCGTTAGCCTCCAGCAGGCGGCTGTGGTTGTCTACTTTATTGACGACGAGCATCACGGGCTTGTTCGTCTTGCGCAGCATCCGGGCCACGGCCTCGTCGAGGTCGGTCAGGCCGGTGGCCACGTCGACCATGAAGATGATCACGGCGGCCTCGTCGATGGCGATCTCTACCTGCAAGCGGATGGCGGCTTCGAAGATGTCATCGCTGCCGCGTACGAAGCCACCGGTATCAACCACGGCGAAGTCCTTCCCGTTCCAGGTCGATTCCCCGTACTGCCGGTCGCGGGTCACGCCGCTCTGGTCATCGACGATGCTCTGCTTCGTACCGATCAGGCGGTTGAACAGGGTTGATTTTCCGACGTTGGGCCGGCCGACGATGGCGACGATATCCATAACTGTAACTTGTGCTTAGTGCTAACCACGCGGAGGGGCTGCTGGTTGCGGGCGCAAAGATAGGCCTAAGTCCATTAGTCTTCAGTTTGAAATGATCGGCTTTGCTTTTCGGAGCATATACGGGCGCGGCCGCGGGAATGCAAAGAAGGCTTTTCAAAAGACATCGCTCTCCGGCATGCTGATGCTCGGTCAGGATCATCACCCCTGCTCGAAAATCACAGCGAAACCTTCGTGATCAAAGCAGGTTCCGGGCCGGAAGTAGCGGGGTTCACGGAACGATTTCGCTGCGCCTTACTACTTTTCTTTGCATCCTGCTTCCGAGCCTCATTTGCCGTATGGCTACCGGCTCGCTATCCATTGCCGGCGCAACACCCGGCAACTTAGTTCGCTCCCCCCGGCGTCCACGGCGTATTCCATCTCGCGGATAGCCTGCTCCATCACCGTGGTCGTCCAGGTGCCGGGCGCGCAGGTACACTGGATGAGTTCGTCGGCCAGGGCATCGTAAAAGCGAAGCCGGACGCACACCGGACTTTCGTTCTTACCCCGGCAATTGCGGGTGATCCGTCTTCCCGGGCCGGGGGCAAAGGTCGCCGCCGGGTAGTGCAGGTGGTGGGCCGGCAGCTGCTTGTGCGTGAGGCTGCCACCACCGTCGCCGTGAATGCGCAGCACCCAGCCGGTATGATCTTTCACCTCCACGTAGTCCAGATCCGTCAACGGGACGGCTGTGGCCGGGCCACTACAGTTTAAAAAGGCAAAAGCCAAAATCAGGGAGGCAAAGTAGCGGATGGTCATCGGGTGAAACTTTCGGACAACCTTACTGATGCAGAACGGTTCTATTTTGGCGGTCGAGCAGTGCACAACACATGAATCAGACCAGACCCGGTCCTTTAGTGTTTGGTCACAACTACCCGTAAAAATCACCGATTCTTACCCCAAATCACCGCCAGCAGCTCACCCTCCTCCCATGGAGAGAGGCTCCGGGGGGGGGGAAGAGCGGGAAAAAGCATATCATTGATTCCCTACGAAACCTATAAGCTAACAAACGGCCTCACCGTAGTCCTGCACCACGATCCCAAGCGGACGGTCGCGGCCGTCAACGTACTCTACAAAGTAGGCAGCCGCAACGACCCCCCCGGCCGTACGGGCTTCGCCCACCTCTTCGAGCACCTGATGTTCGGCGGTTCGGAGAACGTGCCGGATTTCGACGAAGCCCTGCAACGCGCCGGCGGTGAAAACAACGCCGTCACCGGCGCCGACCAAACCCTTTATTACGACATCCTGCCGGCCGACAACGTCGAGACCGCGCTGTGGCTGGAGGCCGACCGCATGGCCCGCCTGAACCTCGACCAGCAGTCGCTCGACACCCAGAAAAAAGTCGTCGTCGAGGAGTTCAAGGAAACCTGCCTGGAGGAACCCTACGGCGATCTTTACCACCACCTGAACGCGCTGGTCTACAAAGTTCACCCCTACCGCTGGCCCGTCATCGGTGAGCGCTTCGAGCACATCGAAGACGCCAGCCTGGAAGACGTGCGCAACTTCTACTACACCTACTACCGCCCCGACAACGCCATTCTGGCCATCGCCGGCGGCTTCGATGATACGCTGATCCGGGGGCAGATCGAACGCTGGTTCGGCAACATCCCCGCCTCCAGCCCCGAGCACCAGCGCCCCACCCTGCCCGAGGAACCCACCCAGCGGGAAACCCGCCGCAAGGAGGTCATCGCCGACGTACCCAGCCCCGTAATCTACCTGAGCTACCGCACTCCCGGCCGCGCTCACCCCGACTTCCCGGCCATCGACATCCTCTGTTTCTTACTGGGTAGCGGCCGCTCTTCCCTCCTCTACCGCCGCCTGGTGCGCGACGGCGACCTCTTCGCCGAAGTCTCCGCCAGCCACAACGACGGCCTCGACTCCGGCTCCGTCATGATCGACGCTCGCCCGGACGAGGACGCGGACTACGACGCGGCCCGCGCCGCGCTCTTTGCTACCGTCGAGGAGTTTGTCCGTGAAGGCGTCACCGAGCCCCAACTGGCCAAGGTGATGAATCGGCTGGAACAGCATAATCACTTTAAGAGCATCAATATTGCCAGCCGGGCCTCCGAGCTGGCGTTCTTCGCCGCGCTGGGGGATACCGGGCTTATTAATGAGGAGTTGGATCGGTATCTGGCGGTTACCGTAGAAGATGTTAACCGGGTGGCGCGGGAGTACTTGCGGGGGGAGGGCTTGAGTGAAGTGGTTTACTTTTGTGAGGAGGAGTGATGTTCTACACCTTATTCATCAATACCTAAACTCATACCCAACCCCAAAGCCGGCCTCCTCGTATGTACCATACTTTCGGTAATAGGAATTTAAGCTGAAGCACCTGAATGGTCGATTCAGACTCAGTTCGATGCTTGTAAAATCCGGAAGTAAATCGAATCTGCTACTAAGTAAAATCCTTGTATTAGCGATGGGAGCTTCCATACCAAAACGCATACTTAGTTTTCGTAATGGTTCAGCGTCTACAAGGGCAAAATTGTGTCTGGCCCGACCAAGGCCGAACTCAAAAGTTGCCCAGTTAGCGCAGAATAAATTGCTAATGGTCAGATCGGCACTCAAATTTATATTTGAGATATCATACCCTTCAGCGTAGGACACAGAGATATGGTTAAGGTGAAAATTCCAGTAGCCATAGTTCTTGTTAATTGGGTGCGCCACCGTAAGATCATACTGTATAAGACTGTGGTCAGTCTTATACCATTGCCAATCCCCTCCTACAAAAATTGTAGCTTCTTTGAATACGATTGGTGAAAATCGCAAACCCAGTCGAGGTGAGTTCAGCAACAATCCGTAGCCCACATCAACTAGAGCTTCGCGATAATCGAGAAAGCAACGGATCACATCTTCCTTTAGCTTAATCTCTGAGCTAGTCTTATTACCAATTGGCATCCCATTTTCGTATCTCATTCTCTTGCTTGCATAACCTATAAACCTAAAATCAAGTGTAGCGGTGTCTTCGGGAGCAGTCAGGGTAAAACGCCCCAGAGAGTCTGCGACCGTCCCTGTTTTGGTCCCTTCAATAAATATGGTAGCTCCCCACAACCCGTACGAATTACGGTCAACAACTCTCCCCTTTATAACCTGCTGAGCCGACAGGCCAAGAGTAAAAACGATGAGCAGTAAAACATTTAGGATAATAGCTTTTATGGATGTTGGATGCGAAGCCTTGTAAATATACACTTCACCATCTTGTTTCCTTCCAATTCCGAAGGACCCTAAAACGAACCCAAGGTGCCAAGAGTCATAAAGTAGCGACCAACTCTTCTCCATCCTATGTGCTCTTTGTGTACTATGTGCCTATGTGTTCAAAAAAGCGCGCAGCGCCTCCCAAAACACCTTTCCAAAATTAAAAAAGCCCCAGCCACGCAACGCGCAACCAGGGCTTTTCTGAGTTTTTAACGGGCTAAAGCCAGTAGAATAGCAGCCTGACCACCGTAGGTAGCCGCGAAGCGAACGCTGCCAAATACTTACCCACCAAAGTCATCAAAAGCAATATTCTCCTCAGGAACGCCAAGCGCATCCAGCCCGTCAATAACGGTCTTATTCATCATCGGAGGGCCACAGAAGTAGTACTCGATCTCTTCCGGCTCGGGGTGCTTGTTGAGGTACTGCTCCATCACGACGGGCATGATGTAGCCTTTGAAGCCGTCGCCCGGGGCGTCGATGTCTTCCTTGATCTGCCAGTTGTCTTCTTCCTGGGGGTTATCGAGAGCGACGTAGAATTTGAAGTTGGGGTATTCCTTCTCGATTTCACGGAACTGGTCGATGTAGAACAGTTCACGCTTCGTCCGGCCACCGTACCAGTAAGAAACCTTGCGGTCGGTGGTCTTCAGCGTGTGGAAGATGTGAAAGAGGTGACTGCGGAGCGGGGCCATACCGGCACCACCGCCGATGTATACCATCTCTTTATTGGTGGGCTTGATGAAGAACTCACCGTAGGGGCCGGAGATCATCACCTTATCGCCGGGCTTCTGGTCGAAGACGTAGCTGGAACAAACGCCGGGGTTGACGTCCATCCATCCGCCCTTCTTGCGGTCGAAGGGTGGCGTGGCGATCCGGATGTTGAGCATGATGATGTCGCCCTCGGCCGGGTGATTGGCCATGGAGTAGGCGCGGAATTGCTCCTCGTCGTTGACCATCTTGAGGTCCCACAGCTTGAAATTGTCCCACTCGCTCTGGAATTTATTGGGGTCGTCGCCGTGGTGCTCAGGGTGCCCGGTGATGTCTATATTCTTGAAATCAACGGTCACTTCAGGAACATCGATCTGAATGTAGCCTCCGGATTCGAAATCCATAGACTCGCCCTTAGGCAACTGAACGACAAACTCCTTAATGAAGGAGGCTACGTTGTAGTTGGACTTAACGGTACACTCGAACTTCTTGATGCCGAAAATCTCCTCGGGAATCTGAATGTCCATATCCTCGCGCACCTTCACCTGGCAGGCCAGGCGCTTGTGTTCGGCTACTTCGCGGCGGGTAAGGTGGTTGAGTTCGGTAGGCAGCACGTCACCACCACCGGCGGTGATGTGGCATTCGCACATGGCGCACGTTCCACCTCCACCACAGGCCGAAGGAAGGAAAATGTTTTTATCGGATAGTACGGAGAGCAGGTTACTGCCCGGCTGTACCATCAGCGGGTTCTCGGTATCACCGTTAACGACGAGTTTAACTTCTCCCTGGGGGACAAGCTTTTTACGCGCCACGATCAGCATCGTGATCAGGGCCAGCACCACCGCGGTGAAAACCAATACTGCGAAAAGAATCGTAGTCATCTTATTCGTTTTTAAGCTCGTTGGCCGGGGCGGGTTATAGCCCCCTACCCGTCCGCTGAGCGGATTTTATATTCTTTGTCCGGATAAGTTCTGTCCGGATCCGTTTCCCCGTCCCTACACAGAATGTAGCCAAACGAAAATAGTTGTCAGTTCAGCGTCAGACGGGGCAGGCGCTAAGGCAACACCGCGGCCGACGAGCCGGGGCTTACTTACTCGGTCCTTCCCAACCGCTGAAAACGGCGGGGTCGATACCGGAAAGGCTCAGGAACGCCAGTCCCATCAGGCCGGTAAGCAGGAACGCCATACCCAGGCCACGCAGTGCGGGCGGTACGTTGCTGTAACGAATTCGCTCCCGGATGGCGGCAATGGCAATGATCGCCAGAAACCAGCCGAAGCCGCCGCCCAGACCAAAAGCGACGGACTCGGAGAGTGTATACTCCCGCGTGATCATGAAAAGGCTGCCACCGAGGATGGCACAGTTCACGGTGATCAGCGGCAGGAAGATACCCAATGCCGCGTACAGCCCCGGGCTGAATTTCTCCACTACCATCTCCACCAGCTGTACCGTAGAGGCAATTACCGCAATAAAGACGATGAAGCGCAGGAACTCCAGCTCAAAGCCCTCCAGCAAGAACTTATTGATGAGCCAATTGATCGGCATCGTGATGCCCAGCACAAAAATAACCGCCAGACCGAGGCCGAAGGCCGTATCCAAAGATTTAGACACCGCCAGAAAGGAACACATGCCCAGGAAGTACGCCAGGATCATATTCTCGATGAACGCCGATTGTATGAAGATATTTATAAGATCACCCATTGGGGAAGGAATTAAAATTTAAGAACTGGAAGCCAGGAGTCAGAAAAAGGGAACTGGTCGTACCAGTACCCAGCGCCGGGGGTCTAGGAAATGTCTACGAGTTTCGGATTAACCGCCCGCTGAATCCAGATCAGTACGGCGATGATGAACATGGCCGCTACCGACATCACCATCAGATTGTTGTTAGCGTACCAGCCGAAAAAGGTACTGCCCCACTGACCGGCCGTAGCCGTATCGATAAGATACTCAGGACCCGCACCGATGATGTTGAGCGCAATCGGAGAGCCGGCGAAAATGCTACCCTTTCCGAAGATTTCCCGGATGGCACCGACCACCACGAGGATAAGACCATAACCGAGGCCGTTACCAAAACCATCAAGCGTTGAGCGCCAGGGTTTGTTCGCCATCGCAAAGGCTTCCAGGCGTCCCATCACGATACAGTTCGTGATGATGAGGCCGATATAAACGGAGAGTTGCTTATAGACGGGATAGTTGATGGCCTTCAGGGCCTCGTTCACCAGGGTTACGAGCGTGGCGATAATTACCAGCTGAACGATGAGGCGGACGGCCTTGGGGATCGCATTGCGAAGCAGCGACGTCACCAGACTGGAGAACGTACAGACGAACACCACCGCAATTGCCATCACGAGGGACGGATACACCAGGGAGGTAACCGCCAGTGCGGAACACACACCCAATACCTGGATGGTGATCGGATTATTGTCCAGCAACGGATCGGTCATCAGTTGTCTTTCCTGCTTGCCGAACAGGGGTTCGTTCTTGGGAAGTTTTTTCTCGGTCGTTGAAGCCATTGGAGGTGGTAGTTTAACGGGGAGGGCGAAAGGGAGATTCGTCCGTCATTTTATTTTTGGAGGTTCATACTGGTGGCGCCTTTCGTGGCACTCTCCATGTAGGGTTCGTAAGCCTTAAGGCCGCTGTAAAGCATATCGGTTACACCGTCAGCGGTAACGGTCGCGCCGCTCAGGCCGTCTACTTCGTGCGCTTTATCGATCGCGCCGCCTTTACGGACGTTGATGGAAACGTACTTGTCGCCCTTATAAATTTTCTTGCCGACGAACTGACTTTTCCACTTGGCGTTGTCCTTGATCTCAGCACCGAGGCCGGGGGTTTCGCCGGCGTGATCGAAGGAAACACCGGCAACGGTGTTCATGTCTTCCTGCAGCGCGATGTTACCCCAGATGGCATCCCACAGACCGGTACCGCGGACGCTGAAAATGTAGTAGCTTTTACCGTCGAGTGCTACTTCGTACACGGGATACTCGCGCAGGTTCTCGGGTTCCTTGCGCTCTTTCGCCATATCGACTTCGATCGCTTTTTTACCTTCCACCAGTTCGCCGTCGGCCATTACGACCGCCTGTTCCACCTGCTTATCGAAAATGCCAAGCACTTCTTCGTTGGTGAGGTCGGCCAGGGGCTTACCTGCCTTTTCAAGGGGAACGGCGATGGCTTCCAGTATCTGGCGTTTATTGAAGATGTCTTCGTTCTTCTTCGCGATGGGGTCGAGCACCACCTTGGAGCCCGCCAGCAGCAAGGCTACCACTACCGTCATGATCAGGGCAAAAATATAGATGTACTTAGTACTCATGATTTATTTTTAGTTGGTTATCGCTTGGGCGCGGCCGCGGGTGCACGGAAATAATTTTGCAGGAGCAATGTCCGGAGAAGGCAATCCCTGCCTGTTCAAAACTGTTTTTGCACCTGCGGCCCCGCCCTGATGGTACGTTTCCGGGATCCTCCGTGTGAGGTATCCGTTCGAGCCATCGAATGAGGTCTACTGTCCGCTGGTGTTCCCTACGGGCACGTAAGCCGAATCTTCGTCGAAGACATCCACGTCTCCCCGGCGGGTGATCAGTTCGCCCCGTTGCTCGGCCATGGCCGCCGTGCGCTTGGCGCGGCGGTTCATGTTGGCCTGATAGACATAGTGGTCGATCAGCGGCGCAAAGGTATTCAGCAGCAGGATGGAAAGCATCCAGCCTTCGGGGTAAGCGGGGTTCATCACGCGAATAATCAGGCCGATAAAGGCGATCAGGAAGCCGTATATCCACTTGCCCGTAGGCGTATCCGCACTGGAAACCGGATCGGTCGCCATAAAGGTGATTGCGAACAGGAAACTGCCCATGATCATCTGGTAGTACCACGGAATGGCCATGAACTTGAATACGCCGGGCGTAGCGTCGGTCAGTGCATCCATCGGCGGAGCAATGGCGTTCATCATCAGCGCGGCGACGACAAAGCCGATCAGGCCACCGAAGATCACGCGGTAATCGGCGATCCGGGTAACGATCAGAAAAATCATGCCGCCTACGATCAGTGGTACGCTCATCTCCCCGATAGACCCGGGAATGCCGCCCCAGAACATGGCGTCGGTAGAGTAATGCTGAGTGACGCTCTCCCAGCCGCCCTTGGCCGCAAGGCCCAGCGGGGTCGCTCCCGTCCAGCCGTCCACAACCGCCTGCCCGCCTGCCCCGAAGGTGCTGAGGCCAAGGCCGCCGAAGACCCAGTCGAACATTCCGTGCGCCCAGCCGTAACTGGACGATACGAAAGCGGGGAGATCATTAATCACTACCTTCTCGATACCGGAGACCCATACTTCGTCGCCGGAAATGGTGGTGGGATAAGCAAAGAAAATGAAAACGCGCGCCAATAAGGCCACGTTCCAGATGTTCATACCCGTACCGCCAAAGGCCTCTTTACCGAGAACGACGGCGAAAGCGATGGCGATGGCCAGCCACAGCAGCGGAATATCCGGCGGCATGATGAGCGGAATGAGGGCACCGGATACCAGGAAGCCCTCCTCCACGGAGTGCCCCTTACGCGCCGCGTAAATGAACTCGATGCCGAGCCCGACCACGTGGGTGACCACGAAGATCGGCAGGATCTGGATGAGGCCGTAAATAACCTTGAGGTGAAACCCTTCCAGCAAGCCGGTATGCTCGCCGAGGGCGAGAAAGTGCTGGTGACCGATGTTCCAGGTACCGAAAACGTACAGCACCTGCAGGGCCAGCACCACCTGCACCATAAGGCGCTTAAGGTCCATGCCGTCCTTGATGTGCGTTCCGTCCTCCGTTACGGTATCGGGTTGGAAAAGAAAGGTGTAAAACGCGTCGAAAGTCGTGTGGGCCAATTTATTCTCCTTGGCCGGTTCGAACTTCTTGACGAAATCGTGTAATGCTTTCATATTGCTATTCTAGCTGAGCCGGTCACATAAGGTAAACCGGCGGTTTTTTTGTTTAGCCCTGGGCGAGCATATTGTCGAGGCCGCTGCGCAGTATGTACTGCAAAGGCTGCTTGGAAACGCAGGCGAATTCCGCCAGAGCGACGTCTTCCTCCACGAGTTCGTAAATGCCCAGGCCTTCCATGGATTCGAAGTCCTGCACCATGATGGATTTCATCAGCTGCTGGGTGTAGATGTCCATCGGCATCACCTGCTCGTAGTCGTTATTGACCACGAAGGCGCGTTTCTCGCCGTGGGTATTGGTCGTAGCCGCAAAATCGCTGAAGGTAGGGATGGTGGCGGAGATGGAAGCACGGGGCTTAAGGGGTAGCAGCCAGCCGAAGATTTCCGCTTCGTTGCCCTCTTCGAGGGTGGTGACCTGATCGTCGAAGTAGCCGAGGTAACCATCGGTCCCTACGTTGTCGCCGGTGAGTACGTCGCCGCTGATCACCCGAATATTGTCGAGGTTCTCTCCTTTCAACAGTTCACCCAGGTTGGCACCGGCGTAGGTGCGTACATGGCGGGCGGCGGTCAGGTTGGCGCCGGTCAGGGCCACAACGCGCTCGGTGCTGAAACGGCCGTTTTTGAACAACTCACCGATGATGAGTACGGCGTTAACGTCCAACGTCCAGACGGTATTCTCACCAACGCCCACGGGATGAACGTGGTGCATTTGCACGCCGACGTTGCCGGCGGGGTGCTTACCGATGAAGTAGCGGTGCTCCGCTCCCGTAATACCGGCGTAAGCGGTAGGCGCGCTTTCCCGACCGTCGAGGCCGAGGTACACCAAGCCGTCGGTAAGACGACGCAGCACGTCGATACCCGCCTGAAAGACGTCCTCACGGCCGGCGATCTGCAGTTTGCCGTCCGGGGCCAGAGGTGCGGTATTGAAGGTGGAGATGAAAATATCGCGGGGGGTCACTTCGGGGTCCGCAACGATGTTGTAGGGGCGCTGGCGGATGCCGGGCCAGGCACCGCTTTCCAGCAGAAAATCGACGAGTTCGGCCCGTGGAGCACCGGCACCCGGTACCGCGTAAGTGCGGCTCACCTGATCCTTATCGGCCAGGATGACGATGCTGGCTACGGAGCGCTTGAGGCCACGGTTGAATTCGATCACCTCACCACTTACGGGAGCGACGAACTTGATGCGGTCCTTTTTCTTATCGAAGAAGACGACATCGCCGGCTTTCACCGAATCCCCCACTTCCACAGTAACCTTGGGGATGGGCATAAGACCGATGAAGTCGGGGGGCATAATGGCAAAGCGGGTTGCCTGTACCCCTCCATCAACGACGGGGTCGGCTTTCCCTTCCAGCGGAATATCGTATCCCTTGCTGAGCTGGTAGGAGTGTTTTCCCTCCAGGTAAGCGGGTTTCTTTTTGGTGAAAAGCTCTCCAAGCGCAGGGTAAAGACCCATGTTGGCTTTCTCTCCGTTGATCCCTGACTCGTTGGATTCGATAACCATGAAGTTATCCGCAACGCTGATCACGATGAAGAAAAAGATGAGCAAAGCCACAGCGGCCAGACCGTAAAAGAGCAGGTTGCTCCCATCGGCCGCTGCCTGAGATTGAAAAGTAAGATTGACCAGTACCAGGAGGAAAAGGGTACCCGTCAGTCGCTTAAGAGATTTCATACGCCGGATTGCGTTAAAACTAGAGAAGTGGCCGGAATCAGCCGAAGATCACAGGGAAAAAAAGGGACTAAACGTCTTTTTTTTCCGTTTGCCGCAAAGTTACGACTTGGTTCTCATCTAAGCCAGTAAGTACGGGCCATGTTGGATGTGTATTTCTATTTAGACTCATTCTACTTTAACAAAGGTTGCTTGCGGCGGATCTGTATTTTCTGATAGAGGTGGGCTGCTTTGTCGTATAAGCCGGCCGATAGTCAACTTATTGGAATATTTGTCAACTTTAAAGCTGGGCTTGGGTAAAAATAAATTGTTCCATTGATAAAGTTTGTGCAAATTAATTCCTAGCTACCAAGAATATTAACCAAATTATATACTGTTTTTGCTTAATATTCTCTAATATTCAAAACAAAAGTTTAAAATTTACGCTGCTTTCCGAATCTCCCGTGACTTGCCCCTTACCTTTACGTCTTTTTTACAGCTTTATAGTTTTGTAATTTCTTTCCCCCCAAACTAAAATCATAATGGCTTTACAGTACGATCCTACCAATCCGTGGCACCGCGTGCCCGTAGGTGAAAATGCTCCTGACCTCGTCAATGGTATCATCGAAATACCCCGGGGTGAGCGCGCCAAATACGAGCTTGATAAAACCACCGGTCTACTAAAAATGGACCGGGTGATCTATTCTTCGATGCATTATCCGGCCAACTACGGCTTCATCCCCCAAACGTACTGTGACGATGACGACCCGTTGGACATAATGGTACTCACCCAGGCGACGATGGTCCCGCTTTGCCTCGTTTCCTGTAAAGTCATCGGCGTGATGCGCATGCTGGACGGAGGCGAACTCGACGACAAGATCATCGCCGTGGCCGAGCACGATATGAGCGTTAATCATTATAATGACATCAGTGAGTTACCGCCCCACTTCATGAAGGAGTTGCAGTCGTTCTTCGAAGACTACAAAAAGCTTGAGAAGAAAGCCGTGGTCATTGAAGAATTTCTTGACGCCCCGACGGCCAGGGAAATCGTGGTAAAAGCGGTAAAAGATTATCAGGCCCTGATGGGTTTCGCGCAGTTTTAGGATTACCGGGTTGCAGGAAAAGACGCTTGCCGACATAAGTATTTATTGCGCGGACGCCGGTACAATAATGCTTGAAAAGGAAAGTTGATGGTTTGCATACTCTATCTCCGGACAAACCAACGTAACCCGTCTCGGCGTGATTAAACCGAGTTGCTGACTTTTATCCTTGAATATCAGCGCATAACGATGTTTCCGTTCCCTGCTCTAGGATAACCTTCCACTGTACCTGCGGCCCCGGCCCAAAAACGCTTTCCCCAATACTTATCAACCTTAGAGCGGCTAAAGTACCTTTACTGTGTTTTCCGATCGTAGCCTTTGCGCGATCACGTGTTTTTCTGCTCTCATGATATTATAGTCCCAAAAAATGTTTCTTAACCCTTCAGCACTACGTGTGTCGCTTATGCTGTTCATCCTGACGGCAGCTATACCTCTCCTTTCTGCGGATTACTTCTGGGTTGGCGGCACGGGTAACTGGTCCGACATCAGCCACTGGGCGACGACTTCCGGCGGTGGGACCACCCACGCGCAGGCTCCCGGCCCTAATGATGATGTTTTCTTCGACGCTAACTCCTTCACGGCCGGCGGACAAACCGTAACCCTGAATACCGACATTATTTTCTGCCGCGACCTGGCCTGGAGCGGAGTGGCGAACATCCCGACCTTTACGGGCGGACCCGAGGTGAGCTTTAATATTTACGGCTCACTCGACCTCGTCCCGGCTATGAACTTCGACTTCGGCGGGACCGTAGTGTTTACCGGCAACCAAACGGATAAAACCGTTGACTTTGCCGGTCATAACGCCGGGCTAACGCTCGGTTTTTCCGGTGGTGGTGCCTGGCAATTAATTGCACCGGTTACCGTAGACAGCACCCTATTCCTGGACGAAGGGAGCCTTGACACCAACGGTGAAACCGTGACGTGCGGGCGATTTTACAGCGACACGGATACGGACCGGACGCTGACGCTTGGCGCCAGTGTAATAAACATTACCCACAACACCCGGCGCCCCTTCCAGGGTGCCAGCGTGCTTGCCTCTAACCACGTTTTATGGATCGATGCCCGCAACCTGACGATGGACCCCGGCACCTCGGTAATTACCCTGACGGGTGAACAGGTGAATGTCTACTTCGAAGGGCCCGGCGCCATTACGCTGAACGAATTGGTGCTGAGCGCACCGATGGGAAACTCTTCCATCAATCAATGGATCTCACAGAACGGAGTCACCTCGGCCCCCATGATCACTATTGCCCGGCTCGACCTTTGGCACCGTACCGCCTTTACCGGTGATTTCAACATCGGGGAACTAGAACTGCACGCCGGACAACAGTACCGTTTTCAGAGCGACGCCACCTACACCCTGGGAGGATTGCTGGCAACGGGCGACTGCAGCGCGGCGATCGACCTCAGCAGTTCCGTATCCGGCATGGCGGCCAATTTGGTTTCGGCTAACGACATCACGACGGAGTTCACTTCGCTGCGCGACCTGGCGGCTTCCGGCGGCGGCACCTTTACCGCCAATGAAGCGACCGATCAGGGAGGTAATACCGGCTGGACGATCAACGACCGAACAACCTCTTCCCTATTCTGGATCGGCGGTACCGGTAACTGGAACGACCCGGCGCACTGGGCCACCACCAGCGGAGGTATTTCCAATGGCTGTCTGCCCTCCCTGGCCGACGATGTTTTCTTCGACGCCAACTCCTTTACCGCGGGCGGGCAAACCGTGACCATCAACGTCGAAAATGCCGGCTGCCGAAACATGAGCTGGGCGGGAGCAGCCTTCTTGCCCGCTTTTGCCGGTCCTGAAGAGAACCGGATGCAGATCACCGGATCGCTGGAATTCATTCCAGCCATGACGCACTCTTTCGAGGGACCGTACTTCTTCACCTCCAATGCTACCGACAATACGGTCAACACCGCCGGGCAACCCCTCAATCTGGACGCGACTTTTGAAGGCGGTGGGGAATGGGTACTTACCGACAGCATTTTCGTGTACTACGCCCTGAATCTGCTTTCCGGCACCCTACGCACCGCCGATCACAACGTGAACGTGAACTTCTTTCGCTCCGGCGTTGAAGCCATGAGGGGCCTGTTCCTGGGCAGTTCCCGTATTACGATTAAAACCAGGCAACTTCCTTTTTTCTTTACGGAGTTGAATTTGAACAGTACCAATCTTACTTTCGACGCGGGTACTTCCGTGATCGACTTTCGGGGAGGGTTCAACGCAAACATGAATGTGAGCGGGCGGCTGCCGGTTGATCTGAACGTGGTGAGATTCTTTTCACCGCGGGGAAACATAAATCAGAGCGTCCGACGGCCATCGCCTACGCCGACCTTCCGAATAGACTCGCTGCTGATGTTCAACTCTGGCGCCTTCTCCGGCAGTAGTGCCATCAACTACTGTTACCTCGAGTCGGGGCGCACTTATCAGCTCTTCCAGGGGGAAACGCAGTTCATCACCGAACTTGATGCTACTGGAAGTTGTGAAGACGGGCACATCAACATCATTTCCTCGCGTCCCGGTCAGGCTGCACTGATCGATCTCCCCGCCGGGCAGACGTTCGAACGACTCCACTTACAGGAAATAACGCTGGTGGGCGGTGCACCCGCCGTAGCGAACAACTCCATCGACGGAGGCGGTAATACCGGCTGGACGATCAATGAGATTGCGGCGAGAACGCTTTACTGGGTCAATGGCGCCGGTGAATGGTTCGACCAGTCACATTGGTCGCTCACTTCTGGCGGAGCGGGAGGCGAATGTGTTCCAACATCCATTGACGACGTCAATTTTGACAATAATTCCTCCAACGGTTCCTTTTTGGTGCGCGATCTTTCCAGCAGACCGGTCTTTTGCCACGACATCGACTGGAGAGCGGATATGACCAACGTCAACCTGCTCCAGGTCGGCGTAATGCGGGTTTCCGGTAGTTTCACTAATGCCGGGATGCTGCAACTTTCAACATCGCCCGTATTTTTTCAGGGTGACGGCGTCGCGGACCAAACCATTACCATGGGCGGGGCACGCTTCTCCGAATTCATCTTCCGCTCACAGGAGGTCTACACCTTTACCGACGATATTGCGGGGAACGACATTGCGCATCAAACGGGCACCCTCAACTTCACCGATCAGTACGCTGACCTGAGGCGCATACGTGTTCCTTTCAGCCGTCAGCCTAAATTTCTCAATCTGGGGAGCGCGCGCATCGACCTGAGTCACGAAAGTGATAATTTTACCGACGCCTTCTCCGTATTACGGTTAGCTAACGTGACGATCGACCCGGGGACATCGTTGCTTAACCTGACGGGTTTAAACGCCGGCATTCGCGCCGACCATCCTACACAACTGCACAATGTCGTGTTCAGTAACCCTGCGGGACTGGGTAAGATCATAACCGACCCGAGGGAAGTACCCGAAGTAACGGCTACATCCGTTGTATTCAACGGCAATGGTACCCTCGATACCGAGTTGGTGACCGATAGCCTGTTCTTTGCACCCGGTAAATCTTATATCTTCCGGGCCGATGCCGAACAGCGCATCGATAAATACTGGCGGGTGATCGGCAATAACTGTACGCCCATTTCTCTGCAGTCGAGTATCCTCGGCACCCAGGCAACCGCCGTCGTACCCGCCGAGGCCAAGATACTGGCCAACTTCGTGCAAATGCGTAACGTCACCGGAATGGGAGGCAACGCTTTCCTCGCCGGTTCCCGTAGTACCAACATTGCCAACTCTAATATCGGCTGGACTTTCGAGACCGCCCCCCGCTTCCAGACCATCGGGTTTTTAGGCGAAGACCGGACGATCTGTGCCGGAGAGGACGTGACGATCAGTGCTTTCAACTTCAGCCCGGGTGAGACTTACCAGTGGTCGGACGGGTCCAGGGGAGCAACCCTTACGACCGATCTTGCCGGTACGTACAACGTACAGGTTACCTTCCAGACCAGTTGCGTGATCGATGACCAGATCATAGTGATCGACGCCCAGGACTTCGACATCGACCTTCCCACCGACACGGTTATCTGCTCCGGTGAAACCGTGGACCTGAACGCCGAAGTAGGCATCAACGCCGCGGATTACCGCTGGCAGGACGGCAGCACCACACCCACGCTGCGAATCTCCACCGCCGGGGAATACCGGGTTACTGTAGACCTTGGCGGCTGCCTGAAGCAGGACACCACGGTGCTGGTAGTTACGGAACTCCCTACCGTTGATCTTGGTGAAGACCTCATCGCCTGTACCGGCAACGATTTCACGATCACCGCTACCGTAGCGGCCGATAGTTTTCGCTGGCAAGACGGAAGTACGGACCTGGATTTCACCGATGTACAGGCGGGCATTTTCTGGGTGGAGGCCGTAAATGGTGCCTGCCCCATGCGTGACAGCGTTGAAGTGGTCTACGTGACCCCGGCAACGATCGACCTGGGCAACGACTCTACTTTATGCGTAGCCGACCAGTTGGTGCTCGACGCTACGACGACCGGCTACACGTACAGCTGGCAGGACAATACGAACGGGGCGACCCTGGCCGCCACGGCGACCGGCCGTTACATCGTTGAGATCGACACGGCAGGCTGCACGAATAGCGACACCATCGACCTGATCTTCCCCGATCTACCCCTCATCGATCTGGCGGATAGTTACGACAGTTGCGAAGGGGACACCGTCAGACTGGCTTCGATGCTGGCAGCCGACGCTTATGACTGGAGCAACGGACAGCGTGGATCCGAGTTCAGTACGGCCACCGGAGGCGTATATAGCGTGCGGGCCGACTTTGGTCCTTGCTCCGTGGAAAAAGACTTTACGGTAGATTTTGCGACGCCCCCCGTGGTGGACCTTGGGTCGGACGTGGAGGAGTGCGAAGGCATTCCCGTAGTGCTCGACGCGACGCTCAGCGGTACGTGGCAGGATGGTTCCACGGGACCGGATTTCACTACCCTTACCGACGGTGAGTACGTTATCATGGTAACGCAGGGACCGTGTATGGTGACCGACAGCGTGCGGGTGACCTTCCTCGACGCCCCGGTCTTTTCCCTGGGAGAAGATCAACTGGCCTGTCTGGGTGACAGCCTTACCGTAACGGTTTCTCCGCCGGACGCCGGCAATGTCCGCTGGAACGACGGCGTAGTGGAACTTGCGACGCGTAATTTTGGCCTCAGCGGTACTCCGTGGGTGGAGGTTGAAAACGCGGACGGATGCCTGACGCGCGACACCGTGGCGCTGACCTTTAACGTTCCGCCGGTACTTGAACTGGGCGGAGATACGACCGTCTGCGTCGGTGAACTGCTGACCCTGACCCCGCTGATCGGTGACGGGACACTGAGCTGGCCCGACGGCAGTTCCGACCCGAGTTTCCGGGTCATTACGCCCGGGACCATTCCGGCCATCTTGACCGACGGCGTCTGTACGGTTGCGGACAGCGTAAACGTCAGCTTTGAAATATGCGTTGTTTTTGACGTGTACCTGCCGAATGCCTTTACGCCGAATTTTGACGGTATCAACGATGATTTCGGGCCGTTCTTCAATCCTGAAGTAGAGATACTGTCCTACCAGATGGAGGTGTTCGACCGGTGGGGTGCACTCGTTTTCCGCTCGGACGACCCGACCCTGATGTGGGACGGTGCGAACGACGGGCGGGCGCGGGAAACCGGTGTTTACGTTTATTCGCTCGCCGTTACGTACCTCGATGACCGGGGGATCGGTGAGAAGGTAATCGGAGGAGACGTGATGCTGCTACGATAGACATTAGTTTATGCGGTTGTCCGTGCCGACACGGTAAGGCACCGGACTGACGTAACAAATCTCCCCGGACATCATTAGTACCGTACGGTATTCAGCGCGTTTGAAGTCGGTTAAATTCCAGAGCGGTTCAACCACGGTAGGCCATGCTTCGTCGGATACTCTCCGAACGCTCGGATCCCACAAATTTTTGGCAGAGGTAAAGACCCAACTCCAGCGAAGAGGCGACCGCACCGGCCGTGATCACTTTCCCGTCGTCGACCAGGGTTTTCCTGACAACGGTGGCGCAGTACGGGGCGAGGGCTTCATACTCGCTGAAGTGAGTAGTGGCCCGGTGACCCCGAAGAAAACCGGCCGCGCCTAACAGCAGCGCGCCGGTGCAGACGGAAGTTTTTAGTGGAACGTTCGTCGCCGTGCCTAGCCAGTCCAGCAACCGGGGATCGTACCGCAGCGCGCGGGTGCCGTGGCCACCGGGTACTACGATGAGGTCGTAGCCGGAAAGATCCGGGGCGACGAGATCAACCGAGATTTGCAGGCCGAAGCTGTCGGTTACGGTAGGGGTCAGGGCGCAGAGGTCCCAGCTGAAATCCGGAAGGTGACCCTGGGACCTAAGCCTACTAAGCGGATCGTACACACCGATAAAATCCAGCAAGGTGATGTTATCGAAAAGAATGTAGGCGGTTTTCATGGGTTGGTATTTTAGCGGGAGGCTGACAGGGGCATAGATCCGGTTATCCATTTAATTAAAATGGCCACCGTTAAAAGTACAGCCGTCCGAAGAATCTTTTTTTGCACCTGCGACCGCGCCACAAAATTAATCTTGCCTTAATGACCATTCCCCGTCCCGAAACGTCTTAACCGACAAACAAACTACCTTGCGCCCATGCGTTACCTACTGCTGCTGCTTCCGATCTTACTTTCATTTGGCTGCCGCCCAAGGCCCGCTACCGCCGACCGTTTGGTGGGGTTTCGGGCCGAGGAGCCGTTCGAATACGAATCGTACCGGCCGGATGACGTACGCCGCCCGGAAGCGTGGGAGTTCAAGCGTTCCCGCTCCTACCCGGCCGAAAACTACATCCCCGACACCACTAACCTGCGTACCCTGCCCTACCGCTACGTGATGGTGAATTTTCACATCATGAACAGTACCGATACCCTCTACCCACTTTACGGGGAAGCGGCGGTGAAGGACGTGTTAGAAACGCTGCACTCCACCAACCAACTGATGAAACGCCCGCGTGAAATCTGGCTCAGCCCGGACAGCAACGCCGTACCGGCACTACCCCGTCAGCTTCAGTTCAACCTCGCCAAAAAACCGGGTACCGACGAGCCGGCCGTGTATGAACACTACGACGACGAGCTTTACTGGTACCTACACACCGGGCCTAAAACCAACCGGACCGACCGGGGGGTGATCAATAAATACGCCGTGAACAAGGACACCGAAATCAACATCTTCATCATGGGTCCGCCCCGCGACAGCATCGAAAGTGCGACCTATAAACTGCCCGGTACCGACGGCATCTACCTGGGTGACGCCATCAAGATCACCGGCTGGATGGAGCGCCCGCGCGAGGCCTATAAAAAACGCGGCATCGTGGCGCATGAGATTGGCCACGCACTCGGCCTCAACCACGCCTGGCGCAACGATGGCTGCGACGACACCCCTACCCATAAAAACAACAGCTGGAGCCTGCCAAAAGCCAGGCGCGGCCCCGGCCTGACGAGCAACAACCTGATGGATTATAGCAGCCGGCAGGAATCGTTGACCCCCTGTCAGATCGGCCGCATGCACGCCCGCATGAACGACATCACCAGCCGGCAGCACAAGTGGCTGCTCCGTAACTATTGTAAGTACAGTACGCACGCCCTGAAAATAGATACCGACACCAACCTGGAAGGCGCACGCGATTACAACTCCGATCTTTACGTACGGCGTGGTGCCACCCTGCGCATCAATAACCGCGTGCACCTGCCCGAAAAAGCAGCCATCCACGTGGAGCCGGGAGCGCGGCTCTTGCTGGGCCCGAACGCCGTGCTGCACAACGGTTGTGGTGGCGAATGGGCGGGCATCCGGGTAGGGGTTACCAAAAACGGTTACCGGGGCGAGGTGGTGGCCGACCCCGGAGCCGTCATCCTAAACGATGCCCGATGAATCGTCACGTACTGATCACCGGAGCGACCAGGGGCATCGGGCGGGCTTGCCTGACGTACTTTGCCGGCCGCCGGTGGGCCGTCACGGCCGTTGCCCGCACGGCAAACGACCTGGAGAAACTGGCAGCGGCTTTCCCGGCCACCGAGATCACGACGGTGGTCGCCGACCTCGGCACGGCGGACGGCGTAGCGGCCGTTCCTACCCTGACCTACGATCTTATTTTACTTAACGCGGCAGCCTTCGTCCCGGGCCGGCTACTCACCGGTGACAGCGACGTTTTTGAGGACCAGTGGCGAATGAATGTACTGGGCAACCACCGGCTGGCCCGGCGGCTGCTGCCCCGGCTGGTAAGTAAGGGGCGTGGGCACCTGGTCGTGATCGGCTCGTTGGGTACCGACTACTGGCCGGCGCACCTGACCGCCTACGTAGCGACCAAATACGCCCTGAGGGGATTGTTTGCGGGATGGCAAAAGGAACTGGCGGACACGGGGGTGCTTACCACCCTGGTGGCACCCGGTGCTACGCTCACCTCCAGTTGGGACGGCGAGGTGCCGCCTCCTAACATACTGCCCCCCGGCAGGGTTGCAGAGATCGTTGGTCAGGTGGTGGAGCGGGAAACCGAAGGACGCGTGGTGATAGAACCGTGACGTAGGACGGCTTCCGGGGTTGTGCGAAATCCGGCAAACAATACGCGGGGCGCGGCGCGCGGGATACGGAGTGATGACGCTTCGAAAGCATTGTCGCCACCGCTGACAACCGACAAAGCCCGGAGGAACCGAAGTTCCACCGGGCTCTGCGCGATGTGGGGATGCACTATGGGTTAAAAGCCTGTTCGGACTTCCGCTCGTTCGTCGGAAAATCCGGACAAGCTTTAAGCGTAAACGCTCTCTTTGCCCAGGTCTTTGCAAATCAGGTAGTAGAATACCGGGCGGTGCTTGGCGCGTTCGGTGTACTTTTCGCAGGCGGCGGCAACCGCTCTTTCGCCCTCTTCGGCACTGACGCCGAGTTTCTTCTGGCAGTAATTGGTGTTGACGCGGTCGAGTTCGGTTTTCTGACTGCAGGCGACCTTGTTACTGTCGTTATTGTAGATCGAGGGGCCGAGACCCTTGGTAACCTTCCGCAGGAGGGCCATGTCGGCGTCGGCATCCAATTTCTTCAGGGCTGCCTCGTAAGTGGCCAGTTTCTCATCGAACTTGCTCATATGGTACGTGTATTTGTGCTTTGACCATCGGAAATGGTCGCGGCGTTTGGATTAAAACTCCTCTTAGTAATGTGACAATTTCGTGATTTGTTATGCCGGCGACGAATAAATTCTAAAATAAGTGGCGCAAAACCCCGAAAATTATCCGGTTATCCCACCGTACTGAACTTGTAGTCCCCTTCCCCCGGACGCGTGAATGCTTGCCCCGCTAACGGTCGCGACAACCGGGAACACTGATGAAGGGCTTACGGGGTATACCCCGTAGGCGGAAAACGAATACATCGTGGGCTGGCCTGCGCAATCCCCACGGCAGGCGCTGCCCCGGTGACCAATTTCCGTAGTATATCTTTGCCTCCTAATTTTACTACCGACCAAGCATGGCCACGCGCAATAAACTTCAGAAATTCGCTGAGATCCTCCAGATGCCCAACGTCTATGAGAATTTCGACCCTCACAAACCGGAACTGATCGGAGCGGGCGGCCTCCCCGTTAACCGACGGGGCGAGTGGGCACGAAGTCACTTCGGCAATGATCACCCCATCACCCTGGAGCTCGCCTGCGGCCGCGGGGAGTACACCGTGGACCTGGCCCGCCAGTACCCCGGCCGCAACTTCATCGGCGTCGACATAAAAGGGGCACGCATCTGGAAGGGGGCCAGCATCGCCGGCGACGAGGGTCTTACGAATGCCGCCTTCCTGCGCACCCGGATCGAAATCATCTCCAATTTCTTTGCCCCCGGTGAAGTCGATGAGATCTGGATCACCTTCCCCGACCCGTTCCTTAAGAAAGGAAAGGAGAACCGCCGCCTCACCGCCGCCCGTTACCTGAAGCAGTACCGACGCATCCTGAAACCCGGCGGTACCATTCACCTTAAAACAGACAGCCGCGACCTTTACGAATGGACCCAGGAAACTTTCGCCGCGCAGCCCGCCGTAGAGGTACTTTACCACGATCACGACATCTACTCCAAACCGCTCTACCTGCCTGAACTGAGCACGGAAACCTACTACGAAAAGCTGCACAAGGGCCTGGGGAAGACGATCACCTACACGCAATTCCGGTTTGGTCCGGAGGCGGTGGAGATCATCGGCGGAAAGGGGGTTCCCGGGCAGGAGTTGGGCTAGCTCGTCCGCCGAGCCTTACGCAGTTTGGCTCGTCGGCCGAGTTAGCCCAACTTAGCTAACCCTCCCGCCTGCTGCAAAAGCGCCAATTGCCCACCGAAGGCACTGCGTAAGATCTCGGGCGTAAACACTTCTTCGGTCGGCCCGTAGGCGATCAGGCGCTGGTTGAGCAGGATCACATGGTCGAAATATTCGGGGACGGCCTGTAGGTCGTGGTGTACCACCATCAGGGTTTTGCCGGCGGCGGAGAGTTTGCGCAGTACGGCGATGATCTTTTCCTCGGTGGGGATGTCGACGCCGACGAAGGGCTCGTCGAGCAGCAAAACATCGGCCCGCTGGGCGAGGGCGCGGGCCAGGAAGGTACGTTGCTGCTGGCCACCGGAGAGTTCGCCGATCTGACGGTTTTGCAGGTCGGTGATGCCCAGTTCTTCCAGCGCTTCGTCGGCCATGCGGTGATCGTCTTTATTAAGGCGGTTGAAAACTTTTTTATGCGGATAGCGCCCCATCAGCACCACGTCGCGCACGGTGGCCGGAAAAGTGAAATCGATCTCGCTGCGCTGGGGCACGTACACCACCCGCTTGCGGACCTCCCCGACCTGCTTACCGAGTACGCTGATACTGCCGGTATAATCTGGGATGAGGCCGAGAATGGCCTTCAGCAAAGTGGATTTACCGGAGCCGTTGGGGCCGAGGATACCGTAGCGATCTCCTTCGTCGATGTCAAAAAAAATGTTGCTCAGTACGCGCTTGCGGTCGTAGGCTACGGAGAGGTCTTTTACGGAGATGGCGGACATAGAGGTTAGTATTTAGAGATCAGAATCCTGAATATTGATTGGTGTTCCCTGATGGCTAGGAAACACCGGCGTTGATCCGGTTCACCATGAAGAAGAACGCCCCACCCATCACCAGCAGGATGATCGCCAGAAGTACGCTCTGCTGCTTGCCGCTGGGTCCGATACCGGTACCGACGTCTCCGGTCTGACCGCGCAGGGCGTTCACGATGGTGTTGGTGTTGAAGGTGAGCATCTTGAGGTAGGTGCCGGCTTCACCGTCCGGTTCGCCGAGGGAGTCGGCGTAGAGGTTGCCGCCGATGATGACGCCGTTGTCGGTAGCCAGCTGACGGATGAGCTTGGGGTTGATGGTGGTTTCGACGAAGATGGCCGGCACCCCGGAATTGCGGATGATATTGGTGAGGCGGTTCACATCGTCGGTCTGCACCTGGGCGTCGGTACTGGTACCGAGGGCGGCTTCCACGCGAATGCCGTAGTGGCGGCCGTAGTAGCGGAAGGCGTCGTGGCTCGTGATCAGGATGCGCTGGGCTTCGGGGATGGATTCGATCTGGCGGAAGATCTCGGCGTCGAGGTCTTCGAGTTGTTGCAGATAAATGCCGGCGTTAAACTCGTAGACCTCCTTGTTGAAGGGGTCGAGTCTGATCAGTGCGTCGCGGATATTGCGGACGTACAGTAGTCCGTTCGCGGCCGTCATCCAGGCGTGGGGGTCGCTGGAGTTGGCGTACTCCTCGCTCTCGATGGTACCGATGCCCTCAGTGACGGTGACGGTTTCGGCGCGGGTACCGCTGTTCTCGATCAGTTCGGTCATCCAGCCCTCGAAGGTGAGGCCGTTGATGAGGATCAGGTCGGCGCGGCTTACCAGCTGCACGTTGCCGGGCGTCGGTTCGTAGATGTGCGGATCGCCGCCGATGGGCACGACGGACTGCACCCGCAGCAGATCGCCGGCGATCACCTCGGCCATGTCGGCGAAGATGGAGGCGGAGGCGACGACCAGGGGGCGGCTGTCGGTTTCCTGGGCGCGGACGCCGGTGCAGAGAAGACAGGTAAAGAGCAGGGCAAGAACTGTTCGCATGGTGCGCTAACGTTTGGGCAGTAGGCAAAGTTAGGTCAATCTAACTTTTATGCAGCGTCTGTTTTACAGACCGAATGCTTTCTTTGTCTTTTGGCTGTATCCGACCCGGTTTGGAATACATCATCGTTTCATCCGGATCAGACTATGGTTGACCTTCAGGAAGCGTCTTGCCCATAATCCTCCCCCCTGCACCCGCGACCCCGCCCCTGAACAACTCCTACGGCAAACAGGCTGGATTGAAATGATCGTAAGCGCCGCGCGACTGAAAGTCTGCGGGGCTATTTGATTTAAGACCGTTACCTTGCGGCGATGCTCCGCCAGCTACTGACGTCTCTCCTTTGCCTTCTGCCGTTCGCGCTTGCCGCCGACTGTACGCCGCCTTTTTACGGCTACCGGTTCCTGAACCCGAACCTGCTCACATACGACAGCCAACTGGGCCCGCTTTACCGGTCTTTTGCCGGGCGCTACGGCATCGTGTCTATGAGTGAAGCGGCGATCCGTAAGCGCGACAACCTCGCCGAATGGCACGAGCGGTACTGCGAACAGGTGAACGTGCAGGACCTGGAGGAAGTGATTTATGGCAACACCCTCGACGCGCTGCGGTCCATCCTCCGGACGCTCGAACGGGACGACGCGACGGCCGACGGCCTGACCACGATGCGCAAGAACTCCTTCGCCCGCCACCTGGTCGATTACCGCTGCACGGAGGTGGTCACCTACCTGATCTTCGCCAAGCGTGCGGAACCCTACGTGACCGGCGGCAGCTACGATTTTAAGCGCAGGGAGAACGACCGCGTGGCGATGAAACGCCTGATCGACGAGGGGCTCGACATTTTTAAATCCACCGACAGCCACTACGTACGCCTGCGCTACGCCTACCAGCTCTTACGCCTGGCCCACTACCTGAAAGAATACGCCTACGTACTGGAACTATACGATTACCTGATGCCCAAGATCGAGGCCAACCCCAGCATTCTTTACGACTGGGTGGAAGGCCACCGCGCCGGTGCCCTGCAGGCCGGCGGCGACTACCCCACCAGTGCCTACCTCTACAGCCGCATCTTCGAGCGGTGCGCCAGTAAGCGCCGCAGTGCTTACACCAGCTTCCGGATCCGGACCGACGCCGAATGGCAAGCCGCCAGCAACCTCTGCGCCAACGACCACGAACGCGCCATGCTGCACGTGATGCGTGCCCAGAACCACCGCGCCGTGGTGCTGGAGGAGATGGAAAAAATATACGCCCTGGAGCCCATCAATACGGCCCTGGAGCCCCTGCTGATGCGCGAGTTGCTGGAGCTGGAACGCGACCTGCTGGGCCTCGACTTCAACCCGGCCGCACAGACAAACAAGCGACTGCGCAACCGCCCGCGGCCCGCGGCGGCCACGCGGCTGGTGAAACTTCAGGCCTTCGTGAACAAAGCCGTGAACGGCCGGAACACAGCCAACCCCGGCATATGGCTGCTAGCCCGGGGAACGCTGGAAATGCTGGGCGGCGATTACTTCTACGCCCGCAGGTCTTACGGCGATCTTGCCCGCGAAAACCCCGAAGATACCCTGGCCCGGCAACTGTACATTTTCAGCGAGGTGCTCAACGTACTTGCCCTTAACCGCATCAACGACTCCGTGGAGCTCTACTACTTCGACCTGCTGAACGACCTGGAGCTGCGCACCGAATTTCCGGACCTGAAACCCCTCGTCAATGATAAGCTGGAGGCCGTGTACCGCGCCAACGGCCGCACGGGCAAGGCTGCGCTGCTGCAGTACGGCTTCGACGCCCTGGCGAGAAACCCCAAGCTAAGCGACGTGAAGGAACTCGAGGGAATGGCGGACAGCCTGATCAGCAACCGCTTCGACCGCAGCCTGCTGGCCGACCGCGTGGGCCCAAACCCCGAGAACGACATCAATGATCTGCTGGGCACCTACTACCTACAAAAGGGGCAGTGGCAAACGGCCCTGGAGGTATTCAAGCGCATCCCCACCGCCCGGCGCGATGCGTACGGCACCTACGCCCCCTTCGGCAAGCAGCTCAACGACCGGGTCAACTTCCGGCCCTCGGCGGCCGTGCCCCGTCTCAACAAAGTCGACCTGCTGGAACAACTCATCGAACTGGAAGACATCGCCCGGCGAACGACGAACGACACGCTGGCCACTCAGAATTACTTTTTGCTCGGCCTGGCCCACTACAACATGAGTTACTACAGCTACAACTGGCGTTTGGCCGACGGCTTTCGCTCCGGCGCCAGTGGTGCCCTGGCCGCCCAGCGCCGATTTCCCGGCCAGGTGTTTCCCCACGTCGACGCCCCGCTGGGTAACCGCGAGAACATGAACATGCAGTGGGCGGCAACCTACTTCTCCAACGCCCTGGAACGCGCGCCCACCCGCGAAGCCGCCGCGCAGGCTGCTTTCTATGCGGCCAAGGTGCAGCGCAACCGGCACTACGCGGCGGGCAGCCCGGGCCCGCGGCCGTTCCCCTATTTCCGGCTACTGGGGGAGGCGTATTACGATACGCGTTTTTATCAAAAAGCGGTGGAGGAGTGCCGGACTTTTGCGTGGTTCGTGGGCAGGTAGGCGTTCAGAGGCAGGAGGTTAAAGGCCGGAGTTCAGTGGCCAACGTAAAGACGCCTGAATGCTATAATTATACGCTGAATACTAATGACTAACCTTTGAATTCCATACGCTGACTTCTACCTAAAGTCCGTTAAAATAGGTACTGTAGTAGGCGTACAGATCGTCCCACTTCCGAATGATCAGCAACACGATGAGAATGGCGACAAAAAGGCCGATCTGCCGGGCGCGGCGACTGACGATGGCGTTGCGCTCGCGGCGGCTTTTGTAGGAGTGGCGGGTAGATTGCTTTGGCATGGGGTGAAGGTACGGCTAGTAGAGTGATTCCTTGTTCGACCGTACTTTGACCATTCGGCTATTCGAGTAAATACTACCTTCGCCCCCAATGCACCTCTCCACCATAAAACTGACCCAGTTCAAAAACTATGCAGCTCAGCAGCTGGCCCTCAGCCCCCGGCTCAACTGCTTCGTCGGCCCCAACGGAGCGGGCAAGACGAACCTGCTGGAGGCCGTGTATTACCTGTGCATGGGCAAGAGCTACGCCAACACCCCCGACCAGTACACCATACGCCACGGCGACGACGGGAGCCGGCTGGAAGGAGCATTTTTGGAGGAGCGGGGAGCCGCCGCCGAGCGCATCGTCGTTAAGCTCCAGAAACGGAAGCGAAAGATCATCGAGCGCAACGGGGCAGTGTACGAACGCCTGGCCGATCACGTCGGTCGGTACCCGGTCGTGAGCATCACCCCGGACGACAGTCGTCTCGTGCTGGAGGGCAGCGAAACCCGTCGGCGCCTGCTCGACAACAGCCTGTGCCAGACCGATTCCGTGTACCTCAACCACCTGATAACGTACAACAAACTGCTCGCCAACCGCAACGCCATGCTCAAAGAACTCGACGGGCGGGTAGACAATACCGGCCTGCTCGACGTGTACGACGTTCAGATGGCGGCGCCAGCCGCCTACCTCCACGCAAAGCGCCGGGCGTTCGTCGGCCCGTTCACCGAAGTACTTATCGAGGCTTACGCCAGCATCTCCGGCAACCGCGAAAAAGTAGACGTGGCCTACCGCAGCCAGCTCAACGAAATTTCCTGGGCGGAACTGATGCGACAGCGGCGCGAGAAAGACCGCGTGCTGCAACGTACCAGCGCCGGTATTCACCGCGACGACCTGGTGTTCACCCAGGAGGATCACCCCCTGCGCCGCGTTGCCAGCCAGGGGCAACTCAAATCGTTCGTCCTGTCCCTCAAACTGGCGCAGTACCGCCTGCTGGAGCGCAACACCCGCCGGATCCCCATTCTTTTACTCGACGACATTTTCGATAAGCTCGACCGCGACCGCGTGCGCCAACTCCTGCAACTCGTGCTCACCTCCGCCTTCGGTCAGGTTTTCATCACCGATACCGATCCGGAGCGCGTCACCGCCCTGGTGGATGAGGCTACCGACTGGAAGCGATTCCTGGTGGAGGATGGCTCGGCGCGGGAGGAGTAAGCGCATATTCGAATGCTGAAATCCGGTCGTGAAAAAACCTATCTTGCATCGCCATGTACAAAAAGCCTCCACCAAAGAAAGAACCCACTCCCCTCCGGGAAGCCTTTATGCGCCTGCTGCGTACCAAGAAGAACGAGGCCGGCTACTTCAAGGCGCGCACAAAACTCGTGTGGGGTAAATTCTTCGGTAAGCACGTCGAGGAGAACACCCGCGACCTGATGGTGCGCAACCGCAAACTCTACGTCTACGTCACGAATGCCCCTCTGCGCAACCAGTTGCTGATGCACCGCGAAGGCATTAAAGACCGGCTGAACGAGGAGTTCGGCGAAGACTTTTTGCTGGAGGTCGTGATCAAATGATCCGGTGGTCGGCCACCATTTCTCCAGGTGCCGATCAGGCGCGATCGCGGGATGCAGGGCCGGTTGGGAAAAGCAGAGACGGTTTGCGCCGGCAATTGCTCCGGCCGGCCGGCATTACCCAACTCTTTTTTTTGATAAGCCCCCAAACACATTGCCATGAAGTGGTACGCCCGGATTCCCTCTCCACTGATCATGCTGTTCCTCATCATCCTGGTGGTGGCGGCCATGACCTGGCTCCTGCCCGCCGGTTTGTACGAGCGCTTGGAGGTGGGAGGCCGGCTACGCGTGGTGCCGGGGAGTTACGGCAAGGTGGCGCCAACACCGCTCAGTATTTTCGATGTTTTCAAAGCCTTCCCCGAAGGCTATAAGCGGGCCACGCCGATCATCTTCATCTGCCTGGCCAGTGCGCTGATGTTTTCCCTGCTGGAGCGGAGCAAAACGATCGAGAACGTCATCGGCCGGGTAGTGTACCTGATGGGGGGAAAGCGGGCACCAAAGTCGACGTACACGCTGCGGGAACCCGGCTCGGGCAACGAAGCGCCCATGAGCAAGGGCCGCGCGGAGATTCTCCTTGTACTACTGACGCTGGTGTACGGCCTGCTCGGCATCATGGTCGGCTACGAAAACAACATCGCTACCATCCCGATCGCGGCCATCGTGGTGCTGGCGCTCGGTGGAGACCTGGTGCTGGCGGCGGGGGTGAGCGTAGGGGGCATGACGGTTGCCTTCGGCCTCTCCCCGATCAATTTCTATACCGTCGGCAACGGGCATCTGATTGCCGGTTTACCCCTTTTCAGCGGAGCATGGCTCCGAACCATTCTTTGCACCGGCGGCCTCGCCCTGATGGCCTGGTACAACGTCCGTTATTACCGCCGGCTGCTGTCCGACCCGGAAAGCGGGATCGGCCGGGGACTGGATACCGAAGGAATGCAGCTCAGCAAACCGCTGGCCCAGTACGAGATCTCCGGAAAAAACTGGTTGTTGCTGGCCATTTTCCTGCTGGGCCTGGCGGCGGTACTCTACGGCGTATTCAACATCGACGGCTTCCACATCAACGATACCTCGGCCATCTTCCTGATGGTGACGGTTGCCCTGGCCCTGGCCAGCGGGTTGGGCGGCAAGGCGGTAACCGAAGCCGGCTTCCGCTCCATCGCCCAGATGGCCCCCGCCACCTTCATCATCGGTATGGCCACCACCGTCAGCGTGATCATGGAGCAGGGTCAGATCCAGGATACCATAAGTAACGGGCTGGCGAATGCCCTGAGCGGCCTGCCCACATACGCTTCCGCCGTCGGGATGTCGATCGGGCAGTGCGGGCTCAACCTGCTCATTCCCTCCGGCAGCGGGCAGGCGATGGCGACGCTGCCGGTTATGATCCCGCTGGGCAACGAGCTGGGGCTATCGCCGCAAATTTCCATCCTGGCCTTTCAAATCGGGGACGGGGTGACGAACCTGTTCAATCCTTCTCTGGGCGGGCTGGTGGCTATGCTCTCCCTCTGCCGCGTACCGTTCGACCGCTGGCTGCGGTTCGTGCTGCCCCTCACGGGGATGCTGCTGGCGTGGGCGTGGCTCGGGTTGTTGCTGGCCGTAGCTCTTGAATACCGCTAAGCAACACGATACCCATGTTTCATCCAGGACAATATCCAAATTGATGTTCCTAAACGAGTCGGACATACTTCCCCGCACCGGAACATTAAAGCCCCGCGACACGCTATAGGTACAAACTTTTATTTATGGAAACCTGGTTAACCGCGCCCCTGCCCGTCGTTCTGAAAACAATTGCTTCCTGCGTTTTCATCTTCGTAGCCATCCTGATGATCGTGCGGCTGTACGGCCTGAGGAGCTTCGCTAAAATGTCGAGCGTGGATTTTGCGTCCACGATTGCGGTCGGGTCAATTCTTGCCTCGGTAGCCATCAATACCGACCAGTCGCTGCTGAAGGGCACCGTAGCGCTGCTGACCATCATTGGTTTTCAGCAGTTCTTCTCCTACGCCAAACGCAAGTCTGATTGGTTTGAAGTCAAGGCGGAGAATAGTCCGGTATACCTGATGTGGGAAGGTAAAATACTGCAAGACAACCTGGCCGGCTGCGCCGTTACCAACGCCGATCTGATGGCCAAACTGCGGGAGGCGAACGTATTTCAGCTCCAGGACGTGAAAGCCGTGATATTTGAACCTACGGGCGATGTCTCCGTGCTGCACGGGGAGGATTACGGGGAGGTGGATGCGGAGATTTTAACGGGGGTACTGCCGGAGCGGGGGGAAATAGTAAGCTAATAGTGGAACCGGCACTGAATATCCAGACAGTGTCTGTTCTCACCTTCTTTTTCCGTAACCCGATAGATCAACCTGTGTTCCTGATTGATTCTTCTCGACCGCTACCCTTTTAAGTTTGATTTAAGCGCCTCGGGTATCCCAATACCCTTAAACGGATCACGACGGATATCTGCGAGGAGAACCAAGATTTTCAATGCTATTTTCTTGTCTTCCGTTACCCAACTGGTTGGTTGGCTGAGCGCTGAAGGTGACAAAACGATATTCATGAGTTGTCCGATGAATTATGCCCGTCTACCAAATCATTCAAATCTTCTAAGCTAAGTTGAACAGTCTCCCCTTTTCAATCTGTTCTATAGAACGCCTCAGGGCTTCAGCATTTGCGGGAGTAGACAGTAAATATTCCGTTTCATTAATTGCGTTGTATTCGCTCAAGGGCATCAGAACCATCCCTGAATCTGGATCAGAGCCACGTGGAATAATGACTGTTTCTTTTTACCCGACTACGAGGTGAACATAGGTTTTCATATTTGCCCGGAGGTTCGAGACTGTCGTAGTTTGCATAGACTTTGAGTTTGTACAAATAAACGAAACAGTTGCTTACCGACTACGCAGCCGGATAACCGGGCAAATGACCTCTTCCAGCGAAATCCCCCCGTGCTGGAAGGTATCACGGTAGTAGTTGTTGTAGTAGTTGTAGTTGTTGGGGTAGAGGAAAAATTTATCCTCCTTGGCAAAGATGAAGGTGGAACTGAGGTTCGGTCGGGGAAGTTTTGCTTTTAGCGGATCACGGACTTCCAGTACGTCCCGCTCTTCATAGTCGAGGTTGCGGCCGAGTTTGTAGCGCAGGTTGGTGCTGGTATCGCGGTCACCGACTACACGGCTGGGGGTGTTTACGCGGATGGTTCCGTGGTCGGTAGTAACGATGAGCTGAACATCGCGCTCGGCAAGCTTGCGCAGGGTGGCCCATAAAGGGCTGTTCTCGAACCAGCTGCGGGTAAGGCTGCGGTAGGCTTTCTCGTCGCCGGCCAGCTCCTTGAGCACTTCCATCTCGGTACGAGCGTGGCTCAGCATATCGATGAAGTTGTATACGATGACGCTAAAGTCGTTGTTGAGAAAATCCAGTGCGCGGTCCTGCATCTGGCGGGCGAAGTTGGTACGGGTCACCTTGGTGTAATCCCATTTGATGTCGCCCCGGCGAAGTACACGTTCGAGTTGTTTACCGAGCAGGTCGGCCTCGTGCATGTTCTTACCTCCTTCGTCGGTATCGTTCTTCCACCACTGCTGATAGTGCTTGGCGATCTCGGAGGGCATCATACCGGCAAAAATGGCGTTGCGGCTGTACTGGGTGGCCGTGGGCAGGATGCTGTAGAAATGACTTTCTTCTTCTACTTTGAAGAGTTCGGTCAGGTAAGGCTCGATCACCTTCCACTGATCGTAGCGCATGTTGTCGAGCAGGACCATCACGGTAGGCACCTCCTTATTGAGGTGGGGCAGTACTTTTTCGCGCATCAGATTGTGGGACATGATGGGCGCATCCTCCCCGTCGACCCAGTCGAGGTAGTTGCGTTCGATGAAGCGGCTGAACTCGGCGTTGGCTTCGCTTTTCTGTACGGCCAGGATCTCCCCCATCTGGTCGCTCATATTATCGTCTAGTTTGAGTTCCCAGTTGATGATCTTTTTGTAGACGTCCACCCACTCATCCTTATTAAGGCCGCTGTTGATCTCCATCATCAGGGGGCGAAACTCCTGCTGGTAGTCGGTATTTACTTTTTCGCGGACGAGGCGCTTTTCGTCAACGATGGTTTTCAGCGTCAGCAGGATCTGCATGGGGTTAACCGGCTTGAGCAGGTAGCCGGCGATCTGGCTACCGATGGCCTCCTCCATCACGCTTTCCGCTTCGTTCTTCGTGATCATCACCACGGGAATGTTGTTGCCCGTCTCGCGGATGCGCCCCAGGGTTTCGAGGCCGGTGAGGCCGGGCATGGATTCGTCGAGGAAGACAACATCGATCGCGTCGTTTTCACTTAGTTCCTCCAGGGCATCGTGGCCGTTGGTGGCCGTGATGACGTTGTAACCTTTCTTTTTCAGAAAAAGCAACTGGGGCTTGAAGAGGTCAATCTCGTCGTCGGCCCAGAGGATGGTGATTTGGTCCATGTTTTCGTTTGGGGTTTTGATTGCCGGGGGGAAAACCGGCTGCTGGCGGATGAAAATTTTTGGTGAGCGTTTTGGGGCGTCTCCCCCGGCTCTTCTCCCGTGGAGAGGAGAGATACGGAAGGCGACTGATGCATAAGAACATTACCTGCAAGTAGAAAACACTTACCGCTAAAGAGTACGCTTTTTGACGCGTGATGTTTCTAACGAGGACAGGGAATCGGTTAGTATCAAAGATTTTTTACCGGTAGGTTGGAGCGAAGCTTTTTGAAAAACTTTTTTTTGCATTCCCGCGGCCGCGCCCTGATCGTTGCCGTAGTTGGGTGATAGTGTAATCAGCGGTGCTACCGCATGCCGTTAATTTAGTAGATTTGCCATACGCTTGTTTTCAGCATGCAACACTTCCAGATTGGGGAATCCCGATGACGACCGCCCGTGCGGCAGCGACTACATAACACCAAACTACAATACTACATTTCCGGCATGCGCGAAACCGAATTTATAAAACGCAACGAAGAAAAGTGGCAACGCTACGAGCGCGCGCTGCAAAACAACGATCAGGATCCGGAGCTGCTGAAGCAACTGTACATTCATACGACCGACGATCTCTCGTACTCCCGCACTTTTTATCCCAACCGCTCCGTCCGGGTGTACCTCAACGGGCTGGCGCAAAAGACCTTTTTGCAAATTTACAAGGGCCGGCGCGGGGAAACCAGCCGTTTCTTTTCCTTCTGGACCGACGAACTGCCCCGCGTGGTGTACGCCCAGCGGCGGCCGATGCTCATCGCCCTGGTAACGGCCGTGCTGGCCGTGCTGATCGGCATCATCAGCTACCGGATCGATTCCGGATTCGCTGAAGTGATCATGGGCGAGAGATACATGAACATGACACAGGCCAATATCGAAAAAGGCGACCCGATGGCGGTGTACAAGCAGATGTCGCCCTTCTCGATGTCGATGCGCATCACGCTCAACAACATCTTCGTAGCGCTGCGGACCTTTGTCGCCGGGGCTTTCTTCGCCGTTGGCTCCATTGTGGAGATGATCCGCTTTGGCGTCATGCTGGGTACTTTCCAGTACTTCTTTTACGATAAAGGGATATTCCTCGAAAGCTTCCTCACCATCTGGATCCACGGTGCGCTGGAGATCAGCAGCATCATCATCGCCGGGGGCGCGGGGCTGGCGATGGGCAAGGGACTGCTGTTTCCCGGTACGCTCTCGCGTTTTGCGGCCTTCAAGGCGTCGGCGCGCGACGGGCTGAAGATCATGCTCGGGCTGATTCCGCTCTTCATCATAGCGGGCTTTCTGGAGGGATACATGACGCGGCACACCGAACTGCCCGACGCGATCCGGGCCGCGTTCATCCTGCTCTGCGTCGCGTTCATCGTGTGGTATTACATCATTTACCCGCGTGCGGTCGCGCGGCGTCCGGATAAGGAACAAGACGTGGCTCCCCGGGACAACGACACCAGGACCGGTTTGGTGAGTCTGCGTGGCATCCGTCCGGCGGGAGATAACATGACGGACACCTTCACCATTCTTCGCCACAACACCGGATTACTGTTCGGCGGGCTGGCCGCGGTCACCTTCGGGTACTGTTTTTCGTCGTTCTTTTTCTACGACTCCCCGGCGGCTACCCGCTATTTTTTTGATGGTTCACTACTGGGTGATTTTCACAACGTACACGAGCTGCTCACGTCCTTTTCCCGGGAGCGGAGCATTTTATTCCTACTGTTTTCCGGCGGCGCGCTTTACGGCCTGTTACGGCTGGCCTTCGAGATCTTTTGGCGGGCGACCGGCGTCGCGCCCGCCCCTTCGGTGTCTTCGGAAAAAGAAACATCCTTAGCGGTCGTTTTCGGTTGGTTATTCAAAGCTTTTCGGTGGCTGACCGGCATGAAACTGTCTTCAGTCGGGTGGAAAGCGGAGGCCTTTCTCTACCTGATCTGCCTGGGCATCGCGCTGAGTTTTGCCTTTAGTGGTATCGTTGCCGGCCTGGTCGCCTTTCTGACCCTCCCCTTCCTGATGACCTTTGCTTATGCCGGCTACTCCGGTCTTGCGTCCCCGAAGGAAACTTTTCGCTACGTGTACACCAACCTCATCACCAGCTACGGCAACTTCCTGCTGTTGCTGCTCATGGCCGTGCCGTTGATGTGGGTACTAGACACCGGGGTCGCCTATTTCCTGTTTGCCTTTCTCGACTGGGTCTTCTACGCCGACGCCATCACGATCGACAACGCTAACGTGACGCTGCAGGCCATCGTCTACTTCTTTCTGTTCGGCTTGCTTTTCATCTCCTGGTCCGTCTCCTTCGCCCTCAATTTTTATACCCTGCGGGAGATCGAGAAGGCCAATACCCTGCTGGAGGACATCGATTCCTTCGGCAGCAAACGCCGATTGCGGGGGATGGAGGTGGAATAAAAAATCGTCTGGAGTAACCACCTTCCCCGGCGTGCGCTGAGCATAACGTGGTAAGGTGGCGCGGCCGCCGGTGCAAGGAACGGTTCTTGCGAGGCGCAAGGCAACCCCTTCCCGGGTTCAATATTTCAGCGTTCGTGTACGTTTTTCACCAACGGGCCCTAATCAGTATTTCGTCTTACTGTACGTGTATTCGTACCTGCCGAGGAAAGTCTGGCCGCCCGACCAAGCCACACAACCCGCATTTTCTTATTCCGTTAGAAAAAATCCGTACCCCGTGACCAACTGCGCCACTACCGGCCTGGAAACCTACGCACCTTCGGCGGAGATGCCCTGGAACGCCGGCCGCGTTCCGCACCTTTTCCGCCGCCTCGGCTACAGCGCCACACCCGCCTAGCTTGAAACCGCGCTGAGCGCCGGCCCGGAAACCACCGCCCGACGGCTGCTCAACGATGCCCTGGCCCAGGCCCCGATCCCCGAACCGGAATGGGCTTTCTGGAATAACGAGGCTTTTACCGCCGCCGGGCTCGACCCCTTCAAGACCGTAGTAGCGCATAACCAAGACTTTATCGACCGTGCCCGGCAACACGGCGTCCGCGAGAAGTTGTGCCTCTTTTGGCACAACCTGCTGGTGACCCAGTACGAAAGCAACGGTCTCACCGGTGGGTTACCCGACTTACGGGGGGTGCCGGCGACCTGGATCACGTGATCGATTTCCGCTCCGTTTACGCCACCGTGCTCAACAACTGGCTCTGCATCGCCCCCGAGCTGGTAGATCAGGTGATGGGCCGCAACTTCTCCCGTACGCAAGACCTCGGATTCTCCTGCCAAGGTACCACCAGTACGCGCCATTCCAGCCGGGCGGCCTCCATCGGTATGAACGCTTACCTGAGCGGCGGCGAGGGGGTGATCGATTACGAACTGCCGGCCGCCGCCCCGGTAGGGGTTCATTTTTTCGACGTGGCGGGGCGCAAGCTCAGTACCCCTTACCGGGGGCGCAGGGGGTCCGGCGGGCAGTCACAGCGGTTTCCGCTCAGAAACATCGGCTGGTCCGCCGGCGTCTATATTGTTGTTCTAGAAGTGAACGGGCGAATGTACAGCCGCAAGATTGGCCTTTTTCGTTAGCGGTATGGGCTATACCTTTGGCCTTTATCAGGTTCGCGTCATACCACTAACTACGTGCTTGCTCTTTTTCGTACCAATCAGGCCTCGGCAGGTCTCCTGCTTTTCTTTTACGCGCTGCTGCTGCAGTTGCCCGTGTTTTTTATTGCTCCCCCCGTGGTTCCTTCCTCATCCGGCGGCGGCACGTTGGGGCAGTGGGTGATGCAACTGGTGGGGCAGCGTCCCTTTTGGCTTACGCTTCTCCCCGTAGTGTTGTTGACCGGTCAGGGCGCCCTGGCCAATATGTTGGTGACCCGTCATCGTATGTCGCGCAGCGTCACCCAGTTTCCGGGCCTCTTCCTCGTTTTATGCTGGGCCCTCGTACCGGCTTTCAGGCAGTTGCACCCCGTACAGTTCGCTAATCTGTTCCTCCTCTTCGGTCTTATCTCACTGGGCAGGCTGTACAAACGCGACGAGGCGGCGGTTCCCCTTTTCAATTCCGGAGCCTGGCTCGGGCTGGCTTCGTTGTTCACCCCGGCGTATCTTTTGCTCCTACCGGCCCTTGCCATTGCGGTGGGTACTTTACGCCGGCCCGACTTACGTAGTTTGTTGCAGCTGCTTACCGGCACCCTGCTCGTCTATTTTTTGGCTTTCAGCTTTTATTACGTGGGCGACTACCTGTATCCCGCTCTTCAGTGGCAGGCGCAGGGCATTGGATCGGCTGCCTTGTCATCGATCAGCCAACTGGCCATTCCCGGGCTTATCGTGCTGGGTTTACTCGTCATTCTCGTGCTGGCTTCTTACGGCGGGATGGTGCGACTGCTCAACATTGAGGGGAAAAAGAACGTAACGATCCTGCTGTGGATGCTCCTTTTCGGTTTGATAAGCGCACCTTTCAGCGCGCAGACCGGCCTCCCCTACCTTCAGGTTGTTGTGGTGCCGTTGGGCATCCTTACCGGCTTACGGTTCATAACCATTGGTGCGGGTCCAGCCGCTTTTTATCACTTGCTGCTGGTCACGGCTGCCGTAGGTCCGTTATTGATCCTGCTGTTCGGATAAATATGATCGGGGCGCGGCCGCGGGTGCAAAACCGGAGTTTGAGCAGCAATGCGGGAATCCGAAAAAAATTGTCGACGTATAGGGCGAGGGGCTTAACATCGGCCCCGTTTTATCCGTTGGAAGTTACGGATCAAAATATACCTTCACTATGTTCAGCAACTTCGTCCAGGAATTCAAGAACTTTGCCGTCAAGGGCAATATGATCGATCTGGCGATCGGAATCATCATCGGTGCCGCGTTCAATAAGATCGTTGACGTGCTGGTGAAAAAGATCATCACGCCTCCCCTGGGTTACCTGACCGCCGGGGTCGACCTGACCAATCTCCATTTTGTCCTTTCCCCGCCGGTGACGGCGGCGGACGGTACCGTTACTTCGCCGGGCGTAGTGATCGGCTACGGCTTCTTACTGGAGGCAATGCTGGATTTTTTCATCGTTGCCCTGACCCTCTTCTTCGTCATCCGGGTCATCAACAGCCTCAAGGAGAAAGCAGAAGACGAAAATGACTCGGAGGTGCCGACGCCCAAAGACATTCAGCTGCTCTCCGACATCCGCGATGAGATGCGCATCATGAACGGTGGAGCTCCGACGGACCAGAAAAGTGCACCCGTAAGTGCCTGACACCGGGACGCGAGAAATACCTGCATCCATACTCGGAGCGCTTCATCAGAGACGATTCTTTTCTGACTAATAAGAGCGCTTTCCGCAGTTGCTAAAGAACCCGTTGCAGACGGCCTTAAATATTTCTACATCCAGCCGGAGTGATCATTCCTGGCGGCATCGGAGTGCTGCCCCCGTCCGTGGTCGTGACTGAAATTCCAGTCGTAGGTTCCCAGTTGGCGGATGCCCGCGGCCAGCAGGTTGATGGTTTGCTCCACGTCGTCCCGGTGCGCCATTTCGGTGCTCTGGTGCATGTTCCGCAAAGGGATCGATATGGCACCTGCGATCGCGCCCTTATTTCCGTAGCGCTGAATGGCCGCCGTATCGGTACCGCCGGCGGGCAGTAGTTCCAGCTGGGTTTTGATGGCTTCCCGTTCGGCTACTTCCTTCAGGTACTGCACCATGCGGTAGTCAGAGATCACGGAGCCATCGAGTACCTTGATGGCGGCACCTTCCCCGAGGGCCGTCACCGCCTCGTGCGGGCTCGAGCCCGGCACGTCGTAGGCGATCGTCACGTCAAGCCCGAAGCCGAAATCGGGATCGATGTGGCCCACGCTGCCCATGGCGCCCCGCAGCCCCACCTCTTCCTGAACGGTAAAGGTGGCGTAGAGATCATACGGGATTTCCTGCCCCTTCAGGCGCCGCAGCGTCTCGATGAGGATAAAAACGGAGATGCGGTTGTCGAGTGATTTACTGGTTACGCAGTCCCCGATCTCAATCAGCTCCCGCTCGCGGGAGATCGGGTTTCCGATGCCGATCCATTTCTCCACTTCATCTTTGGTCATTCCCGTATCCACGAAGTATTCAGACAGCGGAACGACGTTCTTCCGTTCTTCCGGCTTCATGATGTGGATCGGCTTACAGCCCATTACTCCGATAACGTCTTTGCGGCCATGTACGATAACGCGCTGCGCCGTAAGGGTTTTGGGGTCGAACCCACCGAGGGGCAAAAACCGGATGAAGCCTTTATCGTCGATGTGGTTCACAATGAACCCTATCTCATCCATGTGCGCGGCTACCATCACCCGTTTGGGGGATTTCCCCTTCCGGATGGCCATCACGTTGCCCATATTATCCACCCGTACCTCGTCGGCCAGATCCTTTACCTCCCGCAACACCAGATCGCGAATGCGGCGCTCGAAGCCAGACACGCCGGGAGTCTCACAAATTATTTTGAGCAGTGGTAAATTCAACATAATTATCGAGGTGTTTTTACGCCGCAAAAGTAACATTCCTAGGGGAGATCGCCGGCCGGTTCTCCGATCAAGGTAATTCAAGCAGCGGGTATACCCAAAAAAGAATAAGCCGACCGGGATATTTGAATCGATTACACTGTCGGTTCCGGCATTTTTCAGAACCAGTACCCGAGGTTGAAGTACAACTCGCCACCCGCGTTTCCGTGCGCGTAGGTGAGTTCGAGCGGGCCCAGCGGAGATTTGTACCCGTAGGTGAACCTGCCGGCGGCCAGCCAGTCCTGACTGATCGAAGTCGGCAGACCTTCCGCGTTCCCCAGCCGGGCAACCCGGCCACCGAGGGTAAAAAAGTGATTTCTGCCCGGGTAAAAACGGGCAAATAACTCGCTCATCAGCAGTCCGTCCCCGGATGCCTCCCCCAGTTCCAGGCTGGGAAAAGGCTTGAAGTTGTTCATCAGATTGCGGTTGTTGCTGCCTAGGTAATACCGGTACGGCAGCGAGGAGCGGTTCAGAAAGCCACCCACCATCAGTTCCGTACCCAGGCTCAGCTTTTTACCGACGGGTACCACGGCCAGTATTTCCAGATCGCCGTTCACGGCCCAGCGGTCTTCCGTGCTGACGGGGATGCCAAGGTTCAGGATGCCACGTACTTCGGCGTTAATGCTGAAGCCGCTCATGGGGTAATTCCGGTCGTCGAGTTTATCGTACAGGAAATAAGTCTTAGGAATGAAGTAGTAGTCGTCCCCCAGCCGGAAGACGTCCTGCATTTCCGCAAAGGTGAGTTGCTCCGAGGCGTTCTGGTAGTATTTGATCTCGGCGGCGATGCCGGTGAAGGAGTTGTCCGTCTGTCGAAAATCCCAGTAAAGTTCGCCGTTAAGATCCGTGAAGCGAAAGTCCAGTCCATCGATCACCAGCCCGGAGCCGGTGCGCATTGTTTCGGGCAACTCGAAGTGAATGTCCGCAAAGTTCAGCCGGCTGCGCAGCCCGAAGGCGGACCCGTCAATGCGGTTGACCCGAAAGTCAGCCCGGTACCGGATGCCGTTGCCGCCGATCAGGTCCAGCGTGGTGACGGTATTATCGATGACCAGGTCACTCAGCGTCAGGCCCACGAGGATGTTGGCGCGGTAAACCTGGTCGTAGTGCAGGCCGAGCCGCAGTTGTTGGCCGAAATCGGGGGACTGTTTCAGTTCCAGCGTCAGTTTTACTTCGTCCTCGGTGCCGGGTATTTTCTCCCAGTGGTAATCGACATTGGCGTAGCGACCGGATGCAAAGAGAGAGACGAGATCGTTACGAAAATCGGCCCATTTGATGCGCCCGGGCAGTCTGTTCTCGAAAAAACTGAGTACCTGGCGGCGGCTCAGGTCGTTGTTGCCGGTGATCTCCACCACGGTAGCGTTGAGGGTGGCGGGTACCGCGATGTAAGGTTCCGGCTCCCGCTCCCGTTGCAGGCGCGCAATGGAGTCGAGGGTGGGCCGTACGGCTTCGGCGGCTTCCCGGCCGGCTCTGATCAGGTCGTCGATGGCCTCGAAGCTCAGCTGGGTGTAGTCGCCCAGATCCGGGTCGATGTCGATATCGGTCAATTCGTACTGATCCACGTTGCGGCGGGTAGCCTGAAAGAAGGCGATCTGGAGCAGGAGCTGATCGAGCGACAGGATCTGGTCCGCTTTGAAGGGATCCTGTTCCACGGTGATACCGATCAGGTAATCTACGCCCTTGTTCTTCACTTCTTCGGCGGGGTAATTGTTCGACACACCGCCGTCGGTCATCACGTGCCCGTCGATCTCGTAGGGGCTGATGATGCCGGGCAGGGCGGCACTGGCCCGCATCGCGTCGGCAAGTTTTCCTTTTTCCAGTAAGATGGCGTCGCCCGATTCGATGTCGGTGCCGATGCAAAGAAACGGGATGGGCAACTGGCTGAAATCATCGATCTCGTGCACTCCGGCCGTCCAGTGGCTGAACAGATCGTGAATCCGCTGGCCGTCGGAAAGTGCCGTCGGCAGCTGAATGGCAAAATCCTTGAGGGAAAGGCCTAGCAGGTAATGTTCGTTGTAGAGTTTCTCGTAGATGGTCCGGTTTTCGCGGCCGATCGCGTCCTGCAGTTCGGCCATGATATCGGTTTCGCGCAGCATCCCCTCCAGCTGATCCGCACGAAATCCGGAAGCGTAAAGGCCACCCACGATGGAGCCCATACTGGTGCCTCCGATGTAGTCCACCCGCACCCCGGCTTCCTCCATCACCTGCAGTACGCCGATGTGGGCGTAACCCCGCGCACCGCCCCCGGAAAGAACGAGCCCCACCTTCAGGTCATCCTCCTGTGCGGGGAGCAACAGGGGTAAAATAGCGAGCAGGCTGAACAGCAGCGTTTTCATGGGCGTGGGCTTGGGGCCGGCAAAAGTAAGGGCTTATCCGCGAACCCTGCTTACCGGGCGCGGACGCAGGTGCGAAAAAAAGCCTTAAGGAGCAAAGCGGTAACCTGCCTACCTTTGTCTTCGTATGACGTATAAATTGGCCGAACTACCCGACCTTGTCACCCGCCTGCTGGCCGAGCACGGCCACCACCGGACCTATGCCCTACTGGGCGAACTCGGGGCGGGCAAGACCACCCTGGTCGCCGAGTACTGCCGGCAGCTGGGCGTAACCGAACCTACGAGCAGCCCCACCTTCAGCATAGTAAACCGGTATACCGGGGCGAAGGGGCCCGTGTACCATCTCGACGCCTACCGCCTCGAAAGTATTCAGGAAGCCCTCGACGCGGGCCTGGAAGAAATTTTCACCGGCCACGAGACCTGTACCGTTTTCGTGGAGTGGCCCCGGGTGATCGAGGACTTACTGCCGGAAAATACGGTCGTGCTTCGCCTCGGCCACGTTGCCGGCGGCAAGGCCCGCACTATCGAGATTAATACCGAAAAAACCTAACTTGCCTCCCCTCACGGTCCCGCAGGGATCATACCTTTCTAACCCCCCGAATGAAGCACGCTGCGCGGCAGCACCCGCGTTCGGGGAGGCGTGCCGCGCCGGAATTCCCCAATATGACCACCGTACTCTCCCTCACCTTCAACGCCGTAGCCGAAAACACCTACCTCGTTTTCGACAACGACACCCGCGAAGCCATCATCTTCGACCCCGGCTGCTTCAGTAACGCCGAGGAAGCCCTGCTGGCAAAAACCATCATGAACCACCAATTAAAACCCGTAAAACTGATCAACACCCACTGCCATTTCGACCACGTATTCGGCAACGCCTACGTGATGAAAACCTACGGCTTGCAACTGGGTATTCACGAACTGGAAAAAGATGTGCTGCAGGCGGCTCCCGTAGTCGTGAACATGTACGGAATGCCCCCCATGACCCCTTCCCCGCCGGCCGATTATTTCATTGCGGAAGGAGAGACGATCACGTTGGGCGAAGCCTCCTTCGAAGTACTCTTCTGCCCCGGGCACTCACCCGGCAGTATTTGCTTTTACAACGCCGCAGAGCACTACCTCATCGCCGGCGACGTGCTTTTCAACGGCTCCATCGGACGTACGGATCTGCCCGGCGGCGACCACCAGGCCCTGCTCGGCTCCATCACCACCAAGCTGTTGCCCTTACCCGACGAGACGGTCGTATGGCCGGGCCATGGTGGTAAAACAACGATCGGTAAGGAACGGGCCAGCAATCCCTTTCTGACTTAGCCGCAGACCGGACGACAAGCAAAAAAGCGCTGCGGTTCAGATCGTGTTCGGGTTATCCGCACTTACCCTGAAGACGTACACACGCCGTAACTTAACCGCTGCTTTTACCAAGGGACACCGTAAAAATTATAACCTTCGCCCCGAAAATGTCTCAACCCTCCCGGCAAAAAAAACTGCTTAACACCCTCACGCTCGGTACCGCCCGGCGGGGGCTGAGCCCCGGGATGCTAAGCTGGCTGAAGGAAAGATCCGCTCTCGATCCCGAAGCCGACGAAGCCGAATCCCTTCTGGCTGCCTTTGCCATCAATGAACGTCTTCACCGTCTACGGCCGAGCCGTGCGAATGAAGCCGGTTCTCCGCCCGCACCAGACGAAGATCGTGAGCCGGCACCTCCCCGCCTGGCCCGGGCTTTGGAGCTGGTCTTGCGGAAAACGTACCCGGGCGTACTGCCCGAAGCGATCGCGATCCTCAATGAAGGGCAATTGTTGCTGCCCCCCCACCTGCTGCCGGAACTGCTGGAAGAAGCGGTCAAACAACTGAACGCCCGGCCGGCATACGCCCGGAAAATGTTGGAGGCCGGTGGTCACCGTGCCATTTGGCTGACGACCCAAAACCCCGCCTGGGCCGAACTTGACCCGAACTACGAACTGGCCGCCGGCTGGGATCGTGACGTTACCTCGGGCCGCCGTGCTTCCCTGCTGCGCCGGTGGCGGACGCATGACCCCGCCGCGGCACGGGACGCATTGGCAAAAGCCTGGCCCGGGCTTTCTCCCAAAAACCAGGAGACCCTGGTGGCGGGGCTGGAGATCCGCATCAGCTCCGACGATACCGGCTGGCTACGCGAACGACTGGGTCCTAAACGTAAGGGTGTCCGCCGGGAACTGCTCCGGCTGCTGCTCCTGGCCCGCGAAAAGCAGGCACTGAATGATTTACTCCATCTTGCCGGAGGAGCCTTCGACGACGACGGCAAGCTGGTAAGTTTGCGGAAAGGCGGCGACGCCATCAATCTGCTGGAAGCCTACGGCGGGCTACGCAAAGGAGAAACCATCGGTGAATTCTTTCTCGCCAACCTGCCACCGAACGTACTACCGGAACTCACCGACCGGACGGTAACGGAATTTTGGCAAACACTCAGCAAGGGCCAACTCCGGGCCGCCGCCAGGGCGATCATCAACTTTCCGGATGTCGATATCCGCACCGGTTTTGTCCGTTACGTACTGCGGGCGGATCCCACCCACCTACCGACTAAGCTGGCGGCCGAGCTCGTCGCCGAGCTGCCGCAGGAGCAATTTTTAGCAATATTTCACGACCTCCTTACGAGCGAGCAAAACGCATTCCACCCGGGGGGAATTCCCCGCATATTGGCCTTGGCCCGTACCGAACCGTGGTCCGAGCGAATCAGTAAAGCTTTCGTCCTTCAGTTGGTCGCTACGCTGCGTACTGATGGACAGTTGCCGCATCGCATAAAAAGAGAATTGCAAGAGCACTGGCAACTGGCCACGCCCCTGCTCGACCCCGCTATTTTCGGCTGGGCGCGGACGCACCTGCACAGCATGACGGAGCGCTCCGACGTGTTCGGAAAACTGGCTACGGAGGTGCTGCAGACACTGGCTTTCCGGCGGGTACTCCGGGAGGCCTAAGATTGCTCGGCATTTATGCAGCGTAATGGGTCAAACGTGTTGATCCACCAGGATGACGTTGCCGTCGGGGTCCTTCAGCACCAGGCGACCCGGGCCGGGATTCACGCCATCGGCAGTAGCGGTGAGTTCGATTCCCTTTGCCTGGAGGTCGGCCTGGATTGCCCGTACATCGTCGAAGCTTTCAACGGGCTGGGCGTTTTCGTCCCAACCGGGGTTAAAGGTGAGGATGTTGCCCTCGAACATGCCCTGGAAGAGGCCGATGAGGGCATTGCCGTTTTTCATGATGTGATAGCCTTTATCGGCTTCGCCGGCAAAGACATTAAAGCCAAGGGCTTCATAGAAAGTACGGGAGGCTGCCAGGTCTTTGACGCTGAGACTGGCGGAGAAGGCACCGAGATGCATGGCGGAAATGATTGGGGGTGAAAGAAGTTTCTTGTAGGTTAAGATAAGGCTTTGGTCGAAAGACCTTGCGTTACAACTTTCTTTGCATCCTGCGATCGCGCAAAAAACCTGGCCCCCTGAAAAAAGAAAGCCCCGCGGGCGTACCGGCGAGGCTTTCAAAAAAGTCAGAACTTTCACTGTTATCGTCAACAACCGCATGTATTTTACGGATGTTCGGTAAGGGTGAAAAAATCCTTTGGTTTTTTAGTGCCGAAAGAGCGAATTGAAAGAGATCACGATCAGTTATCGGCGGGAATGATCTTCAGCTCCCCGCTTTTCACCTTCGCCGCCGGGCCGATCGCTTCGATGATGAAATCGGTCATCTTGGTGTAGAGGTGCAGGCGCGTGGGGCCACCGTAGATACCGTGGTTGCGGTTGGGGTAGAAATAGGTATCGAACTGTTTGTTGTTCATGATCAGGGCGTTGGCCATTTCGGCGGTATGCTGGAAGTGGACGTTGTCGTCGCCCATGCCGTGGACGAGCAACAGCTTTCCCTTGAGGCGGTCGGCGTAAAATATGGGACTGTTCTTGTCGTACCCATCCTTATTTTCGGTGTAAGTGCGCATGTAGCGCTCGGTGTACGCGCTGTCGTACCATTTCCAGTTGGTTACCGGGGCGATGGCGATGGCAGCCGCGAAAACGTCGCTGCCCTGCAAAATACAGTGGAGGGCCATGAAGCCGCCGTAGCTCCAGCCGAAGATGCCGATCTTGTCCTCATCGATGAAGTCTTTCGCGCCGAGGAATCTGGCGGCACTGATCTGATCTTCGGTTTCCTGCTTACCGAGGGTGAGGTAAGTACCCTTCTTCATTTCCTCACCGCGGGCGCCGGTACCCCGGTTGTCGACCACGGCGATGACGAAGCCACGTTGCGCCAGCATCTGGAACCAGGCCATGTTTTGTCCGCGCCAGTTGTCCATCACCTGCTGGCTGCCGGGGCCGCCGTAGACGTGCATCAGCAGCGGGTGCTTACGGCCGGCCTGAAGTTTCTTAGGTTTGATCATGTAGCCGTTGAGGGTGGTGCCTTCTTCGGTTTTAAAGTCGAAGAACTCGACGGGTTGGTAGCCATGGGTTTTGAGCGTCCCCTTCAGCGTCTCGTTGTCAACGATGGTACGGAGCGGCTTACCGTCGCCACTCACCACCGTCACCGTTTCCGGGGCGTTGATGTTGGAGTAGGTGAGCACGAAATAGTCGTAGGTATCGGAAAACTGGGCACTGCTCACGCCCGGTGCCGCCGCCACGGGCCGGGGCAGGTCTTTGCCCCGGAGGCTTTTCACGTAAACTTCACGCCGCAGCGGACTTTCCTTAGCGGCCTGGAAGAAGATGCGTCCATCGTGCAGGCCGTAAAAATCGGTGACCTCCCAGTTGCCACTGGTGAGCTGCACGGGATTTCCGCCCTTCATATCGTAGAGGTATACGTGATTGTAGCCATTCTGCTCGCTGGTCCAGATAAATGATTCGCCGTCTTTAAGAAAGGTGAGATTGTCGTGGATGTCGACGTAGTACTTGCTGGTTTCGGTCAGGAGGGTGGATTGCTGACCGGTGCCCAGATCGAACAGTAGCAACTCGAGTTCGCTCTGGTGGCGATTGGTGCGCTGGGCGGTGAGCTGATCCCCCGCGGCGGTCCACTGTACCCGGGGCAGGTAGTGCCATTTATCTTCCGGGCTGGTATTGACGGTGAGCAGGTCTTTCGTCTCGCCGGACGAAACCCTGAAAGCGTGGAGGCTCACGGTGCTGTTCTCCTCCCCGACCTTGGGGTATTTGAAAGTGTTGTACTCGGGGTACATATCGTTGTGGTAGTCGGTGTAAGTAAATTCCGGCACGGCCTCCTCGTCGAATTTAAGGTAAGCGAGGTAGCTACCGTCCGGGCTCCAGTGGATGGCGCGGCTGAAGCTGAACTCTTCCTCGTAGACCCAATCGGCGGCACCGTTGATGATTTTATTCGTTTCGCCATCATCGGTCACCTGGGTCATTTTACCCGAGGCGAGTTCCTTGATCCAGACGTTGTTGTCTACGACGAAGGCGACGCGCTTGCCGGTGGGGTCGAGGGTGGCCAGGCGGTGTTTTTTGTCGGCAAAGACCGGCGTTAGTTCTTTCGAGTCGGTATCGTAGACAAAGAAAAAAGACTGGGAGCTGCGACGGAAGAGTTGTTCGCTCTGGTTGCTGATCAGAATCTGAGATTCATCGGCGCTGAATTCGTAGTCATCGATGTTACCATCAAAGCCCGCCTTACCGGCAAGCTCTCCACCGTCGGCCAGTACGCCCGAGCGGTTGCCTGATTTGAGGTCGTATTTCACGACCTGGTTGTCTTCGAGGCGGGTGAAGGAGCGTCCGTCCTGCAGGAAATTGAAACCACTGACTCTTTCGGGCATGAAGGTATAATCGCGCCACACATCTTCGATGGAGATGGCTTTGGTTGTGCTTTCAGCAGATCGCTGCGCTCGGAGTTGGGCGAAGGGGAGGGTACTGACGAAGAGCAGTAAGAGTAGCGTGATGTGGCGCATCCTGTTGGTTTGGTTTTGTGGTAGAACGAGAAGGTAACGCCGGGAGAGGGAAAGACGTTTATTTTACGATGTGCGTTGCGCGCTTTCCTGCCGGACCCGGCTCTCTCCGAGAGCCGCCTCAACCGGGGTATTTTGCAATCGTGTTGCGCGCTTTCCAAGAGTTAGACACACAGGCATGGAGTTACCAAAGAGCACATAGGATGGAGGAGAGATTGTCTGCTAAAGAGAGAGGTTGCTTGTGGAATTTCGGCCGCCATCCACTACTCCTGCGGGAATAACGTCGTCATCAGTTCCAGGTATTCTTCCAGTGGGTCAAGGCCCATTCGCGCCCGCCGCTCATTCACCAGCTCCGGTTCTTCGAGCGGTTTAGGATGGTAGCCCGGTCCATCTTCCCGCTTAGCGACCTGCGTACCGTACCGCTGCAACCGACCGGTATTGACTTGTACGCGGTCATAGAGGAAGGCGTAATCGGTGGGGTCTGCGTTGTCGTTGCTCATCAGTGGCTCAATCGCGGCCAGTACCTTCCGCTGAAATTCCGGTGCCTCGTCGCAGTGTTGTATCAGAAGCCAAAAATCGTGACTGGCTCTTTTCCCAAATCGCTGCTCATCCGGATAGCCATGTGCGGCGAAGATGCCCCGAAGGCGCTTGAGGTTATTTGCGTCTATGCGTTCCCATTCGCTTTTGACCCGGGCCTTTTCTTCCTCCCCCACCGTCTCGTCCAGTCTGACTTCATTCCAGGCCCAACGGACTTGCTGATCGGCGGCGACCATCGCGGCGAGTTCTTCGCAAATTTCTTCCATGCGATAAAATTAGTTGCTTTTACTGATACCGGTTGCCGGGTTATCTTTGGCTACGAGCGTGGATGACCAAATGCACACCGCCCCTGACACCAAGCCGGATAATTCCGTTAGGGGACGTATCTTCCGGCTTCAGAAGCAGTATGCAATCACCTAAAACTCTACTCCCTGATGTTTTCCCTACAGCCGGTGGCCGCAGGTTGTTGTGCCTGCTTGGACTGTTGTTGCTGATATTTTGCCGGCCTCCGCTTCATGCCCAGGAAAATACGGCATCCGCCAGTGACGTCTTTCCCATGGACCGACGCGAAGAACTGATCAAAGAGCTGGATTACACCAAGGAAGAAGAGGAGGAGGAAGAGCCGGAAGAAGACGCGGAATTACCCGCCTGGCTTAAATGGTTCAGTTCCGATGAAACGGACAATTGGGATTTCGATCTTTCCAAGGAAAGCACGATCACCATTCTGGCCGTTTTGCTGTCGGCCCTCAGTTTTTTCATTTACCGGATGCTGGACGACGTAAATCTGCGAAAACGTGCCCGCGAGGAAGAGGAGGAGGACAAAATAGACTTTGAAGACATCGAGGAGGAAGTACTGGTAGCAAAGGGCGTTTCCCTCACGCTGCTGCAACGGGCCGAGAACTCCGGACAGTTCGACGTGGCCGTGCGCCTTTTGTACATCCAGCTCCTGAAGGAACTGCAGGACGGAGGGCTGATCAAGTACCGCCGGGACTTCAGCAACCGGGACTATCAAAACCAACTGCGCGCTTCCGAGTTCCTGCCCGATTTCCGGGAAGTGACCGCCGACTACGAACGCTTCTGGTACGGCAAATACTTCATCGAGCGCCTCGGTTACCGGCTCGTACACCGCAAATTCATCACCCTCAACGCCGCCATCAAGGCCGCGACGGCAAAACCCGACGCCTATGTTTAGCCGCCGGGGTACTTACTGGTCTTTCTACTTCTGTGTCGTGATCTTCACTTCCGGCTGCTCCGGTTGCTTCACCAACTGGCAGGAAACCTTTCGCTTTGACAAAAAGCAGCCCTTCGACACCTACGCCCTCCACGAACTGCTGGAAGCGCGCCCGGAAGGACTGAGTATACTGGAAGACAGTCTGGCCGTGCTCAAGACGGCCCTGACCGACAGGTCATCCAACTACATCTTCGTAGGCAACTACGCTTACTATACCGACCAGTCGGTAACGGCTCTCCTCGATTTTGTAGAGCGGGGCAACACCGCTTTCATCGCCGCCTACGAAATCCCCGAAGACCTGGCCACCCACCTTTTCGGCTCCGACTGCTATTACAGCTTTTATCAGGACGACGAACGGATGGGCACTTTGGGATTAGACACCGTCAGGATGCAACTCATCGACCCCGACCGGGGCTTCGAACTGATGAACGTGTACGATTACGAACCCTGGCAAAAGCCGACCCGCTACATCAACGCCGGCCTGCTGTGCGACGAAGCGCTCGACAACGAGATCATCGGCACGCTGGAAGGTTATAACGCCAACTTTTTACGGCTCGGCTGGGGGGAAGGAAAATTTTACTTCCACGCCAACCCCGTTTTCTTCACCAATTACTACCTTGTCGACAGCGTCCAGTTCGCGTACGCCGAAGCCTGCCTGACCCGGACGCTTACGAGCGGACCGGTATACTGGGACGAGATCAGTCACGTGCCCCCCACCGTAGCCCGGCAGCGCGATCAGCGGCGGGCCCGCAACCAGCCCGGTGGTGGCTACAACGGCGGCCGTAATCTTCTGACGGGTAACGAAGCACTGAGCTACATCCAGAGACAAGGGCCGCTGGCACTCGCCTGGTATACCCTTATCCTGGCAACCTTACTTTACGTGGTTTTTCGGGGTAAACGCCGCCAGCGCATCATCCCCATCATCAACCGGCGCGATAACTCCAGCAAACGGTTTATCGATACCATCAGCCGGCTGGTGTACCAAAAAGGAAACCATCACGCCCTGGCCCGGCAAGAACTGACCAGCCTGCGCGTTTACCTTCAGAACCGATTCGGCGTAAGGTGGAAAGACAACGAGCCCCCCCCCGAAAATCTGGCCGGCCTGATCGGTGCCGACGAGGAGATGACCGCAAAAGCGTTGATCGCAATACGCAACGTGCAGGATCATACAACGCTCTCCGACGGCGACCTCATCGGTTTCTACCGCTCCATCGAACCCATTTACCGGCTGTAGGCAGCACGTTCATTACCTTACCCCCTCGCAACCCAACCCGCTACATGTACCCTGAAGACGAAAAGCCGGAATATACGCCGCAACCTCAACCGGCTGACAACTACGAAACAATCCCAAAAGAATCCCTCGGCGAGCTGATCCCGGAACCAACGGCTGAGCCGGAAGTAGCCACCGGCATGGCCCCGGCCGACCGCATCGACCTGGAGGAACTTCGGCAGGCCGCGATCAACGTACGCAAAGAGATCGGTAAGCTGGTGGTGGGTCAGAAAGAATTCATCGACCTGCTCATCGCTTCCCTGCTGGCCGGCGGTCACGTGCTCGTGGAGGGCGTGCCCGGCATCGCCAAAACCATGATCGCCAAACTGCTGGCAAAAACCGTTGCCGCCGATTATTCCCGCATCCAGTTCACGCCCGATCTGATGCCCAGCGACGTGACCGGCACCACGGTCTTTAACATGGGAGATTCCAAGTTTCAGTTTACCGAAGGCCCGGTGTTCAGCAACATCGTTCTGATCGATGAGATCAACCGGGCCCCGGCCAAAACCCAGGCCGCGCTCTTCGAGGTGATGGCCGAACAACAGATTACCGTAGACGGCAATACTTACGTGATGGAGGATCCCTTTTTCGTGATCGCTACGCAGAACCCCATCGAGCAGGAAGGTACCTACCGACTGCCCGAAGCCCAGCTGGACCGGTTCCTGGTCCGGATCATCATCGACTACCCCAACCACGAGGAGGAAAAGGAAATTCTTTACCGGTTCCGCAGTGATTTTCGCCAGACCCAGCAGGAAGACGTCAAGCCCGTTTTCACGAAAGCGCTGATCGCCAAATACGCCGCGCTGGTGGAGAAGGTTTTCATCCGCGACGAACTCCTCGATTACATCGCTGCACTCGTGCACCGCACCCGCACCCACCCCGATCTTTACCTCGGGGCCAGCCCGCGGGCGTCTTTGGCCATCCTCCGTCTATCAAAGGCCGTGGCGGCACTGGCCGGGCGCGATTTCGTTACGCCCGATGATATTCAGCAGGTAGCTTTTCCCGTACTCAACCACCGCATCATCCTTACCCCGGAACGGGAGATGGAAGGCTTTGGCGGCAAGGATGTCATTTCGGAGATCCTGCGGGGGATCGAAGTGCCCCGCTAAGAGCATCCTCAGGTCGGAAGGGTAGATTTATCTCCCGGTGCAGCAGTTCTCAATTTGGATTCAATTAACCTCACCCCCGGCCCCTCTCCGGAGGAGAGGGGGGAACTAAGCGCATAGAATTGGTGGCCTAAAAGCCTGAGCGCAGTACCTCGAAGCTAAAAAAGACTAAACTGAGAATTGCTGCTCCCGGAGGCAAATGCTCAGTCTACTGCGGCCATTATTCGGGAGACCAACCCGTCGAAGTCGGCGCTCTTGTCCTCGCCGTGGCCCAGGCGGGCGATCACCATCCGTCGGGAGGGGATGATGAACACCCGCTGATCCTGAAAACCACGCATCATGAAAGCGCCTTCCGGCAGAGAGGGCATATCCGGACCGGGGAGCCAGGTCTGGGCCCCGTAAGTATCTTCGGAACCGGTGGCGGGCTTGCGGAGGTACCCGATCCAGCCGGGCGCGAGGAGGGTATCGTTTTCCCAGACGCCGTCTTGCAGCATGAACTGGCCGAGGTTGGCCCAGTCGCGGGCGGTGGCCCAGCCGTAAGAACTGCCTACGGGAAGGCCGACCTGGCTGGGTTCGATGAGCAGGGAGGGGGCGACGTCTTTAAACAGGTCCTGGTAGAGGGAAGCAAAGGTTTCGCCGGGCAACTCCCGGTTGATGATTTCAGCGATGATGTTGGTCGTTCCGCTGGAGTAGTTCCAGGCAGCTTTGCGGCGCGCGATGGCGGGTGCGGAGAACGCATACCGGGCCATGTCGGGATGCTCGTGCAGCATGATGGTAGCGTCGGAGAGGCTGCCGTAGGCTTCGTTCCAGGCCAGTCCGGAATTCATGTGCAGGAGGTCGGCGATGGTGATCTGCCGGCGGAGGGAGTCCGTCCAGACTTCGGGAAACAGGCGGTTGCGGGCGACTGATTTTTCGGGCGCGGCCGCAGGTGCGGAGGAAGTTTTTTGAAGCGCCGCGCCCAGCGTCATGGCCGTCAGCGTTTTTGTCATCGACCAGCCCAGGAGGCGGGTATGCTGATCGTAGCCGGGGGCGTAGCGTTCGGCAACGATCTCTCCATCCCGCAGCACAACGAGGCCGCGCGCGCCGCCTCCCGGTACCGGTGCCATGCCGAAGTCGAGTGCTTCGGCCAGCGACTCAGGGCCGTGCACCGTTGCTCCTTCAACTTTCTTTGCACCCGCGGCCGCGCCCTGAACCTCCGCCAGGGGAGATCTTTCGTCATTGATCAGCGTGCACCCCACCCCCGTACGAAAAACCGCCCGCCGCTGAACCAGCCCGAGAAAAGATCCGTGAACTTCTTTCCCCTTCACCTCCAGATCGACCATGCCCAGCACCGAGAAATTAAGATCGTGCTCGCTGATCTCTTCCAGCTGGCGGCCCTGCAAAAAGTGGCAGCTACAGGCGTGTTTGGTGGCGTAACCCGTACCGATGTTGAGCAGCGGCCGGTACCACAAAAAGGCGGCGAAAACGAGGACCGCCAGCAGCATCAGAATGACGAGGGTACGTCGGAAAAAGGGAGAATTGAGCATGGCACAATTTAGGGGCTGCCGGGGAAATCACGAACTTCCGCCCCGCCGCGCAGAATATGCACCGCCTTGCCCGTCGCTTGCTGCTCCGCCAAGGTCTTGAGAATGCCCGGTCGTCGGGTCGCATTGTACCGCCATACGTAACTGATGAAGTGCCCGTCGAACCGTTCCCGGCACCCTGGTGCGGAGTCCGGCCGGACTTTACCGTAGTACCGAATGGTGCGCTTTACTACCCGCCACATACAGCGCCATGTCGGTTGGTCGAGGTAAACGATGGTATCGGCCCGGGGCAGGCGGATGGGAAAGGTGCCGGAGAAATTACCGTCCATGATCCAGCGGTCGCGGGCGGCGAGTCGGGCGACGGTTTTTGCCCAGTCTTGCTGCCGGGGTTCTTTCCAGTCGGGAGCGAAGTATTCCAGGTCGAGGTGGATGACGGGCAGGCCGGTCCGTTCCGCAAGCCGGCGGGCGAGGGTTGATTTTCCGGAACCGGAGCAGCCGATTATCACAACTCTTTGCATTGTCTATTTTGTGACTTCCAAAATACCTAACCATAACAATTCAGTTCTCGTTCTCCGGAACTTTTTATTCCTCACGCCCTTCTTCGCTGGCAAGCTTCCATTTTTGCCGTTTAAACGATATGCTGCGCAAATTAGAAACGAATTTCATATTCTTCTCGGGAAAGTCCTACGATAGGCCTTCTATCTCTGAGGTCTGACAAGCGACCTTCTTCTTCATCGGTAGTACTAACGGTCACGATTTCTTCAGGTGTTGGAGAATTTGCCAACCCATCAATCATGCGTGATAAAATCGGGATTTCCGGCTAGAGTACCCAACAAACCGGATTTTGCCAACGAGATAACTTTGTTAGCATATAGCGAGTTTTATCTTTAAATGATTAAGAAGGAGGACAACTTAACGACAAAGAAAAAGCGTTATCTTAGTATAAACAATTCATTATGGTAGTTCAAGCTGATATTCGAGACCGAGTATTCCACATCTTAGCTAATCTCCGACCCCGCAAGAGGTTCTTGCCATCCATACCACCGAAGAAGTAAAGTCTTCGTATTCAACAACTAGCTGATCGTAGTAAACAGGGAAAGCTATCCTCCGTAGAAGAATGGAAGTTTCAACACTATGCACAGGCTGAAAGGTATGTTCGTTTAGCGAAAGCTTATGCCTTTGCTAAGTTGAACAACTTTAGCTCGTGGGCACCTCATACATCTCAAATCCATTACGCAAAAAATATAGCCGAAAGGGCTAATCATTCCTGTGAATATTGTCTTATCCCACTTGCATTCAGCTTAGGCGCGCTCTATCATATTAATAACGTTATTACCGAAAAGCATCGTGGAATATCTACTTTTGAAAATCTAGCCTTTGCTTGTCCTGTTTGTAACATCAGCAAGGGAAGTGACATTTACACCTATCTACCCGTACTTAGTAAAGCAGTCCCCCCCCCCTTTTCAACCCCCGCTCAGGTATTTGCAAGAGCATTTTAAGCTGGAGCAGACAGGCTATATCCGTGGAATTACCGAAGTAGGCCAAGGAACAACTTATCTTCTCAAAATGAACAATGATAGAGAATAGCTTTTTGAGAAGAATGCTGATTAGAGGAGGAATGAGTTTAGTGCCTGAACCTTAGTCGTTTTTAATGCAACTAAAAACTTTTGGCATACGCCACCACGGTCCCGGCTCCGCCCGTCGCCTTCGCGCCGCGCTAGACGCCTGGCGGCCCGATCTGATCCTGATCGAGATGCCTGCCGACGCCGATAAGGTCCTGCGCGAAGTGGTCACCAACGGCCTGCGCCCTCCCGTTGCTTTGGTGCTCTACGACGCCAGAGACATTGAGCGCGCAAGTTTTTACCCCTTTGCTGGCTTCAGCCCCGAATACCAGGCCATTGACTGGGCCGTGGCGTACGACGTCGACGTGCGCCCCATCGACCTGCCGGCCCGCCATTACCTCGCCGCGCGTGCCGTAGACACCCCCCCTACCCTTTTCGCCACTACCGGGCCGCCGCCCGAGGAGCCCTCCGTACTGCCCGGCAAGACCCGCCGGCAACTTCAAGAACAACTGCGCCGCGACCCCCTTTCCCTGATGGCCGAGTTGGCCGGCTATACCGACTCTGAAGCCTGGTGGGACGCCACCCTGGAACGCGGCCACGACGATGCAGCCGCCGTATTCGACGCCCTGCTGGCGATGGTCGCGGAACTGCGCGAGACCTTCCCCTCCGCCTCCGACGACGAAAACCAGCGCCGCGAAGCCTTCATGCGCACCGAGATCCGCAAGGCGCTGAAGACCGGCGCGGAGCGCATCGCCATCATCGTCGGAGCCTGGCACGGCCCGGCGGTTGCGGACGTGCACAAGTACAAAGCAAGCACCGACAAAGCCATTCTGAAGGGACTGCCCAAGGTGAAGATCGCCGCCGCCTGGGTTCCCTGGTCGTACCCCCGTCTGGCCCGGGCCGGGGGCTACGGAGCCGGTGTACAGAGCCCGAACTGGTACCGGATCATCCACGACTTCCCCGCCAACCCGGTAGACCGCTGGATGGCTACCGCCGCAAAAATGCTGCGCGGGGAGGGTTTCGACGCCAGCCCCGCCATGGCCACCGAAGGCGTCGGCCTGGCCAAAACCCTGGCGACGCTGCGCGACCACGAGCAGCCGGGCATTCAGGAACTGGAACAAGCCCTGCTGGGCACCCTCGCCGCCGGCCGGCCCGAGCGCCTGGCCCTCATCCACGAAAAACTGACGGTTGGAACGACCGTCGGCTTCGTTCCGCCCGACGTCACCACCGTCCCCCTGCTCGAAGACCTGAACCGGGAACTGAAAAGCACCCGCATGGCGAAGTACTGGGAAACAGCCGGCGAGCAATACCTGAAGGCCACCAAAGCGAACCCGCGCGGCTTCATCGACCTGCGCGCGCCCAACGACCTGCGCAAAAGTTATCTGCTCCACCGGCTGAACATCCTGGAGATCACCTGGGGCAAATTTCAGCCCGCCGGCCCCGACAGCCAGAGCAGTTTCAAGGAGGTCTGGCTGCTGGAGTGGCAACCGGAATACAGCCTCTTTTTGATCGAGCGGGCCAGCTACGGCAACACCCTGGCCATCGCCGCCGGACGCTATGCCGCCGAAAAAGCCGCCGATCTGCGCACCGTGCGTCCGCTCGCCCAGCTCACCCTCGACTGCCTGCGGGCGGGCCTGACCGACGTAGTTCCCGACCTCATGGTCCTGTTGCGCGCGCGGGCCGCGGAGACGACCGACGTGGCGTCGTTGCTGGCCGCGCTGCCCACCCTGGTGCAGACGTCCCGCTACGGCGACTCCCGTAAGACGGACACCACGGCCCTGCTCCTGGTGATCGATGAACTGCTGCCGCGTCTCGCCGCCGGGCTACCCGCCGCGGCAACCAACATCGACGACGAACAAGCCCTGGAACTGCTCGGCCACCTGGCCGGGGCCAACTACGCTCTGGCGCAGCTCGACAACGAGCTACATACCGCGGTGTGGACCGACGGGCTGCGCCGGACGAGCGCCGCCGGGGGCGTGCATCACCTGATCGAAGGCCATGCCGTTCGTTTGCTTTACGACTACGAACTATTGGAAGACGCCGAAACCGCCCGCCGGTTTTCCCGCGCGCTCTCGGCGGCCAACGGAGCGCACGCCGTGGCGCAGTGGCTGAGTGGATTTTTGTACGGCAGTGGCCAATTGCTCTTTCACTATCCGCCGCTCTGGGAACTGGTGGACGACTGGGTGGCGGGGCTGGAGTGGGTGGAATTTGAAAACATCCTCCCGTTGCTGCGCCGGACGTTTGCCGATTTCAGCGTCTTCGACCGGCAGCGCTTGCTGGGTCTGGCGCGGCAAGAAACCAACGGACCCGGCGAAGCAGCGTCAATGGCCGATCCGGGCGGGGCCGCAGGTGCAAAGACGGTTGAAAAAGCAGCGCCTCCCGCCCCCAGCAACGTTGAAGACGAAGACCTGGTGGCGGCGCTGCTGGAATGGATGGGTTAGGTAAGTCGTTGGGTTTGAAATCGTGTGCTTTTTCCAGGAGGGTACCACCTATTGGGGTTGATGCTTATGTCGTAAACCAAGCACTCGCGCACAAATGCCGATATTACTCTTCGTGCACTTCCGTATTTGGATGACACCAGTATCAATGAAGTGCCTCCGAATTTATCGTTCCCTTTAATTTTGACGAAAAAAAGCCTTATCGAAGCGGTGGAAAAAATCCCGACAAAATCTTTCAAGATCCATCCTCTCGCAAACTTATCCTCCCGCGAAACCTTATTCCCTGTATGAAGATCGGAGTAGTCTGTTATCCCACTTACGGTGGCAGTGGTGTTTTAGCCACGGAATTGGGTTTGGGCCTTGCGCGCCGCGGCCACGAAGTACACTTCATCACCTACCGGCGACCGGCAAGGCTGGGCGGCTTCCAGGCCAACGTATTTTACCACGAGGTAGACAGCGGCTCGGAGTATCCGCTGTTCGAGTATGCCCCTTACGAGACCGCCCTGGCCTCGAAGCTTGTCGACGTGATCGAAAATTACAACATCGACCTGCTGCACGTACACTACGCCGTACCGCACGCAACGGTGGCCTATATGGCGCGCAAAATCCTGATCAGCCGGGGGAAATACGTACCCTTCGTGACCACCCTGCACGGTACCGACATCACCCTGGTGGGCACCAACCCAGCCTTCTCCCCCACCATCACCTTCGCCATCAATAAATCCGACGGCGTTACGGCGGTGTCGGAATCCCTGCGCAAGGACACGATGGCCAATTTTGAGATCTGTAACCCAATTCAGGTGATCTACAACTTCATCGACTTTAAACGCTTCAAACGAGAGAATAAAAATCATTTCAAGCAGGCCATTGCACCCAACGGCGAACGCATTCTGATCCATGTCTCCAATTTCCGGCCGGTGAAGCGGGTGCACGACGTGATCTATATTTTCCGCATCGTCCGCGACGCCATGCCGGCCAAGCTCCTGCTCATCGGTGACGGACCGGAGCGGAGTCGTTGCGAAGAACTCAGCCGTAAACTCGGCCTAAGTCAGGACATACGCTTTCTCGGCAAGCAGGACGCCGTCGAAGAACTCCTGGCGGTTTCTGACCTTTTCCTGCTCCCCTCGGCCAGTGAGAGCTTCGGTCTTGCCGCTCTGGAGGCCATGGCCTGCCAGGTACCCGTCATCAGTTCCGACGTAGGCGGCATTCCCGAGGTGAACATCGACGGGGAAACCGGCTTCCTCTCCGGAGTAGGCATGGTGGATAAGATGGCGGAAGACGCCCTCAAAATCTTACAGGACGACGAGACCCTCGGCCGTTTTCGCGCCGCGGCCCTTACGCAGGCCGCCCGGTTCGACATCGAAGAGATCATCCCGAAATACGAGGCGTATTACCAAAAGGTGATCGAGCAATCTACGATTAAGCCGGAGGAGCCGGTGTTTGATTGTTGATCATCGCGCAACCCATAAGCTTTATTTTAACATTAGCTACCATGGTCAATTTTTACGACTGCCATCACCATCTCTGATCCGGATTAGCTTTAAAGAAGTGTAACTAACGTACTTAAAGAGCATCCCCTGCATTCGCGCGTTCGCGCGTTCGCGCCAAAAAAAACGCCCCTGGTCACCAAAAGGGCCAGGAGCGAAAAAGGTTGTTCAAATCGGTTGTTCTTGAGCATACAAATTTAGCACTTAATTAACGTCCCACCAAACCGGAGCCGTAATAACGTCTCCGCCGGAGAGACGGCTAACCGCAGCCTCGTAGTTTTCCTTGTTGGTCAGGTCTTCACTGATCGGGTAGCGCATCCGCTTGGGAACGGCGTTGGGGCTTTCACCAGCCGTTAGGCCGGGAGTGATCTCCGGGAATCCCGTACGGCGAAAGTTCGAATAGGCCTCAAAGCCATCGAACAGCAAAGCGATCCATTTCTGCGTATTGATGAGTTCCATACCGTTGTCCTCATCCCAGGCTACGGCGTCCTCGTCGAGCAGTTCGTCAATCTGGTCGTCAGTGATTTCGGTAGAGCGGGGGTAAAGCGCAAGCTGCTTACAGGCGGCGCGCACACCGGCTTCGTAGGCCTCCTGAGCATCGCCGGAAGCCCAGCCGCGCAGGATGGCTTCGGCCCGGCTGAATTCGGCTTCGGCTACGGAATAGAAAATGATGGGCGAGTCATAAGCGACCATCACGTCGTGGTTCGGCATGGCGAAGTCGTAAATGGAAGCGATGTCCGCACCGTTTACCTTGCCCATGTAATCACCGGGGCCTACGGAGGTATTCACCGAGCCGTCGCTGTTGTACTGTACGGCGAGAACTGCTTCCCGGGGGTCGTTGGCCTCCTGAAGACGCATCATCATCTCGTCGCTAAAAGCGAAGCCGCCGCCGCCTACGCCGAAGTCGTTAAATACCGCGCCGATGCCACTGTTCAAAGCACCACCGTTGGCGCTCGTGCTGGCGTCGAAAGTCATTACGGCCGGCTGGGTCATGATGCCGCCGGAAATAGCCTCCCCCACGATCTGCTCAGCCAACGAGGGATTTACCTCCGACATCCGTAAGCCTACGCGTAGCAACATCGAGTTGCCAAATCGTTTCCAGCTGTCGATGTCTCCGCCGTAAAGTGGATCGGCATTCCCCACGTCAGGGCCGTTCCCCGCAGAAAGCTGATCGATGGCCTGGCGAAGCTCCGCGACGAAAGATGCGTAGATCGCTTCCTGAGTATCGTAGGAAGGTTGCGGAAAATCGCCTCCCTGAAAAGCTTCACTATAGGGAATGTCTCCGTACATATCCGTCACGCGCTGCATGATGAGCACCTTGAAGATCATGGCCATTGCTTCCACGTTGGTCGCCTCTTCTTCCTGATTGATGATTGTTTGAAGGTTACGCATGTAGGTACCGTAGGCCTCATTCCAGTACGCCGAAAGCCAATCTTCATTGGTCGTATTGTAGTTGTCTGGCGTCCAGGCGCCCGAGAGCTGCTGCGCCCACTGGGACGTGTAAATCAGGTTGCCCCGCCAGGATTCATAGCGGCTGGAGCCGGCCCGATTGATGGCGTAGTTGAGCAGGAACTTCGAATCCAGCGAAGTTGCGGCCTGGGGATCGGTATTGAGTTCCTCGAAGTCATTATCGCACGAGGTCAGCGGCAGGATCAGGCAGCAAAGCAGGACCGCCGGGACACGCAGTAGTTGATTTAATTTATTCATTTTTTTAATTTTAATTTCGTTTTCCGGGCCAGGATTTTGGGCGCGGCCGCGGGTGCAATGGAAGGTATCTTGGCCTCTCCACCACCCGTCGCCGCCAAATCCTTTGGAACCGGGAAACGACGGTTGTTTAGAGTTTCACGTTGAGGTTGATACCGAAGGAGCGGGTGCTGGGGATCGAGCTGTACTCGAAGCCACCGCCGCCGATATTGTAGACAGCTTCGGGATCGAGGCCCAGGAAGTCGAGGCCGTTGGAAAGGAAGAACAGGTTACGCCCCGTCAGGGAAACGCTCAGTTCACGCAGTTCGGTCCCCCCCACCTTAACGGTCGGGAAGGTGTAGCCCAGGGTTGCCTGACGCAGCTTGATGTAGGAAGCATCGAAGATGCTTTCGCTGGCGGCGTTGCCGAGGCGGCCGTAGTAATCATCGAGCGGAGCTGCCGTGGTATTGGTTGCTCCGTTAGCGTCCACTCCGGCACCGACGATCTCGAAGTCGGGGTTCTCCCGCCCTACGAGCGTCAGCGGATGGCTGCCGTTGCCAATCGCAAACTGGTTGGTGATCGAGAAGATCTCTCCGCCCTGCTTGGTATCGAAAAGTATCCCGAGGTTCCAGTTTTTCCAACGAAGATTAGAGTTTAAGCCGCCGTACCAATCGGGCTGGTAGTTGCCGAGAATTTCCCGCTCGGGGGCGATCACGGGCAGGCCGGATTCGTCGTGAATGATCTGGCCGGAACCATCGCGCATCAGTACCGTACCGTAGATGCTGTTAACCTGGCCGCCGACTTCGGAAAGCAGGTTGGCGTTGAAACGAGCCGATTCTCCGCTCAGGTTGTCGATGCCTTCAGCCAGGGCAACTACCGTGTTCACGTTACTCGCAAAGTTGAACGTAAGGTCCCACCGCAGATCATTCTGTTTGATCGGGGTTACGTTAAGTGCCATCTCGATGCCGGAGTTCTTCACGTCGCCGGCGTTGAGGAAGTAGCGGTCGTAGCTGGTCGGCCGGGGCAGACTGGCCTGGAATAGCTGATCGACGGTATTTTGCTGGTAGTACGTCAGATCAATGCCTATCCGGTTGCGGAAGAAACGCAGGTCGACGCCAAATTCAAGCGACTTGGTGATCGTTGGTTTAAGGTCACGCCCGGGGAAGGTGCCACTGGTGATGCGGCCCAACGAAGCACCGCCGAACTGCACGCTCTCCACACTAAAGGTGGGCAGCAGCATGTAGGGATCAGGCGCACCGTTACCGGCCACGCCGTAGCTCGCCCGCAGTTTACCGAAAGTGAACGTTTCGTTCTCCAACTTAAAGGCTTCGGAAAACAAAAGGCTGGCCGAAGCGCCACCGTAAAGGGCGGAGTTGTTGGAGCCATCCGGGTCGTTGGGGTTAGTCAGGGTAGAATACCAGTCGTTACGCAACGAAAGGTCCAGGAAGAAAATTCCCTGGTAATCGATCAGGGCGGTACCGAATACACCGTTGGTTTGCAGTTCACTCGTCCGGTAGTTGCCCGGGTTCCGGACCGCCATATTATTGAGGTTGAACAGGTCGGGGACGATAAAAGTGTTACCACTCACGCCATAGTCGTAGCGGCTCCGGGGGTTTTGCACGCCGCCGAGGTTAACGTTCAGGCTAATGTCTGTCGTCAGCTGAGGGCTGATATTCAAAATTAAATCGCGGGTATTATCGTTGGTCTCGTAGTTGGTCTGATCGATGCTACCCTGTACGATATGTTCGGTTCCGGGTGCCTGGGCGTAGAAGTAATCGAAGTTCGTGTAGTCGATTGCCTGGCGCGCTTGCAGGCTTATCCAGTCGTTAAATTCATAACGGGCAAGTGCGTAACCGATAAACCGTTTTTTATCATCGCGTTGCTGGTGTTCAAAGGGCCCCCAGAAAGGATTGACGGTAAAAGGATTGTTAGCACTCCACGCAATCGCCCGGCCATCTTCGAAGCGACGCTGCTGCAACATATCCACGGAGATATTATTTGGCAGCTGGCTGAACGCCTTACCGGGGTTACTCGGATTGTCGGAAAGGTTGATGCGATTGGTGGATTCTTCCTGGATATAGTTGGCCTTCATTTCCAGGGTGAGCTTATCGCTAAGTTTGAGGGATGTCAGCAGATTGACGGTGTAGCGGTCGTAACCAGAGTTAGGCACGATGCCTTGGTTGGTCAGGTTGGAAAGCGACAGGCGGGCGTTGACCTTCTCGGTACCACCGCTCATGGCGATGGTATTGATCCAGGTCTGGCCGGTCTCGTAGTAATTCAGCAGGTCGTCGGAAGCTTTGGCGGAGTAGGGGCGCGTGACGCCGTCGAAGTACACCATCGGGCTGCCGTCGAGGCGAGCTCCCCAGTTGGCGGAGTTTTGCGCTGCTTCGTCCTGGCTGGCGGGCTTCATGCCGTTCATGCCCTGCCCGTATTCCGTCTGGTAAAACTCAGGAAAGATGGCTGCCTGATCAAGCGTAAAGTTTGTGGTGTACTCCAGGGAGAGCCCCTTTCCGGCCACGCCCTTCTTGGTCGTGATCAGAATGACGCCCTGCGCGCCGCGTTCACCGTACAGTGCACCAGCGGCCGCGCCCTTCAGCACGTTTACGCTCTCGATGTCGTCCGGGTTGATGCTCGAAAGCCCGTCCCCACTGTCGATGCCTCCCCACATACCCGCGGAACTGATGTTGGTATTATTGATCGGCACGCCGTCGACTACGATCAGCGCCCGGTTGTCTCCCGAGAGCGAGCCGAGGCCGCGGATGACGATATTGGTGGAGCCGGCCGGGCCCGTTGTAGGTCGGGTGATGTCGAGGCCGGGCACCTTGCCCGCCAGCTGTGCGGCCACGCTGACCTCTTTGGCGGTTACGAGTTCGCTGCCTTCGACTTTGGAAACGGCATACCCCAGGGCCTTCAGGTCTTTCTTCATACCGAAGGCCGTTACGACGACCTCGTTCAGAACCTCACTCTCACCGGAGAGCTGCACGTTGATCGTGGAGCGGTCGTTGACGGCAACATCCTGCCGGCTGTAGCCGACGAAGCTGAACTGCAGCGTAGCCCCCTCGTTGACGGTGAGGTAATAATTACCGTCGAGGTCAGAGACCGCACCATTAGTGGTTCCGGTCTCCAGAATGGTGACCCCCGGCAAAGGAGTACCGTCGTCAGCGTCGGTAACCGCTCCGCTTACGCGGATGGTTTGCGCCATGGCAAATGACCCGATACACATTAATAGTGCCAGGGTACAGCATAGTCTTCTAAACATATTGATTAGTATTAATTGTAGTTCCTTAAAATTGAGTGTAAATACCGTAAAATGAAATCTTACTAAAACGATGGATTGGCTTAAAACCACATCTGAAAATTGTTTATTTTACCTCATCACCTTTAACCAAGGTAGAATTTTTTTCGGATTTTGCGTCCTGTACCCTGAATAATTTCCTGAAACAGGATTTTACCAAACTAAAATCATGCATACTACTTCCTCGTCAAGGAAAGCCTTAATGGCTGCTTTACTAGTCATAGTGGCCGTTCCCATCCTGACCCAGCCGTTATTCAAAAAATTATCTTCCCGTCAAACCGGCATTCGCTTCGCTAACGAGGTCATCGACCGGCCCGAACACAACATCCTTATTTATTCCAATTATTACGGCGGTGCGGGCGTCGGCGTCGGCGATTTTAATCAGGATGGTTGGCAGGATGTTTTTTTCGCAGGTAACCTGGCACCCGACGAACTTTACCTCAATAAAGGCGGCATGAATTTTGCGCGAACGCGGGATGCGGGGGTGGTTGAAGACCGGGGGTGGTCCTCCGGGGTCATCGTTGCCGACGTCAATCACGATGGTTGGCCCGACGTTTACGTCACCCGCGAACTGTACGACGACGAGCCCGCCCGCCGCGCCAACCTGCTCTACCTCAACGACGGCGACGGCACCTTTACCGAAGTCGCCCGCACCTGCGGCGTCGACGATCGGGGCCGCAGTCGCCACGCCGTCTTTTTCGACTACGACGGTGACGGCGACCTCGATCTCTATGTCCTCAACCAGCCCCCCAACCCCGGCAACTATTCTCCCCTCCTCGGCACTGACCTGAAGGCCGTTGAATACCGCAGCCGTCTTTACCGCAACGATGGTAACGACGATACCGGCTACCCTAAATTCACCGACACCGGCGACGCTTCCGGTCTTGCCGAAGTCGGCTTTCCCAACTCCGTCGTCGCCGCCGACTTCAATCAAGACGGCCGCACCGACCTCTACGTCACCCACGACTACGACGCTCCCGACCGGCTTTACCTCAACCAGGGCAACGGTAAATTCGAAGACCGGATCAAAGAGAATACCGGTCATACCTCTTTCTACGCCATGGGCGTCGATGCCGCCGACATCAACCAGGACGGCCTGCTCGACCTGATGACCCTCGACATGGTCGCTGAAGACAATTACCGCCTCAAAGCCAACATGAGCGGCATGAACCCCGCCGCATTCGACCAGGTCGTCAAAGCCGGCGGCCACTACCAGTACATGTTCAACGCCCTGCAGCTTAGCCGGGGCGACGCTCAATTCAGTGAGATCGGTCAGCTCGCCGGCGTCGCCGCAACCGACTGGAGCTGGGCCAATCTCTTCGCCGATTTCGACAACGACGGCCACCAGGATATCTACATCACCAATGGCCTCCTGCGCGACATTCGCAATACCGACGCAGCGAAGGAATTCTCCACCTACGTCTCCAAAAAGATCAACGCCTACATCATGGCCAACCCGGACGATGCCGACGTGACCATCTACGACGTGATCGACCTCGACGAAGCGCTCGCCATCATCCCCTCCCAACCGCTGAGCAACTACGCTTTTGAGAACACCGGAAACTACAGTTTCAGGCCAAGATCCGAAGATTGGGGGCTGGACGACCCCGGCTTCTCCAACGGTGCCGCCTACGCCGATCTTGACAAAGATGGCCGGCTGGATTTAATAGTCAATAACATCAACGCTCCGGCTTCCATCTATCACAACCAGGGCAAAACGGGCAACTACCTCCGGGTGAAACTGGAGGACCCGAAGCATAAATCTACCTTCGGAGCTAAGATCAAGATATCTTCCGGCGGGAATAAAATCCAGCATTTTGAGACAACGAACGTGCGGGGGATGTACTCGACGAGTGAGTCCATCGTGCATTTCGGTTTAGGCGCGGACGCAGGTGCAAGGAATGGTCATGGAGCCTGGCGGGTTGAAGTTACCTGGCCGGATGGAAGTAAAGATTACGCTGATGATATTCCCTCAAACTACACCCTGACGATGAAGAAAAAAGGAAGCGGATTTATAGCCCCATCGCCTTCACACAAAACAATTCTGTCGGATGTATCCGAGACCGTTACCCTACCTTACCGCCACCGCGAAAACATCTTCGATGACTACCGCCATCAGATTCTCCTCCCCCACAAACAATCCCATAACGGACCGGGCGTCGCCGTCGGCGATCTGAACGGCGACGGCCGGGACGACCTCTACCTGGGCGGAGCCTCTGGTCAGCCGGGAGAGCTTTACTTGCAAACCGGTGATCAAAAGTTCATGCTGTCCTCCGAAGAAACCTTCCGCACCTCCTCTCTTCAGGAAGACATCGCCTCGGCCTTCTTCGACGCCGACGGCGACGGTGATCCGGACCTCTACGTCGTCAGTGGCGGTAACGAGTGGGAAGCAGATAGCCCGTTCTATCAGGACCGGCTGTACCTGAATGACGGCACGGGGAACTTCACCACCGCCCCCGGCAGCCTCCCGCCGCTCACCGCCAGCGGCGGCTGCGTCAGCCCCGCAGACTTCGACGGCGACGGCGACCTGGACCTCTTCATCGGCGGCCGCCTGAAACCCCGGGATTACCCCGGCCCGGCCGACAGCTACCTGCTGCGCAACGATGGCGGTACTTTCACCGACGTCACCACCGAATTAGCTCCCTTCCTAAAAGACTTCGGCCTCGTCACCGCCGCCGAGTGGACGGACCTCAACGCCGACGGTAAGCCTGACCTCCTCCTCGTCGGGGAATGGATGCCCGTCACTCAACTTCTGAACAACGGAAACCGTTTTGAGCGGCAAAACGTAGATTTACCCGACGGCGCTCCCTCTACCGGCTGGTGGTTCAGCCTCACCAAAGCGGATATTGACGGGGACGGCGACCAAGACTTCGTCTTCGGCAACCTCGGCGATAACTATAAATACCAAACCTCTCCGGCAGAGCCCTTCGAGGTCTTCTACGATGACTTCGACGACAACGGACGGCGGGACATCGTACTCAGTTACTACAATGACGGCAAGCAGTTTCCGCTCCGTGGTCGCTCCTGCTCCGCACAGCAGATACCGGAGTTAAAGCAGTCTTTCCCATCCTATGACGCTTTCGCCGGAGCGACGCTCGCCGAAGTATTCGATCCGCTGGCGCTGGGCGAAGCCCTAAAGCTGTCGGCCAATACATTCAGCAGCATGATCGGTATTAACGACGGTGGTACGATTCATTTGCGGCTGCTTCCCGTGGAAGCGCAGTTCAGCCCCGTCCGTACTTCCATCGTCAAAGACGTGAATAGCGACGGGATGCCGGACATCGTCCTGGCTGGTAACCTATACCAATCGGAAGTAGAAACACCCCGGGCGGATGCGGGAATGGGTCTGATGCTGTTGGGCACTACAACCGGAAAGCTTGAACCTCAGCCTGCCGCCGTGAGTGGCTTTTCCGTTCGGTCCAATGCCCGGCGGATAGTCCTGCTGGATGGTAAGCGGATTCTGGTGGTTGCCAACGATGGGGCCGTGCGGGTCTATGAGGGGCGGGAGTAGTGGCTTACGTCTGCCTTCAGTTACTCATTCGTCCCAATGTGCTTCAACGGCGGCGGCAATCTTGGGAAAAGCCATATCGTCTTCTCTGACCTCCGACCGCAACGCCTTGAGCCTCACCTTCAGGTCAGCTATGATGGTGGCGTATTCCTTTTCCCCGTACAGGTTGTTCATCTCTTTGGGATCCTTGCTGAGGTCATAAAACTCCCATCCGGGGGGCGTCTCGAAGCTCGACATCGAGGGCGGGTGGTGCGCCCACTCCTGGGCTGCGCCCGATCGCTCCACGTAATCCCGGCCATAGAAGAAAATCAGTTTATACTTCTTCGTCCGGATGCCGAAGTGGGCTGGGTTATTATGATTGTGGGCCATATGCATCCAGTAGCGGTAGTAGGTTTCTTGTTGCCAACCGGCGGGTTCTTCGCCTGTTTCGAGTACGGTTTTAAAGCTGTGGCCCTGCATATATTCAGGTACGTTGCCGCCCGCCAGTTCAATCAGGGTCGGGGCGAAGTCGGTATTGTTGATGATGGCGTCGGTGCGGGAGTCCGCTGCGATCGTTTTGGGGTAACGCACCAGGAAGGGCATCCGCATGGACTCCTCGTACATCCAGCGCTTATCGATGTAGTCGTGCTCGCCGAGCATAAAGCCCTGATCTCCGGTGTAGACGATGACGGTGTTGTCCATCAGCCCTTCGGCTTCGAGGTAATCGAAGAGGCGTTTTACGTTGTCGTCCACTCCTTTGACGCAGCGGAGATAGCGCTTCAGGTATTCCTGGTAGGCCAGTCGTTTGTATTCCGGGTCGGGGATGGCGGGGTCGATCTCCATATGCATGCCCATGTTGCGAATGATGTTGCGATGGCCGACGGAGGAGCCGATGGTATCCGTCAGCGAATCATCGTAACCCCGGGTAGCAACCGAGCCGTTGTTGGCGTTGTCCCACAGGCTGGCCGGTTCGGGGATCTCGGTATCCTCCAGGTAATCGGTGTAGCGGGGGGCGAACTCGAAAAAATCATGCGGAGCCTTGAAGTGGTGCATCAGGAAGAAGGGCTTGTCCTTGTCCCGCTTGGTCTTAAGCCAGCTGAGGGTCAGATCGGTGATCACATCCGAGGAATGGCCGTCATAGGTTGTCGCGTTTACCTCGCGGACGAGGCCCTCCTCGAATTTGATGCTGGTCTTTTTGTCGGTTTCTTCGGAGGAGTACAAAGTTGGGTTAAAGTAATCGCCCTGACCGGGTAGTACGTTATAGTAGTCGAAGGCATCCGGCGCGTGCTTTAGGTGCCATTTGCCGATCATTGCAGTTTGGTAGCCGAGGGCGGACAACTCACGGGGCAGGTGTTGTTCGTTTTTGGTCAGCGAGCCGCTCAGGTCGTACACGCCGTTGACGTGGCCGTACTGACCCGTAAGGATACTTGCCCGCGAGGGGGTACAGATCGAGTTGGTGCAAAAGGCGTTTTCGAACAACATGCCCTCTTCGGCCAAGCGGTCGATGGTTGGCGTCGGATCTAATTCGGCGAGGCGGCTACCGTACGCGCCAATGCCCTGGGTGGTATGGTCATCGGCCATGATGTAGATGATGTTCGGCTTGGCCGGCGGGGTGTCTTCGGTGCCGGTGCAACCGGCCAGAAAGACGCAGGTGATGATCGTAAGGTATAAAGAGAAGCGCATGATGGAGATCGATTTTAGGAACTGACAAGATAAACCAGACGAGGCACTCCAGCTACCAGCCTTGGTTCATAGTGTGCCATTTTTGTTTGGGCGCGGACGCGGGTGCAAAGGAAAGGACGGAACAGCAAACGAAAGGTCGTATTAAGCTCCTTCACTAAACTTCGCTATACAGATGATCGCGCTCAGAAGGTACGGGGTTATAGTCTCTGGCGTACCTAACGCTTTGGGGAGGCTCACACAGTTTTCATTTTTTAACGGCTTTCGGGCTCCCAATCGGCTACCAGCTCCACCGCCGAAGGCAGCCCCGAAGGGAACCCGTATCTCCGGGTGTCCGGGCTTGGTGTTCCATGTATCAGCTACCAAATTTTGGGCTTTGCTTTAAAGCTTTTCAGTAGCAGGTTTCGAAATCTGTTTTCCACGTAGGTGCTATGTAAAAAACCAAGCTTTAAAGGAAGTTTTTTAGCTTTACGGTTAAGAAGGCAGTCTAGTTAGCTAG